>ENA-UEQW01001238-UEQW01001238.1-human-gut-metagenome-genome-assembly--contig:-NODE-1238-length-21490-cov-7.412039_pt1 | contig 21490 bp, 20 predicted proteins | sample MGYA00242947_ERZ507947 | MGnify/ENA primary metagenome ERZ507947 (study PRJEB26167, sample SAMN06115421) | human gut metagenome | host: Homo sapiens | place: China:Guizhou | collected 2015-03-17... | reverse complement strand
ATCCCGAACAGAGAAGTTAAGCCCGTTAGCGCCGATGGTACTGCCCCCGGGTGGGAGAGTAGGTCGATGCCGAATTTCAAAAATCGCTGAACTTGTTTCGGCGATTTTTATGGCGAGGTAGCTCAGCTGGTTAGAGCGCATGATTCATAATCATGAGGTCTCCGGTTCAATCCCGGATCTCGCTACAAAATTAAACCCATTGAGAAATCAATGGGTTTTTTATTTGAGTCAAATTAATATTTACTCGGCAACAGTTACTTCTATACCGCGCTCACGTAATTCTTCGAGGGTTTTACTAGATATATGTTTATCTGTGATAATATGATCAATGGCATCCAGATCACATATTTTCCCAAAGCCTCGACGTCCGAATTTAGAAGAATCTGCCAGAACAACCACTTTTTGTGCTGCTTGCATCATTACTTGATTTAAATTAGCTTCCATCATATTCGTGGTTGTTAATCCATAATCTAGGTCGATGCCGTCAACACCCATGAAGAGTTTACTACAAGAAAAGTTTTCCAGCATTTTTTCAGCATAATTTCCAACAACAGAGACTGAACTATTCCGAACGAAACCTCCGAGTTGTATGATATCTATATTCTTGTTACGAGCCAGAATATTTGTAACATTGATGGCTGCAGCAATTACTGTGAGGTGGCCTTGAGGCATAATCTCCCGGGCCAAAGCATGCATTGTTGTTCCGGATGCAATGAGAATAGAGTCATCTGCCGTGATTAGACTTGCAGCATATCTGCCAATTAACCGTTTTTCTTCGGGATAGGCCTTTTCTTTCTCGTTCACGTGACGATCATTGATGTAAGGGTTGATTAGGATAGCGCTACCATGCGTGCGATAGAGCATCTTCTTTCCTTCGAGTAAAGTAAGATCCTTACGAATGGTTACAGAAGATACTTTTAGCTGGTTAGCAAGATCAACAACTGAAACGGAACCTTGTTGGCGCAAAGTTTCTAGAATGTAGTTGTGTCTTTCACTTAAAGATAATGTTTTCATTTTGTTTCGATAATCATATTTTTATCAATGCAAATATACATCTGTTTTGTTGAATAATACTTATCAAGTGTTGTAATTAATTTTAAACAGCGGAAATATATTCCTTAAAAAATAGAAACTTTTACTCTATGTTCCCGTAGATTAAGGTCAATGCCAGAGAATGAGGTGGCACTATTCACGACGGGGAATGGGCCATGAACACCAATAGCAAAGAATAAGATTGGGAGAAACGAAGTTTCGGTTCGTAAGTATATGGTATGCTTGCGGAGCGTTGTAGGAATTTTATAGATTGTTGAATACATAAATAATTGTGTTATGAATCGAAGAGATATGTTGAGTAAACTTCAGGAACCTGAGAAAGTATGGGATATGGTTGTGGTTGGAGGCGGAGCTACGGGGTTGGGGGTGGCTGTTGATGCTGCAACAAGAGGATACAGTGTTGTCCTTTTGGAAATGGTCGATTTTGCCAAGAGTACCTCAAGCCGGAGTACAAAATTGGTACACGGCGGTGTGCGCTATCTTCAAAAAGGAGATGTCGCTTTGGTGTTAGAGGCGTTAAGGGAGAGAGGGCGAATGAAAGCGAATGCTCCACATCTCGTGAAGGATCAAGCTTTTGTAATATCAAATTATACGTATTGGGATAATTTTCTGTATTTCTGCGGACTTACACTTTATGACCTGTTATCTTTTGGCTTCGGGTACGGCAGAAGTCGTTTTATTTCTTCCAGGAAGGTGATGGAGTATTTACCGACATCGGTGAAGAAAGGGTTGAAAGGGGGAATCGTTTATCATGACGGGCAGTTTGATGATTCGCGGATGGCGATTAATTTGGCTCAAACTTGTGCGGATAATGGTGGGGTAATACTCAATAAAGCGAAGGTCTCCGGGATTGTGCATGACCAGAACGGGAAAGTTGCCGGGGTAAAGTTCGTGGATGTGGAGTCTGGAAAAGAGATGCAGTTGAAGGCGAAGAGCGTGATCAATGCCTGTGGTATTCTGGTGGATGACCTGATGGCGATGGATTCCCCGGGGCATAGCAAGATGGTGACGCCGAGTCAAGGAGTGCATCTGGTGTTGGATATGAAGTTTTTGCAGAGCGATTACGCGATTATGGTTCCGAAGACGAGTGACGGACGAGTACTTTTTGCTGTGCCTTGGCACAATAAGGTCGTCGTGGGGACGACGGATATTATGCGTCCGGTTCCGGAAATTGAGCCGAAACCGTTGAAGGAGGAGATTGATTTTATTCTGAAGACGGCTTCTTTATACATGGATCCGGCCCCGACGTATGCCGATATTGAATCCGTGTTTGCAGGGCAACGACCGTTGGCAGCCCCGAAACACGAGGGAAAGAGTACGAAAGAGCTTTCCCGTGGGCATAAGATTATAGTTTCCGATAATGATTTAATCACGATCACGGGAGGTAAATGGACTTCATATCGTTTGATGGCAGAGGATACGGTGAATAAGGCGATTGCCATGAAATTGCTGGATGACAGACCTTGTGTGACGAAGAAATTCCATATACACGGGTACCGGAAGAATCCGAATCTGAAAAATCACATGTACGTTTATGGTAGTGATCAAGACGCGATTATGAAGTTGATGGCTGAAAACCCGGAATATGGGAAGAAGTTGTCAGATAAATATGATTATACCGTTGCTGAGGTTGTTTGGGCAGTTCGGGAGGAGATGGCCCAAGAGGTTGAGGATGTTCTTGCCCGGAGGGTTCGATTGTTGTTTGTCGATGCGAGAGAGGCGATGAAGGCTGCCCCGCTGGTGGCAGAAGTGATGGCGAAAGAACTTGGGAAAGATCAGGCATGGATTGATGAAGAAGTGAAGGAGTTCACCGAATTGGCAGAAAATTACATCGCTGCTAAGATCATGTTTTGATCTTAGCTCGATGTATTTCATCCCAAAGAAGTCGCAAGTAATAATGGAAACGTTTACGATAACCAGATTGGAATCAATATAATATTTATTAAAAATTAATATCATGTGGAGTTTTCTGAAGCCTGAGCCTCATAAACCCTTGCTACCGAAAGAAAAAATAGACCCTACGTACAAGAAGTTACGTCTACAGGTCTTTTTAGGTATATTTATAGGGTACGCGGGGTATTATTTAGTACGTAAGAATTTTACTCTGGCAATGCCTTATTTGCAGGAGTTGGGATTTGACAAGGGAGATTTAGGGGTAGCACTTTCGGCTAATGCGATTGCTTACGGGATATCGAAATTTTTGATGGGAGGTGTTTCCGATCGGAGTAGCGCCCGTAAGTTTTTGCCGTTGGGATTGGTGTTGTCGGCACTCGTGACGTTGTTTTTGGGAACAAGCGCGGGTGTTTCTTCGATCGTGGTCATGTTTATTACCCAGTTTTTAATCGGTTGGTTCCAGGGAATGGGTTGGCCTCCTTGCGGGCGGGTAATGACGCACTGGTTTTCCTTGAAGGAACGGGGAACTAAAATGTCGATCTGGAACGTGGCTCATAACGTGGGAGGTAGTTTGGTCGGAATCATGTTTTCCGTGGGCTTGGTGTGGTTCGGATTCTGGCAGTCTGCCACGTTTGTTTTCCCGGCTGTTGTGGCCTTGGTGATTGCCGTGATCGCGTTCTTCCTGATCCGGGACACGCCGCAATCGTGTGGTCTGCCACCGATCGAGGAATATCGTAATGATTACCCGAAGAATTACAGCGCGAAGTCGGAGGAAGAGTTGACGGCAAAAGAGATTTTTTTCAAATATGTTTTGAATAACAAGATATTATGGTATATCGCTATCGCTAATGCTTTTATCTATCTGGTGAGATACGGGGTACTTGACTGGGCGCCGACTTACCTGAAGGACGTGAAAGGGTACGATAGCGGAGCGGTGGGCTGGATTTATTCGGCTTACGAGATTGCGGCTATTCCCGGTACGATTATTTGCGGTATCGTGAGCGACTACGTGTTCAAGGGACGGCGGGCAATTACGACGATGATTTACATGGTGCTGGTGGCCCTGTTCGTGTTTATCTACTGGAAGACGGAACATAATTTGGTAATGGACAGTATCTGCCTGATCGCTATCGGTTTCTTGATTTACGGGCCGGTGATGTTGATCGGGGTTCATGCCTTGGATCTGGCTCCTAAAAAGGCGGCAGGAACGGCTGCCGGATTGACCGGTTTTTTCGGTTATTTCTTTGGAACGGCTTTGTTGGCCAATATCATGTTGGGGTACGTGGTGGATCATCTTGGATGGGACTGGAGTTTCGTCATCCTGTTGGTGGCCTGCGCTTTGGCATTTGTCTTTACGGCATTTACAGTGAAAGAAGAACAATATCTGGTAAAAGAGAGTACGAACAAACATTAAACGCTCTAAAATTCAAAATTATGATTAAAAAGTTTTTTCATGCAGTGATGGCATGTGGGTTGATAACCTTGGTCATGTCGTGTGAAGATCAAAAATTCAACAACATAAATGTCGATGTTGACAAGGTTGAATTGGATCATTTGACTCCTGAAATGGTTAAAGTACGGGATTACGTGCCGGAGTATGCTGTTGTGGCTCACCGGGGATCGACGTTTTGGACCCCGGAGGAGACGGAAGCAGCGTATCGTTGGGCAAGAGAAATTGGGGCTGACTATCTGGAGTGTGATATGCAGGTTTCGAAAGATGGAGTGGTGTTGGCATTGCATGATGACAACTTGAAACGAACCACGAATATCGAAAACGTGTTTGGGGAGACCATCCCTTACGAGATCAGAAAGGCGTATTACCAGAAGATCGGTTACTCGGAGGTCGAGGCCGAGGCTTTGGTGAAAGAGGATGCCAAGAATTTTGTCCCGAATCTTCCGGCTTATTATACCTACGAGGAGTTGATGATGTTGGATGCCGGTACGTGGTTTAATGAAACGAGTATCGAACAGGCTCGCCCGAGTTTTGCCTCACAACATCAATACATCTCTACACTGGAGGATCTCGTGGCTTATTCCAAGGGGAAAATGCTGGAGCGGGATGCTCAAGGGAAACGCGTGTTCACGATGGGCCAGAAGACCGGAGAGAAGATCAAGAGTTTAAGTGGTACGGCTGACGTGATCAAGTACACGTTCGGTTACGTGGATGATCCGGAAGACACGGGTAATCGGCCGGGTATTTATATCGAGTTCAAGGAACCGTGGCTGAATCCTACCGGCTTCGAGGAGATTGTCTACAAGGAACTGGATCGTTTGGGCATGAATATTATCACGCAACCGGAACCGGAGAGCAACCCCTTCTACGTGAATGGCAAGGTGAATACCGGGAACACGAATGGTAAGGTGATCCTGCAGACCTTCTCGTTGGAGAGCTTGGTGCGGGTAGCCGAACATTTCGAAGGCAAGGTCCCGATGTGTTTCCTGTTGTGGAAAGGTACGGGAGCGACGGATATCACGTATGACGACCCGCTAGGGTATGCCTCGTTTATCAACCTGGGCGTGAAGTACAAGGCCCATTTTATCGGACCGTGTATTGCCGGAGCCCCGAATGATTATCCGGAACTGAACCAACCGTGGCAGGATTACCTGATTCACAAGGCCGGAATGAAGAATCATCCCTACACGTTTGACACGTATGACCAGATGGCCAAGTATTTCGGCCAATATAATTTCGGTGTCGAGATTGACGGAAAATATAAAGCTCCTTATCTGGACGCGTTGTTTACAAACCATTCTGATATGAGTATCAACTACATGATAACTCAAGGCTGGCGAAAGAGTCCGGCTTCCGAGACATTGGTTGACGCGAAGGTGGTGTTGGAGAGATTAGGTTACTAAATAATTGTTTAAATGCAGACCGGTATGAAAAAATATATATTATTCCTTGTTGTATTATTCGCCCTTGTATTGTCGTCTAAAATGGTGAAAGCTCAGGTCGAGGATGTCGCCAATCCTCTTTTGCAATATATCAATAAAGATAAAGGAATTCGTTTCACGGCAGGCGCCCGTTTGTTTGCCGATGTGGCTTATTATCATTCGGAGTACACGCCGATGAAGTCGGGGGCTGCGATCACGGATGCCCGTGTACGCACGTCGTTGACGTACGGACCGTTGTATTTTTACGCTGATTTTGATTTTTCGAAAGGGGTTTTCAAGCAGAAGAATATTTTCGTGCGATACAATTTCCACGAATCGGCATTCGGGATTCATAGCGTGAAAGCAGGTTATTTCAACGAACCGTCGAGCATGAGCCTGAACGCGAGTTTGTATAATTACCATTTTATTTCCCGTGCGGCTCCGGCCATGGCTTTGTCTGCCGGGCGAGGTTTGGGGATTACCTACAAGTATTATGATGCCATGTTCTTCGCTGATCAAGGGATTTTCTCGGAGAACAAGTACAATGACCAGATTTCCGGTTTTCAAGGGGTAAGCCTGAGCGGACGCTGGTTGTACAAGCCGCTTAATAATGAGTTTATAACTTTGCACGTGGGAGCCTCTTTCCGCTACGGACGGATTAACACGGGTGAGGTGGTGAATAACGTGTTCAAGACGAATATCGAGCTGGAATCGAACATGCAGACCTACGTGGACGGTACGACGGAATTCTTGAACGCACGAGTGCCTTGGGCAAAGAACACGATCACGGTAGGGCCGGAAGTACTGGTGGTTACCAGCAATATGTTTTTGCGGGGCGAGTATATTTACAAGAGATTGTACAAGAAAAGAAATGACGAGGCCTTGTTCGAGAATCAACTGGGAGGCGTGTGGAGCTGGACAACCTTGTCTGCCTGGCAGGCCGGAAACCCGATACGGAGTTCCAAGTTCCAAGGAGCGTACGTGGAAATGGGATACTTGCTTTGCGGTGAAGGATACGGTTATGACGACGAGTACGGATTGTTACGGGGATGTAACGAGGGGGGCGACCTGGAGATTGTAGCCCGTTACAGTTACACGGATTTGAATGACATCAATAAAGGTGATTTCTTTTTGATCGGCAAGCAGGTGTTCTACCCCGGGGGAGTAGTGGCAGATTACCCGGCCGTGTCAACGAGTATTGGCGGGGGACGGTTGCATGCAGCTACGATTGGCGTGAATTACACGTTCAACCGGTACGTGAAGGTGATGGGGGAGTACCAGTATAGTAATTTGAAGAATGTTTATTTCCCGTTGGATAAGAATTTCCATCAGTTACAGATGCGTTTGATGGTATCGTTCTGAAAAATAGGTTTGTAAGAGGGTGACTTAAAATTCATCCTCTTACAGACTTTTATGGTTGTTATAACTTTTTGACTTTTTTAGCGAGTGTATTTGTTTTTTGATTCCTTTTCATTATTTTTGAGATTCAAAACACACAAACACTAATTTATATCCAAACTATGAAAAAAGTCATTTTGTTGTTGATGACCTTGGTTGCTGTGACTCGTGTTGCGGTAGGTCAGGTAGATGTGGGCGCAATTAATAAACCGATTGAGTTGTTGAACGAGGCCAACGCGGACATTGAAAATGGAAATTATAAAGATGCTGTTCAAAAATTAATCGCGGCGAATCGATTGAATCCGAAATTGAGGGAGGTTTACTCGTCTTTGAATACAGCTTGTACTCACACGAACCAGATTTCTTTGTTGAAGGAGTTTTTAGTGAAAGGGAAAGGGATATTCGAGGAGGATGACGAGCTTTGTTATTATTTGGGAAATATTTACCAGAATCAGCAGAATTACACGGCAGCCATAAAGGAGTACTCTCTGGCAATCCAGTATGCCAAGAAGAACGGGGAAGAGTACGAGTTGGTATATGCTTACTACTTGAACCGGGGAAATTGCTATCTGAAACAGCGTGAATTCGCGAAGGCAATACCGGATTATACCTATTCGCTCAAATTGAACAAGGATAACGGTGCCATTTACGCGAATCGGGGAATTGCTTATTTCAGTACCGGAAAGCGTAAGGAGGCATGTGCCGATTGGCGGAAAGCTAAATCGTTGGGGGTAACAAGCGTGAATGCTTATATTAATCGCTATTGCCGATAAAGGTTTTAAATAAAGTAAGCGAGTCAAATGATTTTGACTCGCTTACTTTATGTTTTTATAGGTTGGGAATTAGAAGGTCCAGCCTAATCGAAGAACCGGTTCGATGTATGTTTTGACATTTGTTTGACGTGTTTTTTCTGTCATTTTTTGATCGTATTCCGTGATGGTTGTTTCTCCTTGGCTATTCAAGGTTAATTTCCCGGTATATTTGGCTTTTTGGCTGCTTTCAGTCTTGACGCTTAAACCAAATTCTGTTCCAATGTACAAGCCTTTGTACAAGTAAAAATCCAATCCTGTAAAAATGGCGAATGTCACGCCGGAAGTTGCAGGATCATTAACTGCGTTAAGTAAATCTTCTTCATCCCAGTTATTGTCAAGTGTAAGTATGGCTCCGTTTTTAATCTTACCGTTGAATTTGTTGGAAAAAGCGCTTGATTCACTAATTCTTTCGGAATAGCCTTCTATTTTGGTCGAAGCAAAATGTTTTTTGAACCCGATACTTCCGCCCACGTAGGCATTTAGTCTTTTTGCCAGATCGTAATGACGTTCATAGCCTAAGTCCAGGTTGAAATCCCCGGTCGTGCTTTTGAATTCATTCTTATAGCTGGTTTTTATATCATTTTCTTCTTGAGAATCTGAATCTGTGAATTTGTTTTGAGTTGAATTGATTCCGAATTTCAAGCGAATGGCATCCCTGTCAGAAATGAAGTAACGGAATTTAAGCCCGTCTAATTGGAACGTCTTGCCATTTTGATCGAAAGGGTTGAATTGGATTTCAGTACCGAATGAACCTTTTTCAGGTTTTTGTTGTGCCGATACATTGTTTGAAACAATGAGTACGACAACCAGAATAAATAATAATTTTTTCATGCTTTAAATAAAATTGTTGATGAATCTTTTTCGTGGAACAAAAGTATACAATTCTCTCCCCTTGTGCAAGGGGAGTTGGAGATGTCCCTTCCCGTTATTTGAAAATATCAATCAGTGATGCGAGGTTGCTGGTAAAGAGTTTAACAGAGATAGCCAGTAGGATGATCCCTAAGAATTTACGTAATATGTAAGCTCCTCCTTTCCCGAACACCTTTTCGATCAACGATACATTTTTTAGGACAAAATAGACAATAATAATGTTTAATGTCAGCGCGATAATAATGTTGATGGTATGATATTCCGCCCGTAAAGCCAACAAGGTCGTTAGGGTCCCGGCCCCCACGATCAAGGGAAACACGAGTGGAACAATGGATGCCGTCCCCGATGGACCATCATTTTTAAAAATCGGAATCCCAAAGATCATTTCTACCGCCAGAACGAAGATCACGAGGGAACCGGCCACGGCAAATGAAGAGATGTCCACGTTGAACAGGTTGAGCAGTCCGTCCCCGGCGAAAAGGAAAGCCACGAGAAGAATGTATGAAGCCAAAGCGGCCTTGATAGCACTGATTTTGCGCCCGTTATTTTGAATATCATTAATAATGGGCACGGCTCCCGTGATGTCGATGACGGCAAACAGGACCATGAATGCACTTGCTAGTTCTTGTATACTGATGTCTGAAAAACTCATATCAAAAAGATTGGTTTATTCTTGATTAAAGGTTATTTTTGCCTACAAAGATACAGAAACGAGGACTGTTATCAAAATGAATGAAAATAGAAAAAATTATGACGTATACAAAACTAATTGTTGAGAAACAGGATAATATTTGCACGGTTAAAATTAATAACCCGGAAGCGTTGAATGCTTTGAATTCGACGATTTTGAAAGAATTGGATGCCGCTTTCACGGCTATCGGTGAGGATGACGGCATCGATGTTGTTATTCTGACGGGGGAAGGACGTTCATTCGTGGCGGGTGCGGATATATCCCAGATGAGCACGTTGAACGCGGTAGAGGGAAAAGCGTTTGGAGAATTGGGAGCGGCTGTTTTTCGTAAAATCGAATTGTTGAACAAGGTGGTTATTGCCGGGGTGAATGGTTTCGCCTTGGGTGGCGGGTGTGAATTGGCCATGGCTTGTGACATCCGTATCGCTTCGGTAAAGGCTAAATTCGGCCAGCCGGAAGTAGGTTTAGGGATCACCCCGGGATTCTCCGGTACACAACGATTGCCGCGTATCGTGGGATTGGGTAAGGCCAAGGAGCTGATCTACACGGCAGACGTGATTGTTGCCGAGGAGGCTTATCGTATCGGGTTGGTGAACAAGGTAGTAGAGCCGGAAGCACTGATGGATGAATGTATGGCCATGGCGAAGAAGATTGCTTCAAAGGCCCCGTTAGCCGTGCGTTACGCGAAAGAAGCGATTAATCGGGGAGTGGAAACGGATATCGACACGGGTATTTCCATCGAGAGCGACCTGTTTGGACTCTGTTTCTCAACCGCGGACCAGAAAGAGGGAATGCAGGCATTCCTGGGCAAACGAAAAGCGGAATTCAAGAAAAGATAAAAAATTGACATTTACATGATAATATAAAATTTGATATTATATAGTTGAAGATTTTAAATTAAGTAGAAATGAAAATTTGCGTTGTAGGTACAGGTACGATGGGTAATGGTATTGCCCAAACCTTTGCTCAAGCAGGGCATGACGTGTTGTTAAAAGGTCGTTCGGAAGCATCTTTAGGCAAAGCTCACAAGGCTATCGAGAAGAGTCTTTCCAAAATGGTAGAAAAAGGCAAGATGGAAGCAACCGAGAAGGATGCTATCAATGCCCGCATCAAGGACACGATGGCATACGAGGATTGTAAAGATGCCGATTTGGTCATCGAGGTAGTTGCCGAGGATATGGCTACCAAGAACGAGATATTCAAAACTTTGGATGCCATCTGTAAACCGGAGGCTATCCTGGCCACGAATACTTCTTCTCTCTCTATCACGGAAATCGCTGCCGCAACCAGCCGTCCGGAGAAAGTGATCGGTATGCACTTCTTTAACCCGGTGCCGATGATGAAATTGGTGGAGGTGATTAAAGGACAGTTGACTTCCCAAGAGGTTCACGACAAGGTGATGGCAATTGCATCCGAGATCGGTAAAACCCCTGTAAGCGTGAACGAGGCTCCCGGATTCGTGGTAAACAGAATCCTGATCCCGATGGTGAACGAGGGTATCGGAATCTATGCTGACGGTGTTGCCTCCAAGGAAGAGATCGACGAAGCCATGAAATTAGGTGCCAACCACCCGATGGGACCTTTGGCTTTGGGAGACTTAATCGGCTTGGACGTGTGTCTGGCTATCATGGAAGTGCTGTACAATGAATTCGGTGATTCCAAGTATCGTCCTCACCCGCTATTACGGAAAATGGTTCGTGCCAACTTATTGGGACGTAAAACCGGAATCGGTTTCTATGATTACCGGAAATAAGGAGTGATAATTTATAGGAGGATGTATTAAAACGAGTTTTTTACAAAAACGAGTTTAATACATCTTCATTCGAAGGCTTGTTTTACTTCATCACCTTGATAGCCTTCCATACATCAGAGTATGATGTCCCGCTTCGGCCTAGTGCTTCTGCTCGCCGCATAGCATGATCCATTTTGTTGTCCTTAATTAGTTCGGCAACCCACTTTTGATGCTTGAGAAAATTTTCCTTTTTGTCGAACTGGACAATGTATCTGCGCAAAGAACTGATTGCGTCACGAGAGGTAGCAAGGTGACGGTTAGTCTTTTCGTGGTGAAGTAAAAACCAATATTCGATAGAGGGCATACTACATGCAAGCGTTACACGGGAATTATTATCGTATTTACAATGCAATTCCTTTATACGTTTTCCTTCTACTTGATCCCATCGCATAACATCTTCATCGAAGAAGCATATTACCTCTGCGTCATCATTAAGTCCCTCCTCGATGAGTTTGTTTATCTCCCCCATGGATTCATTGCCAAATAGACGAGGGTATAACTCAAACTTTAAGTCAAGTAGAGGCTTGAGGTGCTTTAAATACCAAAATTCAGTAAGTCCTGCTCCAATCACACGTTTTTGTGGTTGTCGAGTTTGTCGGGAATTAATCTTGCGTGCCATAAGCATTAAATATTTGGAAGTGCACCAAATTGACCTTTACGATAGGCACGTTCAATCTTTGAAATCTTGTTCAATCCCTTGAATTCCACGAGAGAATACAAATCGGTAGTACCCGACTTGTCTTTCTCCACAAACCAGATATTATCCTTGCGGACAAGATCATCAATCGTGTTAAGCAAGCCAGGATAATGCGTGGTTATGAGCATTTGACTCTCGTTACTGTTCATGATATATTCTTGAAGAATAAACTCAATTAAATTTGGATGTAACGAAGATTCTATCTCATCCAGTAGCAAGACCGAGTTGTTTTTGATAGCCTCGTAGATAGCTGCTTCAATGTCCATTACACGTGTTGTACCATCACTCTCCTGACGAGTGGACAACTCGTAAGTTTCCAGACCGCGTTCATTTTCTACCGTGTGTTCGAAACCTAAGACATGTTCTTTATAAGCCTCTAGAGTAAGTAATTCTTTCTTTTTATCTTCGGGTAAAGAATCTTGTATCTGTAGATATTTATGAAAATAAGGAGGCAACGGCTTTTCTTCAGTCTTTTCACTCAATCCGGTAATATTGAAGTCTGCCTGGTGAAGAAAACGAAGCAAATGCTCTTTAAAATTCACATCTTCTCTTATCTTTCTCTTGCTATATTTCTCCATATTCGTAAATGGTCCCACCATAGGCATGAATCTGTTGCGAATCCATTGACGGACACCATCCACGTGTTCCATTTTCATATTCACGCGACCGCGAGCTGCAAAAAATGACTTGTTCGGGAGGCAGTTCAGCGTGAGGGCTTTCTGTTCTTCCTGATCAATCTTCTGCACGGCAGGATTGAATGACAATACAGATTGCCCGTCTTCCAATACTCGTTCAAACACTTTGATTGGCTGAACAGTCTTATAATATGACAATTTTTCGTGTATAACCAATTTTGTTGTGGCTGTAAGTTGATACCAATAGCGTATTCCGTTAACCCAAAATTTTATACTATATTCAGATGGCAAGTTTGGCGTTTCCTTGTCAAGTAAAAACGGTTCAAAACCTGTCGGTTCATCCATATTCAGTGGGTCAAACACCATAAAATCACGAAGCGCGGAGATTGCATAAAGTAAATTACTTTTCCCGCCTGCGTTAGGACCATAGACGATACCGAGTTTAAGCAATCTTGTGCCATTAGGCATTGTTACCACGTGTTGAGTTTCAAATGTGGTATCAGGGGTTGCTTCGAAACTGAATGTCGTTTCTTTTTTAAAGGATAATACATTCTTGAATATAATTTCTTCTATCATATTATGAGAGATTTGTTATAACGATGTAAAGGTAATGTTTTGATATGAATTGAAGAAATAAAAAGGCTAGAATTCATTATTTTTTTATCTTATTTTGGGGCAAAATGTGCAGATTTGCAAAATAAAATAGCTGTAATAGGCTTTTTTATGGCATTTCTAGGTTCAATATACATTAAATCCGGTAATTTGTGCTTTGTCGCCCGCCGACTAACCATTATTCTTCAGTCTTTAATCGTTGAAAACTCTTGCTTGGCATTATGAAAAGTAAAATTTCCTGCCATACGTTATTGCCCCACCTGTATCACCTGACGTTTTTGCGGGTGAGAATTGTCTGTTGACGGACGGGATTTGAAGTTGTTAAAATTGAATGTCAACCCGATCCAGTAAGCATGAGTGGCTTCTTTGCAGTAATTTGCCAGTCGATAGGTGTTCGTGTTTGAGCGGGCTTGCCATTCGGACGTATCGAAGACGTCGGAAACGGAGAAACTGATTTGAAGGCGGTCATTAAAGAAGCCTTGTTTGATGGCGAGATCAAGATAGTAATTTTCCTCCATTTTGAATTGGGGAATTTTTGTCGGCGATTGATAGGAAAAGAGGACTTGAAATTCGGTGTGTTTTTTGGAATTCAAGGTTAATTCCAGTTTCCCTGACCAGGAAAAATCGTCGACATGAAGGTCGATGCTTTGAAATTTCCCGTTGGTGTGAGCGTGGACGATGGATATGGAAGGGTTGATCGTCATCCATGATGCGGGAGCGCCGGATAGGTTGATGTCCAGACCGACTTTATTTTCCATGTTTCCATTTGCGTAAGACAGCGTTAGGGTATTGTCTTCTGTCAATAGCGCGACCGGGGTGATAAACTTCTCTATGGAAGTGAAATAAAGATTCCCGTTCACCTGGATCTTTTCCCCCGACAAAAGATAGTTGATCTCGGCCCGATTCGAGACTTCGGGACGTAACAGCGGGTTGCCTTGCTCGAAAGTCTGGTGATCGATCGGGCTTGTAAACGGGTTTAGTCGGGTGTAATCCGGGCGAGTGGCTTTTCTGGTAAAATGAAAGGCCAGTTCTTGCTGTTCTGAAGGCGTGTATTGAAGGGTTAGGTGGGGATAAAAGTAGAATCTATCCGAATCATGCTTGTCTGCGGTTTCCGTGAGCCGGGTGCGGGTAATATCGTAATCGGCGAGTAAGCCTATTTTGTAATGCCAGGATTCTCCCGGTTGTCGGGAGTAGGAAAGATGTGCCGTGTAAATGTACTCTTTATGGTTTAGCCCGTCGTTGGGATTTAATCTCGACAACCAGCTATCGGGATTTTCCCCCTTGTCATAAAGATGGTATCGGGTTTTATTCCACCTGGAGAAGAATTGAATACCGCTTTCGAGTTGTCCCCGGTTCGCGAATGTGTAGAGGTGATCCATTTGCATGCGGACGAATTCCGGCTGTTCGTTTCCGGTGGTGGTGTAAGAGAGAAGATCATCGATTTGATACGTGCTCGGGCGGGAATCTTTCGTGTGGGAAAAGACACCGTTTAGGGATAGTTCGTGCATGTCTTTTTCGTACACGTGTTTGTAGAATAAAGCACCTTCAATTGTTTTCCGGCTGAATGCGATTCGATGGTGTAGGTTATATTCTTTTGCTTGTGTACGGTTATTTATGTCCCGGTTTGTCGTGATCTTGGGAAATTGCAACTTGAGATTCCATAGAAACAGATCGTGCGAGGAGGGGCGTAGGTCTACTTGTAGGGCGAAGGAGTGGCTTAAATGGTGTTGTTCTGTTTCTATTAGTTGTTCTGTTTCTACCGAATAAGAGCGGAATAGCTCGCTGCTGATTTCAATCCGATCCGAGTGACCGGAGTAATCCAGGAATAGATCCCAGTTCTTTTGGGTATATCCCAAATTTACGTTTCCCGTGAAATTGTTCGTGAAATCATGGTTGAGGGAAACGGAACCGCTCCATGGATTTTTGGTTTTTCCCTCGTTTTCTTGGGCGTAAATGTCGGCATTCGTGTAAAAGGTCAGGAGGCTGAAGATGATTTGTGTGATGCGTTTTTTCATGGGTCTGTGCTGTTGTTTCGCAGGTTTGACAAGGAATGTAAGTAGAAACTTGCGCCTATTGAAGGTGTTTTAATATTTTTTGTAGTTCGTGATTTATAGGAGAAGCTCTAGAGAATAGGAGGAAATACTAGGGAAATAATACCCCTTTTTCGATGATGTCTCGATGCTTACTCGAAGCTTAACCATTGGGAAACGTGTGAGCAACGAATGTGCAACGGCTGAGCAACGAATAAGTGGGATTATTTGGGTTACTTTACTTCTTTATTTGGGTTAGTTTAGGGTGGGAATAGGAGGTGTTGAATTCGATATTATGAATCGCGTGGTGAAAGTATAGCGGTGAATATAATTTGAGCTTGTAGTAGACGAGGCAAGGGCGGGGACGGTTTATTTTAGAATGATTAGGATATCTTAAAACGATCGTTTAATGATATCGTCACTTATCAACAATGTGTCGATTTTCGCAAAATCATAAGTATTTGATTGCTAAAAAGAAAAAATATTTTATTTAAATTTGTGGAATTCGAAAATTCATTATATTTGTAACGCATTAAACGATCGTTTTTTTGTAGGAAATGATGTTTATGCGGACAGCTTCTAGGCGTTATTGCTGTTTAAGTATAGCGTGTAGGACACATGGCAATAAATCAGGACTCGTGGTAGGGTTAGTGCGCGAAGCGTACCCAATCGGGTCTTCATTTTTAAAATTGCCGGTATAAACACAAGCCTAAAAACAATCCATGATATCGACTGATAAATTAAACTGGTATGCCGCCTATACCCGTGTAAATCAAGAATTGGTCATTAAAAAGAAATTAGACGAACTGGGGGTAGAAAATTATCTGCCGCAAGAAGAGCGAGTACGTGAAACTCCACTCGGTCGAAAAAAGATCAGGGTAATTCTCATTCATGGCTTGATCTTTATTCGAACAGACAAAGCAACTAGTTTTTCTTTACTGAACGATCACTTGTTGAATATTGTTTATTTGAAGGATCGAGAAGGACGTTGTTCTTTGGTTATCCCGGATAAACAAATGCAAGATTTCATGTTTTTGTTAGACTTTTCCACCGATGGTGTAGAGGTGCTAAATAAAGACTTGAAAAGGGGGGATCGTGTGCGAGTGATCAAGGGGCCTTTGTCGGGTTTGGAAGGGGAACTGGTACGCTTGAAAGGACACAAACGGGTTGTTATTCGATTGGATGGTGTGGCATCTATAGCCACGTCTTATATACCGGGTTCGTTTTTGGAAAAAATAGAGTAATAAGAAATAATGGAAAAGGATTTATTTCGCAAAGTGTACAAGCAGGTGAGTGGATTGGCGTTGAAAGATTGTCCCCCCTCGTCTCTGTCGGGACTTTTGCACGGTTACTTGTCGGTTTACTCGATGGTGAGAGTGTACCCCTGGCTGGAAGACGAGTATGGTAGTCTTTGGGATATTCACGATCGAATACGGGAAATAGCCCGGGTTATTCAAGAATTGTTGAAGGATAGAGATCTTCCGGTGGATACTCGTGCAGGGTATGTCGTGGATTTGATGGATGCTTACCTGTTGTATTCGGATATGAAATTTTTGGATACGGCATTGGATGCTGCTTATGAAATTCTTATTCCTAAGGGGAGTGATAAGATGGTATTGCCTTGTCGGACACCGAATATTTGCCGCCTGCTTTGTAATTGCTATTATTTCACGGGAGAAGATGAATGTGGCATGTTGGCTAAAAATCTCGTAACGGAGGCTTTGGGAATAAGTCGGAAATTTAGTCATGAGGAGTTGTGGGATTGGTGGGGGGCTATCTGCTTTTACGAGGATGTTGTCGGGGCTATGGAATTGTCGCTAGAAGAGCAAATTTCTTTGGAAGAGGAACGAGTTCGTTTGACAACCTGCGTGAAACAACGGAAGGATGAGATGATAGAGCGTTTTATGGGGTCGGCAGGTGAGGATCTTGGGGCATTAGCAAATGTGTTTAAGATTTTGGCAAAACGTAATTTTTATGAATATAATGAATTGAATGGTAAGGCTTTTCGTTAGAGAGTGTTTTTGCTCCTATTGCGTCCCCGGGAGAATTACTAAGCTGGGAGTAAGCCATTACAAGCGAAAGCAGGTGGATTCGGTTAATAAAACAAGTGACACCGTATTTAAGCTGAAAGATTCGGTGTACGAGAAATTAGATAAGGTTGCAAATTAAATAGAAATGTCTCGATATGAAAATAGTAATAGTGGGAACTGGATATGTCGGTTTGGTTTCAGGAACTTGTTTTTCAGAGATGGGAGTGGATGTTACTTGTGTAGATGTAGATCGAAAGAAAATTGATAAACTGCAACAAGGAATTATCCCAATATATGAACCTGGTTTAGAGGAATTGGTTTGTAAAAATGTTAATGCCGGTAGATTACATTTCACGACAGATTTGAGGGAGATACTTGATGAGGTTGAGGTGGTGTTTAGTGCGGTAGGTACTCCCCCCGACGAGGATGGTTCTGCCGATTTGAAATACGTGTTGGAAGTGGCTCGTTCCGTGGGGCAGAATATGAAAAAATATCTTGTAATTGTTACTAAAAGTACAGTCCCTGTCGGTACGGCACTTAAAGTAAAGAATGCAATTCAAGAGGAATTAGATCGTCGAGGTGTAAATATTGAATTTGATGTGGCTTCAAATCCGGAATTTTTGAAAGAGGGGGCTGCTGTTCATGATTTTATGTCACCGGATCGTGTTGTTGTTGGTGTTGCAAACGAGCGGGCAAAAGAGATCATGTCTCGGTTGTACAAGCCGTTTATGTTGAGTGGGGATCGGATGATATTCACGGATATTCCTAGTGCAGAGATGATCAAATATGCTGCTAATTCGATGTTAGCTACCCGGATTTCTTTTATGAATGATATGGCAAATTTATGCGAGCTCGTTGGAGCTGATATTAATATGGTTCGTAAAGGGATTGGCACAGATTCCCGGATTGGTAAGAAATTTCTGTATGCCGGTTGTGGTTACGGTGGGAGTTGTTTCCCGAAAGACGTGAAAGCGTTGATCAAGACTGCAGAGCAAAATGGTTACGAGATGCAAGTCTTGAAAGCGGTTGAAAATGTGAACGAGAAACAAAAATCGATTCTTTTTGATAAGTTTATGAAACATTTTGCTGGAGAGGTGAAAGGGAAGATTGTGGCTATGTGGGGATTATCTTTCAAGCCGGAGACGGATGATATGCGGGAGGCTCCGGCATTGGTGTTGATCGATTTGCTGTTGAATGCAGGTGTATGCGTAAAAGTATATGACCCGATCGCCATGGATGAGTGTAAAAGACGTATCGGTGATAAGGTTATTTATTGTAAAGATATGTATGATGCGACGGTTGATGCTGATACCTTGATGCTTGTGACGGAATGGAAAGAGTTTAGGATGCCGAGTTGGAACGTGTTGAAGAAAGTGATGCGAGGGTACGTGGTTGTTGATGGTCGGAATATTTATGACAGGAAGGAACTGAAGGAAAACGGTTTTAATTATTACAAGATAGGATGAAAATACTGGTAACCGGTGCGGCTGGTTTTATCGGTTTTCACGTGGTACGATGCCTCCTGGAGCGAGGTGACGATGTCGTCGGGTTGGATAATATCAATGACTATTATGATGTGAATTTAAAGTACGCTCGTTTAGCGGAAACGGGAATCGATAAAGAAAATATAGAATATGGGAAACTGGTACGGGGTAAGAGATACCCGTTGTATCGGTTTATCAAGTTGAACCTTGAGGATCGGGAAGAGTTGCCGAAATTGTTTGAACGGGAACGATTTGAACGAGTGGTAAACCTTGCCGCCCAGGCGGGAGTTCGTTACTCGATAGAGAACCCTTGGGCTTATGTCGATAGTAATATTACGGGCTTCTTGAATATCCTGGAATGTTGTCGTTACTTGGGGGTTCGTCATCTCGTTTACGCCAGTTCCAGTAGTGTTTACGGCTTGAATGCCAACGTCCCATTCAAAGAGGATAGTGGGATAGCTCATCCTGTCAGCTTGTATGCGGCGACGAAAAAATCCAATGAGTTGATGGCACACGTGTACAGTCATCTTTACGGTCTTCCTACTACGGGTTTGCGTTTTTTCACGGTATACGGTCCTTGGGGACGCCCAGACATGAGCCCTCACCTTTTTACGAGGGCAATTATGGAAGGGCAAACCATGAAAGTGTTCAATCACGGGGACATGTTGCGAGATTTCACTTACGTGGATGATATCGTGGAGGGGGTGATTCGGGTGATGGATCGGGTGGCTGTGCCGGATGAAGATTGGAACGCGGAAGTCCCGAACCCGGCGACTTCTAGTGCGGCTTACCGGGTTTACAATATAGGTAACTCTTCCCCGGTAAGATTGATGGATTTCATTCACGCCCTGGAGGAAGCGTGCGGTAAGGAGGCGGTGAAGGAATATCTGCCTATGCAACCGGGAGACGTTTACCAGACAGATGCAGACACGACCCGTTTGTATCGAGAGATAAATTACAAGCCGAAGACTCCCTTGAAGGAGGGAGTGGAGAAATTCGTGAGGTGGTACAAAAAGTATTATAAATAAATTTGGCGATGGGAAAATACCTCTTGGATGCGGTTGTGATTCGTCCCTTGATAATAGGAATTGTTGTTATTTATCACGCTTTTATAATCTATAATGGAGGCTGGGAGGAACCGGTTGGTTTTCAGTCCATAAAATGGTATGGATGGATTGCTAAATTTTTTGACACCTTCCAAATGCCAGCAATAATTTTTGTGTCAGGTTATATTTATGGTTATCAGCAATTGACACTTGGACGTTTCGATAGTTTAAAGGATATCATGATAAAGAAATTTAAAAGGTTAGTGCTTCCAAGTGTGTTTTTCAGTTTGATTTATTTTTTCATGTTTTATAGGTGGGAAGATTACACGTTTTTATCGAGTGTGCTGAAAATATTAAGTGGGGTTGGTCACTTGTGGTTTTTGCCTATGCTCTTTTGGTGTTTCGTGGTGGGGAAAATTCTCGTTAATATGTGTTTTAAGCGATTGCCTAGTCAATTAAATCAAAATGAACTTGGTACGTTAAACAGTAAATGTGGGTTAGAGGTGGTAATTTCTAAAGATGTATATGTTTGGATGTCTTTTTTGTTTCTGTTAATGATATCTCTATTCCCCTGTCCTTTGCCTCTCGGGTTAGGCTCTGCAACCCGTTATATGGTATTTTTCTGGGGTGGTTTTCTGGTATGGAAATATCGTGATTGGATTATAGAAAAAACTTGCGATTTAAAGTATGTTGTGTTAATCGTGTCATGTTTTTTATTCCTGTTTCTGTTGAGTAATTATTTTTTTATATCGGTTAGTGAAGATCAGAATTTGATTGGGCGTTTAATAAAATACGTGGTAAATAGAATTGTAATCCTGCCGGTTTCTATATCTGGTGTTTGTGCGATATACCTGCTGACGAACTATGTGATTGATAAATGTCGAGTTAGGCCTGCTTCGTGGGTTGTTAATGCCGGGGCGATTTGTTTTGGGGTTTATATTTATCAACAATTTGTATTGGAAGTGTTATATTATAAAACTTCTTTGCCTCAACTTGTAGGGCCTTATTGGCTGCCGTGGATAGCTTGTGTTGTTACGTTTGTTTTGTCTATAATGTTTTCACAATTGACATTGAAAACACGTTTAGGAAGATATTTAATAGGCTAAAATGATAAAATAATTCTTTGGAAGACATTAACGAAAATGTTTGATAAAAATGCGTAAACTTAAATCGCTTTTTATGCGAATCCTTAGAAGTAAAGACGGGAAAGTATTGGCTTCGAATTTTGCCTATCTTTCTTCACTTCAAATTGCCAGTTACATATTCCCGTTGATCTCGATACCGTATCTTGCTCGCGTGTTGGGTGTTGACGGGTTGGGTAAGATTTCTTTTGCGGCGGCAATTATTATTTGGATTCAAACTATCGCGGATTGGGGATTTGATATGACCGGGGCGAGGAATGTGGCGCAAGCTAGAGATGATAAAAAGGAAGTTTCCAAAATATTTTCGGATATCTTTTGGTCAAGGATCTTTTTGATGTTTTGTTCTTTTCTGGTATTGCTCCTCTTGTTGTTGATCGTTCCCAAGTTTCGGGAGAATTACGTGATAATATTGTTTACTTTTTTATATGTCC
>ENA-UEQW01001226-UEQW01001226.1-human-gut-metagenome-genome-assembly--contig:-NODE-1226-length-21638-cov-5.312045_pt1 | contig 21638 bp, 20 predicted proteins | sample MGYA00242947_ERZ507947 | MGnify/ENA primary metagenome ERZ507947 (study PRJEB26167, sample SAMN06115421) | human gut metagenome | host: Homo sapiens | place: China:Guizhou | collected 2015-03-17... | reverse complement strand
CGGCTGCGAGATGGGCAACGCCTTCTCCGAGCTGAACGACCCCATCGACCAGTACGAGCGCTTCAAGGCGCAGGCCGCCAAGCGCGCCAACGGCGACGAGGAGGCCGACATGATGGACGAGGACTTCGTCATGGCGCTGGAGTACGGTATGCCGCCTACCGGCGGCCTGGGCTTTGGCATCGACCGCTGCGCCATGATGCTCTGCGGCACCGACTCCATCCGCGACGTGATCCTGTTCCCGACAATGAAGCCGCTGGACAACTGAAATGGCTGAAAACGCCCCTGCGCCAAAAGCGGCGTGGGGGTGTTTTTTCTGTCCCCCACTTGCCAAATGCCGCACCGGATAGTATACTTAGCACATAACATCCCGGCGCGGTGCGTACAGTAGCACAGGCGCGAAGGAGGAGACTATGTACACCATCAACGACCTTTATGATCTGACACATACACTGGCGGGGGACTACCTGGCCCGCTTTACCTATCCCTGGGAGGCGCTCTCCGACCTGGCGGACTGCATCCGTGCGCTGGGCGCACAGCTGGACAGCGAATATCTGCCCTTTGGCCCGGAGGTGTGGGTGCACCGGACGGCGCACGTCGCGCCCACGGCGTCCATCACCGGGCCGTGCATCATCGGCCCGGAGACGGAGGTGCGCCACTGCGCCTTTATCCGGGGCAGCGCGCTGGTGGGCGCCCACTGCGTGGTGGGCAACTCCGTGGAGCTGAAGAACGTCATCCTGTTCGACAACGTGCAGACGCCCCACTACAACTATGTGGGCGACAGCATTCTGGGCTACAAATCCCACATGGGCGCCGGTTCCATCACCTCCAATGTGAAGTCCGACAAGACCCATGTGGTGGTCACAGACGGCGCGGAGCGGATCGACACCGGACGCAAGAAGGTGGGCGCCATGTTGGGCGACGGCGTGGAGGTGGGCTGCAACAGTGTGCTGAACCCCGGCAGCGTTATCGGACGGGGCAGCCGGGTATATCCGTTGTCCTCGGTGCGGGGTACCGTTCCGGCGGCGAGCATCTACAAGCGCAGCGGCGACATTGCCGCCCAGCGCTGACAGGGAGGAAGAAAAATGGGCAAGTATTTCGGCACGGACGGCTTCCGGGGCGAGGCCAATGTGACCCTGACGGCGGACCACGCCTATCAGGTGGGCCGCTTTTTGGGCTGGTACTGCGGTGAATGCAAGCGCCGCGGCGGTGACAGCGAGCCGGCAAAGGTGGTCATCGGTAAGGACACCCGCCGCAGCAGCTATATGTTCGAGTACGCCCTGGCCTCCGGGCTGGTGGCCTCCGGCGCGGACGCCTATCTGCTGCACGTGACCACCACGCCCTCTGTGTCCTATGTGGCGCGGACGGAGGGCTTCGACTGCGGCATTATGATCTCCGCCAGCCACAATCCGTTCTATGACAACGGCATCAAGCTGATCGGGCGGTCCGGCGAGAAAATGGACGAGGACACCATCGCCCTGATCGAGGACTATCTGGACGGGAAGCTCAGCGTGTTCGGCCAGACCTGGGAGACGCTTCCCCTGGCGCAGCGGGACCATATCGGCCGCACGGTGGACTGGTCCGCGGGGCGTAACCGCTACGTGGGCTACCTCATCTCCCTGGGGATGTTCTCCTTCAAGGGGAAAAAGGTGGGGCTGGACTGTGCCAATGGCAGCGCGTGGATGATCGCCAGAAGCGTTTTTGACGCACTGGGTGCCACGACCTACGTCATGGGCGATGAGCCAGACGGCTTCAATATCAACAATGGCGTGGGCTCCACTCATATCGAGGCCCTGCAGCGCTTCGTGGTGGAGAAGGGCCTGGACGTGGGCTTTGCCTACGACGGCGACGCGGATCGGTGCCTGGCGGTGGACGAAAAGGGCCAGATCATCACCGGTGACCATATCCTGTATATCTGCGGCCGCCATATGAAGGAGCTGGGCGAGCTGCCCCACAACACGGTGGTGACCACGGTCATGTCCAACTTCGGGCTGTACCGGGCCTTTGACCGGCTGGGGATCCGCTATGCCAAAACCGCTGTGGGCGACAAGTACGTATACGAGTATATGAGCAAAAACGGCTGCGCCCTGGGCGGCGAGCAGTCGGGGCATATCATCTTTTCCAAGTACGCCTCCACCGGCGACGGCATTTTGACCAGCCTGAAGCTGATGGAAGTCATGCTGGAGCGCAAGCAGCCCATGAGCAAGCTCACCGAGGGACTGACCATCTATCCCCAGGTGCTGGAGAATGTGCGGGTGCACGACAAGGCTGCCGCCCGTCAGGACCCGGCCGTGCAGAAGGCTGTGGACGACGTGGCCCGCCGTCTGGGCGATACGGGCCGTATTCTGGTGCGTGAATCCGGTACGGAGCCGGTGCTCCGGGTGATGGTGGAGGCGCCGGAGGATGCCGTCTGCCGGGAGTGTGTGGCACAGGTGGCGGAGATCATCCGGGCGCAGGGACACGCGGTTTGAGTACGCAATAAGGGAACGCCGTACCGCGTTCCCTTATTTTTTGTTGACATTCGCAGAGGATACCTATATTATAAGGAATATTCTGAGAGGGGAGGGGCACCGTTATGACAGAGCGCATTACCAGCCGGCGCAATCCGCTGCTGGAACAGGTCCGCAGGCTGGATACGGCGGCGCTCCGGCGGAAGGCCGGGGTGTTTTTGTGCGACAGCCCCAAGCTGGTGGGCGAGGCGGTGCAGCACGGCGTGTCCGTGCAGTGTGTCATCGCCGCGGATGGTGTGGCCTTCCCGGAGGGGCTGCCGGAGAATGTGCGGCGGGTGACGGTGCCGGCGGACGTGATGGCGTCCATTTCGCCCATGCCCACGCCCCAGGGAATGCTGGCCCTGTGTGCCCTGCCGGATATGGCGGCGCCTGCGCGCCTGTCGCCGGGCCGCTATGTGGTGCTGGACGGTGTGCAGGACCCGGGCAACGTGGGGGCGGTGCTGCGGACGGCGGATGCCTTCGGCTGCACCGGCGCGCTGCTGCTGCCGGGCTGCGCCGATCCCTATGGGCCAAAGACACTGCGCGCCGCCATGGGCGCGGTGTTCCGCCTGCCGCTGTACACGGTGGGACTGGAGGCCCTGCCGGGCTTGTTGGCAGACGCGGGGCTGCCGCTGTACGGCACGGCCCTGCGCCACGACACGGTGGACGTGCGGCAGCGGGATCTGCGCCGCTGCGCGCTGGTCATCGGCAGCGAAGGCCGGGGCGTCAGCGCGGAGGTGCTGGCGCTGTGCCGCGAGACGCTGCGCATCCCCATGTCGCCCCACTGTGAGTCGCTGAACGCCGCGGCCGCGGCGGCGGTGCTGCTGTGGGAGGCCTATCGCGCGGAGGAGGGGAACTGAGATGGCGGCTTTGAAGTATTGGGTGTGGCTGACCACACTGCCGGGCCTGGGGGAACGGGCGAAATTGCAGCTGCTGGCGCATTTCGGCTCGCCGGAGGAGATCTATTTTGCCCCGGAGGGCGAGCTGCTGCTGGCAGAGGGCATTACGAAATTACAGGCCGCCCTGTTGGCGGACAAATCGCTGGACCGGGCGGAGAAGGTGCTGGAGGACTGTGCCAGAGACGGCCAGTTCCTGCTGACCATGGACGACGCGGGATACCCCGCGCGGCTGCGGAACATCTATGACCCGCCCCTGCTGCTGTACGGCAAGGGCAGCCTGCCCCTGTTCGATGATGAGGTAGCCGTCACGGTGGTGGGCACCCGGGACTGCACGCCCTATGGCGTGCGCGCGGCGTCACAGCTGGGCTATGAGCTGGCCAGACAGGGGGCGCTGCTGGTGTCCGGCATGGCCAAGGGCATCGACGGCGAGGCGCTGAAGGGCGCCCTGCGCGCCGGCGGCTTTACCGCCGCGGTGCTGGGCGGCGGCGCGGACGTGGTGTATCCGGCGGCCAACCGCCGGCTGTATGAGGACATCGCCGCCACCGGCGTCATCCTGTCGGAGTACCCGCCCGGGACGGAGCCCAGGGGCGACCACTTCCCGGTACGGAACCGATTGCTCAGCGCGCTGAGTCTTGCCACCGTGGTGGTGGAGGCCCCGGAGAAAAGCGGCGCGCTCATCACCGCCGCCACGGCGCTGGAGCAGGGCCGCGAGGTCTTTGCCGTGCCGGGCCCCTTCGACGCGCCCAAGAGCCGGGGCTGCAACGCCCTGATACGCGAGGGCGCGGGCCTGGTGTGCGAGGCCTGGGACGTGCTGAGCTTTTATGAGAGCCGCTTCCCCCATAAGCTGCGGCCTCTGCGGGCCACGATCCCGCCTCTGCCCAAGGGCGCGGAGCCGGAGAGCGACGCGCCTGCCGTTCCGGTGCAGGAGACGCCCGCGCCCACCACGCCGGTACTGCCGGTGCTGGATATTTCACAGGACACCGCCGGACTCACCGACGATCAGATCGCGGTGCTGTCCGTTCTGCAAGCGGATATACCCACCCTTACCGATGACGCGGCACTGCTGGCCGAGCTGCCGGTGCGCCGTGTGCTGTCGGCGCTGACGGTGCTGGAGATCGACGGCTACGTCTGCCGTCAGGGAGCGCGGAGCTTCCTGCGGACGGTGGAACTCAAAAAGGAGTAAGTAACAATATGGCAGCAAAGAAAAACCTGGTCATCGTGGAGTCCCCGGCCAAGGCCAAGACCATTGGCAAATATCTGGGGCCGGACTATGTGGTCAAGGCCAGCATGGGTCATCTGCGTGACCTGCCCAAGAGCACCCTGGGCGTGGACGTGGAGGGTGACTTTACCCCTAACTACCGGCCCATCAAGGGCAAAGAGGATATCATCAAGGACCTGAAGACCACGGCGGACAAGAGCAAGACCGTGTACCTGGCCACCGACCCGGACCGCGAGGGCGAGGCCATCAGCTGGCATCTACAGCACCTGCTGGACCTGCCGGATGACAAGGCCCGGCGCGTGACGTTCAACGAGATCACCAAGAAGGTGGTGCAGGAGTCCATCCAGCACCCCCGCGCCATCGACCAGGACCTGGTGGACGCCCAGCAGGCCCGCCGTGTGCTGGACCGCATCGTGGGCTATCAGCTCTCCCCCCTGCTGTGGAAGAAGATCCGCCGCGGCCTGTCCGCCGGCCGTGTGCAGTCGGTGGCGATCCGGCTGGTGGCCCAGCGTGAGCAGGAGATCGCGGCCTTCGTGCCCCAGGAGTACTGGACGTTGGACGTACACCTGCAAAACCACGCCGCCGCGTCCTTTACCGCCCACTACTACGGTGTGGACGGCAAGAAATACGAGCCTAAGGACGAGGCGGATACCCAGCGCATCGTGGAGGAGCTGAAAAAAGAGGCCTTCGCGGTCAAGACCGTGAAGCGTACCGACAAGCAGCGCAGCCCCACGCCGCCCTTTACCACCTCCAGCTTACAGCAGGAGGCCTCCCGCAAGCTGAATATGACGCCCCGTCGGACCATGGCCATTGCCCAGCAGCTGTATGAGGGCGTGGACATCACCGGCGAGGGCACCGTGGGTCTGATTACCTATATGCGTACCGACTCGCTGCGTATCTCCGACGAGGCCCAGGCCCAGGCCCGCGAGCTGATACAGTCCCGCTACGGCGCGGCGTATTGCCCTGCCGTACCCCGGAAGTACAAGACCAAGGCCGGGGCCCAGGACGCCCACGAGGCCATCCGTCCCTCCGACCCGGCGCTGACGCCGGAGCAGGTGAAGGGCGACCTGACGCCGGAGCAGTACCGCCTCTACCGACTGATCTGGAGCCGCTTCCTGGCCAGCCAGATGGCCAACGCCGTGTATGACAGCATCTCCGTGGAGATCGCCGCCGGTGCCCATGCCCTGCGGTGCTCCGCCAGCAACCTGAAATTCGCCGGCTATACCGCCGTATATGAGGAGAGCCGGGACGACGACAAGGAGGAGAAGGACTCTCCCCTGCCGCCGCTGGAGGAGGGCGAGCAGGTGACGGCGGTGGGCTTTGCGCCCCTGCAGCATTTCACCCAGCCCCCGGCCCGCTATACCGACGCCACCCTTATCCGCACCATGGAGGAGAACGGCATCGGCCGCCCCTCCACCTATGCGCCCACCGTGTCCACTATTCTGGACCGCGAGTACGTCATCAAGGAGGGCAAGTACCTGCGCCTGACACCGTTGGGCGGCGTGGTCAACGACCTGATGTGCCAGCGGTTCCCGGACATCGTGGATGTAAAGTTCACCGCCCGTATGGAGCAGAAGCTGGACGATGTGGAGGCCGGCCAGGTCAAGTGGAAGGACCTGATCCGCCAGTTCTACGTGCCGTTCCATGAGAACCTGGAAAAGGTCGAGAAGGACATGGAGGGTGTGTACCTGAAGGTCCCTGATGAGGTGACCGAGGAGAAGTGCGACCTGTGCGGCCGCAACATGGTGGTCAAGTCCGGTCGGTTCGGCCGGTTCCTGGCCTGCCCCGGCTACCCGGAGTGTAAGTTCACCAAGCCTCTGGTGGTGGAAATGCCCGGCCGCTGCCCCAAGTGCGGCGGACGCATCCTGAAAAAGACCAGCCGCAACGGCTACACCTACTACGGCTGCGATAAGTTCCCCGCCTGCGATTTTATGACCTGGGACGTGCCGGTAAAGGACGACTGCCCTGTGTGCGGCAAGACCATGTTCAAGAAGGCCGGCAAGGGCTTCAACAAGCCCTTCTGCGCCAATCCCGAGTGCCCGAACTTCCTGCCGGAGGACAAGCGCGGCTATCGCCGCCGCAAGACCGACGCCGCCGCGGCGTCTGCCGAGGACAGTGCGCCGGCCGCGGAGGAAAAGCCTGCGGCGCAGCCCGAGACGAAAAAGTCCGCTGCGAAAAAAACCACGGCGGCCAAGAAGCCGGCTGCTGCCAAGAAGACCACGGCGGCCAAGAAGCCTGCCGCGGCCAAGAAGACGACCACAAAAAAGACTACGACCAAGAAAGCGGAAGAATAAATGGAAAGCGTAACTGTGATCGGCGCGGGCCTGGCCGGGTCCGAATGTGCCTGGCAGCTGGCCCAGCGGGGCATCCCCGTGGTGCTGCGGGAGATGAAGCCGGAGAAGAAGACCCCCGCCCATGTGACCGGCTATTTTGCGGAGCTGTGCTGCTCCAACTCCCTGCGGGGTGCGGGGCTGGAGAACGCCGTGGGCCTGCTGAAGGAGGAGCTGCGGCGGCTGGACAGTCTGATCCTCCGCTGCGCGGACGCCACGGCGGTGCCCGCCGGCGGTGCGCTGGCGGTGGACCGGGAGGGTTTTGCCCGCATGGTCACCGAGTCCGTGCTGGGCCACCCCAATATCACCATGGTCCCCGGCGAGGTGACCGCTATACCGGAGGGGAATGTGGTCATCGCCAGCGGCCCGCTGACCTCTGACGCGCTGGCGGATGCCATTGCGGAAAAGCTGGGCGGCGGCCATACGCTGAACTTCTTTGACGCGGCGGCCCCGCTGGTGACCTTCGACAGCGTGGACATGGACAGCGCGTATTTCGCCTCCCGCTACGATAAGGGCACCCCGGACTACATCAACTGCCCCATGACCAAAGAGGAATATCAGGCCTTCTGGGCGGAGCTGGTGAAGGCGGAGGAGGCCGAGGTCCACGGCTTTGAGGACAGCGGCGTGTTCGAGGGCTGTATGCCGGTGGAGGTCATGGCCCGCCGGGGCGAGGACACCCTGCGCTTCGGCCCTCTGAAGCCCCGGGGCCTGGTGGACCCTAAGACCGGCCGTGAGCCCTACGCCGTGGTGCAGCTGCGGCGTGACAACGCTGACGGCACCATCTACAATCTGGTGGGCTTTCAGACCCACCTGAAATGGGGCGAGCAGAAGCGGGTGTTCTCCATGATCCCCGCCCTGCACGACGCCCAGTACCTGCGCTACGGCGTCATGCACCGCAACACCTATCTGGACTCGCCCCGGCTGCTGGACCGCTACTACCGGCTGAAAAGCGATCCCCGTATCGCCTTCGCCGGTCAGATGACCGGCGTGGAGGGCTATGTGGAGTCCTGCGCCAGCGGTTTTCTGGCGGGTATAGAGTTGGCCCGGCGGCTGAAGGGACAGGCGCCCCTCGACCTTCCCCGTGAGACGGCCATCGGCGCCCTGGGCCTGTATGTCAGTAACGAGAGCGTGGCGGACTTTCAGCCCATGAACGTGAACTTCGGCATTATCCCGCCGCTGGACCACCGGGTCAAGGGTAAGCGCAACAAAAATGCCGAGCTGAGCCAGCGGTCGCTGGCCATTCTGGATACCATCAAAGAGGAGGTGCTCTCTCTGTGAAGATCATCATCGACGCCATGGGCGGCGACAACGCCCCGCTGGAGATCGTCAAGGGTGCGCTCAGCGCCCACAGCCGCTTCGGCTGTGACATCGTCCTCGCCGGAGACGAGTCCGCCATCCGGGACGCCGCCAGGCAGTGCGGCGCGGCGGCACTGCCGGAGGGTGTGACCCTCCGCCCCACCACGGAGACGGTGGAGATGTGTGATGATCCCGCCACCGTGTTCCGCCGGAAGAAGGATACCTCCATGGGCGCGGCATTGACTATGCTGCGTGATGGAGAGGGCGACGCGGCGGTGTCCGCCGGCTCCACCGGCGCACTGCTCACCGGCGCGACGCTGATCACCAAGCGTATCCATGGCATCCGCCGTGCGGCTATGGCGCCGGTCATCCCTACCACCACCGGCAGCGCCGTGCTTATCGACTGCGGCGCCAACGCCGAGTGTACCCCGGAGTATCTGCTCCAGTTCGCCTATCTGGGCAATTTCTATGCCCAGCGGGTGCTGGGGGTGGCGACGCCCCGTGTGGGCCTGCTGAATATCGGCGCGGAGGACAGCAAGGGCACCGACCTGCAAAAGCAGACCCTGGCCCTGCTGCGCGCGGCGGACGCCCGGGGCGATCTGCACTTCATCGGCAATATCGAGGCCAAGGACGCCATCAAGGGCGGCTGTGACGTGATCGTTACCGACGGCTTTTCCGGCAACGTGATGCTCAAGTCCATCGAGGGCGTGGGCTCCTTCGCAGGCAGCGCCCTGAAGACCATGTTCAAAAAGAACCTGCTGACGAAGCTCGCCGCCCTGCTGGTCATGCCCGGCCTCAACGAGTTCAAGGCGCGTCTCGACCCCAACAAGGTGGGCGGCACCGCCTTCATCGGCATCTCCAGGCCGGTCATCAAGGCCCACGGCGGCTCCAACGCCGAGGCCATCGAGAACGCGGTGGGGCAGGCCATTCAGGTGGCCGAAAGCGGTATTACCGAGGCCATCGCGGCGCACATAGACAAAATGCAGCTTCCCACCGTATAAATTTACCAAAAAGGTATTGACACTGTCACACGATTGCCGTATTATTTTCGGAGATAACAAGCAAAGAAGGAGGAATACCCTTGACTATGGAAGAGATTTTCAAGACGATGCAGGATCTGATCGCCGAGCAGTTCGCTATCGATGCCGACGAGATCAGCATGGACAGCTCTTTCGTGGACGACCTGGGTGCCGATTCTGTGGATCTGGTGGAATTGGTCATGGCGATGGAAGAGGAGTTTGACATCGGCGAGATCGACGAAGAAGACCTGGCCGGCCTCAAGACCGTCGGCGACTGCGTCCGCTATCTCAACAGCAAGCTGGGCTGATCCGACTATAACGACAGAAAATACGGCCCGGCAGGGCCGTATTTTTTCAGGAGGTTCCTATGGAAGAACTGGAAAAAAAGCTGGGCTACACCTTCCGTGACCCAGAGCTGCTCCGTGCCGCCCTCTACCACAGCTCCTACGCCAACGAGCACCGCAGCGAGGGCATACGCAGCAACGAGCGTCTGGAGTTTCTGGGCGACGCCGTGTTGGGCTTTGTGTCCGCCGAGCACCTGTTCAAGAAGCACCCGGAGCTGCCGGAGGGCGACCTGACCCGCATCCGCGCCGCCCTGGTGTGTGAGGAGAGCCTGCACGAGGTGGCCCAGGCCCTGGACCTGGGCAGTCACCTGCTGCTGGGCAAGGGCGAGGAGCAGGGCGGCGGCCGCCGCCGGCCCTCCATACTGGCCGACGCCACCGAGTCGGTATTTGCCGCCGTGTATCTGGACGGCGGGATGGACGCCGCCAGCGACCTCATCCACCGCGTCCTGCTGGACAAGGAGCGTGAGGAGGTGGTGGAGGAGCGCCGCCGGGACTATAAGACGGAGCTGCAGGAGCTGGTCCAGCGCAGAAGCGGTCAGGTGCTGCACTATGAGCTGACCGGCACCTCTGGCCCCGACCACGCCAAGCAGTTCACCTTCCGGGTGACGCTGAACGGCAGAGAGCTTGGCCAGGGCACCGGCCGCAGTAAGAAGGAGGCGGAGCAGTCCGCCGCCCGCAGCGCTCTGGCACAGTGGAACGAGCAATAAGCAAAAAGAGAACGCCCGCCGGGATTACCACCGGCGGGCGTATTTTTCAGAAGGTGAAGGTATATCCGTCCCGCAGCAGCAGTATCTGCTGGGTGTCTTTTTCCGCTTTACTGAGATGGATCGTGGACTGATGTCCGTCCGCCGAATCTCGCAGCCAAACGGTAGGCATGGTGGGATCGCCGCAGTAGGCCGTGGTGTACATGATGGCCACTGCGTTGCCGATGTCGCTGCCCTCCTGCTGTGCGTATGCGTCAAACAGCCCGGATAGGCTTTCCCCGCTGTAGCGGATGCAGCTCCGGCGTGCGTCCGTGCCGCTTTGCGTCACCGGTCCATAGATAAAGTCACAGGCATAATATACGCCGTCCTGCTTGACGTAATTGAAAACGTGTTCGCTTTCCAGCCAGAATACATAGACGTAACCGACCTCGTCATAGTCGCCGTTCAACAGCGCACCGAACAGCGCCGACGTACCCACGCAGGCACCGCTGTTCAGCTGATACCGCAGCGCCGCCCCTATGCCGGCGTCATCCGGAGCAAAGCTGTAGCCCCGCGCTTCCAAAAACTGCGCGGCGTCGGCAACCGTGGAGATCTTTTCACAGGCCTCCGCAAAGGAGATCCCCGCATCCGCAAGCGCCTGTATCTCCTCATCGGTATATTTCCTCTCCGTGAGGACACTCTTATCCCCACCGCACCCCGTCAGCGCCGCCAGCGTCAGCAGGCACAGCACCAGCGCAATACATCTCTTTCGCATGATATTCTCTCCCTTTTTCGTGTTTTTACCATCATAGCACACGGAGTACGGCATGGCAAGCAAAAAGCACCGCCTTCGGCGGTGCTTTTTTGTGCGCATTACGGCTGGTAGTGGTGCGCGTCCTGCAGCACCATCTCCTTGACCTTCATCAGCCGTGTGGTGTTGCCGCGCTCGTTCTCGTCCAGCTTCATGGTGATATACCGGATGTTCTGCTCCGTCTCCGGGATCATCACATACTCCAGCGCGTTGACCCGCCGGCGGGTCTTTTCGATATCCTGGGCCAGCAGCTGCATGGTCTTTTCCACCTGCGCCAGCTCCAGCATATCGGCGAATACCGCCTGCATCTTCTCCAGCGCCGCGTCCAGCTCGCCGCTGGTCTGGGCGAAGCCGTAGGGCAGCAGCGCGTCGTCGCCGCTGTCGGTCTGGAAGGTGAACACCGGCACGTTGACGCTCATAACATTCCGAGTGGATACCTCCAGCGACACGCTGCGCCGCGGGCAGGACAGGGCCTCCTCCAGCACCTCCGGCCCCATCAGGGCGGCGGCCACGGTGAAGGCGGCGTTGGCCTCCTTCAACCCCTGCTCCACCTTGGCGCGGAGCGCGCGGTTGCGCCGCACCACGTCCATAAACTGCTTCATCAGCTCGTCCCGCTTGTCCTTCAGCAACTTGTGGCCCCGGCGTGCGGTCTTCAGCCGGCCCTTCAGCCGGGTCAGCTCCATCCGGGTGGGATTGACAGTCTTTCCCGCCATGGCGCTTACTCCTTCACCGGCAGATACTTGTTCAGCATCTCCGGCTTGATGCGCTTCAGCTCACTGCGGGGCAGCATACGCAGCAGCTCCCAGCCCAGGTCCAGTGTTTGCTCTATGGTGCGGTTCTCGTCGAACCCCTGCGAGACGTAGCGCTTCTCGAACTCGTCGGCGAACTTGGCGTACAGCAGGTCCGTGGGACTCAGGGCAGCCTCGCCCAGAATGGTCATCAGCTCCTTGGCCTCCTTACCGCTGGCGTAGGCGGCGAACAGCTGGTTCATGGTGGGCGCGTGATCCTCCCGGGTCTTGCCGGCGCCCACGCCCTTGTCCTTCAGACGGGACAGAGAGGGCAGCACGTCCACCGGCGGCAGGATGTTCTTGCGGTACAGGTCGCGGCTCAGAATGATCTGCCCCTCGGTGATGTAACCGGTCAGGTCGGGGATGGGGTGGGTCTTGTCGTCCTCCGGCATGGTCAGGATGGGGATCATGGTGATGGAGCCCTTGCACCCCAGCTTGCGGCCGGCGCGCTCGTACATACTGGCCAGGTCGGTGTACAGATAGCCGGGATAGCCGCGGCGTCCGGGGACCTCCTTCTTGGCGGCGGAGACCTCACGCAGCGCCTCGGCGTAGTTGGTGATATCCGTCAGGATCACCAGCACGTGCATATCCTTCTCAAAGGCCAGATACTCCGCGGCGGTCAGCGCCATACGGGGCGTGGCGATACGCTCCACGGCGGGGTCATTGGCCAGGTTGGTGAACAGCACCGTGCGCTCGATGGCGCCGGTGCGCTGGAACTCCCGCACAAAGAACTCTGACTCCTCAAAGGTGATGCCGATAGCGGCGAACACCACGGCGAAGTTGGAGCTGTCGTCCAGCACCCTGGCCTGTCGGGCGATCTGCGCCGCCAGATTGGCGTGGGGCAGACCGGAGCAGGAGAAAATGGGCAGCTTCTGGCCGCGGACCAGCGTGTTCAGTCCGTCGATGGTGCTGATGCCGGTCTGAATGAACTCGTTGGGATAGTCACGGGCCGCCGGGTTCATGGGCAGGCCGTTGATGTCCCGGTATTCCTCCGCCAGCAGGGCGGGGCCGCCGTCGATGGGTTCGCCCATGCCGTTGAACACGCGCCCCAGCATATCGGCGGATACGCCCAGCTGCAAGGGGTGGCCCAGGAAGCGGATGGTGGCATCCCGCAGGTTGATGCCGGCGGAGGAGTCGAACAGCTGGACCACGGCGCGGTCGCCGTTGACCTCCAGCACCTTGCAGCGGCGGACCTCGCCGCTGTGCAGCTGGATCTCCGCCAGCTCGTCATAGGTGACGCCCTCCACATGGTCCACCACCATCAGGGGACCGGACACCTCGTGGATGGTACGGTATTCCTTCATCATTCCTCTTCACCAGCCTTTCGGATCAGCTCGGCGATCTCGCGCTCCATATCAGCGCGGACGGCGGCGTAGTTGGCGGCGTATTCCTCTGCGGCGGCGTACTTGGCCCAGCCCAGCTTCTCCCGGGCGGGGATGGCGTACAGCGCGGATGGGGCCACGGCCTTGTCCACAGCGCCGCGGCACAGGGACTCGTAGTGCAGGATCAGCCCCAGCAGCTGCATCTGCCGGTCAAAGCTGGAGTAGGAGTCCACGTCCATAAAGGCATTCTGCTGCAGGAAGTCCTCTCGCAGCATCCGGGCGATCTCCAACGTCAGCTGGTCGTTGGCGGACAGGGAATCCTTGCCCACCAGCTGGACGATCTCGTTCAGCTCGTTCTCCTCCTGCAAAAGGTGCATGGCGCGGTTGCGGTTCCGGATGAAGTCCTCGCCCATGTTCTCGTTGAACCAGGGCGTCACCGCGTCCAGATACAGGGAGTAGGAGTTCAGCCAGTTGATGGCCGGGAAGTGGCGGCGATAGGCCAGCGAAGCGTCCAGCGACCAGAAGACCTTGACGATACGCATGGTGGCCTGTGCCACCGGCTCACTCAGGTCGCCGCCGGGAGGCGACACCGCGCCCACGGCGGTCAGGGAGCCGGTGCGCTCGTCGCTGGCCAGGCACTGCACCACGCCGGCGCGCTCATAGAACTGCGCCAGACGGGAGGCCAGATAGGCAGGATATCCCTCCTCACCGGGCATCTCCTCCAACCGGCCGGACATCTCGCGCAGGGCCTCGGCCCAGCGGGAGGTAGAGTCGGCGATGACGGCCACATCGTAGCCCATGTCGCGGAAATACTCCGCGATGGTGATGCCGGTGTAGACCGATGCCTCACGGGCGGCCACAGGCATATCCGAGGTGTTGGCGATCAGCACCGTGCGCTTCATCAGGCTCTCGCCGGTGCGGGGGTCGGTCAGCTCCGGAAACTCCCGCAGTACGTCGGTCATCTCGTTGCCGCGCTCGCCGCAGCCGATATAGACCACGATGTCCACGTCGGCCCACTTGGCCAGCTGGTGCTGCACCACGGTCTTGCCGGAGCCGAAGGGCCCGGGCACGGCGGCGGTGCCGCCCTTGGCGATGGGGAACATGGTGTCGATGACACGCTGGCCGGACTGCAAAGGCTTTACCGGCGGGAATTTCTTTTTATAGGGGCGGCCCACGCGGACGGGCCACTTCTGCACCATGGTCAGCTCACGCACCTCACCGTTGGCCAGCTTCACCCGGGCGATGGGCTGGGTGATGTTGTACTGTCCGGCCTCGGCCAGCCACGCCACCGTGCCCTCGGCGCCCTTGGGCACCATGATCTTGTGCAGCACGGACTCCGTCTCCGGCACGGTGCCCAGAATGTCGCCCACAGCCACGGTGTCGCCCACAGCGGCGGTGGGGGTAAAGTCCCACAGCCTGTCGCGGTCCAGCGGCGGCACCTGAATGCCGCGGGTGATGTTGCTGCCCACCCGGCGGACGATCTCCTCCAGCGGACGCTGGATGCCGTCATAGATATTCTCGATCAGGCCGGGGCCCAGCTCCACGCTCAGCGGTGCGCCGGTGGTGACCACATCAGCGCCGGGACCAAGACCGGACGTCTCCTCATACACCTGTATGGAGGCCCGGTCGCCGGTCATATTCAGGATCTCTCCGATCAGCTGCTGGGGACCTACGCGCACCACGTCCGCCATGTTGGCGTCCGCCATGCCGTCCGCCACCACCAGCGGGCCGGAGACTTTGATGATCTTACCCATTCTCTTGCTCCTTTCAGGAAATATCCGCGCCCACGGCGCGTTCCACCGCGTCGTGCAGGGCGGCCCCGGCGATGCCCAGCGAACCGGTCTTGCCGGGGATGAGGATAACGGCGGGCAGGGGTGCGTCTTTATACCGGGCGATCTCGGCGGTCAGCTGCTGCGCCAGCTGCTCGGTGATATAGATGACGGCGTAGTCCTCCTGCGCCAGGCGGTGCAGCGTTCTGCGCCCCGCGTCGGTATCCTCGGTGGGGAACACGTCCAGCCCCAGCGCACGGAAGCCCAGCACGCTGTCCCGGTCCCCAATAACGGCGATCTTATACATATTGCTCACGCAGCCTTTCCCGGAGCGCCTCTGCCGGCACACCGGCCATCCGGCCGGACAGCACGGTACGCACCGCCGTCCACTCCGCTTCCTTTGCCGCCAGATAGCCCAGCGCCACCTCTACGCCGAAGGGTACCCGGCGTGCCGCGCCGGCGGCGCGGAGCACCGCGTCGTCGCAGGCCTTTTCAAAGGCGGTCAGGCTGCCGCCCTTGACGGCCTCGTCTCCCAGCTCCGCCGCCCGGGCGAAGGCCGTGCCCCGCCACAGCGCGGCAGCGCCGCTGCCGCTTCCGGCGCGGATCGCCTCCGGCGTCACGCTGCCGCCGGGGAACAGCACCTCCCGCAGGAAGCCGGCGTCCAGCCCCAGCCGCTGGGTGCGGATGAGTGAGCGCAGGTTCGCCGCGTCGATCATGGCGCGGACATAGTCCTGCAAATAGGGTATGCGGCTGTCCGCCGCCAGCTTCTCCAGCCGCGCGAAGTAGGCCCGATCCAGGATGCAGTCGCTGCTGCGGGCGCTGCCCGTCTCGGCCAGTACCCGCTGGGCCTCATCGGCCGCGGCGGCCATGTCGGCGGGCAGAAAGTCCCAGCCGCCGTTTTCAGCGTGCTTTTTCCGCATCGTCTCTGCCGGTACGGTCCCGGCGTCGATCAGCAGACGCTCCGCATCCTGCGGCGCTTTCAGCAGCGTTTTGATGTTGTGATAGTCGTATTTCAGCCGGAACACGTCCAGCACCTCCGCCTCCGGCATAAAGCGGGAAACGTCGGCGAACACCGCCTCGCGCTGCGCGCTCAGCGCCGCCTGCAGGGACGGCTCATCGTGTACGGGCGCGTAGCCCCACTCGCTCAGCAGCTGGGCGCACGCCTCGGCGGAGGGTGCCGTCAGCAGCTGCTCCAGCCGCTGTGCCGTCAGCAGCCGGCGCTCCATGGCGCGTATGCGGGCGGACAGGAACAGATAGTCCGTGTCCTTTCTCCGTTTTGTCAAAGGGACGCCCCCTTTCAGTCAAACAGCACGGCGGCCACGGCGGAGGAGTCCTCCTGCCGTGTCCGGCGCAGCAGCTCGGCAAAGCCGCAGTTGATCTCCATGCGGCCCCGCTGCAGTACCACGCCGCCGCCCGTCTCCCGGGTGTCGGCAGCTAGGGTGAAGCCCGCGCCGGGCTTTTTGCCGTTGGCGGCGTCCACCACCGCCTGACCCACCGTGTCCCGGTCGGCGGCGGAGAACACCAGCGCCTCGCCGCCCTGCCCGTTTTCCGCGGCCAGCGATGCCAGCAGGTCAATGTACTCCGGGCGCGGCAGCTTCAGCAGCGCGTCGGCGGCGCGGGCAAAGGCCTCGTCCAGCATCCGCTGCTTCTCCGCCAGCACCCGCTGGCGGCAGGCCAGACGGCTGCCGCCCTCCAGGCGCTCCACCTGCTCGTGCTCCAGCACCTTGCAGCGGGCCTCGCCCTCGCGGAGCAGCTTGTCCGCCTCGGCGCGGTACTGGGCCAGGATAGCCTCGGCCTCCGCCGCCGCTTGGGCGGCGATGTCGGCGCACTCGGCCTGTGTGTCGGCCTCCATGCGTGCGATGATCTTGTCGATACCGTTCATAGGCGCACCCGCCTTACTTCATGATGTTCAGGGAGATCATAATGGTCGCCACCAGAGACAGGATGGCGTAGAACTCCACGATGCCGCAGTAGATGATGCCCTTGGTAGCGGCCTCCGGGTGCTTGGCCACGATGTTGATGGACGCGGCGGCCACGCGGCCCTGGAAGATGGCGCTCAGCCAGCCGCCCAGCATGATGGGCAGGCAGGCGGCGAAGAAGGACAGCCCCTGGGTCAGGGAGAGATCCAGCACGCTGCCGCTGAGCAGGCCGGTCTGGCCCAGCACCAGGAACAGCGCCACAAAGCCGTACAGGCCCTGGGTGCCGGGCAGTACCTGCAGGATCAGGCACTTGGTGGACTTATCGGGATCCTCGCTGGTCAATCCGGCGGCGGCCTCACCCACCATACCGGTGCCCTTGGCGGAGCCGATGCAGCACAGGCCGGCGGTCAGCGCCGCGCCCAGGATGGCGAAACCCAGTCCGCCCACAGATTCAAGAAAAGCTAACATGATTTAGTATCCTCCTTAATGATCTCTACGTGTTTGGCCCGGACGCGCAGGGGACGGTAGGCCTTGCCGCCGTCCTTGTAGAAGCGTCCGAAAAATTCCAGAAATTGCAGGCGCATATCGTGGACGTAGCAGCCCAGCAGGTTCAGCGCCAGGTTCAGCATATTGCCGACGAATGCGATGATGATGAAGGTGACCACGTTGCCGGTGGTGGCGCCCAGCATATTGAACACCTGGGCCAGCACTGCGCCGGACAGCATCAGCGCCATCAGCCGGACGTAGGACAGGATATCGCTGAAGAAACCCGTCACGCCGTTGTACACCGCCGCTACGAAGCCCGTCACCTTGCCGAAGCCCTTTTTGCCCCGGCCCGCGCCGTATACCAGCATAAGAACGCCCGCGATCAGCACCACCGGCACGCCGGATACACTGCCGATGCCAAGCACCGCAAGACCCGTGCCCGCCAGAATGATCCACCAGGTGATCTCGTCAAACAGGGCATCCATAAAGCAGCCCTTTTTGCATTTTTCCACCACGCTGACGGTCATGCCGGTGAACACCTGCAAGGCGCCCAGGATCAGCGAGCCCACCATGATGGCCATGGTGTCGTCCAGGGGTGAGAACAGCGCCGGCAGGGCAAAGGTGCTCTCCGGGTCAAAGAACTTGAAGAGCTGCGGCAGGAAGTCGCCGAAGAAGCTGCCGGTCATGGCGCCGAAGACCACGGTGGTCACGCCGCACCAGAAGATCATCTCCATAAAGCTGCGGTCGTCCGGCCGTTTTTTCTTCAGGAACAGCCATGAGCCGAGGAGCATCAGCAGCCCGTAGCCGATGTCCGCCATCATCATGCCGAAAAACAGGATGAAGAACGGTGCCATCACCGGGTTGGGGTCCACGCCGTCGTAGGCCGGCAGTGAGTACTGCTCGGTGATGCAGTTCATGGACCGCGCCACCGCGTTGTCCTCCAGCAGCACCGGCACCTCCGGTATCTGCTCCGTCGTGGGATCGGACAGGGTGTAGTCGCAGTCCGCCGTGTCCAGATACGCCGTCAGCCTTGCCGTCTTTTTCTCCGGCGCCCAGCCGTCGAATGCCACGATGCACCCGTCGGTCAGCAGTCTGCGGCGGTTTTCCTCCCGCTGTAGGCGGGAGGCCAGCCGGTCGGCGCACAGATACAGCTCCGGCAGCCGTTCCGCCAGCTCATCCAGCTGCTTTCGCAGGGCCTCCTGCTGCCTCTTGACCTCTGCCAGCCGGTCTGTGTCCCGCCGCCGGTTTTCCTCCGGCGTGCCGGTGCGGCCCTTCAGGGGTGAGGCTGCGAAGCCCCGGCCCCGCAGCAGCTCCAGCACCGGTGCCGTCGCTGCCTTGTGGGTGATGAGCAGCACGCACTGCTGCTGCCGGTCGGCGGAGAGCAGATGCAGCTCGCTCTCCGGATATTCGTTTTGTACCTGCCCGCACAGTTCGTCCCAGGGGACGAAGGGCGGCAGTACGCCCAGGGTCACGTCGCAGCAGCGTGTCTCCGTCAGCTCCAGGGGCAGGTCCAGACTCAGCCAGGGCCCCAGGGTGATCCGGTCGGTCTCCAGCTGGGCGGCCAGCGCCGTCAGCTGCTGTAATTGTCCCGTCGCCTCGTTGACCTGGCGGGCCAGCGCCAGCCCGTCGGCCAGCCCCGTCTCGCTCAGGTATTCCGCCTCGCCGATGGCGGGGCGGGGCGCCAGCAGCGGCGCTTTCTTGGGCGGCGCAGCCCGCCGCAGGGCATCGATCGCCGTCTGTACCTGCCGCTGGCGGGCCAGGCAGTCCGCCGTCTCGCTGTCGCAGCGCCGCAGGCTCTCCGGCGCATCCGGCGCGTTCGGCTCACTGATCTCCACGCAGCCCATACGCTCCAGCTGCCGCAGCAGCGCGTCGTGGTCCCGCTCCAGCGCCAGCACCTGCAGGCGCTTCATTTTTGCAATGGGCATTTACCGCTTCACCACCTTTTCCACGATGGCGCGGACAGCCGTGTCCATGCGCTGCTCCGCCTGCTGTCGTATGGCTGTGCAGGTGCGCTCGGCGTCGCTTCGCAGGGCGGCGTCCGCCGCCTGTCCGGCTTCACCGGCCCGCTGCATGGCTTCGTTCTCCAGCACCTTCACGGCGTTCTGTGCCTCACGCACCAAACCGTCGCCGTCCCGGCGGGCCTGCTCGACCAGCGCCCGGGCGGCGCGCTGGGCCTCGGCCTTCTGCTCCAGAAGCCGCTGCTCCGCCGCCTGCAGCTGGTCTATTTTTTCACGGTACAGTTTACTCACCGCCTTTCCTGATCTGGGAAACAGACAGGGGAAGACCCCGTTTCCGGAAGCCGTCCCCCTTTGAAGTATATATTCCGCGGAGGAAACTCCCTTCGCCTGCCTCTGATTATACATAGTTTATCATACCACAAAAGCACGGGGAACAACAACAGGCAGAATGGCAAAAATAACCGGCATCCTTTGTGCAGGGTGACGGTAAAATGACAGCCGGGTGACAGACAGGTAAGAAATAAGTGGTGGCATTTTTTTGCCCCATGTGGTATACTCTTCCTATATTGGAACAGTATTCCCGTTTTGCGGGAGTGTATAATGACGTGAGGTGTGTCATGACCTATCTGAAAGCAATTCTGTTGGGACTGGTGCAGGGCATAGCGGAATTCCTGCCCATCTCCAGCTCCGGCCATCTGGCCATCGCCCGCAACCTGCTGAATATGGAGGGAGCGGGGAGCATTCCGGAGTTCTTCGACGTGCTGCTCCACCTGGGCACGCTCATTGCTGTGTTCGCCGCCTATTGGAGCGACATCCGCGATATGGTGGTGGAGCTCTTCCGGGGCATCGGCGACCTGGCGCACCGCAGCACCCCCACACCGGTGCCGCCCGCCCGCCGGCTCATCCTGCTGATCGTCGTCGGCACGCTGCCGCTGTTTGCGGTGCTGCCCATCCGCAAGACAGTGCAGGGCCTGGGGGACAATATGTATTTCGTGGGCGCGGCGCTGATCTTCACCGGCTTCCTGCTGTTCCTGTGTGACCGGGTGCGCCGGGGCCGCAAGACCGAGCGCAGCGCCACCTGGCTGGACGCCCTGTTGGTGGGCGTGGGGCAGGCGGTGGCCACGCTGCCCGGCGTCTCCCGTTCCGGCATGACCATCACCGCCGGGTGCTTTGTGGGCTATGAGCGTCGCTTCGCCGTGCGCTTTTCCTTCCTGCTGAGCATCCCCGCCGTGCTGGGCGCCAATATCCTCTCCATCAAGGACGCGGTGCAGGCCGGCATCGTCGGCGCGGAGGTGCCCATGTACCTGGTAGGCGTGGCCGTGGCCGCCGTGACGGGCTATCTGTGCATCCGGCTTCTGAAGTATATCGCGGACAAGGGCCGTTTCGGCGCCTTCGCCTACTACTGCTGGGCGGCGGGCGTGCTGACCCTTGTTCTGCAGGGCATCAAGTGAGGTAGATAGACTATGGCATCGACACAAAAGAAAGGAAACAGCCGCAAAAAAACGCCTGCCCCGCCGCCCCCGCCGGCGTATAACGCCGCGGCGCGTGTGGCCGGCGGCATCGTCTGCGCCCTGCTGGCGCTGTGTGTGCTGGTGAGCTATTTCAACGTGGACGCCCTCCTCCTGGTGTGGATCGCCAGGGTGCTCAAGGGCGCGCTGGGCTACGGCTATTACCTGACGGCCCCGGTGCTGGCGGCTATTGCCGTCATCCAGCTGGGCCATCGGGGACGGCCCGTCGTCCTGCGTACCACCTGCGTGGCGCTGCTGCCCCTGCTGGTGGGCGTGCTGTGCCACCTGACCCTGTGCCGTACGGCCTACACCCTCGGCCTGGACAGCGTCAAGACCCTCTGGGCCGACGGACAGGCCCTCAAGTGCGGCGGTGTGCTCTCCGGCGGTCTGGCCGTGGGCTGCGAAGCCCTGGTCAGCAAGGTGGTGTCCATCATCGTGTTCGTGGTGCTGCTGCTGGCCGCCCTGCTGGGTGCCCTGCACCTGACGCCCCAGGAGGCCGCGGCGCGCGTCCGCAGCTATGGCGAGAGCCTGCGCCGTGACGACGAGGACACGGACGACGAAGCCCTCCCGGAGGGTTTCACCCCCACCGCTGCTCCCGCCCCGGCGAAAAAGCCTGCCAAGGGCCGCAGGCGCCCCAATATCGACATCCCGCTGGACAGCGAGCGCGACGACACGGTCCTTCCGCCCGCCAGCTCCTTCTTCCCCCGCCGCAGCGACGATATCCGCACACCGGATCAGGTGCTGCGGGGCGGCCCCGCCCCTGCGCCCCCGCCCCTCAGCGACGGGCCTGCACCGCCCGCC
>ENA-UEQW01001219-UEQW01001219.1-human-gut-metagenome-genome-assembly--contig:-NODE-1219-length-21730-cov-4.469542_pt1 | contig 21730 bp, 38 predicted proteins | sample MGYA00242947_ERZ507947 | MGnify/ENA primary metagenome ERZ507947 (study PRJEB26167, sample SAMN06115421) | human gut metagenome | host: Homo sapiens | place: China:Guizhou | collected 2015-03-17... | reverse complement strand
TGCCTCCCTATTGTGCGTACATCGTGGCTGCAGAGAGTGTAGGCACTGTGGTTCTCATTTCAGGTAGATTGCGATAATGCAGTTCCTTCACCGCAAGTGTGTAATATACAACGACATCAAAGTCGACAACTTCATGCTCCGCGACACGCCGCAGGGATACCAGCTGGTCGTTGTCGATATGGGAGCTGCCCAAGTGTACTTCAACACTGTGACTATCATCTACTAGAAAACCGGCTGGAAAGGTCGTGCAGCCCAACGGACCGCGAGGCACCCCGCTCTTCACATCCATCAACAACAGTCGTGGCGGCGGCATGTACTTCAGCGACGACATCTCAGCTCTCGGATACATGGTCGCCAGCCTGGTACTGGGGAAGCTGCCGTGGGAGGACTGCAAGAGCGAAGAGGAGATCCAGCGCATGAAAGAGGCGTGCGTGATCGACAAGGCGCTGGTTCGATTCCCCGAGCTGCGCTCTTTTATCAGCGCGTTCCGCACGGTTCTGACGGATGACATCGACTACGCGAAGTGGATTGGCGTCTTCTCCTCGCTGGCGAAGCGGCTGGCGCCCGATCAGAACCCACACTTCTTGCCCAAGCACCCGTGTCCGACGCGCTCTGCGGAAGTGGATTCTGAGGAGAGCGTGGTGGATTCTGAGGAGAGTGAGGAATCCTCTAAAGATAGTGAGAAGTCTTCTAAAGAGAGTAAGATGTCTTCTGAAGGGAGTGAGGAAGAAAGCGTGGTGGACTCGATAGAAGAACTCGATTCAGAGGAGCCTGCGAAGACGGAGAAGGCGCAGGTGGTGATCAACGAGTCGCCGCTCTCTGTGCGACAGTCTCTGCAGCGAAAGAGGAAACTAGCGATCGTCAATGAGGTGAAGGCGAAGAGAATCCAACCTCCTCGCAAGTGCAAGAAGTGTTCGTGTTTGATCCAACAAACCACTCCATTCCACATACGAAATCTCGTGATTCTCTAGCAGAAGGCGTCCCGTCGTGAGATCCTTCGCCGTAATGTACAGAATGCCGTTCTGCTTCATCGTGTACTGCACGCTGAACGACACCTCCCCTGCGGGCTTGGCAGCGAAGCCCGAGAAGGAGTAGGGAGGCAGCGACACCATGTCCGCTGTGATGGACTCTATCACGTTGGACTCCTCGGCATGCCCTTCCATCACCTTGGTTCGCACCGTCGTGACGTAGTCCTCAGCGGTCTTGACCGTGACGGAGCAGGTGATGGGGAGAGGAGAGTGATAGGGAATGATCCACATCACCTGGTTGTTCACCAGACTCGTCCCCATGCTGAAGGACGACAGCTCCTGACTGCTCACCTTGTTCACCACGTACATGCACCCACCCTTCGCCACGCACTCGCTCGGGTCAATGCCCACCGTGACCTTGCTCTCCCCGAACTCCCGCTTCAGCACGCTGTCCACGATGGAGAGATGGCTGGAGCCACCCACCATGACCACGCTGTCGATGCTCGCCGCCCTCATGTTGGCATCTGACAGCAAGTGACGCGTCATGATGAGCGTCCGGTCAATGAGAGGGCGGATGGCCTCGTTCATCTCCTGGCGCGTCAGTACGACCATGTCCTCACTGCCGCCCTCCTCGCTCTTGAGATGGTCCAGCATGGAGAGATCCGCGCTCGTGTCCATCGTCGACGACAGCGCGATCTTGCACTCCTCTGCGATGGATTGGAGCTGGCGGTAGTAGCGCATCTGCACCTCTTCGGGCAGGTCGGGCGTGAGCAGCGGACGGTCGATCATCGCCTCGTACTTGCTCTGGAGGATCTCCATGACGCACTTGTCGATATCCACGCCGCCGAACGCGTTGTCGCCGTCACATGCAACGACGGAATAGGTGTTGTCGTGGACATGGAGAATGGACAGATCGAAGGTGCCACCGCCAAGATCGTACACCAGTATGTTCTGGTCCGTCACCGCGTTGTCCACGCTGTAGCAAACGGCGGCCGCGGTGGGCTCGTTCACGGTGTCAATGCAGTTGCGAGGCAGTCCTGCATTGACTCCCGCCTGAATCGTTGCAGTCTTCTGATTTGCGTTGAAGTAGGCCGGGGTCGTGATCACGGCTTTAGCGATTGTTTTTCCAGGATGCGTTTTCCTCACCTGGTCCAGAACGGTTTTGATGATTTCGGTGGCAACCTCCGTGGGCGAGACCGTCTTTCCTTCCCGAGAGACAACAAACTTGGGAACCCCCGCCTCATTGACGATGTTGACACCACAGTTGTTCTCGAGCTGCTTTACTTCATTGTCGGAGTAGGACCTTCCAATGATTCGCTTGGAATTGCAGACAGTGAAGGAATTCGCCCTCCCAAATCGGTTTTTCGCCGCTCTTCCGCACAGAACAGATCCGTTCTTCATGTAGGACACGTAGGAGGGGAGAACGGTGGAGCCGTCAAACGATACCATTTCGTACCTCTGGCCATCAAACACGCAGCAACTCGTGTTCGACGTTCCCAGATCAATGCCGATGACGATTTCCCCCGGATTCAACGTGTATTCCATCGGATTCGTGCTTAGAAACAGGCGCTTAACTGAGTCGGGACAGTTTCCGCCCAAAGTCCCAATTAGGCAACAGTCCATTTCCGTTGAACTAGAGAGCCGAATGGACATCGACACCGTCAGCGATACTGTGATTCGCATGCTGGTTCAAGACGTGCTGGAAGAAACGAAGAGGTGGTTTGGATGCGGGAGTCTTCAGAAATAGGAGTGTCAAGAAGACGTCGTTGCGGGGAATCGTTGCAAACCGTCTGGGTGTGGATCCGTCGGACAAGAAGCTGGAGAGCAAGGTGAACGCGTTCTACCAGTTCTATATGGAGGACAACGAGTGGGAGGAGAAGTACATCCCGTTTGAGAGCATGGAGTTTCGCGAAATACCCGAGTCCGTCGAGGATGACACCGAATTCGAAGCCAGTTTTGAAGTTGACATGGACACGATTCGCAAAGAGCGACGAAAGCAATCGGCGATCGCGGCGGCGGCGAATGAAACGAAGGAGGAGGACAAACCGAGTCGTGAGAGAAGTGGCGGCTCGTCGCGGTACGCAAAGAGGAATTCAAGACAAAGCGACGACAGCGCGGGAATGGAGAATCTCCGACGTTTAGCGATCGCGGGACACAAGCGGTAATCCAGAAGGGGGAGGGTAACGTGTAGAAGACTACTACGCGGTCTGTCTTCCATGGATGATCCAAAACAGCGTAAGGCGTTGTTGGTGCGCCGTCTGCGTCAAGCGGGCTTTCAGTGGAAGGGAAAGTACCCCTCGGAGGAGGACATCTTGGAGGTGAAGAACAGCAACGAGAATCGGATCGAGGAGAGTGAGGACCTGGAGGACTAACGCATTGTGTACGCTATTCTAGAAGAGAATCGTCTTAGTATTCTTACAGTAGTTGTTCCGTCTTTGTTTCTGTACGACAGTTCACAAACCATGTCCGCCACCAACAAGATTGCTTCTGCCTTCGCTGTGTAGCAACTCGATTCGACGCAGTGATGGCGTAGGTATGGATCCGACGGGAAACTGTCGTGTAAGTTGTGCAGAGAAGCGGTATCGGGAGAGGAGGCTTGGAGTGCGCATTGCGCGTCGAAGAAGCACATGAAAGTATGTTACAGTTTATGAGTGTATAACGACACAGATGATTGAATTGCTGAAGGAAAGGGCAAAGAAGAACAAGGCGTTGAAGAAATCGAATACGCAGTAGGAGATGAGCGCGAGTCTGACTGTGCAGGAGCGAACCCAAGGCAGCAAAGCCAGTGGTGCCAGCTCCGCAAGAAATGGTGATGCCTGAAGTGGAGTCCACTCTGCCGAAGGGCGTTCTTCCGGATAACTTCTTCGACGACCGTGTTGAAGGAGCCGTAGCAATGGGAGAGAAGAGGAAGGATGCGGAGAAGCGAATCCAACAGTGCGTGTTATGCATAGCGATCACGCGTAGAAAGGACTGGAAGGAGTTCAAGAAGTTTGAGCAGCTGGAGGCGGAGAGTGGAGTGTGGGTTGTGGTGTTGAGATGTAGAGGCGAAGAAGGAAGAGGAGGAGGTTATCGCTGCGCTTGCCGACGGAGACAACGCGTATCAGCTCCAAACTGAGTGGGATTGCTGAAGCGGTGTTAGACGTAGAGCCTACCGAATGCTGTTGGAGAACATGAAGTCGAAGGACGAGAAGCTGGATGACGAGTCCCTCAAGGAGATTCAGGGCATTATCCTCGAGGCGGGAGGAGACGCGGAGTACAGCCTGAGCAAGGAAGAGATGGGGCAGATCCTGAAGGAGAGGAAGGAGTTGGAGAAGAAGAAGCGAAAGGAGGTTCCCAAACCCTTCGACGACATGGACTGGCGTTGCTGACGAGATTGTATCCTATTCTTCGTGTTTGGCTTGAATCCACTCCCAGCAGTTCATCCTCTCATTCGAGGAGATTCAGGGTCTATAGACGAACCGTGCCCATTTCAGACGGAAAACAACTCTAGAAGCGGAAATAGAGAGGAGAATGACAGAACCACGGGAATGATCACGTCGGAATCGGAATGGAGCGAGAGGAGAGAAAAGCCTGGAACTATACTGCGCTGTATCGATTCGAGGACGCGGTCGTCCGTCGTGTGCTCGCCTCGTTCTCCACAAGTTTGTTCTTAAGGACTACTTAATTGCATAATGGTAGGTATTGCTTTTGTTGTTTGCGTTGTTGATTCGGGTTTGGGATGGTTCTCTAACGTGTCTTTAGTCTGCTAACGGAAAGAAGGTAGAAGGCGCGTTCCGGGTGTCTAACGTAGTAGAAGTGGAATAAGGGAAAGGTGAGAGATACTGTCAACAACAAGGTGTACTTCGAGAAGGCCGATTACGACAAGCTCCTCGCTGAAGTGCCTAAGGTGGGGGTCGGACTCCGCGTTTGATTGTGCGTAGATGAAGCTCATTACCGTCTACGGTATTGTGGATCGTCTGAAGATCAACGGTTCTTGTGCTCGTGCCGGTATTCGTGAGCTCGTCAAGCAGGGAAAGATCGTGGAGGTCTCTAAGCGTGGTCACTTCATTCTTACCCGTCGGTGTTCTCTCCCTTGTGTGATGGTGTAGGCAGTCAATAAACAATGGAAACGTTGTTTGAAGGCAGTGATGTAGTCATGGCATTAATCCATTAGAACATATAAGGCTTGTTTGTTCACCACACGATCGTTCTCTTTCCACCCCTTTGGTTTGGCAAAAGATACTGTTCCTCACAGCCAAGAAATCCGTCCGTTTTTGTGCAGATGATAGTGTTCCTTGTGTTTTGAAACACAAAACATATCATAAAACAACATCTCAGAATGATGAAGAGCATCATCGCTGTGTTCCTGTTGCTGTCCCTCGTGTCTGCGGGTAGTCGTTGTGGATTTCGCTGAGTTGCAGAGTGTGGCACCTACATGCACAATTGCATGAACTACGGCACCCACTGGGCAAGTACGGATGGAGGGGAAGCGATTATCCGCAGAATACCAGGCTGTCGTGAAGACTAAGCTGAATGGCTTCGTAAAGACGATCGATCTCACGGAGTTCCGCTATTCCGGAATTGGCTGCACCGGCAGCGCCTTCTTCATCGTGTCGACTTCGTAGGTCTCGCTCCATTGATTCACTTTAGTTACACGGCGACCGCCGTCAAGGGCCAGAAGGACAGCGGTGAGCATTTTTGGGGTAGCGCATCATGGCATAGAGAACTCGCTGTACAACGTGAAGATTAACGACGTTATGCTGCGCACCGAGAACGCCACTGGCTTCACGGAGAACGGACTGTTGGCGAATCCCGCGATCTCGGAGACGGCCACCTCGCTCTCGAAGATCGAGCTGACGCTCAAGGGTCAGCCCCACCTCACTCTGGAGAAGGAGAGCATCGGCAGCGAGAAGCAGATGACCCTCCTCTTCAGCGGCATCCTGCTGAAGGGCATTCCCATGAGTCCCTACAATCGCGTGGGCGATGATGGTGGGAGTAACTGTCTGTCCTGACGCGTAGGCTGCTTCAACACGAGCGCGCTCATCGGCTGGATTATCGGCGTGTCAGTTGTTCTTGTTTTCCTGATCGCCGCCGTTTTTGTGATCATGGTGCAGTTGCATAGAGGGTAGGTGTTGGCGCTGTCTCTGAGCGGTAGTCGCGGCAACAATGGACTGTACGCTAGCTATGTTGGTACGGGCAACGTCAAGAAGTTGGAGTCCTCCCTGTCAGTTGAATGGCGTGTTTGTTGCAACAAGGAGGCGTATTCGCTGCGCAATTTCTTCATTCCGGTGGAACCGAAGCCGCCCTCCCCCCGCTCGGTCTCGTCGAGCGAGTCCACCTCCACGATGGGAGCCATGCAGATGCGTTCGAGAATGAACTGGGCGATTCGGTCCCCCTTCTTCACCTCGAAGTCCTCGTCGGAGAAGTTGAAGAGCACGATGCCCAGCGGTCCGCGGTAGTCGCAGTCCACCACGCCGGCGCCCACGTCGATGAACTTCTTCGCCGCCAGACCCGAGCGCGGCGCTACGTGTCACTCTATGTACAAAATGCATACCGACACGACCATAGCAGTTCTTGGGAATAGCGACGGACAAATCGGTGGCAACAACTCCCTTTCCGTGGGCTTTGATGGTCATATCCACCGCACTACACGTTAGTCGCGGAGAAGACACACACCTGAAGAGATCATAACCCGCCGAGTAGGGGGACCCTCGCACAGGCGTCGTGGCATTTTCGCTCAGTTTCTTAATGTACAACGTTTCCTGCTCCATCGTCGCTGTGTGTAGTAAAGAATAATGGAAGGCGCTGCGCACGGCGCCATTTCGACCCGCCATTTTTGGAAGGAGGCGAATCATGCGTGCCGAACACAAGAGATGACGACAGTGCGTCTAGGAAGCGCCTTTTTGAGGGTTTCGAATCATCATCATCGCTGTCATACGGCTCACTGAGAGCAGCGCCCTCATTCCATGTTGTGTTCGACCTCTCCTCCATCCCTGCATCCGACGCTGTGTTGCTCCAGAGTCGTTTTGAATAGCGGTTTTTGATTGTCCAATAGACCGTTTTCCCCTCTTCTGATTGGGCATTCGCCATCTCTCCATCTTTTGTCTGCCGAGTGAGTCGACGGATTGCTTTATCAAGGGCATGGATTGGATATACAAAAGTAGACGCGTTCATGCGCATTGACAGCCATTCTTTTCCTTCCTTTCTACCGAATCATGAGCGATACTGAGAAGAAGCCCGAAGCCGTTGCTGCCGCCGCTGCCGACGACAAGAAGAAGAGAAAGTCCGCCAAGGTGGATTCCTACGCCACGTACATCTACAAGGTGCTGAAGCAGGTGCACCCCGACCGCGGCATTTCCAAGAAGGGCATGGCTGTGATGAACTCCTTCGTGTCTGATATCTTCGAGAGAATCGTGACGGAAGCGGGTCATCTGGCGCGCGTGAACCACAAGAGCACTGTGGGAACGAGAGAAATCCAGACCGCCGTTCGTCTGATTCTGCCCGGCGAGCTCAGCAAGCACGCCATTTCCGAGGGAACGAAGGCTGTGACCAAGTTCCGTGGCGAGGCTTCTCAATAAGTGTGTTCTGGTATTTCTCAATACCATTGCGTTGTTTGTTGTGCACGCGAGTTCCTTTCGTTAGTGTGTGTGATCTCCTATTATCTCCCACAAACACATCAAAGGGACCAACTACAACTTCTCCACCTGCCCCTCGCTCCAGCAGGCGAGCGGGGTCAGCGTGAAGTACGTCAGCGGCTTGTTGTACAGCTTCTACACATCACCCTCAGACGGAAAGCACTACGAGAATGCGACACTGCTCGGGCGTGAGCACCTTGCCCGTCTTGCACACCGTGTAGTCCTCGCGCATGTGGATGACGCCGTTCTTAAGCTCCACGGGGAGACGCAGCTTCTTGAACTCCTCCATCATGCTGTGGGCGAACGGCATCTCGCCCTTCGGAATGACGAAGTTCTCCGTCGCCTTAAATCCCGCGCGGGCGAAGTCCAGCGACTTGTACTCCTTGAAGAACTGCAGCACCTCCTCCTTCGGCTTGTTGGTGAAGAACAGAGTGCAGTTCCCTCCCAGCATCTCTCCCAACTGACTCAGATTGTCGCGGTACTCCTCCTCGGGCGATCGGCCCAACGCCACTTGCATGACACGGTTCTTGCCAAGGAAGAAGCTACGGGATGAGGGAACGGAGACGGGCGGAGTACCGACTATCCGTCAGCTGGGCCCGCAGATCCTTGAAGGCGTTTGTGCGCATGTTGTCGAACTGGAGCACATAGATGAATTTGAAGTTGTCCACCGCCTCTCGGATCTTGTTCACGACTGCGTCCTTGTGTTCTCTCCCCTTCTCCTTTGTTTGCGTTAAACTCACTAGGTCGTGACGATTCCGGTGTGAAAGGGTACCAACACGGTTCTTCTTTGAACGGGGCATGATTCGATAGAAAGAGAGAAACAATTGTGACGCCAAGGCGCTCCTCACTTGCGATTCAAACAAACAAACCCTCTACTTTGCTTCGTACCAACTATCTGCCGCGTTGCAGTCCACGATGAGGTCGACAAGAAGGGGATGCGAAAACGGGTGATTCATGTCCTCGACCTACGCGTTCACTTTCCACCGTTCCCCTACTAGACACCGCTTCGCTTCCTCCACGTTCTCCTTCGGCCCCTCCAAGATCACTTCTACGCGTCACGCTGCGCTCCCTCTCTCACCGTCGTGAATCTGCAGCAGCATTCTGTAACCCAGTTTCTTCAGCCTCTCGTCCTTCTCGATCCTCAGCATCGCCATCATCACGATGTCCGCCGCTCCTCCCTGAATGGGCGTGTTGATCGCCGCGCGACACATGTGACCCTCCTTCCACTTGTTCCTGCTGTTGATGTCGGGAAGGGGGCGGTAGCGACCCATCAGCGTCCTGGTGTATCCCGTCTGCTTCGCCGTGAGGATGGTCTGCCGTTGCCACTCCTGCACCTCCGGCCGGTCCTTGTACCACTTCGCGAGAATGTCCTTCGCCTCCTCCAGACTCACGCCAAAGTCCTTGCTCAGCCCGTGCGCCGTCTTGCCGTAGCTACCCCTCACGCCATTTCGCGTCCACTACGCTAGCGAGAAGTTGAGCACCTTCGCCTTCCTTCGCTCGCTCGCGTACTTGTGCTTCAACAGCGGCGCTGGCGCCTCGCCCTTGCTGAAGTCCCACTCCAGCAGACACCCGCCCTTCTCGACGTCCTCCTTGATGTAGTCGTACATGGACATGGCTACCCCTCACCGCGCACCCACAACCCCACCCGTGCGGCTGTGGAAGTCGCCGCCCAGCCGGAACGCCTCGATCATGTTCTTGCACTTCGTCATGTGAGCCAGCACGCGCAGCTCCAACTGCCCGTAGTCGCTCACGAGCAGCGTGTTGCCCGGCTCGGCGATGAACGCCTTCCGCACGAAGTAGATGTCCTTCTCCAGCGCCGGCTGGTTCTGCAGGTTCGGCTGGCGGGCGGAGAGTCGTCCTGTTTCGGTGTTCAGGTTGAGGGAGCAGTGCACGCGCTGGTGCTCGTCCACGACGCTCTGGAGGGGAATGATGAAGGTGTTCAGCATCGTCTCGATGCTGTTCGCCTGGTCTGAGGGTCAGCGCCACACACCGCACTCACTCAACGCGTCCAGCGCCACGCAGATCGCCTGACCACGTTCGCCTCCTCCCAGCGCCTATTTCTCACCCCTGTCGTTCTGCCCCACGTCGTACGCGCGTCCGAACTGACTCTTGGAGATGTCGTCGTGGTTGATGCGTCCCGCTAGCTCCTTGATCGTCGCCGCGTTGCACTGCGGCAGACCCTTGTCCGTGAAGCTACGGTCCGATACGAACGAAACGCCCTACTTCACCGCGGGGATGCCGAGTCCGCGAATCTCAATCATGCGGTTCTTCAGCGGCTTCTTCTTGCCCGGCTCGATGTAGTTGGTGGTGTTCTCCACGGCGAACCGCTTGGTGCGCTCCAGACACAGCTTGCCCTTCTTGCTCACCACTACACTCACACCCGCCCCGCGTCACCCACTCGGCGCGAACAGCAGTTGCTGGATCTGCGCCGTGCTGTTCATGTTCATGAACTGCAGGTCCTCGCCGCCCTCCTTCACCGCCCACGCCATGAACTGCTGCTTGAACTTGATCAGCTCCGCCTCCGCCTCCTTCTGGATCTCGGGCAGGTGCTTGTCCACGTCGATCTAGCGCTCACGCCTCCTTCCAACTCCCACGTGAATGCCGCGCTTCTCCATGTCCACGAGAAGCTGCCCGAAGTCGCGATAGTAGCGGGTGTAGAAGTCCCACATGGAGCACTCGACGGGCTTGCCATCCACCACCTTGTCCGTCCAGTACATCTGTCGCAGCAGACTCTCGATCTCCTTCCGCACGTGCCAGGTCGCCTCGGCGTCGAAGGCGGAGTACTCGATCCACTCATTCCGGGTGGAGGGGTTGCGCTGCAGGTCCTACGCAACAGACGGAACGACAACCAGGTACCACGACGGGAGGCACGTCGATAATCTTCCCGGCAGTTCCGTCGCGCTTAATGTGCGGCTTCCCGAAAATCTCCTTGTACGGTTTCTTCCGGAGATACAGCTCCTCGGAGAGACTCTCGAGCGAGTAGGAGCCCTTTCCGATTCGAGACGATTCCCACAAGCGCGCCATATGCATCGTGTCACAAGCAAATCCGTCCACCTCGATTCCCTCGTTATGAAACTCGTGACAGTCGAAGCTATAGTTGTGAAACACCTTCTTGATGGAAGGGTCTTCCAGATAGTCCTTGAAGTACTGCAGTGTGCCGTTCGCCTCGTCCAGGTTGTCGATCCATATGCGAGACCCCGAGCCGAAGTTGTGCTTGGGCCCGCAATAAATGGATGCACAAATTACCTTTCCGTTTCCTACGCACTCATCGCGAAAACACCTCCTATACCGATGGGAGAGCGATCCATGTTGATGTCCGTGACTTCGGTATCAATCGCGTGATACTCATCCTTCAACGCATACAGCTGCTTGTCATAAACAGTAAATGCGGTTCTACCTTATCCAACACCTGAAGTGCCGATTCCTTCCGATCCACTACTGTCACGTTCCGAACACCGGAGGAGAAGGATTTGATGAAGGGACGAGCGAGCGCGAGAGTGCTCAGCGACGCCCTCCTACAACATAACATGATGCTGTGTGGGAAACAAAGAGGAGGAGAGAAGGGTTCTAAATAACGTTTCACAAGTCAAAGCCTTCCTTGGACCAGGCCAGATCTCCGCCAACAAATGTGGCAAGCACATTCAAGTCGTCGTCAAGGAAAATGAAGTCAGCGTCCATGTTCGCGTCCAGCGTTCCCTTCCTGTGGTCGATGCGGACCGCACGCGCAGGATTCAGGGTCGCATTGCGGAGCGCCTCTTCGACGGAGCATCCCGTGAACTTCACATAGTTGCGCACGCAGGCGTCGATGTGAACGATCGAGCCAGCAAGGGTGTCATGGTTCTCTTCAAGAACAGCTTTACTACGCCTCACACTCTGTCCCATTCCCTACTTGTTCGCAACCACCACATTCTGCTTTCCCAGCTTGTAGTGGCCGTCCGGCAGTCCCGCAGCAGCCATTGCGTCCGTAATGAGCACACAACGCGCCCCGTCCGCCTTCCACGCAAAGCGCACGGCGAAGGGATGGGAGTGGATTCCATCCACGATGATCGAGTAGAAGGGCGAGTCCTCCGTCGGCATGCCCAGCACGCCGATGATGCCGGGGTCGCGGTGGTGGAAGGGCGTCATGGCGTTGAAGAGGTGAGTCATCAGCGTCGCTCCCGCGCCCACGCCGTCGATCGCCTGATTCAGATGGGCCGCCGTGTGACCCATCGACACGGTGATGTTCTTCTCGCAGAGGTACTTCACGGCGTCGAGAGCACCCTCCAGCTCGGGAGCCATCGTCACGATGCGGATGTTCGACAGATCGCCGTAGCAGTCGTCGACGCTCTTCGCGCCGTCCTTCGGGTCGCGAATGTACTCGGGAGGGTGCGCGCCGGCACGCTGCGGGGAAATGAAGGGTCCCTCGCAATGCGCACCCAGAATGGCGCAGCCGTCCTCCACGGAGGACTCTGTGTATTTGCACATCTTCAGGTTGCGGTGATACGTGCTGAACGCAGAGGTAATAATAGTTGGGCAAATCGCCGTGCAACCGGACTACGCGTAAGGGAATGCATCGCAGGGAGTACGGAGAGAAGATTACGACGCACCTTCTTCATGTCGTCCTCGCTCAAGTTGGGGTCGGAGAAGTCGACTCCAAATGCTCCGTTGATCTGAATATCGATGAAGCCGGGGCATATAATATAGTTCTTCGCGTCAATCACCTATCCGTGAGCCGCACGATCGAAACTCACCTCGTCGGCGTACACCTCGTTCGAGTTGACACGACTGTAGAAGTAGGACTGCGGATCCAGGATCTTGCCGTTGCGAATCCAGAGATCGCCCAGTTCGATCTACGCCTCACGAAAGCGGAAAAGACCCACCTTGCCGTTTCTAAAAATGCGTCCGTTGGTGACGCGGATGATCCGATCCTTCTTCACGGTATGGTTGTAGGAGTGGATTGAAGAGTGGTTCATAAAAGCGCGTCGTTTCTGGTCGTCTTCAGTCACTTCCTTCTGCTTTAATGTAACCGCACTCATAGACCTTGGAAATTGCGTAAAACGAAATAATGAGAAGAGGGGGTTGGCGCTGAAACGGACGGTTTGGACTCGTTCCCCAATCCGATCGCGCACGACCCCCGCCGTCGATTGTTCCACTTCCTTCCACCGTTTGGATCTAGTCAGCTGCTTTGCTGTTCCCGCATTTCTCTCCTCCTCGAGGCCCTCTCTTCTTTTCCGCCATGTCCGTTCTTGTAATCTACGAAGAATTGTCGCTGAGCCAATTGACCTTCTTTCCGGAGGAGGACTGCTTCACGTACCCGTGTCCGTGTGGGGACAAGTTTACGTTTTACGTGGTAGTGTTTTGAGCGATGCCATTCCGCGTAGGAGGATTTGAAGCAGGGAGAGTGCGTGGCCACTTGTCCGAGCTGCTCGCTGAACGTGAAGCTGGTTCTGAAGGAAGTGGGGACATGGAGGGCTGAGGTCATTGCATAGGGAGAATTGGACGCGTTCCTTTCCAGTCATTAACTTCTGCGCGTGTTGTGGGCGTTTCTTGAGGTGCCTTCTCTTTCGCGTTTGTGCTGCTAGTTGCTTTCTTTTCGGGTGCTTGCTTGTTTGTTTGAACGGATACGTGCAGGAGGACCGTCACTTCTTCTAACCGGACACATTTCTCTTCTCATTTGGAGACTCATGCCGGCATTGAACTATCATCTGAGTGGAGAAAAGAATGAAGAGACTTCCGATAGTGGAAGCCCTGGATTCCGCCTTCTGTTCCATGAGTTCATTCGGACATGGCAGGACTTCAAATGGAAGGCCGAACTGTTGGACGATCCAAATATGCTGATAGATGTATGATATGGCTGCCACTGCGTGATCTTTAGCAACTGAAGGGCATTTTGAAAGGCGGGAAGAACTACGACGAGTACATCAGCAACCTGCAACGCACGCTACCGCCTCACGAAAGATGCCACAACGTGTTCTCGGAAAACACGATCATCTATCGTTGCCAAGAATGCGCCAGCGGAGAGACGAGCTGCTTGTGCGCGGAGTGCTTTGAGTCGGGAAATCATGAAGTAAGAGCACTCGCTTTGAATCAACTCTAGGGACATCACTTCAAGCGCTACGACAGTTCCTGCGGCGGTTGCTGTGACTGCGGAGACCCGGAGTCCTGGTGTCGCGAGGGTTGGTGTCAGCGCCATCAGCACGCGAAGTTGGTGAAGGATGCGGACGAACTGATGGACAAAGAGTGGTCGTCGATGTATCAAAGTGAGATCTAGGGAGCGTCAGAGAGCGTACGACGTGTTCGAGTTTTGCTCGGTGATTCTGATTCCCCTCATGAACACGCTGAAGGACAATTCGTTGTGCGACTTTGTATGACCCGGATTTCGCCATGATTCGTAGCACGAAGCGCTCATTCAGTTTATCCAGACCTGGGCCGATATGAACCAGTCGACGCTGCACCTGGTCGGGAACTGCTTCAAGAAGGAGTGGCGCCGAGAGCGCCTGATCGATATGATGGGAGAGTTGGGCTGGCGCTTGCCGGATGCGATTCTGCAGGATCCGGCGTACGAGCGCGTTTCCCCTTGCACGATTCTCATGCGCGAAGTCATTCTTTGCAAGAGCTCGGTACATTCGGATCGCGATGCTCATCCCCAGAACTCGTTCTCCTTCTTCCTCCTCAAGCTCATTCTCGACGTCCAGTTCCGCGAGTGGTTCGTGAGCATCTACATGCACGAGATCGTGAACATTCTCCGCGACACCTTCACGGTGATGACTAAGGGAGACACGCGCGAGTCGGTGCAGGAGAAGAGGAAAGAGCGAGACAAAGACAAGGAGCGTCGGCAGCGTCGCAACCGCGAGTTCGCGCAGTCCCTCGCCGTCCGCCAGGTGCGTCGGGAGATCTACGCGCAGCTGCACCCGGACGTCGAGCCCTCGGCGGCGGACCTGGACGCGATCGGTATCGCTGGCGATGGTCGCTGAGGCGTAGAGCTGCCGCAGACACCCGAGGTGGGGGAACGCATCGCGCACATGGAGACCGCGTACTACCACCGTGCGAGCTGTGAGGAGGCGTGACGCGTAGAGCTGACCGAGATGCTGAGCGGCGTGATGGACGGCGCGCAGGAGGAGGAGTCGGAGAAGCTGCAGTGCATCGGCTACGACCAGTTCATGCAGTCGCTGCACTGCCAGTTCTTCCACTCGGGTGTGTGTGCGGTGATCGCGTGACGCTTAGACTCCTCCTTCTACGCGATGAAGGACTTCACGGGACACTTCCGCGCGTACCTGCAGCTGCTGGCGGACTGCTTCTCGCACTGCTACGCGGTGTACTCGCGCGAGAGGCTCTTCGAGACGGCGCCGAAGGCGGTGATGAAGCTGCTGATGTCGATCATCAACAACGTGAACATGGTGACCACGGACGCCCGTCGCTACATGAGCTGCTTGTTCGACGTGGTGGAGGAGGACGGCGTGAAGTACTCCGTGCCGTGTGCTGAGCTCGTTCGCTTCATGGAGGCGCTGCAGGTGGTAGCGAGTGTGGTGGGTGACGCGTAGTGCTGTGAGCTGCTGGACTGGCACAGCGACAAGGACGAGATCGACGGGATTATGGACAACTACTCCATCATCATCATCATCCAGTCCTCCATCGACGACATCTACAACTACCTCCGGGAGCGCATCGCGCAGTACGCCACGCCGCAGCAGCAGGCGCGCGCCATCTTCCTCCTCCTCCACCGCGTGACCGAGCTCGTCCAGCACCCCACCAACGACGAGTGGTACATGCGCGACCTGGACGAGGACGTGACGCAGTACGTGGCGGGCCGCTACGTGACGCACTGTCTGGACATCTTCGTGTGCGACCTGTTCTCCATCGCCATGCGTCTGCACTGCGTGGAGGCGTGCAGGAAGGTGCTGGGAGGCAGCGAGCTGGCGCTGCTCAAGTGGGCGGCGTTCAACAGCGTGCGCATGCTGGCGTGCGAGGACTACTTCTACTCCATCGGCTCCGTGCGCTTCACGCGGTACCAGTCGATCGCCGTGGTGTACGACAGACTGTTCATCCAGGGCGGGAGCGTGTGTCGCCGCGCGCTGTGCAGCATCCAGGCGTCCATCCTCTTCGGCAACGGGAACGAGGTGCTGACGCACGCCTTCAGCATGATGAGCAAGAACGTGCGCGTGCGTCTGGAGGACCGCGGCGAGGAGGCGGCGGTGGGCATTCACCTCATGCTGTCGTACTTCGTGATGCTGCTGCTGAGTGTGGTGTATGATCGCTGCTACATCATCCACGAACTGGACGTGCGCGAGGCGTCGTCGTCTCACCCGTAGAACCTGATGATCAACGACATCTCGCTCGCGCTGCTGTCCGTCGAGGACCAGAACATCGAGGAGGTGTCGCGCGCCTCCTCCTACTACCGCGACAACATGGAGGACTTCATGAGAGTCCTCAACATCGTCGCCGACGTTCGCTTCGACACCGACGACATGGAGAACGTGTACCACATCAAGAAGGAGGCGCTCGCGAACGTGTGCGTGTTCTCGGGCAATTCGGAGTTGATGACGATCGCCAAGCGCATCGAGGTTTGCGTCGCGACTCGCGCTCACCGCTAGTTCCTGAAGGACCAGATGAACCGGAAGGTGTTCCGCGTCCCTTCTCTTCCTCCGCCCAACGACCCAATTCCGTCCCGCTTCTGGCATGCCGTGACGCGTAGGGAAGTGGCGCACATGGTGCTGGGCTGCGAGTTCACCGTCGCCTTCGTGTACTACATGCTGCAGCGACAGTACATGCTGAACCTGAACGACCCGAAGCTCCTCGAGTCGCTCTTCTACCTCGTCCAGGCGATGGCGCTTTGCCGCGGGGATCAGCCGAGCGAGGCGTGTTATGGTGATGAGTGCGTGGAGGGCGTGAAGCGTAGATCTGCGTATTATGGACGCGGTGATCAACCAAGAGGCGTGGAGCGAGGAGCCGCTCGCCGGGCTGAGTCGCGTGGACTGTCGCGAGCTGCTCTGGAAAGACCTCAGCCACACGCAGTTCATGTCCGGCGACGACGTCAACTTCCGCTGTCCGCACAGCATCGTGGGCGTGGGAGGCGCGACGGGAGCGTGAGGCGTAGATTCTGACGTTCGTGTACCGCCACGACGCGTTGCCGTCGGACCTGAAGGACCTGCTGAAGGAGACGCTGACGCTGACGATCCGCGAGGACAACGCGAAGGACGCGACGTTCATCGCGACGGCGGTGAAGGAGAAGCAGTCGCAGAAGCGGAGCGAGCCGACGACGAGCTCGGCGTCCGCGGCGCTGAACAGCTTGTCCTCCAAGCTGGATGACTTCCTGAACATGATGGAGGAGGACGAGGAGGAGGAGACGCTGGTTCACGCCTCCTCCTCCAAGCACGCGGTGGAGACGGTGTCGGAGCCGTTCACGTGCGCTCTCTGTCACAGCAGCAACACGGACACGGTGGAGAACACGCCGGTCCTGCTCTGCCACGTCGACTGCGACCGCGTTCCCCGTGCGTCTGCGTCGCTCCTCTGACTTGTAGTGCTGGAGCTGTTCAACGGCCTGTACCACGACCTGCCCACCGTCGCGCCCAACGCCACGATGCAGGAGCAGCACCAGTACTGTAGGCGTCTCCGCCCAGCTTGACCGTAGTGCGCGCCCTCCTCGCGAAGCTGCGGCAGCAGACGCCGTCGGTCGAGCTGTTCACGCAGGTGTACACGTCCCTTCTGGGCAACCTCTTCTCCACCAACCACGGCCCGTTCACCTCCTGCGGGCACATGGTGCACCTCAAGTGCATGGAGCAGCTGGGGCAGGCGCAGGAGAACACCACCATGCGCGACCAGCGCACCTTCTTCTGCCCCGTGTGCAGGCGCCTGGAGAACTACTGCTTCCCCGTGCTGTTCCCCGTCGTGATGAACTGCGAGTTCCGCCAGGCGCTCTCGAGCAGTCTGCTCTTCGCGCCGTCGGCGGTGGACGAGCACTCGCTCGCCGTGGTGATGAAGAACGAGGAGGTGGAAATGGACGCGTATCTGATGGTACAAGCGGGGGAGCGGGGTGAGGCGTAGGAGCACTGGCTGAGCGGCTTCGACACCGGGGATGTGAAGAACATGAGTGGTGCGAAGGCAAGGGAGGTGTTGACGCTGCTGAGCGGGTCGACGTACCTCGACAGAGTGAGCGAGCGAAGGGGCGCTGAGGCGTAGATGACCCTCAACGGCATCATGAAGGCGTCGATCGACCGCATCGAGGTGAGCACGCGCGTCGGCATGGGCACGTCGTTCCAGTACACGCCCTACCTTGTGAAGGTTGAGGACAACCGCGCCATCGTGGAGCCGCACTGCATTTCCGCTCTCCAGAACGCCTTCTTGTCGGACGTGGTGCTGGCGTCGCATTTTGTGGAAGACTCGTTCATGAACACGATCTCCACGGCGGGCTGGCTGCGCATGATGTACGTGACGCGGTTCTGCGAAGAGATTCGCGGCTGGGAGGGCATGGAGGAGTCGTGGAGGGAGGAGGGCTTGCTGGACGAGGTGGAGGAGCGACCGAGATGTGAGATGAGCATTCCGGAGCAGGTGGTTGTGTGCTTCTTAGTGTCGCTGCTGGACCTGGACGCGGGGCAGACGGCAGTGGCGTTGCACTCCAAGCCGGAGGAGATGAGTCGGTACTTCGGCGAGGTGGTGAGCAGGAAGAAGGAGAGGGAGATGGCGATGTTGCACTCGATGAAGCGTGACACGATGATTACCTGTGTGCTGAGGGAGAAGCAGGAGGAGGAGTTGGAGGAGAGGGAAAAAGCGTTGAAGAAGCAGGAGGAGGAATTGAAGAAGAGGGCGGATGCGATGGATAAGAAGGAGAAGGAATTGGAGGAGAGGCAGAAGGCGCTGGATGAGATGGAAAATGAATTGAGTGAGAGTGAGAATGTCTCACAGAACGAGAACGAGAACGACTCACAGAACGAGAACGAGAACGACTCACAGGACGAGAACGAGAACAACTCGCAGAACGAGACTTCTGAGGACGCTGCGAGTCCGGAGTCTTCAGTGCACTCGCCTCGTTCTGAGTCTGGTAGACCCGCGCCGATGATGCCTATCCCTCCAGAGGTGCTGGCGAGAATGATGGAATCAGACGAGAGTGATAGCGTGTACGGTATGGTGTCGGTGCACGACGGGAGTGAGAGTGATGAGTCACCCACCACGCAAGACTCCTCCAGCGACGGCGATCACGACACGGATGCGAGTGACGGAGACTACTTCTACCTGAGCGACGACACGAGCGAGAGTAGCCATGCGAACTCTCCTCTCCACATCCCCTTCTCTTCTCTCGCCAACTCGCTCGCCGTCTGGATTCATCGTATCATCGAGATCAACGAATTGCCCGACGCGGTGGAGAGCTTCATCTCCGGCGTCGAGTACATCTTCGTCCTGCTGAAGGGCGCGCTGGACGCCAACCCCGCCTTCTGCGACGTGTCTGGCATCCAGACGATTGTCGAGAAGCTGGCCGCCATCAAGTCCCTCTGCGACGAGTCGGTGCAGTACAAGAAGCAATTCCTCGGCGCCACGGAGGAGAAAATTCTCAAGCTCCGTGCAGAGCTGACCCGTCTGGCCGTTGCCGAAGGCGAACTCGTCGTCAAGGCCGCGTCCGACCTGTTGGTGATGCTCCTTCCCGCGATACTGCGTGTGAACGGTCCCGTGCTGAGCAGCGCGAGAAGCCTCGGCGCGCTGGTAGAGCCCTTCCAGCTGCTGATCGACGCGCTGATGAACAACTCGCCCGTCGATACGTCGAGCTGTCGTGCTTGTGAACTCCTCTCACTCGTAGCTGTTTGCGAGATCGACCGCTACACGCTCGCCTTCCTCGCGCTGGTGCCTCGCTACTACGTGGTCGCCATCCAGCAAGCCGTCTTCGCGATCGTCAACCTCATGAAGCGTCGTGCCATCGACCCTGCGCGTGTGGCTGACTACGCGACGCTGGCCAGCGGGGAAGGCAGACTGGCGGACCTGATCCGCACGGTGGAGTCGTTCAAGACGGAGGAGGTGATCACGATTCGAGCGGGTCACGAGGACGTGATCGTGGAGAGCCTGCTGAGCGAGGGCGTGGGCACGAGCGCGTGGTGTGAGGCGTAGATGGAGAAGACGATGAAGAGACTGGTGAACGCGTATTTGAGGAAGTGTGGTAGGTGTTTGCGCATTCCATCAATCGCAGCGATTCTGTCCTTCATCTTCGCCAAGAAGGCGGAGGACGACTCCTTCGTTCTGTCCTCCGACTTCGACGAACTCCGACGCTTCCTGAACCTCCCGCCGCTCACGGCGATCGACACGCTGTACGAGCGTCCCGCCAACTCCCTCTTCTTCAACACCTCGCTGCTCTGCGCGCGCACGACGCTCTTCATCCTGTCTGAAGCCAACCAGAGAGCGAAGGAGTCGAGTCCCGCGGTGGTGTTCTACCCGACCTTCCTGGACGGCGTGCCGCTGCTGCTGCAGCTCCCTAACGACCCTCGCGCGCTGAACATGCTGTGTCATCGCTTCGTAGGCGCTGAGGGAGTGTGTGAGGGGTAGCACGAGAAGAGGAATCAGAGCACGGAGGCGTGCGAGCAGTGTCTGGAGTGCAGCAGTTGCAAGGAGAAGATGGAGGCGCCGTACATGTGCTTGGTGTGCGGCAGGCTGGTGAGGGAGGCGTTGTGGGGTGATGGGTAGTACTGCTCGAAGGACTTCAAGTTGAGCACGTGCGCGATGAGTTCTAAGGATCTGTCAAAGATATGCAAGTGTAGATGGCTGATCAACACTGCGCATACCTCCATCTACGTCAACCACGATTCGAGCTGCTCGTACTGCTTCGGTTCCGTGTACACGGACGCGCACGGGAACACGAAGTATTCTGACTTCCCTCGCGACATTATGCACGTGAATCCAACGTCGGTGAACCTGCTCGAGGGACTGATTCGGAGCAACGCGATTTGGTACAAGCCGAGCATTGTGGGAAAGATCTTTGTTGTGACTGATGATTTTTGTGTTTGTTGCACCTGATATGAAGAGGGAGTGCTGCTAAGAGGGAGAAAAGGGAGAGCCGAACCGAAAGAGTCCAGTTCGGACAGAAGGAATCGGTTGTTTACTGTGTACCGGATCTTGTTCCAAATCATCTGGGCTACGAACGACGCAAATCCGCTGTTCGATCAAATCCCTCCTCTGTTGCGTTCCGTGTGGACTTTGTGGTACTAAAATCCCTAGGGAGTCCGGGCAATGCTTCTAGGTACAGGTGGTCGCGTCGTACGGGAATTGACACAGATGAGGAACGTACAGTGAATACTGATAATCATGTCCCTACCTATCAACCGCCTTGTGAGGATGAAACTCCGCTGGACTCGGGAAGGAATCGTAGATTATTATTCATTGAGTTGAAATGAAGAGCTATATTGCTTCTGTTTTGCTTTTCTTCACTATTCTCAGTGTTTCTGCGGCCCAGTCCTTCTCTAACTGCAAGGAGGGTTTCATGGAGGTTCATTTCTCCAAGGTGTCTGGCGACGCTGTGTGCCAGGTCCGTCTTAGCGATGAGTCCATGAAGACCAACGGTCTGGTGCTCATCGACAAGTTCGGTGTGTTCCCCATGGCGTACTGCCTGAACCCCGGTTACTATTATATTGGTTGCAACGGTGCTGCGACCGTGAAGGTGAACTACTTGGACTACAACAAGGATCACGACCTCACCGCTGCTCCCCATTACAAGGTGCTGAAGCTCGATGTGGTGAAGGAGGAGTGGACCACTGTTCCTTCTGGTGTGAAGAGACCCGACTTCGACAAGAGCAAGCCCATCACCGGCAAGCCCGCGTATCCTGCTGATCCCACCACCAAGGGATCTGACTTCACCTGCGATCAGGCTGGTTACCTCAGCTACCTGAGAAAGTGGACTCCTGAGATGAAGTGCACGTCTCGCGATGTGACCACCCCGGAGTTCCAGCAGCGTCTGGAGTACTTCATCGACTCGTGCGAGAAGATCCACGACTGGAACATGCGCGACAAGTACAGAATGGAGTTCACGTTCTACGCCGACTGGCATCCCGACGAGTTCGAGGAGATCACCACCACCAAGCAGAGATACTCTGGTATCAAGACGCTTGCTCCCGCGATCGTTCTCCCCTACAACAACTCCATGCTCCGTTACCTGATGCCTTCTCTGGACCCTTGCGACGACATGTTCTCCAACCGCCG
>ENA-UEQW01001213-UEQW01001213.1-human-gut-metagenome-genome-assembly--contig:-NODE-1213-length-21789-cov-7.693441_pt1 | contig 21789 bp, 19 predicted proteins | sample MGYA00242947_ERZ507947 | MGnify/ENA primary metagenome ERZ507947 (study PRJEB26167, sample SAMN06115421) | human gut metagenome | host: Homo sapiens | place: China:Guizhou | collected 2015-03-17... | reverse complement strand
TCCGGAAATGACTCGTCCGATGAGTCATTCATCATTTCTCTTGAAAACGCAATTCACGCGAAAACGGTCCGATTCCCGTCACTCCTCATGGAGAGTCAAATCCTCTTTCCTGCTGATTCAGTCTGCTGTCATTTTGAATGGAGATAGGAACGGATGTGTCCGAGCGTTTGCTGGAAACAAGGGAGGATCCGCAAGCCCTATCGTAGGTGATTCCGGCTTCAGTTCAAATTGTAGAGCGAGTGAACGTGAGGGAGATCATGACAACCCTGCAACCGGTGCCGTTGACTATGCGACCTATTCACGTGAGGATTTGGTGGTGGATCGTTCTTTACTCCCGTAAGAGATAGAAATTCGTCATCGAATTGGAGGAGAAGAACCGATCTCTACAGTCTTCGTTCGCCACGCAGGAAGCACAGCTGCTGGAGTTGGAGAGCGAGAATGCGGCGCTGAAGAAAGAAAAGGAACGACTCCAGTTGTCATACGACGTCCTGAGGAGGAAGAGGGAGGAACCGAGTCTCTCTTCGACGTCTATAACCAGCGGTCCTGTACACGCGACTCCAACCCCAGGGAATGACATGGACGTTCTGACGGAAGCAATGACCAGCAATATCCGCAACTCCAACATGGCAGATCGACAGATGGTAAATATACTATCCATTCCGTGACAGACAGAAGTACATCGCCAAACTCAAATCGAAGGTGAACAAAATGACGGCCCTCGCCAACAACAACAAGGTGCTAATCGTATTTCTGAAAAGCACTGTTGATTCCCAGAGCAACCAAGAGGAAGCCCTCACCAGTCTCTGCGATCTTGTTCGTCGTCTCTTCGACACAATGGACAAGAGCGAACTCACGACGGAGCAGGAATTGCTGTATCAGGAATTCGTCCTCTCCTATTCGCCCAACGACAACAGTGACGTCGAAAACGTTCTCGACATCGGGTCCTTTTCGCCCAACTCCAGCAATCCCATCTCTCCCGTCACCAGTCCCTCCTCCCTTTCCCGAACTCCGCGGGAAGCGAGCGATCTTGACTTTTCCTTGTCGTCCTTTTTGAAGTATGTGTCAATCAGCATGATTACGCCCTCCTTCCAGAACGAGTCCTCCATTCTCTCCAACGAGGCGGTTTGCGAGATTCGCACGTTCGTTTCTTCGTTTGCTGACCGTGTTGTCTCCATTTTGCAGAACCACGTCGAAAAGAAGGAGTGGATGGCAGATTACCTCCTCAATCAGTGTTGTGAGTGCAAGAAGCCCTTCTCTGCGTCCCGCCGTAGGCAGTATGCGTTTTCGCTATCGTTCATGCCTAGTCACTGTCGTTGGTGCGGTCGTCTCGTGTGCAATGCGTGTTCTCGTCATCGAGCCACCCTTTCCTTCATCGGCGAGAAGCAGCGCGTTTGCGACAACTGCTACTTCATGTACGTTAATCTTCCCACCTCCCTCCATGAGCTCTCCGCATTGCAATTCTCTGTTTCCTCCAAACACGCCAAACATAAACAATCACTTATTCCTCCTCCTTCTCCGCGGCCTCCTCCTCCTCGACGCCCTTGCGAGCGTAGAACTCCTCGATGATGTCGGCGGGGATCTTCTTCAGCATCTCCTTCGGGAACGTGCGCAACATGCTCCAGGCCTTGTCCAGCGAGTCGAAAATCGAGCGAGACTCGTACGGTCCTACGCCTCACGCGCGCCCCGCGCACTCACCCTGGTTCACGAACGTGTTCTCGAAGTCCTCGGTGAACTTCAGGTAGAAGTGGTCCTCCGCCGTCAGCGCCTCCTCGCCCACCACAGCCTTCATCGCCATCACGTCCTTGCCCGTCGCGTAGTTCGTGTACAGCTGGTTCGACACCGCGCCGTGGTCGTGGCGCGTCATGCCCTTGCCGATGGCCGACTTCATCAGACGCGACAGCGACGGCAGCACCTACGCCTCACGCCTCCCACACGCACGCACGTTGATCGGCGGGTAGATGCCGCGCTTGTGCAGCGAGCGGTCGATGTAGATCTGGCCCTCCGTGATGTACCCCGTCAGATCGGGAATCGGGTGTGTGATATCGTCGTTCGGCATCGTCAGAATCGGCAGCTGCGTGATCGACCCGTTGCGACCCGTCACGCGACCGGCGCGCTCGTACAGCGTCGACAGATCCGTGTACATGTAACCGGGGTAGCCGCGACGCGACGGCACCTCCTCACGCGCGGCCGACACCTCACGCAGCGCGTCGGCGTACGACGACATGTCCGTCAGAATCACCAGCACGTGCAGGTCGCGCTCGTACGCCAGGTACTCGGCGGTCGTCAGCGCGATACGCGGCGTGATGATACGCTCCATCGTCGGGTCGTTCGCCAGGTTCAGGAACAGCGCCGTGCGCTGCATCGTGCCGTTCTCCGTGAAGTCGTTGCGGAAGAAACGAGCCGTCTCCATGTTCACGCCCATAGCGCCGAACACCATGGCGAAGTTGTCCTCGTGGTCGTCGTGGATGTCCTTGCCCGCCACCAGACCGGCCTGACGGCAAATCTGAGCGCCCAGCTAGGAGTTATGGGGGGATATAAGAGCCACCTCATTGTGGGGCAGACCCGACGCGGAGAACAGCGGAATCTTCTGGCCACGGGCGATCGAGTTCATCACATCGATGGCCGAGATACCCGTCTGGATCATCTCCTTCGGGTACGTACGCGCATACGGGTTGATGGGCTGACCGTCGGTATCGAGGTACTCCTCGGCCAGCACGGGAGGCGCGTTGTCGATGGCCACGCCGGAACCGTTGAAGGTGCGACCCAGCATTTCCTCAGAACTACACGTCACGCCCGCGCTCAACAACGACATGGCCATTCTCATGATATCGCCCGTGAACTCGCAGTGGGTGCGGGTGTTATCAATGCCCGAGGTTCCCTCGAAGACCTGCACGATAGCCTTGTTTCCGAAAATTTCGAGCACCTGGCCCTTGCGCATCTCGCCATTTCCTAATTTGAGATTGACAATTTCAGAGAAACGGGGTCCCTAGGAAGATCACGCACGCGCACCGCTCTCCCACCTTTACATTCTCCAACACGACCAGAGGACCGTTGACACCGCTAATCGTTCTATAATCTAGCGCCTCACTCCCTCCAGCCCAGAAACCTACCCAGACGCGGCTCCACGTAATAGTCACGCATAGCGGCGGCGGCATTCACTTCGAAAGAAGAGACAGACATGGTTCTTCCAGAAAGCACAAGATCGTTGTGGAATTCAGACCCAAAGAAACGGGGAAATGGGGAAACCTGCGTTTATCTCAAAGTGGGTGAGGTGTTGTTTTGTTGTGTTGCATGTGTGGGAGGAGGGGAGTGCGGTAGTTGCATGGGCGTGCTCTTCTGGGAGTCGTTGAATGGTGATGTGCTTTTGGGATATGAATTGTTTTCATTGGGTGTCATTTCTCGTTTCAAGGATACTCATTTCGTGAGAACGACGACTCACTTCGCGAGAACGACGACTCACTTCGCGAGAACGACAACACAACTCGCTTCGCGAGATCAACATCACTTCGCGAGAACGACAACACAACTCGCTTCGCGAGATCAACATCACTTCGCGAAAACAACAAACACCCCAATCAAACTGTGTCCACACGAATTACACCTTCACCTCCTTCTGCTTCGCGGGAGCAACCTTCGTGGTCTTCACCTTCTTCGCCGTCTTGACACCGCCGACGCTCTTTCTCTTGCGCGTGAGACGCATCAGCAGGTAGACGACCACAACGATGACCAGGACGACGACGACGATGATGACGACCAGCAGGACGATCGACAAACAGAAGCCCGTAGCCTTCTGCCACTCTCCGTCCTTGACGCCCAGGATGCACTCTCTCTTCTGCGTGCCCACATACTTGCCGTCCGTCGAGCACTCGTACACCGCCGTGGTGCCCACCTCGGTGGTCTGGAAAACACCGTCGGCGAGACAGAGACCCTTGCGCACGCCGATGCTCACCGCCGTCTGCGTGGCGCTGCGGCTGTTCTTTCCGTAGATGGTGAACATGGCGATCTCGGTGACCTTCGTGGGCTTGCCGGAGATGATGCCCGTGGTGGGGTCGAGACTCAGACCCTCGGGCAGCTTCACGCTCTCGTCGATGAAGAACTCGTCGATGATGTTGTCGTACTCGGGAGCGGTCGTCGCGCCCTCCACGTCCAGCACGAAGTTGTACGTGCTCTCCTTGTAGCGCAGGTTCGCCGGCTTCTTGGGCACGCAGTGCTCGCTCTTCACCTCGCCCAGCACGCCGTTCGAGCACACGCGGTACGAGTAGCCCGTGTACATCGCGGGGCACGAGGACGGCGAAATCTGACCCTCCTGCACCGACGGGTAGTCGTCGATCGCGGGGCACACGTTGCCGCTCGCCACGCAGTACTGGAACAGCAGCTCGGAGATCTTCGGCTGCACGTTCGCGTCGCGATCCAGCACGAAGCGGAAGCGTCTGAAGGCGGCGGCGGCGACGGGCGTGTCGTAGGCCACGCGCTCTCTGTCCACCACGGGGATGGTGGGCGTCTCGTGGAGCACCACCCAGTCCTCGTCCTCCTCGTAGCGCGAGTAGAGCGACCAGCCCATCTGCAGGTTCTCCGCGCCATTGTGGAAGGCGTAGCTGTTGAAGCGCGAGCCCTCCAGGTTCTCCACCATCCACTCCACGTGCGTGCCCTGCGCGTTGTCCATGATCACGAAGGACGACGGGTCCAGGTCGAACATGTCGGGGTAGGAGCCGAGCGCGAGTTCGGTGGCGTTGCCGATGATCTGCGAGTCCACGACGGGCGAGCACGTCTCCACGCCGAACACGCCGGTGGCGTCGAAGGTGACGGGCGTGGCGGTGGACTGCTGCTGCTCGCGGTGCACCTCGAAGGCGATGACGTTCTTGCCGACCTTGCTGCCAGAGGTGGCGAGGATGACGTGGAACTTGGAGTACACGGTGGGGTCGTGCGTGCCCAGCGCGAAGGTCTCGCCGTTGAAGGTGTCGGGGAGGTTGAAGCGCGCGACGAGACGCGAGTTGTAGTACGCCGCCACGCCGCCGGAGAACTTGAGGTGCACGTTCAGCACGTGGTAGTCCTCCGAGGGGATCTCGAAGGTGCGGCGCACGTAGAAGGTGCGCGGCGCCACGATGCCGATCTCGGACGCCTTGATCAGGTCCCAGGTCGAGTCGTCGAAGTCCACGGTGTTCCAGCCCTCCGCCACCGCCGTGTTGCTGCGGTAGACGCGCCAGTCGTCGTAGTTGATCTGGAAGGGGAGGAACGAGGAGAAGCTCATGGTGCGCTTGTTGGGCGCCAGGCCGTCGCCGATCATGCCGAGGTCGAAGCGCAGCGTGCCGATATCCACGGAGATGGAGTGGCCGTTGGGGAAGGGGAGGCCGCCATCGACCTGCTGAATGCCCGTCTCGAAGGTGTAGATGGCGTGCGGCAGACAGAAGTCCGCGTACACGTAGTTGTTCGACGCCATGAACAGCGAGGGCTCGTCGCGCACCACCGTGCCCGTCGTGCCGCGGCCGTTGTACACCGTGAAGAACTGCAGACTGGGCATCGAGGAGGTGTACATCGTCCAGGTGATCAGGCTGTGGTCGCCCTTGCAGATGGTGATGGCCATGGTCACCACCGCCGTCTTCGACTCGCCGGTGATCTTCTTGGCGGTGATGGAGTACTGTCTCGCCTCGGTCAGCGCCGTGGGCGTGCCCATGATGGCGCCGGTGCCCTGGTCCAGCGCGAGGCCCTCGGGGAGCGCGGGCTCCACCTGGAACTGCGTGTAGTAGGGCGAGTTGGGGAAGATCTCGGCGAGCTCCACGTTGAGGTAGCCGTCGAGCGAGTCGTAGGCGAGGTCGGGGATGTCGGCGCTCATGCGGTCCACGTACAGGTCCAGGCGGTTCACTCTCCACGCGCAGTCCGTGCTGGAGCCGCTGTTCCAGTTCTCGAAGCGGTAGATCTGGTACGCCTTGCTGTTCGCCAGGTAGATCTTCTTCTCCTGCGGCGCGTTCCACCATCTCCAGCCCTCGAAGGTGCCCAGCGTCGTCCAGTTGTCCTCGCCCTGGTTCTTCGCCTTCACCACCACGCCGTACGGCAGCGCGGTCATGCGGTTGTAGTAGTTGGTCACGCTGAAGGATGTGAGCGCCTCAGCGCGGTTGCTGTTGAAGGTGACCTCCAGACTGTTCGCGCCGCAGCCGTCCATGTTCATGCCGCCGCGCTCGGTGTTGCCGAAGGGCTCCGAGCTGGACGCCATGCCCTGCACCGCGATCTCGTAGTCGTACACACGGCTGTTCGCCTCGTCGCCGAAGAACTGCACCGTGGCGTCGAAGGTGGACGTCTTGTGCTCGTCGCTGATGGCGAGCAGACCGATGGCGATGGTGTTCGTGCCCGCGTTGATGAAGCTCACCGACTCCTGCGAGTCCGTGGACACCGAGCGCAGCGGCAGCGTCACCATGTGGTACTTGAGCTCCGCGTACACCTGCTCCGTGAACTTGGTGGGCGTGAGCGCGCCCGAGAAACCGATGCGGTACGCCTCGACGCCGTTCAGGTACACGATGAGCGCGTAGCGCGTGCGGATGGTCATCACGATGCCGCTGACGGTGTCGAGCGAAGCCACGTTGAAGGTCTTCTTGTACAGCTGGATGCGGTTGGTGGACTCGGGGAAGCTGCCCATCGAGCTCTGCTCCCAGCCAGCCATGTCGCTGTTGTACCAGTTGTCGGGCACGCTGCCCATCTTGTAGTACCACGTGCTCTTCGCGGGCACCGCGTAGTCGATGCGCACCAGGTACTCGTTGCGCAGCTTCAGCACGCCGTTGCAGTTGATACGCAGCAGGATGTTCTCGTTGCCCTCGCTGACGCTGCCGATGTACAGGAAGCTGTTGATGGCCCACGACGACGTCTTCGTGGACACCAGCACGCGCAGACGCGACGGCTGGATGCACATCTTCGTCACGCGCGTCTCGGAGCGGCCCTGCGTGGAGTCGAAGGGCTCGGAGAAGACCACGTCGCCCGTGTCGGCGTCCAGAATGCTGAAGGCCTCATTGCCGGGGTTCTGGTAGGCGTACTGACGCTTGATCATGAGGATGGAGTACGCGCAGGACGTGGCGGTCAGCGTGAAGGAGGCGGTGTAGTTTCTGGCGCCGGGGATCACGGAGGTCACGGTGAAGGTAGCGGTGGTGAACTCGCCGGTAATGACGCCGGTGACCTTGCAGCTCGACGCGTCCAGCGTCAGACCCTCGGGGAGGGCGGGCGCGATGGAGCAGCCCATGAAGCCCTCCTGCGTGGGCTTGATCACGAGGCTGGTGATGCCGATGACGGCCTCGTAGGCGGACTGCTCGTAGGCCATGGTATCGGGAGGGGACAGGTTGCAGACGTAGAAGCTCAGCTCGGGCACCTGCACGCGGTTCATCAGCGACTGCGTCATGACGATGCGCGCGGAGCGGAAGTACTGCGTGTTGAACAGCGAGTAGCGGAAGGCGCGCGTGTTAATCTCGTTCTGGACGTTGTTGCCCCAGATGAAGGGCGCGTACTCGCTGCCGGTGGACGTGAGGCCCGTCACCGTGTACTCGGTGGGGATGGCGGCGACGATGCCGTTGGAGTAAACGGCAACACCGTTGATCACGGGACGCACGTTCGAGTAGTCGTACTGGATGTAGGGGTCGGCCACCAGCAGCATGGCGTAGATCGTCGACAGGTCGCAGTCGAACGCGTTCTGCTCGTCGTCGTCGCCGGGAATCTGGGAGGGCATCGTCTGGAAGCACTTGGGCGCGGTGGTGTCGGGGTTGGAGCTCGCGTACTGCATCATCCAGCAGTTGAAGCTCACGGCGGTGGCGGGCGCCGCCTCCGTGTAGTGAAGCTCCACGGCGAGAATGCCCGCACCGTTCATTTCCGCACCGTTGCGGATCACGCCATAATAGTTCGCAGTGGCGTAGCCACCGCTCGCGGGAGTGGTGGGCGTGACGGCGCCAGCGGGCATGTTGTCGCGGAAGATTTCGTTGCCGTTCAGGTACGCAACGATACCGTACTGGAACTTGAAACGCACTTCGTACGCGGCGAGATTCGCCAAGCCGGTGAAGGTCTTGCGGAAGTACTGGGTGCCCGACGTTTCGACGGTGGGGTTCGAAAGATCCACCGTGGCCCACTGGGAGTCGTCAAAAGACAGAGAAGTCCAACTATCAGCTACAGTGCCAGAGGAAACCTTCCAGCTGGCGTTCTCTTCGATCGGTTCATACACTACGCGTGAGAAGGGGTTTGAATGACTCACAGGAAAGATCGTACGTCGTGACGAGTCCAGCTTGCAGCCAGTCTCTGAAGACGGCGTTGCCGTGCGCGCCGCTAATCTCTACGTAGGCGCCTAGTCCCCAGCCGTCACCGTAACTAGAAGTGAGAGAGAACGCGAAATGCGTGCCTATCCTTCAGCAGAAGCGTGTACTGCAAATTGGACGTTTTGGTGACGCAGATATCCTGCTCGTAGGTCGCCTGTTCAACTAGCATCGGAGTGTTCCACAAAAGCGACGTGGAGCGGATTTCGACGCTCTCCTCTGCTGCGTAGTCCTTGTTGACCTTCTTCACATGGAGCTTGACTTGATCTTCTGTACAATCGATCGAAAGTACAAGAGAAACTAGTCGTTACAGTGCGTAGTCGCGCATACGAATTACCAAATAGCAAATGAAGCCCTTCATGCGAAACGATTTCTGTCCATTCGTTGCAGACGAAAAGTGAATGGCTTGATTATCAATGCAAACACCACTGTGCATGGATTCCCTGTTTTGCCTTTGTCATTTTCAAAACGGGCTTGTTTCGCTCATGCTTTCTGCACTGAAGTGGGATAATGGAAGGCGTCGTGGACCGCGCGTTTTCGTCGCGTGTTGGCGAATTGGGAATGGGAATGGGTGTGAACTGGGGTTAAAAGGGTTAGAGTTAGGGTGATGGTGAGGGAATTGTGGATGGGCTGTTTTCGCTGGAGGGACACTCGAAACGAAGCCCCTTGGAGTGTTTTGGTTCAAACAGCCGTGTTTATTCGCTGTTTGGCCTGTTCGACCCCACCCCTCTCGCCTTTCACACTCCTTCAATGGGTTTGGGCGTCCTTTTGAATTGCTGAGTGTTCTTACTACGGAATGGCCCCGTTGTCAAGCCCATCCTTGCTTTCAGGTCGATGGAGTGCTTTGCTCCTTCTCTTGGTAGTTGTAGTTGTAGAGATTCACTACTAGTTCTTTCTCGCGTCTTTCATTGCGTATGGAGGGGAGGTGTTGCATTCCAGTTCTTTGAGTCGTTTTTGTGTGGGTTGTGTGGGTGTGGATGTGCAGTTTCGGATTCGGAATGTATCTGCGTTGGATGTGAGGGAGAGTGGTATTTCGGTTTCTGCTTTGAGTGGGGGTGGTATTGTTTCTGCGAGTGAAGGGAATGCTGTTTCTATGAACGAAGGAGGTGCGAGATCTGTGAATGGAGGAGGTGCTGTTTCTGCTGTTAGTGAAGGAGGTGATTTAGCTGCCTCAAATGATCGAAGTAATTTACCTGCTTCACTTAAAGCAAAACAAACCGCATCTCCAACCCATACCAACAACTCCCTCCTCCACCAAATTCTCACCATTCCCGACACCTGCAACGACTACACGGCCTATCTGAAGACGATAACGAACGACACGAGACAGCCCTTCCTCGTCGACGTGAATCCAGTCTATTCTTCGAAGATGCTCCACTTCTACATCACGCTGTCGCTCAACCACCTCGGCTACTTCTTGCAGGAGCTGCATACGAAGTACACCTTGGTGTTTCAGGATCAAGTCTACGACCACAGCATGAAGTGGGTTCAGTTCTCCGGACTCCTCATTTTCCACGTGCCTGTGACCACCGAATACCGGTCGGGCGACGTCGTGACCTTCACGCTTCGCAACCATGTGCAGAACCGAGTGTATCGCGACGTGAGGGCGTGCGTCAAGGTCCCTCCGACGCGAACGCTCCCTCTCGTGGCGTGCAGCTACGTCAGCAACTACAACTCCATGGCGGAGCTGGAGAGCTACGTCGCCTTCCAGCGCGTCACCAACGTGAGCATGGTCGTGCTCTACCGCGCCACTCCCATGCCTTCGCTGGAAACGACCTTCGCCGATCTGATTCGAGAGGGGTACGTGCGCGTGGTGGACTTCACGTGGCCGCGGCCTCAGCGCTCCTTCCCGCAGCGATGCAACCAGCAGGCGCAGATGCACAGCTGCTACTACCGGTTCAAGCACGACGCGGAGGCGATTATTCTGAACGACGTGGACGAGTACGTGTACAGCGAGCTGTACCCCTTCGATTTGCCCCGAGCCGTTCGCGCCGCGCACAGGCATCATCCCAAGTTTGACGTGTTTTACGTGAGGGCGTGTGGAGGGCGTGATGTGTAGATTTACTCGAATATCTTTGTGAAGAAGGGTGAAGGGGAGGTTGTAAAGAAGGGTGAAGGAGATGCTTTGAAGACGGAAATAACAGAGAACGAGTTCCTCCTCAAACAAATGCGAAAGAAGGAACAAGAGGAAGCGCTGCGCAACGGCACGCTCCTCGACCTGTACCACTACCGGATGGACACCAAGCGGTCCGGCAGACACAAGATGCTTGTGTTCACGCGCTTCAGCGGCGTGCTGCGCATCCACTTCTGCTCCATGTGCAAACCCAAGTTCCTCGCCCCGCGATTCGTGCGCATTGCACACTTCAAGGCGGGAGTGCAGGATAACAAGGTGGAAAACACGACTGCCATGCGGGTGTACTCTCCTCGGTTGAAGAAGGAGATGGGGAAGCTGTTTTGGGAGAGGTAATCGTTTCATCTGTGCGTGAGGATTGCTGGGGCTGCGATGTGCGTGTAATAGTACTGCTGTTGCGATGGGTGTTGCTATGTGGAATTGCGCTTGTTTGGTGGGATACAGAATTGGTTTGTGAGAGAATTGAGGCGAAACAAGTGTCGCTGAAGTCGAGGGAGAGAAGAGCGTTCTCCGCCAATCAAATCGCAGCTTCTTCTCTCGCTGCATCCAGCAATTCTTGCTTCGTGGAATTCATGGTAAAGTGATGACATGATTTTTGACGACTCGTGTGTCTACTTGTCGAGGTCGGAGACACGATTTGCACAATCATGAGAGGAAATCACGAAGGAACGTTGATAATTGGAATGGAACGAAACGGTGGATGAATTGAATGCAATGAACTGCCGTGATGTTGGAATTGACTCCCCTTCTTCCATCTGGTCCTGCCAGCGAGCAACACAAGGACAATGCGATCCATCCAGAGGAGGAACAGCACAGTGCCTTAATCCAGCCTAACCACTTCAAATTACGGGAAACAAAGTGGATAGCGAATCACGTACGAAGAAGCCACAATCTCCACGGAAGGAAGATGGCTGCTTACGATGCTATAGAGAAATCGAGAGCAAAAGCAGGACGGGGAAACGGGGAAACGGTCTCTTGCTCGCCAATCAGATTTCTCGTTGTTCTCGACTTCGAGAGAATCGCGGTTATTCCCCAACGCCCTTCAACTGCCCATTGGTGTCTCCCAGAATAATCTTGTTATAAACATATGAGAAGCTTAATGCTATTTGTCTTGCTAGGTATGTGTCTCCGAAGAAGTCTTATGCGTAGTTTCCGCTGCTCTGAGCACCCTGACCTGTGAGAATGGCGAGGTGTACGTGGCGGTGACGAAGAAGTGTACAAACTATGGTTCCGAGGAATCGTACAAGATTCTGAATGGAGAGACCGTATTGAAGACGAGCGCCCCTTTCGCGAACAACGAACAGCGTGCCGATGAGTACTGTCTGGCTCCCACGACGAACAACCAGTACACCTTCAAGATCATCGATTCGTACGGCGATTCGTGGTATAGTGGTTCCTGGGTCAGCGTGGCCGGTCTGTACGGCAACGTGGTGCTGAAGACGTTTTTGGTGGAGAAGCGCGAGGAGGAGTACGCGCTCTCGCTGTATTACCCGATTATGAAGGACGTGGAATGGAAGGTGACCTCTTCTTCGTCGAGCATTGACGCGAACTGGAACACCGCGGACTTCTCCGACTCGAATTGGCAGTCCGTGACTCTCGGTTCGACTCTTTCCCCGCTTCAGGGCACGCAGTACTTCCGCAAGTCCTTCACGAGCGTTGCGAACATGGCGGCTTACGAGGTGGACATGAATTACAAGTTCGGCATCATCGCCTACGTGAACGGCGTGGAGATCTTCCGCGACCACATGCTTGACGGCGAAGTCACTCCGTCCACTTCCTCCAACGGCGCGTTCACCAACTACGAGTACCACGCCGTGATTCGCCCCACAGGCGAGCTCACTGCCGCGAGCAATGTGCTTGCCGTGGAGCTGCACTTCCCCACCGCTGGTGACAACGCTGCCGAGTTCAACGCGTTCCTGGCGTTGCTCGCTCCCTCCACGCCCATCACCGAGGACTCCCAGTGCTACGTGTACCCGTACGACGTGACCATCACCGCCTCGGGGGGCCTCAACCCTACCTACATTTTCGACTGGAATAAACAGAACTACTACACGGGAAGCTCCACGGTTCTCCCCGCTACGGTGTCCTACGAGCTGGGCGGACCTCGTGCGTACGTCAACGGCGTGCGCGTGTGGCCCTACACCTACACGACGCCCTCTCCTGGCACGTTCACGCTGTCTGGCGCGACGAGCACCTCCAGTACGTTCGTGGACGTGGTATCCGTGTCCGGCGCCAGGTACACCTCCAGCAAGTACCAGACGTTCTACGGCTACTTCAACGCCAGGCCCTTCCAGTCGTACCGCTTCACCTTCAGTGCCGGAGCTGCTGCGGGCTACGTGTACGCGGTGGAGGTGCAGCCCGTGACGTGCGCCGACGCGTTCCCCTCGAGCATGACCATCGAGCCCGCGTCGTACGTCGCCTACACGAGACACACCACGCTGAACATCCGTCCGACGATCAAGGAGTTTGCCGACTGCACGCTGACGTCCTCGCTGCCCGCGGGACTGACCTTCACGGCCGCCACCTGCTCCATCACGGGCATCGCCACCGCTGGACTGGCCTCGACGGTCTTCACGATGTCCACGACCATGGCGTCCCACGCGTACCAGGCGACCTTCACGCTGGAGGTGATTGACTGCACCGGAGCGCTAGTGAGCATCGTCCGCACGTACAAGTCGGGCGCGGAGAAGGAGTCGTTCTCGATCAAGGACATGACGACGCAGCAGGTGGTGCTGAGCGTGGCTGCGAACTCGGGTCAGGTGTCGAACCAGGACTGGTCGACGTTCCTCTGTCTGTCGAACCCGAAGTACGAGATCGATATCGGCGGCACGGGCGAGGCCTGGATCGAGTCCTCCAGAATGTACGTGAACGCGCTGTTGGCCGACGACGAGTACGAGACGATCGCGCGTCTGCACTACGACTCCAACCTGGGCTTCGGCGACGACCGCGTGATCCTCGCGCAGTGGTCGGTGGCGCCTGCCTCGCAGTGGTTTTACAAGATGAATGAGGTGCCAGCGAACTGGTTTAATGGAGAGACGTCGGGTTGGAATACAGGTTCGATGGGCAGCTTCACGGGGGCGACGAACCAGATCCAGCTGTACAAGCAGACGTTTAGTGTGGGATCTTTGAATGACGTGGCTGGCTTCGTGATCTCGCTGCGCTACCTGTACGGCTGCGTGATCTACATGAACGGGGTGGAAGTGTTCCGCAACGGCGTGGAGGGCGACTTGAGCGCCTCCAGCATCGGTCTGAACGCGTACACGAACCTGCACTACCACCAGATCTCGCTTCCCAAGAGAACGATGGCCATCGGTGAAACGCCGTCGGTGAACTACCTGCAGGAGGGCACCAACACGATCGCCATTGCCATCATCGCGCAGACGGCGTCCCAGACGAACTCGGTGTTCGACTGCGCGGTGCGTCTGATGGGCGGCGAGGGCAACTCGCGCGTGTTCGGCTTCACCGTGGACTACACCGAGTTCGACGACGGCTACCCTGACGACATCGGTAACCTGCACTTCGTGAATTTCCTGTCGATGGAGAGCTGCACGGAGAACTACTGGACCATCATCTTCGACAACGACCGTCGCGAGTGGATTTCGAGCGTGGACGTATTCCTGTATTACCGACAGAACACCATGGAGCCCAAGCAGTTCACGCTGAAGGCGCGCAACACGAACCTGGAGGCGTGGACGACGATTCGCGCTGTGAGCGGCATGGAGTGGTCGCTGATGGGCGAGCACAAGATTCTGTGGCTGCCGAACAACAAGCCCTGGAACCAGTACCGCTTCGAGAACATGGGCACGGGCGACGAAACGAACTGCGACTGGCAGATCGGCGGCTTCAACCTGTTCGCGGACAACTTCCCGTCGGACATCCCCGACCTCACGTACCCCACTCCCATTCTCATCACGATGGGCATCGAGATGGGCGAGGTCTATCCCAACTCCGAGTACTACTTTGACTTCACGGTGTCGCCTGCGCTGCCCACCGGCATTACCATCGATTCCTACACGGGCAAGATCTCGGGCACGTGCAACGTCTTGACGCCCTCCGCTGTGTACCAGATCAGCGCCAATAAGGTGGGTGGCGGTTCTGTGACGGTTCCTGTGACCCTTTCCGTGGAGCCCTGCTCTGGCGAGAGACATCTGATCACGCTGGTGGTGCGCGCGGACACGTGGCCTTCGGAGGGCTCGTACAGACTGTATTCGGGCAAGGACACGAGCGGCGAGGTGGTGTCGTCCGTCTCCGCATTCAAGGTGGCGAACGGTTTGAACTACGGCGACTTCTGCGTCGCCAACAACATCTACACGGTGGCGCTGTTCGACTCCAAGGGTGACGGCTGGAACAACCCGGCTGGTTACTACCTGACGGTGGACGTGGGCGCGATGGCGTTCGAGATGGGTCAGATGCCGCACGGCGTTCCTTCCGTGTCCACGATGTTCTCGTCTTATCTGCCCTTCCAGATCGAGTACGACACGTGGAAGTTGCTCAACGGCGGCGATGTGGCTGTCAACTGGAATGCGATAGACTGTGACGATTCAGCGTGGGCTTCGGTGAAGGCTGCGGAGATGGCTAACCACATGGGCACGACGGCGTATGTGAGACATGAGGTGAATATCCCCGCGATCGAGGATTACCACGTGCTGAACGTGCGCGTGAAGTACGCGGGCGGCGTGGCTGCCTACTTCAACGGTCACTTGGTGGCGCGCTTCAACCTGGAGGAGAACTTCGACGCGAGCAGTGAGGCGATTGCCGTGCACGACGCCACAGCCTTCTCCAAGTTCCACATCGTTCTCTCCACGGTGGGCGCTGTGACGGGCAAGAACGTGATTGCCTTCGAGATCCACCGCGCGGCTGGCGAGAGCGCGATCGTGTTCGACGCGACGGGCGTGTTCGGCGTGAATGACTGCTCGATTGTGCTGGACACCTTCTCATCGCTTGACGGCAGTGACGTGACGGGCTGCACGAAGGAGGACCTGCTGGATATTCTGCCCACGACCTACGGTCACATCCCCAACGAGGCTGGTTCCTTCCTGGCGTGGACGGTGGAGAACCTGGAGGGCTCCAAGTTCAACAGCTTCGCGCTGCACACCAACACCGTCAGAACGGGCTACGGCTTCTCGGTGTACGGTCGCTGGGAGGCTACGGACGAGTACACGAGCGCGCTGGCGGTGACCAACCAGGAGGTGAAGAGCAGAATGCGTTCCGCGTGGGAGATGCCGGTGGGCATTGCCGGCTTCAAGCAGTTCCGCTTCGAGGTGGATTCTCCCGCTTCCGGCATTGTGAGCACGAACGCGTACATCACGCAGTACTGCAAGGCGAGCGGCAGTGGCTCGTGTCCCGCTATGGGCGAGTACCCTGGTGTGGGCGAGGGTCAGATTTCTCCGGCGAAGTGCGTTGAGGGCTTCCGCGGTTATTCGTACAGAACGTGCACGAACGGTCAGTTGGGCGATGTGCAGAACGACAAGTGCGAGTACAAGGCGCCCGCCAAGATCGAGTACACGAATCCGAACATGGAGTTTGTGATGGGCACGGAGGTGTCGAGCGGCAAGCCGACGTACAAGAACATCATTCAGGAGTTCTACATGCAGGAGAGCACGCCGCTGCCCGAGGGTCTGAAGATCGATGTGACGACGGGTGAGATTACGGGTATTCCTGCGACGACGATGAATACGCAGACGTTCACTGTGCGCGGCAAGAACCCGAAGGGCGAGACGTTCGTTGCGATCACGATTACTGTGCGCAAGGGTCGTTGTCCTCCTGAGGGCGTATTTGAGCGCACTCCTGTGGGCGAGGTGGCTGTGTATCAGTGTTCTCTGCAGGGCAGCTATGTGGGTACGCAGAAGAGAGCGTGCGTGCTGGGCAAGAAGGACGGCGAGTGGCAGAAGGCGACGGGATTCTGCATGCCGGTGTTCGCGATTGTGGTGATTGTGGTTGTCGTGATTATCGTGATTGCGGTGGTGGTGTTGATTCTGTCGCGGTCGCGCAAGACGAAGGCTGTTGGTGGCGTGAAGGGAAAGAACGGCGGAGCCAAGAAGGCCGTAGCGAAGAAGACGGTAACGAAGGCTGTGAAGGTTTAGAGATGGTCATTTTGGTGTGTTTGTTTGAGAGGCGTGGATGAGAAGTGAATTCAGTTTTGTTGATCGTTTTGTGAAGAGGAAGAGTGCTTTGAAGGGGATTTCATTCTCTTTCTGCTTTTGTGAAGATTATTGGTGTTTGAAGTATGAATGAGGGTACAAGTGGATGGATTGTGTGGTCAAGAGGTTGAGGGAAGGAATTGGGGGAATGATGGAAGGAGGGGTATTGAAAAAGGTGCTTAGGTATAGTGGAAGGTGTATGAATGATATTTGATGGAATTGGACGGGAAATGAGTGCGATTGTGCCAAGTGCGAAGGAATAAGTGGAAAGGAAGGGTGCGTTTTGTATATGGATAGAAAAGTGTCGAATGGAGAAAAGAACCATCGCCTTGGGTGGAACCAAGAAAGGAGGAGAGAATAAGCGGTTAGATTGCGATATTGGAGAATACGTAATGGAAGAGAGCGCAGGAGTTCTTGTCAGAAAGTGATTATCTATTCACGCTCTTTTCTTCAGAATGGGCGTAGAGGATGATTATGAATTCAAGAGCAAATTGGGAGTAGGGTAGGCATGAAATGGAGTGGATTAGCGGTAGAGGCTTCGGCGAGGTATTCGTGGCTCTGGATAAGAAATCGAACGATTTGGTAGCGATCAAGAAGGTGAAACCATTGCTGAATGAGGACAAATTGGAGAATGAGTGGAAGTTGCTGAAGGAGTGTCAGTCTCGCTACATTGTGAGGTACTATGACGTTCTACGAAGAGACGGAGAGTTTTGGGTGTGATTGGTTGTCTTAGGTAATGATGTAGATGGTGATGGAATACTGTCACTGCGGGTCGCTGCGCTCGTATTTAGGCCGTGGGTGTGTTTTGAAGGAGGAAGAGTTGCGTGAGGTGGTGAGTTGTTGTTTGCTGGGGTTGTCGTATCTTCATAACCGGAATGTGATGCACCGAGTGATGATTGGGATGGAGAGTGAGGTGTAGGACATCAAGCCGGACAATCTGTTCATTTCGGAGAGTGGTGTGATCAAATTGGGCGATTTCGGATTGGCTGTTCAGTTGGAACACTCCTGCTCGGTAAGGAACACGACCTGCGGGACGTCGTGGTACATAGCTCCTGAAGTGTACGAAGAAGAGGCGTGCTTGAAGAGCGACGTGTGGGCCCTCGGAATCAGCATCATCGAGATGGCAGAGGGCAGGAACCCCTACGCGGGAATGACGTCGGTGAAGATCATGAATCAAGTGGTGAGCAAGCCGCCGCCTTCGCTCACTTCGTCGGAATGGTCGAGTGATTTGGTGGATTTCGTGAAGTGTTGCTTGGAGAAGGGGGTAAATGAGCGTTACTCGGTGGAGGCGTTGCTAAGTGTGAGTGTTGCTGTGATGCGTGATGATTAGCACCCGTTCGTGAAGGACTCCGTGGAGCGCATCCAGAATAAGGGCAACTCGTCGCTGCTGTTGCAGTTGGCGGAACGCGTGGGGAATGCTGCCGAGATGAGGAATCCACAGTCCTTCCGCTCGCAGCCGGTGACCCAGCCGAGTCTGAACGTGGTGGGGATGAGCACGGTGAGCCGAGCAGTGACGGACGTGGATGGCGCGGTACTGGAGATCAAAACGATGAGGGACTTCTTCAAGATGAACAGTCGTGCGACGGTAATCGAGATGAAATCGGGGCTATGCAACGACAGTGCGATTAAGGAGTGGAACTTGAGCGTGTTCTCGAGGCTGGTGGAGTTGGTGGTGGGTGATGATTGCATCCAGTTCGTAAAGGGGTTGAAGTTGGTTGGGTTTGTGAGTTTGGAGAGAGTGGCGATTGGAATGAAGTGCATGTGTGAGAGTGAGGGTTGCTTTGAGATGAGTGATTGCGAGAAGTTGAAGAGTGTGGTGATGGGAGGTGGTTGTTGTGTGAAGTGGAATTCATTTGTGATGAGGAATTGTGGAGTGATTGAAGTGAGTATTGGCGATGGCTGTTTTGTGAATTGCGAGAACACTGTGTTTGAGAGTGAGAGTTCAGTAATCGGGTAATGATTAGATTTGAAATCACTGAAGACGCTCAAGATCGGTGACGACGTGTTCAAGGGAGAGGAAACGAAGAGGAATGCATTTGTGATGAACAGACCTGGCTGAACTGACCACGCTCGACGCTGGAATGAATGCGATGCGAAATGCGAGTGACGTGGCTCTCAACACGATTCCCAAGCTGGATGACCTGAGTCTTCAGTTTGCGTTCATGAATGTGAAGACGCTGGAGATGGAGAACGCGGGCATGCTGGAGAACAACGGTGAATTGTTGAAATGGAAGAGGGAGATAGAGGAAGAGAAGAAGAGAAGAGAAGTGATAGCATCGGAGCCTCCCGCGGCAAACCCCTTCGATGAGGCGCACGAGGAGCATCCAACCACCGCCGCCAACCCCTTCGACAGTCCTGCTGAAGAGCCCACTGCGAACCCCTTCGACGAGGCGCATGAGCAGCCCGCTCCCGAGCCCCGTTCAAACCCCTTCGATGAGCCCGCTGACAGCCCGGCGGCTGAAACGGCCAATCCCTTCGACGAGGTGTCAGAGCCGGCGGCGCCCGAGACCGCCAATCCCTTCGCCGAAGTCGCTGAGCAGCCTGCTTCAGAGAAGGCCAATCCCTTCGACGCGCCCGCCGAGCCCGCCGAGCAGTCCGTCCCTGATGCAGCCAACCCCTTCGGTGACGCCGCTCCGGAGACAGCCAATCCCTTCGACGAACATACTCAGCAGCCTGAACCTGAAGCTGCCACACCCAACCCCTTCGACGAGGCCACTCCCGAGACAGCTAATCCGTTCGACGAACCCGCTCAGCAACCCCAATCTGAAGCAGCCAACCCCTTCGACGAGCCCGCTCAGCAGCCGCAGAGCACGCTGGCTCCCGTCACGGGCTCCGTCTTCGACCTGGACCTCGAGCCACACACCACCGAACAGTCCGCACAGCCATCGCAGCCCACACAGCCCGCTACCGACACGAACCCATTCGCCGCGGAGGGAAACCCCTTCGGCGAGGCTCCCGAACCCAGCGCCAGCCAGGGGAACACGCCGAGCGCGGAGAACGCGGCAGCGTTCGACTTCAGCTCGGTGATCGAGGCGGAGGAGAAGCAGGAGAAGGGGTCGATCTGGAAGCGAAGTGAGAGAGGCGAAGGCGAGTGAGGTGTAGAGAAGAGTGAGAAGAAGGAGAAGGAGCCTGAGAGCGGCGAAGGCAAGAAGAAATGGGGACTGAGTGGGCAATATGGTCCCGAATAACCCGCAGGCAGCAAGCAACGAGACGCGATCAAGGGCGGCATGGGACGATTCGGACACATGCTGAAGTCAGCGGCCACCAAGGGACAGAACGTTCTGAACCGCGGGAAGGGAGAAGAGCCGGAAACCTTCCCCGACATGAAGGTGGGTGTTTGGAGGCAGAATGACGCGCAGATGGACGATTTGGAGAACGGGTTCGACGCGAAGGCGGTGAAGTTCTTCTTCGCCAACTGGAACGCCAGCGACGAGGAGAAGATGCGTCTTCGCGACTGGATGGCGCCCATCATCAACAACGAGATCCTCTCCTTCGAGGTGCTGCAGGGCTACACGATCAAGCGCGCGTCGCCCTTCGTAGGAGAGGTTGAGGCGTGTGAGTTGTAGGTGGAAAGCGCGTTCCGTCTGTGCCTGACGCCACTGCTGTGTCTTCGCAAGGACATTTCGGTGGACTTCATGGAACTGCCGGTCGAGGAGGGAGTGTTCGAGCTGGACTTGAAGCTGAGAATGAAGGACGATCCGATGGAGAACCTGCTGGGGTTTGAGCAGTGAAGTGCATATTGAACAAAAGAGCGAGTAATTGTACATACTGTTACAAACACGATTCCAGATCGGCAATCAGCTCGCGCCACTGCATTACTGCGCTTCTACACTCCTCCTCCACTTTCACGAGTTCGCGACATCGTAGCAGCACTTTCCTTCTCTTCTCCTCCTCGTTCTCCTCGTCAATCCCGCACACTTGAGCGAGTTCACCGATCCAATCCCTTGTCCGCTTCTTCTCGTTGTCTTCGTCCTTTATGATGCCAATCATCATCTCGACAGGCTCTTGGTACTCCTTCAGCAAGGATCTACGCATCACAAAGCAGTTCCAAAACCAACAATGCGTCGTCGATCGTCTTCTTCTGCAGACTCAGTTTCTCTCGCAATTCCTCTTCCTCCTCACTCAGGCACTGTTGATCGCTCAGTTCATCCTCTCTGCAAATCGTCGGAGCGTCGCTAATGCAATCCTCATCGTTCCGCCGCAGCTGTCTGCGCAGGTAACACACTTCGCCTTGTAAACGATCAATGATCTGTTGATTGTCAAGACCACTGAACACCTGAGGATGAATCCTCACGCTCCGCACCATCGTTCCGAAATTGAGCACTTCCCTCGTCTCTCTCTAGCCGTAACGTAGTGATACCAAATCAACTCGAACGATTCCCGACTTCGTCATACAGATTAGGAAGGAGGTGTAACAGCGGTCGAAGCACGGCTGCAGCAAACGCGTCAGCTTTGAATCGCGGAATCCCATGTACGCGATGGGGACTGTTTCTGCAACTAAGGAGCGAATCACGCGGGAGAGGCTATGCGTAACAGGAAAGCTGAAATAATGAACGCGACAAGGCCCGTATTCACTTTGCAAATTTCCGCCCCGTCTCTTGGAGTCGTTGTGCTTCGAATCATCTGAAGCCCCGCCAAATCGATTATGCGAAGCACACACTCGTGTTCATCACTGCGGACATAAAGATAGAAGATGGTGTGGGAGCGGCTCGAATATGCATTGGAGGAGGAAAGATGGCGATTCCCTTTCGCCCTCGAGAAGGCGTGAAGGAATAAATCATATGAATCGAGCGATACCCGCTTTGGCTGAATATACACACCCTGCGTTGTGTTCTCATGAATCGACAGCACATGATTGGGCTCTACCAGATCGAGTATCCTGTCCATGTACAGCTCCACAAAGGACATCGATAGCGAAATGGGAGACGACTACAGATCAGGAGAGACTGGAAGAGACACATCTGGTGACTTCTCGAAGAGATCGGATACAAATCGCTGAGCAAATCCATTGTTCGTTCCGGTCCCGTATAAGGCACTCGTTTTCCCTGACCCAGACAATCCATAGGCGACTATGGAGGCTATGCGTGAAAGAAATAATGAAGGTCACACCGTTGATACCGTTCTGCAATGCTTCAAACACTCTTGAAGAGAGACTATCGAATACAGTATCCGATGAGGAATCCTCGTCCAGCACAGAATCTTAGGCATAATGGGATTGGTTGCACAGAATACCAAAGGAGAA
>ENA-UEQW01001208-UEQW01001208.1-human-gut-metagenome-genome-assembly--contig:-NODE-1208-length-21877-cov-3.837890_pt1 | contig 21877 bp, 28 predicted proteins | sample MGYA00242947_ERZ507947 | MGnify/ENA primary metagenome ERZ507947 (study PRJEB26167, sample SAMN06115421) | human gut metagenome | host: Homo sapiens | place: China:Guizhou | collected 2015-03-17... | reverse complement strand
GTTGTGTATGATGGAGACTGGTTAGATGGTGCTCATTCGCTGACAGTGAGGATTACTCCAGAAATGAGTGTATTTCACAACGGTGTTAAAGAGCTGATAGTGAGTGATGGTAGTTGTAATGGAGAAGAGATGAGATTGTTGGATTTGGGTATGATGCCTTCTCTTACATCGTTGATAGTGGGTAATGAGTGTTTTATGTTCATTGATGTGGTGAAGTTGATTGGATTGAATGAGTTGGAGAGTGTGGTGATTGGAATGAACAGCTTCACGAAGTACAAGGATACATATCACATAACACCTGATCCAAATCGTCATTTCTGTTTGAAGAACTGTCCCAAGTTGAAGTCGTTGAAGATGGGTTGTTATTCCTTCTCCGACTACACTGTGTGTGAGATTGAGAATGTGGATGCGTTGGAAGTGATTGAGATGGGTGATTTGAATGGAGGGAGTAAGAACTTCGATGATGCCTCGTTGGAGTTGAAGAGTATTCTCATTCAGAGTGAGTGATGACTAGACATGCCTTCTCTCAAATCACTCAAGTTCGGCAGAAGTGCATTCTATGAGTGCCCCCGTGTTGTGCTTGAAAGTGGATTCTTGGTATTGAGGTGACTGAATAGACTTGCCTCAATTGGAATCCTTTGAAGCAGAAACGAATGCGTTCTATTTGGTTCCTTCATTTGACTTGTCTAGTATTCGGATACAGCATGTGCTAACGAATAGACATGACTTCTTTGAAATCACTGAAGATTGGTGAGGGTGCATTCCATGCCTGCAATTCTGTTGTCCTTGAGAGTAGCCCAATTGCTCCCTTTCATTGAGTAGACTTGCTTCAACTCGAAGTGATCAGCATTGAGAATCAGGCTTTCCAGAATTGTTCTTCTGCAGTGTTCAGTGGTGGGGCAGATGGTCATTAGTGTGACTTTCTAGGCTTACCATCTGTATCGAGTATCGCAGTGGGTAATGAGTGTTTTGAGAACGTGGGTGAACTGAAGTTGATTGGATTGAGTGAGTTGGAGAGTGTGGTGGTTGGAGAGAGGAGCTTCACGAAGAATAGTGCTGGAAATGATGACAGTCTGAAGCTGTGCTTGAAGAACTGTCCAAAGCTGAGGGATTTGAGCATCGGATCTGGTTCCTTCTCTGACTACAATGTGCTTGAGATTGAGAATACAGGATTGGAAGAGATGAACCTAGTTCAGGGCGCGTTCTCTTACGCTTCATTCCAGTTGAGAAGTGTTTCCGTTTAAGCTGGAATGATGACTAGATTTGTCTGCTCTCAAATCACTCGCTTTTGGTGATAGAAGCTTCCGATATGGTTCCGATGCTGTTCTTGAGAGCTAGTGAAGAAGAATGGAATGATGAATAGATTTGCCTCTGCTAGTCTCCATTCAAGTGGGAGACAACGTACTGAGCGAGTGTCATTATGCCGTGTTCAAGAGTTTGCGAGGAAGAATGATATGATTAACAGACTTGCCAAATCTGACTTCTGTTGCGATGGGAATGAGTGCTCTTGCGTTCACAGATCAGGACAATAGTACACTGATTCTGAAGAGTGTTGAATGAATGAGTGAGTGATTGAATAGACTTGCCTCAACTCACGTCACTCACCACGGAAGCGGAGAGCAACACCTTCAAGTATCCTCGCAAGCTCATTCTGGAGGGTGATCACATGACGATGCGTTGATGAATAGACATGCCCCTTCTTGCGACTGTCACTCTCCCTAACGCGTTCCTGTACTACGATGAGTGGAGTGTGATCAATGCTGGCGAATTGGCGAACCATCCCAATCTGATTCCCCACACGCCCACAGCCAATGTGTTGAATGTGAATGACCTGAATGCTCTCAGTTCGACCGTGACTGAGATCATCGTTGAGAATCGGTGCTGTCGCGACCCTTCCTTCACTGTGCTGGATTTGACTCGATTCATGAGTATGAGGCGAATTGTGATTGGAGATGATGCGTTCATATTTGTGAATGAAGTGAAGATGATTGGAATGAGTGAGTTGGAGAGTGTGGAGATTGGAATGAACAGCTTCACTAAGGAGAAGAATAGTTGGGGTGATGATCCAGATCGTCATTTCTATTTGAAGAATTGTCCCAAGTTGAAGTCGTTGAAGATGGGTCGTTATTCCTTCTCTGATTACACTGTGATTGAGATTGAGAATGTGGATGCGTTGGAAGTGATTGAAATGGGTGATTTGGAATATATGACTGGTTGTTTCTGTCGTGCTTCGATATTGGAGTTGAAGAGTATTCTCATTCACAGAGAGTGACGAATAGACATGCCTTCCCTCAAATCCCTCCTCTTTGGTTATTGTGCATTCCAGGGTTGTTCTTTTGTTGTGTTTGAGAGTGAGTGAGTGTGATGTAAGTGATTGACTAGACTTGCCTGAATTGACTTCCATTCAAGTGGGTGAAGATGCATTTGTGTTTAAGAATGATGCTGCAAGCACACTGATAATGCGAAGTGCTGAAATGAATGTGAATTGATTGACTAGATTTACCCAGACTCACAACACTCACAACATACACAACATACACGACAAGCGAATTTGATCGTTGTAGTTCCACATTCCATAGCCCTCATCACATCACTCTTGAAAGTGATTCTCTTCCACTATGAAGTGACATTTAGACATGCCCAGACTCACCTATGTGATTCTTCCTAACGCATTCAAGTACAAGGATCACGTTACCATCACAAGCAGTACTCACTTCATCCCTCTCTCACCCACAGACATCGGCGCCCTCCGACGCTTCTTCCATTAGTCCAATCTCCCATTCATATCAACACTCTTTCCAACAAACACCCTTACGCACTCAAACTCGCCGTTTGACTATGATTACAACAATGCTCACACCCCACCACAGGACACTTCTCGTTCACTGCGAACCACTCTCTGTAGTGACCCACGTGAAACACATGTCTGCAGAACTGGCACACCACGAACAGGCCCTGAAGCGGCTCGTGACAAATCGAACAGAGCGGGAGTCGCTGTGCCTCCACGCCCTCTGACGAGCTGGGCGCGCTCTCTGCTGCAGACTTCGACCCGCCTCGCTTCCCGTAGGGCGTGGCGTCCTCGTCCTCTCCACTGCGGTTGCGCGACGAGCGCTGATTGCCCGGAGTGGCGGACGAGGGCTCCGCCAGCGAGGGCGCGTGAAGACACAGCTTGGAGGCGTTCAGCACATACTTCAGGAGTTCCATTTTCCGCTCGTAAAACCGCCACTGGTCGAAAACCGTCGCCATCATCATCAACACGTTGTCCGCGTCGACGCGCCGACTGAACTCCACGAACTGCAGCACGTCCACGCGCATGGTGCGGCTGAACACGCGACAGTAGGCGATCAGGAGCGCCAGCGACAGGAGGTCGCCCTCCTCCACCACGCTGTTCCAGCAGCGATTGAGGAGGCTGCGGACGAAGAAGACGGCGCCGTTGCTGGCCTTGGTGGATGTGTGTGTGAAGAGCGTGTTGAAGAGTTTGAGCAGGACGATGCGGCGGTTCACGTCGAAGGAGAGCGCGGGGTTGTGCGTGAACTGGAGGTTGCGAATCGTCTGCTGCGTCGCCGTCGCCATCTGCGTGATCGCGTCGGCGGTGGAGGTGGCGGGAAGCGTGGGCAGGACGATGGCTTCGGCGAGGAGGGTGAGCAGCGAGTGCTGCGTGTAGTCCAGCACGATGATGGGCGAGTGCTGGAACAGGCACGGCGAGTTCTCACTACCCCTCAACCCCACACACAACACTCACGAGTGCACCACGCTGCAGTGGGCACACGCACCACCCTTCTGCGACTCGTCCACGCCGCTCTCGCTGTCGCTGTCGTCGAACAGACCCTCGCTCTCGCTGTCGTTCTGCTTCTCGATCTACCGTCCAGCCCCACTCCCAACACTACGTTCTTGTACCCGAAGTACGACCGCGGAGGGTACGCGCCCAAATCCACGCCGTTCAGAACCCGGTCGTTCGTCACGCGGATCATCACGTCGTTGCTAATCGTTGGGGCGCCCCACAAGCCCTACCACATCACTGCGAAGAAGAGACTCGGCGCCTCGATCAGTTTGTCGTCGTTCTCCACCACACAGCCCTCACTCGCGTCGATCGTGTCGCGTGGCGTCGTGTGGACCTCGGGCATCGCGTTGTTCACGTCGTCGAACACCTTCTACGCCTCACGGACGAGCATCGCGCTTACGAGGATGCGCGTGAGGACGGTGCGAATGTGGTTCTGCGCCTTGAGCACGTGCTTGGTTTCGTTGGTGGTGATGGAGGTGACGGTGTCGCGCACGATGGTGTGAACGCGCAGCAGCACGTAGTCCATCACGCTGTCGAGTCGCGGGTTCGATTCCACCGGCTTCACTGTTTTTCACCCCTCGATCCATCCCTTACCGTCGATCGTGAGTCCCTCGTACAGAATCGCGTTCATCTGATGGGCCACGCTGCCCAGCGTGCTGCGTGACGCGTTCTTGATCACGTGATCGCCGTCCGTCAGACCCGTCTCGCTTTCCGCTTTGAACGACACCGTCACATCGACACGCGTGTGCAGAACCGTGTAGCCCACCACCAGCACGCACTTCTGCAGGTTGTAACGAATGAGGGTCAGTCCCGAGTTGGAGTCGCGCACACTCAGACTGCTCACCACGTCCTCCAAGTCGTTCATTCTATTGCCTCACGCGCGCCACGCACTCTCACATGTCACTTCCCGGGAGCGTTTCAACCCGGTTTGACAGCGACGCGGTCGAGAGTAGGTCGTTCTTGTGACTGCTGTAACTCATCTGGCGTTTCTTTCGGAGTTTCATCGTGCTGGTTGGGATGTGGATCGTGTATTGCATGAGACGAGGACTTCCACAGCACACCACTACGTGTCATCAAAAGTGGGGGATTCCACAGATGTCATATCGCTTGGTGACGGGGTCGATGATGGAGTCGAAGGCGATGGCTCGCGTCAGATCGATCTTGCGGAGAAGAACGACGCTTTCGTTGGGACGATCTCGCAGATTCTCGTCTTCTTGCTGGATGAGGGTGAATAGTGAAACGCCCTCCGTGGAGAGGGTTTCTAGACGTCAGGGAGAAGAACGAGAACTACCGATCAGGTTGCCGGAGGACGACCAGGCGACATCATTGAGAGTGACCCTCTTGGTGATGCTGTACAGTCGCACCAGTTCTGGGTCCTCGCTCTGGTTCTTGCAGTAGTCCCACTTAAACAGCTCTCTGTCCGTGAGAAGCAGCATCGTGCCGTTGCCGCTGAACGCGAACGAGCGAAAGCGATTCGGGTCGTTGCGATGCGCATCCGAGCAGGAGCAGTTGCGAATGGTGACGCAATTCACGGGCCTGTCTGGATCATTCACGTCGTACACGCAGCAAATCTCCGAAGAGATGAAGGCGAAATAGTCCCTGTGGTATGTCGTGTCGAAGCCAACCTTGCGAATGCGACGAAGCTGCTTACTGCTGGACTTGATCGAGCTTGATTCCTCCACGGCGCTGTACTGAATTGAGAACTTGGGGGTGCTTGCGTCATAGGATTGGAGCAGAATCGTGCTTTCCTCATCAGCCATGAGGAAGTAGTCTTCCAGGGCAGCCACTACAGTGAAACGAAAGGAGAAGCGGAGTACGGCAAACAATGGGATGTGAATAGTTGTAGTAGTTCTTCAGAATGGAAGTGGAGAACTCGTTCTTCGTGCTTTTGATTTCAAGCAGCGAAGCGAAGTTGGAGTAAATGCACAGGATACGGATCGCGTTCTCGCAAGGCACCTGCTTTACGATATGAATGGGAGAGTCGTTCTGATGGAAGAGATGCTCGCACTTCCAGCTATCCCGCAGTCGCGCGAGATAGCACCCGTCCTTTGTCGTGAGCAATGCATGCGTTCCCTTGTTCACGAAGAAGCAGCTCTGAACGATGCTCGCCACGGGCAACTTTTGCGGCTACAGTTCAAAAGAAAGACGAGACCGACTTGAATGAAGCCTGCACCAATCCAGCTCAGTGAATTCATCGCGGATTTGTGAGATCCAGAGGCGCTGGATTCCAGTGATTCCAAAAAACACGGAAGGAATACTATACACTAGACATCTGCACCACAGCCGACACGGGCTTTGCTACTTCGCTGCCATTGGCAGCGTGACCCTGGTACATGGGATAGGGCTGCTGATAGGACGGGATGAGGGGAGCCTGCGGGTTCGCCGCGCGGATTTCGTCCTTGCTCGACTTGTTGGCGATGATAATCAGCACAAGGAAGACGATCTCGACGACGAGGAGAACGATGAAGCTGTTGCCGCAGCTCTTGAAAAGAAGAGCGAAGGCGGACACAATCAAGGAAAGGAAGGTGTCCTTCGGCTCCGTGCACGCCGTCTTGCTGGAGAAGGCGCAGTCAGCACCCAGCACATCGGAGAAACTGTACAAGCCGCAGAAGCCGAGATTCTCTTCCAAGTAGGGGTACAGGGACTGCAGGTCCTTGTTGTTCTGCAGGAACGACAATATGCTCTCACTCGCGGAAACGAAGAACTGCTTGTAGTCGGGGTCGGTGAGATCGCCGAAGGACGGGATGAAGGCAGCGAAGACATAGCACATTCCCATCATACCAACGATCCACAAAAGAATCAGGATCTGGATAATCAAATACTAGGCGTGAACAGCGAATCAAACCGATACAGAAACGTTCCATCCTCTGCAGAACTGCGCGCCCATGAGCATGAGGAACATGCCCAGGAAACCAATCCACACGGCATTCCGAGAAATGCTACAGGTAACACGCCAGCGGAAACCCATACGTGGTCTGCGCCATTCCGACCACAAAGCTTCGCACCGTCTTCTACAGGATGAGAAGGGAGAGGAGCAAGCACCTTCGAGAAGAAGGAGGAGAGGAGGACAGAGCATGCGATAATCGCAACATTCGCGTAGAACAGAGTGCGTTCTTGCTTCGTAAAATCTCTTGCGGGCATTCTTAATCAAATAGTGATCAAACCAAATGACCGCTGAAAATGCCCCCGATTTTTGGATGGATTCGTTGCACTCGCTCGTTCTCCTCCATTGCTTTTCCTGTTGCGGTGTCCCTTCGTGGAGAGTGATGCTCTCTGCGTCCTATACCGCCGTGTGTATCGTTTGAAGAGGGGAATCCCTCCTTCTGTAAGAAACAGACGATAGAACCGCCTTGACGAATAGAATACCACACATTCCCGCAATCACCAGCAAAACGACAATCGTGGAAACAACACAGCACTTCAGCTTTCGCATCTTCTTCATGCGCACGATCGCGCCTCGCAATTCATGCTCCGTGCGGTGCGTTCGCTCCGTCGTCGTGTCAATCTACCGTTCATCACAAACACGTCATGAATACATTGATTTGGATGCTGTCAATCATTTCGTCCTGTTCATCCACCAGGAGAGCGAGATCGAGGAACATCTGCTGGATTTCCTTCATACTCTCCTGAATGCGTTTGATTTCCTATTCATTATCAGTCCCCGTTCCAGCCACTCGATACTGCATCTGGCTCTCCATACACGCCTCAACGAGCTGGTGCTGCACTGTCGTTTTCGCGTGCTATCGGTAACTGTAGTGCACAGCGAGATACCACATGCACGGAGGGAGAGTCCGATTCACGAGGACTCTCTTCTTCAAAGAAGGAGGGATGCGAGTAGTTCTTCTCGAGGAGCTTTTCATAGCGCTTTTGGAGTTGCTGGTATTCCGTAATGTACTTGACGAAGTTGTGCGTGATGGCGGCATACGACTGGACATAGAGACTACGTGACACTCAGCATTCAGCACTACTTGTACACACTGGAGGACGCGTTTTCCCTTACCTGATTGTTGTACTCCAGTTTTAGGGTTTGAAGGGACAGCTACAGATCACACAGACGGACTCATTGTACACGACTGCTCGCTGCAACACGATTCGATCGCTGGATTCGCTCGGCGATCACGTGCTGGAGTCGCACTCGCTCCTCCTGTTGGGACTCGATCTCGTATTGGTGTATCAGCTTCTCCAGTGCGCAATTCGAGTCTTCCATCAAACGAATACTCTTCCGAATCGTCTCAATCCGCGCCATACTCTTTTCAATTCCACTCTCCTTCTCTGCTAGTGGTTCGGATTCTTTCTTGATTTCATCTTTGGGGATGAGAGCCTGCATGAGTCGATTCACTTCATCGGAGTCTCCCGAAGAAGACGTGGATGAAGAGATGCTCACACTCCTTTCGCTTCCTTTATCGTCGTTATCAAACGGATTCATTTCGTCCCAGAATCTATATCCCTTCCAGCAAACAATCCTCCATGAGTATATCCCTTCCAACGAACAGCCCTCTGTGATATATAGTAAAACATGTACATGGTTAGAAGTCGCGATCACGAATCACGACGCACAAGTGGTCTCCGGGCTGAAAACGGCATTCTCCGAGCGTGGTGCGGTCCGATCGTCCCGGCTTCGCTGCGCACACCTCTCCCAGACGACGGAACTGGAACTTCCCGTCCTTCACGAAGTAGCTACGCATCACACGGCGCGTTTATCACATACCATGACGAGAACTCAAGCGTCGCATTTCTCCTTCGCGCATCCTCATTCACTCGCTTGATCAGCGCGCACAGCTCTTTCAACGACGCGTCCTTCCTATACGTTACCACGAAGCGACCTCATTCCAACCATGTGTGGATATTGATCTCACAGTTCCTGGGAACGTCGCCTCTAGGAGAAAACTCGCTCTCTCTATTTCGTGAGAAGGCTCGATGTCCAACAGCCCACCTGAAACTATCATTCTTGCGAATGAACACGCGAATGAGGAACGGACAAACCTGCACATGAGCCGGGACGAGGCACTGCTACTGTCTCTCTATCTACCTTTTCTTGTCGCTGCATTCGTTGCAAACCCAAGGGGAGTATTCTTGTTTTCAACAAAGGATGGCAAAAATAGTGCTGATTTCTGACTGCCATCATTACATGATTCTAAAGGGAAATCGACAGGTGGTGTTGGTCGTCGTCACCGTCGTCCAAAAACGCGCTCAAATCGTCCTCATCCTCCTCCTCTCCATGTCGAAAGAACACTCCAAACTCAGCCATGTGCTTGTCCAGCGGCTCGAATCCCTGACAAAAGGCGCGCTGCAGGTCGTTCATTTCCACTTTCCCCTGAAAGGAAGGAACTACAATCAAAACGACTCTCCACGCCTACACAGCACTTGCAGTTCGGAGAGGGACGCCAAACGACCGTCATCGAAGAAGGACTTCAACGCATTCATCCCCTCTTCAGTGATGGGATTGTCTATCTGACAGAATATTCGTTATGCATACAAGACAGCCCTAGCGTGCGCAATGAGGGGCAGTGCTTATCCAGCGAGGGGAGCAGCATCTTCACATCGTCGTCCTTCAGCAGATTCTCTATGCATCAGGAGTGGACAGAATTGCTTCCTCGGAGATGAAGTGATTCTAGATGCTGGAGCACGTCCTGCTCGAGTAGTGTGAGAAGGGTTTGCACAGAGGAGGACTGCAGCTGGTCCGCTTTGGGTGACGATGAAGGCGAAGACACGTACAATCCAGGCAGAGTTCCTTGCACTGCCGTAACGGAGAAGGGAAGGACGGAAGGGCGTCAAGAGCGCCGTGAAGCGACGGATTAACTTGAAATGAGGCCAGTGGAAATAGGGGACAGTCCAATTCAAAGTAGCGCAAGTGAATGTCGCTTTCATCGAGAGAAGCCATCACGTCGTGAAGAAGAGCAGGAGTCAGGGACGTGTCTGTTCAGTGAGTCTGTACCACAATAACAACTCGTCACATTGAAATCCACAAGGGATTGGAAGGAGGGCGTCTGCAACAGTGACGCCAGGGTTTGAACCTTTGCAGCATCCAGCTGGTTCTCTGAGCCTGATGCAAATCAATAGCAATCACCATAAAGGATAAGGCGTTCCACTCCACAATCGCCGTTATCCTTCAGTACAGAAGCCACTTCCTTGAGTTGCTCGTTTGTGACTGATGGTTTCACTATTCATTTCGAAGAGAACGCACCATCTACCCTCCAAGACGACTCTCTTCTCCTTCATTGTGGCAAGCTGCTCCACTGCGTCACGAAAACCCCGTTCTACCCATAAAAGAAGGAACAAGCAGATGCCCCTCAGAACAACCGCTTCCATGGGCCATGAGGATGAGGCGATGCATCTGCACAGGGATGGAATCGAATAGCGGGTCAGTGGTGTGAAGAACATGCCAACCAATGCGAAACTGTTGTTGCCTGCGAGTGCGTTTCCCTGGACGAGCGTCACGCGCAAGGAAGAATGGAATGCAAGTTGGTGCTGTTTGTGTTCCGACAGAGAATCACACTAATCGTTCCCTCAGAATGAATTCCATCGAATCGAAGGTAGTTGTGATTGGACCTCCGGGTACGCCGTGCGCTTCTTCGCATCAGGAGTAGATGTGGGAAAGACATGTCTTTCCATTCGTTATGTTCGTGGTCGTTTTTCTGAACACTCCGCAACTACGATTGGCGCATCATTTCTCATGAAGACACTGACCTGTGGCGGAGTGAGTAACACGATGAAGATTTGGGATACTGCCGGTTGGAATTGGTGTCGCTGTCGGTGAGCAATAGGTCAGGAGGTGTTCCGATCGATGAGTGCTTTGTACTATAAAGATGTGGATGGAGGTACGTGTCGTTCTCGCCGCTCATGCCGTAGCGATTTTAGTGTTTGACGCGTCGAAGCCGGATAGTATGGATACGCTGGACAACTGGCTGAAGGAACTCAACAACAACAACGTTGGTCGCGAGTGTACCGTTTCCTTTTTATTGTAAGGGGTAGTCTCCGTGTTTGTAGCGTGCAACAAGATGGATATGAGCCGCGGGCTGGATAAGCAGCGCGTCCTGCGGTATGCGGAGTCGATTGGCGCAACGGCCGTGTTCACGTCCGCCAAAACGGGGGAGGGCGTCAACGAGCTGTTTACGGAACTGTCGAACAGCATTGTGAAGAGGCGATGTGCGAGCGCTACATACGTCGCGGAAAACTACGGAAGGGGGGATAGTGTCGCCCTGAATCCATCTTCGAATCCGGCTCCCGAAACAAAGAAGAGCTGTTGTTGTTTGCGTGTTTGTGAGGAAACAAGTGGGTTATGCTTCGCTGTCATTTTCATCTGAATTACCTTCATTCTTATCCGAATCACCGTCCCTCTTCTCTGACTCCTCCTCACTCTTCTCCACACCCTCTTCCCTCTTCTCCCCCTCCCCACTCAACCCCTCCACTAAACGACCCACATCAAACCGCTCACGCAGATTCTCCACCGTGACCTCACGAAAGTCGAGCGGAAGCTCTTCGCCAGTCTTCCGCAGCACGGCGATGTTGCGGTTGAAGCCCTTCGTGATGTGCGGCGGAATGTTCATGTTGGAAATGGGCTTCCGGTTGGAAAGCAGCTGCATGCCGATTCGCTGCAAGATGGTCGGAATGTGCTCGGGACGGATCTGGAGCGTCGGGAACACGCGCGCGATCGCATCGCAATACGCTCTCTTCTTGTGATAGGAGGACCACGACTGGTATTCGATGATCAGCAAGCCGTGCGGCTTCAGCAGGGAGTAGGCCTTCAGCAGAAGATACAGCAGACCGTCGTCGCCCCAATTCAGTTGGATCCACTTTGTCACCGAGAAGCTAGACGTGATCGCGGGAAACGGACAATACCAGGTGATGGTGTCGTAGACATCGCCGTAGTGCGTGTCGTGAAGAAAGTCCTCCTGCTTGAAGAAGACGTTGTTCGGAAAGGACCGGAAGAAACCGTCCGTCAGGACGTCGGGAAGCGATTCCGTATTGTACAGGGTGTTGTCTTTGAAGTGGTAGTGCTTGAACGAAAGCAGGTCTGAGGACTGCTTCGAGTCGCTGTCGCTGTCGTCCGAGAAGTCGTTCTGAGGCTGCTCCTCCACGCGCTGCTGCGGAACGGGGTCTAGAGCGTTAGGGGGAATCGCATCTCCCACTCAACTCCACGGCACGCGCTTGCAACACTTTCCGAGCCTTCTGGACGAGGATTCCGTCAATATCGATGCCCACGATCATGCGGGGACGGAAATGCTCGGCCAGGGAGATAGTGAAGTAGCCCGCGTTGCACCCGATGTCCAGCACGTCCCTCTTTTTGAAGTACTTCTTCTTCATCAGCAATAAGCGAGGATCATTCCAAATCTACAGGGAGAGGCGGAGCGACGATTTGTACATTCCGTTCTTCGTTTTGTCGACTCAGCGCGGCAGACCGGTACCCGTAATAGCTATCGGTGATCGCACCCCAAAACACGCTACTGGTCGAAGTTTCCATAGCGAAATACCTTCTTCCCCTTGACTCTATCCAATGACGCAAAGAGGGAGCATTGTACGTGTCCTTCTCTTTCATGGAGTGAATCCATCGCGGTGTTTGTTCCCATTTCCAGTGCATTGCGCTCTGTGATTCTAGCTTCAGTTCGGCTGATTCCGCCTTCCTATGGAATTGGTTGTGGATCCGGTGACACCGAATGGAACTCAAGCAGCTTCAGTGCGTGGATCGCGACTGTACGGGGCTGGGATCATGGATCGCATCTCCGTAAATAGGATATGACCCCGACGGCTGGAAAGGACGTGGTGAGTGCTGTCCCTCGCCGTCTTTCTAGAAGAAGAACACAGAATCATGAAGAGTGATGACGGACCCTAAATAAGAATGCGCGACAATTGCCCCCTAACTCCGGCTATTTCGCACCAGCAATGGGGGCGTATCCATTCATGCTCGGGTTACCACGGTTACCACCATGATGTCTTAGATGGAAACACACACTTTTTTATTTCTGTAAGCTTTCTCATTATGCCCTTTGTCCCTGCTGCTGAGCTCGACTGCGCCGTCCCCACCGCCTACCAGTACGTTGTCCGTAACACTCGGTAGGGGGTCCAGACGGTATCTAACGCGTAGTGACTGCACCGTGGAGGAGCGTAGCGAGATTCTGAAGAGAACGGAGTACAACATGTTCTCCTTCCCCTCTCCCATGATCACGGTGGATTACCTTTCGGATTCCGGATCCTCCTCGATGACCGATGTGCAGTGGTGCGCTCTGATGCGTGGTGACGAGGCTTACGGCAGAAACCACGGCTACTACTGCCTCCTCGACGCCGCTCGCGATCTCTTCGAGCGCGGTGACGAGCAGAGAAGACTGGTGTACAAGGTGCTCACCGACGAGGCGAGCAACGAGGAGCTGATCAACGAGCTCCTCACCCCCTACGAGGGCGGTTTCGTGAACGGCGGTGTGTTCCAGCTGGAGCGCCCCAACTTCTTCATCTGCCCCCAGGGTCGTTGCGCTGAGAACCTCCTCTACAGATCGCTCCACACTGTGCTGTACGAGCGCACGGGCGACAAGGTCAAGTACATCATTCCTTCCAACGGCTTCTTCGACACGACGGAGGGCAACGCTCGCAACAACCTCTTCCAGCCGATGAACCTGTTCGCCAAGAACCTCCACGACCCGTTCCCCGTGGAGAAGATCTGGACGGAGAACCCCTGGAAGGGCAACATGGACACGGAGCGCCTGGAGGAGGTGATCAAGGAGTACGGCGTGGAGAGAATCCCCATTGTGCTGCTCACCATCACCAACAACACGGCCGCCGGTCAGCCCGTGTCCCTCGCCAACATCAAGGAGGTGCACGCCATCTGCCGCAAGTACGACATTCCGCTGGTGTTCGACGCCTGCCGCTGCGTGGAGAACGCGCGCTTCATCCAGGAGTTCGAGGAGCCCTACAAGACCTGGAGCATCCCCCGCATCGTGAAGGAGTGCTTCCAGTACTGCGACTGCTTCACCATGTCGCTGAAGAAGGACGGTCTGGTGAACATCGGCGGTCTGCTGGCCTTCAGAGACCAGGGCGTGTTCTCCAAGAAGTTCTCGACGGAGAAGGTGCAGATCGGCACGCGCATCAAGGAGCAGCAGATTCTGCAGTACGGTAACGACTCGTACGGTGGACTGAGCGGTCGCGACGTGATGTGCTGCGCCGTGGGTCTCTTCGAGGTGCAGAAGGTCACGTACCTGAAGCGCAGAATCGACCAGGTGCGTCGTCTCGCTGAGGGCTTCGCCAAGGAGGGTCTGCCCGTGGTGCTTCCTTCGGGCGGTCACGCCGTGTACCTGGACATGGACCAGTTCTTCGAGGGCATTCCTTACATGACGCCGCTCGCCTTCCCCGGTGTTGGTTTCTGCATCGAGCTGCTCCGCAACTACGGTATTCGCGCGTGCGAGCTGGGTCCGTTCGCCTTCGAGTACGACCAGAAGACGAAGGAGGAGCAGAAGGGCGTGCTGAACCTCGTGCGTTTCGCTGTGCCTCGTAACCAGCTGAACGACTCTCACATCAACTATACTGTAAAGGCTTGCAAGGCTGTGTACGACGCGAGACACGAGATTCCGCCTGTGTGCGTCTCCAGAGGTGCTGAACTTAGACTTCGTCACTTCCAGTCCGGAATCACCCCTCTTCCTATTCCTAAGAATTAGGCGTTTTGGAGTGTTTGTTGGAGAGGTGTGGTTTGATTCTTGAATTGAGGTCAAGGAGTCATTGACGTAATGAAGCACCTACAGAAAGCGAAAACAACGATTTCCAACAAACACACAAAGCAGGGGCATGAAACGACCCATCCATCTTCAGATAGCGACGGTAGTAGAACTCCACCATCAAATCACCCCACCACAAACGCAACCGCAAAAGCAACAAATACAACCTCCACTTCAGCATTTGAATGTAGGAGGTGTCCTGGTCCCCAAACGAGTACCTACGCATCACGCGCACGGGAATTCACCCACCTCACGGCAGAATACGTCATCTCGTTCAACCGCTCGTTCTCGGACACGCCGAGGGACTGTAAAAGACCAATCAACTACGATCAACGCACAGGAACACAGCTCACCATCATCTGCACGCGGAACACGGCAGCGAGCTCGATCGGGAGGTTCTTCATCATCTCCTGCATCTTCTTCATCCGGTCCGCGATCTCCGTCTTGCTCATCTTCATCATCTTCTCCTGCATCTCCTGGCGGAACCTCTCCGCCTCCTCCTTCGTCATCGTCTCACCCAGTCTACTCCTCACCACAAGCACACGAGCTCACTTCCTTCCCGGGTGACTTCCGCGTCCCGTGAACATCAGCATCAGCAACTCCGACGAGTCCTCCAGGTGCCACGGCTTGCAACACTCCCTCACCTTCTCCTTGTCCTGCGTGATCATCGCCAACCACAATTGCTGGAAGTCCTTGTTGAAGCCCTCGCGGAAGTGCATGTACATGCCGTGGTCGATCAGCACCAGCTGCGGCTTGTCGGTCCCGGGAATGTTCCGCACCAACATGTTTCCAGAATGCGGATCCATGTGCAGCTTGTGGAAGCCAAATATCATTTCGCTGAACGCCTTGATGCACAGCTGGCCAATCTCCTTCCGATCGAACCCCATCGCGTCGATCGCGTCGAGATTGCTCATCTTCACGCCGTCGATGTACTCCATCACCACGATGCGCTTCGAGCACAGCGGCATGTACGGCTTCGGCACGTAAATGGACGGGTTGGAGGAAAAGAACTTCCGACAGTCCTCCATGTTCTCCGCCTCCTGCAAGAAGTTGAACTCGCGCTCCACCGTCTGTCGCACCTTCGGGACGAACCACTACGCGTGATGCGCCGCCGTTTTCCATACGGAGTACTGGAAGCGGGGGAAGATGCGCTCGCACACCTTCGTCGCGAACTCCATGTTTCGCAGATCCACCTGCGTGTCCGCGGCCACCGTGGGGTACTGCACCTTGATCGCCACCTCCTCGCCCGTCTTCAGCTTTCCGCGGTGCACCTGAGCGAGCGACGCACAGCCGACGGGCGTGTCGTCCACTTCGGAGAAGAGGGTCTTGGCATCCGCGCCCAAGTCCTCCTTGATCACACGATTAAAGTCACTAAAGGGAATAGGGGACAAATTGTCCTAGCCATGACGAACGGGAGAGGGACTCACCTGGCACTTCACCAGAACGGATGTGTATTCTTCTGGAATCTGGGTCTTCATCGTGGAGGCCATCTGACCAAACTTGGCGAAGTAGCCGCCCAAATGACTAGAAATGAAGACAGCTCGCGACAATCACTCGCAGAGACGGAAAACGCGTTGTGCGTTGCGTGTATTCACTTCGTGCTCCACCCTCTTGTATTCCTCCGTCCCCTCCGTCACTTTGCGGAACGACTTCCAGTAGTCGTAGATAACGACGCCGACGATGCCCCCGAAATAGACTGTTCGATTTACCCGATTGATCGAGTCATGAAAACGCACGCTGCGCGTGAGCCATTCCCCTTTCCCGCAAACCGGTTGTCCTCCTTAAGGAGAAGAGTGCTTCCGGCCACTCCGCACACGCCGAGTGTCGTAATCACCTTGTGGTTCCTTGCAAACGACTGAAGCATAAAAAAGAATGAAGGGCGAACAGAGGGCGGCTTCTCATTGGACGCACCCGTTTCTCCGTTTCCATCCATTCGGCTAGGAACGGCTCCCTTGAAGGATTTTCTTCTACCTTTTGAGTGAAGATACAGTTTCAAGTCTTCTACGCGACTCAAATGCGACACTTGGGGAATGACCCAACCAACCCCTCAGCCCGCTCCCAGCCATCACGCGTATCCAACCAACAACGAAAAGGAGTGCAATTACAATGAACAAGGTACGGATTAGGGTAACAGTGGTATAGAAACAATCAATGAAGCAGAAGACTGCAGGAAAATCGCGTCAGTTCGCTAAAAGACTCTTTGCCGCAGAGATCGCGATCGACCGACAATTCTCGGAGCAAAATGGGGTGTCGCCGAACCTACGCATGAGCGAGGCGCGTCGACAACACGCACATGAAAATCTCTTTGTCCAACGTGATCTTCTTATTGCACAGACCACAGTGCGGCCAAGAGCTGTTTACTCTACAACCGTCAGGCGAGGACTCCACCGCTACCTCGGAAGACAGGAAAAGATAAGATCGCTCCCTCCTCGTTTCAAACTAAACGAACGAATGGAGCCGAATGTTCCGGAGAACATCCGTGACATGTACTCTTTGAACGACCGAATCTTGTCGGAAGAAGAAGAAAGGATGGCTTGAAGGGGTGGTGCGAGAAGAATGAATCCGTGCGCCAATCGATTCGATGGACGGATTCCCGTGGCTTTTCCGCCCTGTCCTCCATCCTTCAACCCGCCGAACGCGCAAAACGGCGGCAGACGGCCCCTCTCTCCAACAAACACAAGCAACACTTAGATGTAATACGACAGATCATCGGTCTTTCTCGACCCGTTGTCTCCATACTTCTCGTTCCACTCGCGAATCGCCTTGATCGCCGCGTTGCTCTCCTCGAAACTGAACGTGATCTACGCATCACTCGCCCCTTCAGCCCCCACCTCCTTCGACGCCTTCTCGAAGTCCTTCATCGTCAAAGGTCTCACCTTCACCTCCTTCTCCTCCTCCACCTCCATGTGGCTGTCATCGTCGTCCTCCAGCGACAGCATGCCGAACGCGTCCACCTTCGGCGAGTGGTCCACCGTCAGGTTCTTCTCCTCCTTCTCCATCAGCTCGCGCACCGGCATGTACGCCGCCGTCTGGCACAGGTTGTACAGGTCGCTGCCGGAGAAGCCCTTCGTCATCGCGTCGCTCGCAATGGCCTTCAGGTCCACGTCGCTGCTCACCTTCTCCTTGCGCAGAATCACCTTCAGGATCTTCTCGCGCTGCTCCGCGTCCGGCAGGTCCACCAGCAGCTTGCGCGAGAAGCGACGCAGCACCGCGTCGTCCAGGTCGAACGGGCGGTTCGTGCATCCGATCACCACCACGCGCAGGTTCTCGTCCGTCATCAGACCGTCCCAGCTGGACATGAACTCGTTCTTCACCTTCCGCGTGAACTCCTCGTTGCTGCCGCCGCTCTCGCGCGAGCTCAGCAGCGAGTCGATCTCGTCGATGAAGATCACGCACGGCGACAGGCGCGACGCCAGCGTGAAGATCGCGCGCGTGTTCTGCTCGCTGTCGCCCACGTACTTGTTGAAGATCGTCGACGTCGCGATCGACAAAAAGTTCGCGCCGCTCTCGCGCGCCAGCGCCTTCGCGAGCATCGTCTTGCCCGTGCCCGGCGGTCCGAACAGCAGCAGGCCCTTGCAGGACTTCAGCAGCGACGACTGCGCGAAGATCTCGGGGCGGCGCAGCGGCAGAATGATCGTCTCCTAGGGCTCAGACGACAGAGCGAGGCGTACGCGCAGCTTCGCCTTCACGTTCTCCAGACTGCCCACGTCGTCGAAGCCGACGGTGATGTTGTTGGGCGAGATGAACGAGCCGTTGTGGATGAGGCGCTTCTCGCTCTCGTTCTTACACCGGATCTATCCCTCACGCCCCGACCATTCCCTCACCTCCTGCGACGAGTCCGGCTGCGTTTCCTTCTGCGTGTTGAACGCCACCTTCAGCGCGTATTCGATGTTCTTGCGGTCGATCACCGCGTACGGCGTGTCGCCGCTGTTCTCGCTCACATAGATCGGCTTGCCCGTGTGCACGATCGAGTCGTGCGCCTTCGAGTACACGTCGTAGATCTCGCTCTCCTTCACGTACTGCAGACCCTTCGCCGCCTGCAGCGCGTACGCCATCCGAACCACCGGCAGCCAGTACTTGATGCGCTTCATGTCCAGATATCGCACGTGCTGCACGTCGGAACAGTAGCAGTGGTTCGCGCGGAGGAAGAACTCGAGCTCCTTGATGTGCTTCTGGCGCATCGCGTTCTTCTCGTCCTCCTCCATCTTCTTCTCGAACGAGTACTTGAACTTGGTGTCCACCGGCACCGGCACCTCGATCACCATGATGTCGTTCTGCAGCGTGATGTCCGAGTTCGGGTACGGCAGCTTGAAGCTCTTCTCCATCACGCTGTCGAAGTACTGCTCGATGTGACTGCGCCCGTCGCTGCGCGGTCGGATCGCGCCGCTCATAATCACATTCATGCTCAGTCCACCCAGCATCATGATGTCGTTCGTGGGCGGCGGCACGCGCGCGTGGATCTTCTCCGTGAGGATCACGAACAGCGGGAAGGCGTACGTCTTGTCCTGCACGTTGAGCAGCGAGAGGATGTTCGCGTTGCGCCGACGGATGATTGCCGGCGCGTCCTCGAACAGGATGAACAGCGGGTGTCTACACGTGACGCCAGCGACGCAGTCAGACGGGTGCTCCTCCTTCTTCGCCTTCTCGTTGCGCTCGTTCAGGTACTAGTCCTCACACACACACCTCACGCCCACATCGTTCACGCACTTCATCAGCAGGAACTTCTGGTCGTCCTCGTCCACCCACTTGCGCACCTGCGAGCGCGCGCACGAGTGCAGGCTGCGCGCCAGCAGCTGGTACTTGCAGCGCTTTTTCACCTCGCGCTCCGACGTCGCCATGTGGATCGTGTCGCTCAGATCGATGGAGTGACGCGACGCGCGCAGCGAGTGACGACTCTCCACCTCCTCCTTGTCCAAGTAGCGGATGATCAACTACGCGTCACACATCCCGCCACACACCGACGCGCTCCTTCCCGTACATCTTCACCACCACCGCGCGACGCTCCTTCTCCTTCATCTTCGGCGCCTCGGGAAGCTTCTGCAGCGAGATGGACCGCGGGTAGCGCAGTACCGCCTTCGTCTGCATCATGTGCGCCATGTTCTCCGCGGGAAGCGTCACCACCACGATGTCACCCTCCATCACCTCGTCGTCTTCCTTCTCGTTCGCCGCCGCGTTCTCGCCCTCGCCGTCGCTGTTGCCCCCGCGGTCGCTCCGGTTCATGTAGTTGTCGTCCATCGAGTCGAAGTTCATCTCGTCGCTGCCCTCGTCCTCCTCCTCGTTCATGATCGCCTCCGGGTCCAGCAGCGACATGTACGGGTCGTCCGTCAGAAGGTCATCGTACGACTCGTACCGCGACGGCGCCATCGTCTTCTTCTTCGGCAGCACCTGCAGCGCGGGCTTGATGTGCAGCGTGGAGGGGAACAGACCGAAGAGGTACTTGCGGTAGCACAGCGGTGTGCCCTCGATCAGCAGGTTCTTCTCGAAGTTGAACGACTAGAGGTCAGGCTGTTGTTCAGCACGCACCATCACATCCGCCTTGTGCGTCGACGCCAGCGCGTACACGATGTTCGTCATGTACTGGCGCCCGTTGTCGCAGTTCATCCGCACGAACTGGGGCGGGTAGCTGTGGTGCGTGGCCCCGTCCGCGGCCTTCTCGCAGTACTTCTCGTTGTCGATGTACGACTGGAAGAGCAGCGAGCAGTACTGCTGGAACGACTGCGTCACCATGTACCCGCAGTTCGCGAACGTCATCTGTCCATCACATCACCCACACACACGCACCGTGTTCTTGTCGCTGGTGAGAATGCCCTTCTCCAGCGTCTCTCTGAACAGCGCGCGGTAGTGACTGTTCATGTTCTTGCTGTTCTGGTTGAGGATATTGCGAATGTCCTCCATGTCGATGCCGTCCATCATCTCCTTGAAGAACGTGTCGATCACGAACTACGAGGTGAAGCGTCGTCGCAACCCGCACGTCGTACACGTCGCCCGTCTTCAGCATCATCTTCTGCTTGCTCCGGTACAGCACGAACGACTTCTCGTCGTAGCTGCTGCCCGACGCCCCCTTCGACTCGTCCTCCTCCTCCAAACTCGTGATGAAACTCCGGTTCATGCGACGACGCGGGACGGCGAACGAGGGTACGGCGGGCACAGCGGGCATCGACGGGAACATGATGAACGGAGGCGCCGGCTGGTCGCTGCGCGCGGCACTTGGCGAGAAGGGAATCTGCTTCCCCTTGTTCTTCTCGTACACCGACTTCAACAGCATGTCCGGACTCTGCTTCTTCTGCACCTCCATCGTGCCGCCCGCGCCGTCGTCGAACATGTTCCCGGGCTGTCCCGCGCCGCGACGCACGCGGTCCTCCTGGGGAATGGCGTCCTTCACCATCGTATTCAGCGCGTTCACGCTCTCCATAATCTCCTTCGTGATCGTCGCGATGCCCTTCGCCGACGCCTCCTTCTCCTCCTGGTCGTTCACCTCCGGCGTGATCTCGTCCAGCGGCTCGGGCAGCGGCGAGGTGTTGCGCTGATCGCTACACGTCATCACACGCCCACACACTCACGGGATGAGATTCGGCACCATGGTGGGCATCACGGGCGGCGCGACCACGGACGGGTCCTCGTCCTCCATGTCCATCTCGTCGTCGTACCCGTCGTCGTCGTAGTCCTCCTCCTCGTCCTTCGTCTGGTGCGAGATGGTGTCGAAGTCCGTCTCCTTCGGCAGGTCGCTCACGCGCCCGCTCACGCGATTGTTCTCGTCTACCATGTTCTGGCGCACGAAGCGGATCATCGACTGGTCGTCCACGGGAATCTCGTCGATGTCGCGCTGGTTGTAGATGTTGTAGAACGTGTACCGACTGCCGTCCGCGAACGTCAGCGTGTCGCCGTTCACCAGCGGCAGCCACGTGTACTCGAGGCGAATGCTCTCGTTCACGAAGACGGGCGACGCGGAGTACCGGCGTGTGCTGATCTCCGCCTGGTCGAACTCGATGCTTACCGACACCTTGATGCCGTCGTTCGAGATGCGGCGGTCCGTTATCTAGAGGTGAGGAGGCGGCGAGGCGGGGACGATGTAGTCGGCGTTGCGACGGCGAGCGATGCAGAACAGCTTCTTGTTGATGTAGATGATCTCGCGTGATTTGTTGTCGGGGATGAACACGGCGTACAGGGTGGGATATTTACTACGGGTGAGGGAACGGCGAGGCTAAAACTGGTAATAGGGGTATGTCTCCTCTACACATGATCATGACGCAATAACCCTACCGTCATCCAACGCCTCCTCCTCCATCTTCTTCGCGTTGAGATGGTTCGGCTCCTCCCTCGCTTCCTCGTGGACCACGGCCACTTCACTGGCGATCTCCTGATTCGGCTTCTCCTCGGGACGGGATTCAGCCGTCTCTTT
>ENA-UEQW01001200-UEQW01001200.1-human-gut-metagenome-genome-assembly--contig:-NODE-1200-length-21943-cov-20.170036_pt1 | contig 21943 bp, 11 predicted proteins | sample MGYA00242947_ERZ507947 | MGnify/ENA primary metagenome ERZ507947 (study PRJEB26167, sample SAMN06115421) | human gut metagenome | host: Homo sapiens | place: China:Guizhou | collected 2015-03-17... | reverse complement strand
GCGCAGGAGTGCATCCGGCTCGGTTATGAGATCGAGATGAAGCGATCCGACAAGGGCGAGATCACGGGCTTTGAGATTCGGGGCGTTCCGGAAGATGTTTTGAGACGCTGCTCCCGGCGCCGGGAACAGATCGACAGAGAGATCGAGAAGTTCGTGGCAGCAAAAGGACGGCAGCCGACGCCCGATGAAGTCAAGCTCATGACATTGCTGACGCGCGGCCGCAAGATGCTGGAAAAGACGACGGATCAGGTGACCGCGTTCAAGATGTCACTGTTCACCGAGGAGGAACGGAGCAATTTCCGGAGCATGGCGAGTGAGGCGGAACAGTTGAGTTTTCTGATGCTGCCGCGTCCAAAGCGAGAGACGCCGGAACAACAGATTCGGAAAGTCGCGGAGCAGCTGTTTGAGCGCAGCAGCGTGCTGCGGTGGGATGCGATTCTCGCTGAAGTTCAGAATCAGAATCTCGGCGAAGTGGAGCTGGAAGCGCTTCAGATTGCGATCAGAAACGTTCCGGGGCTGGTGGATCTCGGTTCCCCCGCGGGCAATCCCTATTTTACGACGGCGGAGAATGTCGAACGGGAAAATTACTGTATCGACATCGTGAATAAGACGAAGGGAATCTGCCGCGATTTTACGAGCGATTACGTTCCGTTCAGCGAAGCGGAGGATACGTTCGACCACACGGCACAGATCGAAGTCATCCGTCAGATCGTACAGTCGAAAGACCCGTTTACGGTCTTTCGCGGCGTTGCGGGAGCCGGAAAGACATCGACGTTGCAGGAGCTGTGCAAGTGCCTGAAGAAAGGCGGCGTGAAGAACATTCATGTGGTGGCACCGACCAATTCGGCAACGGACGTGTTGCGCAGCGAAAATTTTGAATCGGCGCAGACGGTTGCGATGTTTTTGCAGAACCGGGACAAGTTGCCGCCGAAAGGTTCGTATCTGATCATCGACGAATCCGGATTGAACTCACTCCGGCAGGGCACGGAGATGATGAAGCTGGCGATGGAGAACGAATACCGGGTGTTGTTCGTCGGCGATGAGCGGCAGCATTCATCGGTCGAAGCGGGCGACTTTTTCCGGCTGCTGGAGGAGCATTCCCGTATCACGAAAACGTGTCTTTCGCAGATCCACCGACAGCAGGTTCAGGAGTACCGGCGCGGGATTGAGCTGATTTCGATGGGGAGCGCCCGGGAAGGATTTGAGCATCTGGATGAACATGGTTACATCCATGAGGATAAAGCCGCTTACCTGGATCGGGCCGCGGAGGATTTCGTCAGACTGACCGATGACGGGAAGCGCCCTCTGGATTGTATCGCGGTTTCCCCGACCAACCGGGAGTGTGATCAGCTTACGGAGAAGATTCGGCAGAAGATGAAGGCGGCGGGGCGGATAGGAAACGACGCCGCCAATCTGGTGGAATCGTTCCGCTCGTGGGGCTGGACGAAGCCGCAACTCGGGAACATCGAAAATTATCAGATCGGCATGAAGATTTTCTTCAATACGAAAGTGAAAGGGGTTGCCGGAGCGGGCGAAATGGCAGAGGTTTTGCAGGTTGCGGGAGGCAAACTCGTTTTGAGCAACGGCCGGGCGGTGAAGCCGTCTCTGATCCGGAACAGCATTGACGTCGGGAATGCGGTTCCGCTGCCGGTCGGGAAAGGCGACATCGTCCGCTTCACCGTGAATCTGCGGACTCCGGATTTCAAGATCAACAACGGCAGTCTGGCGATTGCGACCGGCAACCGGAACGAATATCTGCTGCTGGATTCCAACCGGCGCGAGTTGACCACGATCCGGCTGCCGGAGGAGTTCCGGGGGGTGAAATACGGCTGGGTGATGACGTCGCATGCGTCGCAGGGAATGACCTCGAAAAATGTGGTTGTCGCGGCGGAGAAGATGTCGAAACAGGCGTTTTATGTCGGGTGTTCGCGCGGAAAGTTCCAGCTGGCGCTGCATGTGCCGGAGAAGGAGTATTTCAAACAGAAGCTCATGGCGATCCGGACGGAGCGTCTTTCCGTGCACGATCTGCTCGCCTCGGGAGAGATCGAGACGATTCCTGGTCGGAAATCCGCCGAGCAGATCACGCGGGAGTGCCGCCCTGATCCGCATCAGCTGGTGCGGGCGTGCCGGCTGGAAAAACTCCGGAATTTCCTGCGGAAGATCACAAGGAGAACGGGAGCGGCGGCCGCGAAAATGCTGCTTCTCTGGGGAGATTACCGGAATCGGCAAGTCATGGCGCGTCGGGAAGAGATTTCCTCCGTGCCGGAAATTGCCGTCGCTCAACCCGGAAAGACCGATCCGCAAGCCGATGCCGGATTCCGGGAACAGAAAGAAATGGAACGTCAATTCCATGAAAAACATGAAATGGAGGGAAAACATGAAAAACGCAGCGAAGAGAGACGAATGGTACGACCGCGCCGGAAACCCGGAAGAGGAATGGGATTCGATTGATCAGGAATTGGATCCGGGCATCTGCTGGCAGAGGAGCACACATGTTCTGCCGCGTCTGCGGATCGTGACGGAACTGGAGGAATACCTGATTCCATGGGTGCATGTGGCGCTGGTGAAATCCGACCGCTCTTTCCGGGTGATCGAAATCCACACCTCGCTGGGGATTTCATTCACGATTGCCTCTGCAACTCCTCTGCAACCGCTTTACGGCATGTTGCAACTCGAACGAGTCCGATGTATTTACCCGATTGAGGGAGTGAGCGTAAAAACCGTCATAGGTCAAGAACAATGATTACTTTACAGAGTTTTCTGTATGTTTAAGGATCATTATAGATGCTTAAACCACTTGTTGGGATTACTATGATAGAAACTTTGTACGGGTGGAGTTTGTATCATAAAAAAGATAACCGCACATCTAAGTTTTGTCATCATATGGTTTGAACGATGAGTACTGAACGTCAGCCTTTATATTTCTCTGGCTATACGAAGCCTCAAGATGATTGACATTCCTTTAATTTTTGCGTCAAACTTACAAAATCCATTTTTTTTTCAATTTTCTCTTGACAATAAATTTTTTTCAGGTATAATATTTTACGTAAAACTTTTTAAAACCACATATATCGTGATTCATAATATGAGTGCTAATCAAAAAGACATTGCTGCAGAATTAGGTGTTAGTCAAATGACGGTCTCCCTGGCTCTCAGCGGGGGACATGCCAAACGGCTGAAACCTGAATTGGTGGAGAAAATATGTTCAACCGCGCGAAAGATGGGATACCGTTATAGCGTCTCTGCCCAAAATTTACGTACAGCTCCAAAGGCTTTGGGGTTGCTGATTTTGCAGAATTACGAGGCTTTTCGCCCCAATATCGAGTGCCATGACGCTATTTCTACTTTTATTTTGCAATGCCGTCGATGCATGAGGACGTTCCAGATTGAATGGTTTGATCAGGAACGGTATCAACATGATCTTCCGAGACTTCTGACAGACGGCCTGGTCGGAGGAATCATTTGCTATGGACATGCCAGTGAACGGATTAATGCTGAATTTACCAAAGGATCGTTGCCTATCGTAAAAATCAATGAGGAATGGCATCATAATATTTCATTTGATATGAAAACTGATATGCAACGTGCTGTTCGTGCGTTGTACAATCTGGGGCACACCAGAATTGGAATTTTCAATTGTTCAAAACATCAGGTTTTCACTTGGGCAAAAGCTGGATTTGTTCAAGCGATGAGTGACTTAAATTTAGTTCCTGCTTGTATCTACGAAACACACCCAGATGGTTCTTTTTCTCAAGATGTTCTGTTTTTTGTGGACCAATTTATTGCCATGCCTCCAGATAAACGCCCTACGGTTTTGATGGTGGATACGGCTTTGACGGCTAAAACTTTGATTAGTGCTCTTTTATCTCGAGGAATTCGAATTCCGGATGAATTAGGAATTTTTACATTCTGTTCCGTGGACTGGGAAAATGATTATTTTATTCCCGCTCTTTCTGGCTTGGAATACACTTTTGCCGAATTGATGGATAGCGCTATCGGTTTGTTGCTTCAGTTAATGACTCCTGCACAATTGCCGGAGCAGCAGATTCTGATTTCACAAAAAATTTCATTCCGAGATTCCGTGTTGGATATTCGGAATGTATAAGGCTGAAAAATTATCAATTGTAAAAAAGGAGAGGGATGCAATGGTCAGGCGTTTTTCATCAGGAAAAAAATTTACATTAATTGAACTTCTTGTCGTGATTGCAATTATTGCGATTCTGGCAGGCATGCTCCTGCCTGCGTTAAATAAAGCACGAGAGAGTGCTAAATTGAGCAAGTGCATCAATAATCTGAAACAGCTCAATGTAGGAATGAATCTCTATATTAATGATTATTCTGCGATGCCACAGACTGTATCAACACAGTATTCCAACACTGGTATAGATCCGCGACAAATTATGGTAAACAGCAGGTGGGTTGGCAGTGCTTATTTTGCAGAGAGCAACTATGGTCAAGATGTAAAATACGAAGATGTCTCTGGAGTGTTGAAATGTGATACCGCAACTAATGGATTCAAGGAAACTCCGGAAAGCGATAAAGGAATCGGTTGGGTTTGGGGGGATTACATTTATGCACGAGATCCATATAGGGAGCGTTGGGAATATGGCGTACTGAAACCTATTTCGCAATTGACTAACGAGGTGATCGTTTATTGTGTAACAGGAGGAATTATTCTAGATTCAGGAAAGAATTCCATGCATTCTGGTGGGACTGCCGTAATGCAATTCAATGGTTCGTGTCGTCGGGTAAATGGTCAGGTTTATGATGGCAAGAATCAAGCTGAAGCGATGAAGGAGATAGAGAAAGAAAGATGAAGACATATATTAGAAATAAAATAAGTTTTCTGTGTATTCTGCTCTTTGTGAGCTGCAGCTTGGCTTGCTACGGGAAAGAGTTGAAAATTCCTCTTACCGATTCATGGTGGAGATATAATGAAGGGAAAGAATTCCCAGGTGCTCTTGGGAAACTCACCATAAGAGATGGAGTTTTGCGGTTAGAGGGAAATTTCCGAAATGGTGGCGATTATGTCATGGCTGAACTCGGAAAAAATCTGAGACTTCCCTGCGCGACAGCATTACGTGTAGAGGCCCGTACAAACGGTGATGCATTGACAGCAAGAGTTTTAGATGGAAGTGGTAAAATGCATCAATATCGACTCCCGGTCAAACCGGGAGAAGATTGGCAACAAATAGATTTTCCATTTGTATTTAGCGAGTGTAGCTGGGGGGGACCTGATTGCAGACGTTTTGATTCTTCAGCAATACAATTTATGGGTTTGTTGGTTCGAGCAGAAAGCTCAATTAACACTAAATGTTCCTTTTTGGAAATTAAAGAAATTAAATTAATTGGGCTAAATGATGCCTCTTCCAATCATTATCTTGCTCCGGAATTGAATCCCGAATCTCTACTTGTCTCTCCTGGTGATGAATTAAGGATTCCTGTATTAGGAGTCGATGAAGAAATCTCATATACATTGAAAAATTATTCCGGAGAGATAGTTGGCAAAGGTTTTTTGAGCTGTAAAGACAATGAAGTTCGCCTCCATACACCTACGACAGAAGGCTATTATGACTTAGCTCTGGCTGATGATGAAATTTCATTTATCGTAGCGAAACCATTTCAAGGAATGCCTGATCCCTATTGGGGAGCAGATGAATCATTTTCGTGGTGGAGTAGTGCGGGAGACTTTCGACGCAATTATATACGCTTTTTAGTGAAAAGTGGAATCAGTTGGGGGCGAGATCGGATACAATGGAGTGCATTACATCCGGAGCGAGATAAGATGACTTTGCAAAATGGAGATTATGAAAAAATTCTCGGTTGGTCAGCTCAAGAGGGCTTGCAGGTTCTTGATGTATTTCATGATACTCCAGGTTGGAATAAAAAATTACTTTCTAAAAATGATGATTTCATGGTTAGCGCAAATAGCAAAACAGGTTATTCATACGGAAGTAATGTTTATCCACGTGATTACCAAGCAGTGTCCGATAGTTGGCGTACTATAGGAAACCATTTTCCTGCCATTAAAGCGATGGAGGTTTGGAATGAACCTGATATTGGATTTGGTAATGATTTCCCCGCAGAGTTTTTTATCGCGCTAACTAGAAACTTTTCAACAACTTATCGGTTGGCTGGCTTATCGACAGAAGTAATTGGTGGAGTATTGGCCATTCCTCAAGAAACGACACCCTATTATTATAATTTAATTCTTGGAGGTTTATTGGATGATTGCGATGCTTTCAGTTTTCATACCTACCGAAATACAATTGATTTAGAAGAACAAGTTCGGCTTTTGAGAAAGCAAGAAGAGAAAGCTGGCCGCACACCCGGATTCCCATTTTGGGTGACGGAATCAGGACGTCCATGGCCTTTCGGTCTTCCTCGGCCGGAATTGCAGCAAGGGATGTATAGTGCTCAGGAAATAGTAGGAAAGGGTATTGAATTTCGCGCATTGGGAATTCGTAAATATTTTCCTTTTTTTATCATTTGGCACACGGAACAAGATATTTTTAATTTTTCCATGTTTGACCAACGGCATTGTCCTTTGCGATCAATGGCTGCCTATGTCGCAGCCGTTCGGATTCTTTCTCACAAGAAATATATTGGTGACGTAATATTACCGGGAAGTGATCGAAGTCGGGTTTTTTCTGATGGAAAAAATGCAGTGATTTGGGTATATAAATCATTTTCAAAGCCAATAGCCGGAGATTGGGGGACATTAGATAGAGAGGCAGCGAGTAGAACTCATATCAAACTTCCCGGGAATTTATCTATTAAGCAAATTTTAGGTGCAGACGGCCGACCTCTTGAATCTCATGATGGAGTGTTGCCAATGAAAGATGGATTTTGTTTCCTGATTTTGACAGAAGAAGAAGTGCGCCCATTGCTCAAAACGGATACTGTTGCAATGAAACTTTTTCAGATGGCACAAGCATATTCTCCTGCTGCACGTTCTGCAAAGGATGTTGTGATTCAACCTGACTATAATCCTGCTCAACATCAATATACTCGAGATGGAATTTTTTTGCAGGAAAATGAGGAAATGAATTTACGGGTTATTTTCAATAATCTTTCAAATGCCGAACGAATAATTATGCCTGCAGTAGAACTGCCCAAAGGAATAAGTATTATCAATGAAGAATTGCGGGAAATGAAACTTGAAGGCCGGAAAAGCCAGGCAGTTAATTTATTGCTGAAAGCTGATTCTTCATTGTCTATAAGACACATGGAGCCTATTAAAGTAAGAGATCGTAATAATAATGCCTCTCCCATGTTGTGCTTTGTGCGTCGAATTCCTCCCAAACCGGCTCCATTGCCAGTAGTAGCTGTTACTGAAAGTGAAAACGCCTTATTTCAAATTTTGGCAGGACCGGAAGCTTGGAATAGTTTTTCCGGTCAATGGACTGGACGATTGGAACCGGATATTTCAGCCAAATTCCGCTTTACTTATGATAAAAGTAACCTCTATTTGGATGTGGAAATCAAAGATGTTGATGGCCATTTTTGTGATTACGAACCAATGATGGCATGGTTAGGAGATTCGGTACAAGCTGCTTTTGTGGGCGAAGATCGAAAGATTGAATTTTGCGCTTCTGCTCGAGGGGCAGAATGCAGGGTATATAGACATGTTGGTAAACCACAAGGAGTGACAAAAGATATATTCTTTAAATGGAGCCGTGATGAAAAAACATTCATTTCAAACTACCGTATTGTTATTCCTGCATCAGAATTAGGATATTCAGAATTGAAGCCTGGCATACTTCTTCATGCTACATTGTTGTTAAATAGCGGAGGCCCGGATGGGCGTCATGGCTTTTTGACGTGGGGAGATGGTATTCGAAATAGCAAAAAGAAAGAACTGTTTAACAAATTATTGCTATTGTAATTCTTTTGAAATCAGGTAAATAATATTTTTGTCAATAAAGAAAGTATAATTTTTCTACTGCTCCAAAGTTTTTTCTAATCTTTGTATTCGGAAGAAATATGTTGGTTTTGCACAGAAGAACGGTGAATTGCCGGAGAGAAGTCCGGCCGGTACGCGATGTTGCGGCGTGGCAGCAGTGGCGCTTTGAGCCGGCCGGGGAGTTCTCCCGGCGGAAAATGAGTGCGGGGGAGGAGTATTTCTTCGACTTCGGCGAACAGCTGGTCGGTTCGCCGTCGCTGACGTTCGACTGCGGCGAATTTGTGGATTATGATGCGCCGGTACGGCTGCGGCTGCGGTTCGGAGAGCTTCCGGCGGAGACGGTTCTGGGGCTGGCGAATTTCACCGGGACGCTCTCGCGGGCGTGGTATCAGGAGGAGTTTCTGATCGTGGATCTTCTGCACGGGAGTGTGACTCTGCCGCGTCGCTATGCGTTCCGCTATCTGGCAATCCGGGTGGAGGATGCGAACCGGCCGTTTTACCTGACGGGGCTCTCGGCGGAACACACGACGGCGGCGGGGGAGTGTCTCCCGGCGACGATTGCGGATCCGGAGCTGGCGCAGATCGACCGGGTCGCGGTCAAGACGCTGGAAAACTGCATGCAGGGTTTTTTTGAAGATGGCCCGAAGCGGGACCGCCGCCTCGGGCTCGGAGACCTGCGGCTGCAGGCGATGGTCAATGCCGTGACATTCCGGAATTTCGAACTGGTGGAGCACTCTCTGCGGCTGCTGGCGGCGCAGACCGGGCCGGACGGCTGGTTCCCCGCCTGCGTATTCGACCGCGAACCGCCGTGTGCCGGTGGCGTGATTATGGATTATGCGCTGCTGCTCGGGCCGACCCTGAGGGAACACTACGCATACAGCGGGCGGCTCGGGATCGTCAAGGAGTTGTTTGAACTTTCGCTGCGGCAGCTGGAGCTGGTGCGGCCGGATTTCGATGACGAGGGGCTTTTTCACGATCCGGGCGGGATCTGGCTCTTTCTCGACCACAAGCCGGAGCTGAACCGCGAGTCGGGGATGCAGTGCGTTTACATTTTCTCTCTGAAGGAACACGCGAAACTTGCGCGGCTGCTGAACCGGGAGGAGCTGGCGCTCGAACTCGAAGCCGAGGCGGAGAAGCTAACTGCGTCATTGCGGCGGCACCGTTACGACCGGACATCAGGCCTGATCCTCTCCGGCCCGGAGAATCAGCGTTCATATGCGACGACGGCATGGGCGATCATCGCGGGGGTGCTGGATGCCGCCGAGGGACGGAAGGCGCTTCAGGCGATCGAATCCGACGACAAAGCCGTCAAGCCGGTGACGCCTTATCTGTGGCACTGCATTCTGGAGAGTTGTTTCCGGTGCGGGGAGCGGGAAGCAGGACTCCGGCTGATCCGCAGCTACTGGGGAGAGATGGTGCGGCAGGGGGCGGATACCTTTCTGGGAGGTGTTTGTCCCGGGCGAACCGGAGTTCTCTCCGTACTATGATTTCCGGCTCAACAGCGCCTGCCATGCGTGGAGCTGCACACCGGCATTCTTTATCCGGGCCTATCTGGCGGTTCCGCTTATTAAAAGCTAATTGGTAAAAACTTATCAGATCAGCAGCTCTTTCCACAACCCTGCACAGCATTGAAGAATGGAAAAACCTTTCCGGGCATTGCTCCGGAAAGATTTCCAATGGTTGCGATATTATGCCGCTGCCGGAGTCGGATCGTCGGGGCGGATATACGGGCCGGCGGGAATGCCGGCTTCTTTGTTTTTCATCCCCTTGTAAATCATGCGCTTGATCTGCGCGTTGCGGAGATTTCTGAGGGTCTCGCGCTTGACGCCGCGCAGGAATCCTTCGCGAACCAGCTCCAGAAAACGCTTTTTCTGTCCCCAGGTGGCGAGCGGGTCGCCCTCCCGGGTGCGGAGTTCATCGATGATTTCCGAGGCGCGGCCTTTGGTGAGGTTCTTCCACTCTTCTTCGGCGAAGCGCGGCAGAGAACCGTTCTTGACGGCATGGGCGATCGCCCGGCGCTGGTTGTCGGTCGCCTTTGCATCCGGATCGGAGATCACGAACGTTCTGGTCGAGTTGGCGTTGCCGGCGTTACGGACATTTTTCCTGTTCTTAGTGTTGTTCATCTTTCTGCTTCCTTCTTTTGTTGGTTCATGGGGAATTCGGTTCTTTCGTCAACCAGCCGCGCGGCGGACGGGACTCCGTCCACCGGACAAGCGGCCGGAAGAACTGAATTTGATTGAAATGTGAAACGGAATTTTTCCCGGAGAACTGCCGGATTGGCGATTCAGAAATCAGCGGGACAAAATTCCATCTGGCGCAACTCCCGGACGGTTTTATACGGGCAATGGCCGCAGTCGAGATTGCAGAGTCCCTGATTTCGCAGCTTGCAAACGGCTTGCAAGGCATCGCGCCTGACCAGAATGGCATCGCTTTTTCTGATCCGGAACTCTCCGCTGTTCCAAGCGTTGCGCAATTCGGCGGACGTGGGGAAATATTGGGTTTCAGCTCCGCAGAGTTCGCAGCGGACGGCATATTGTTTCATCTGCTCGTTCCAGGAACACGGACGCTTCAGCACGGTAATGTGTCCCGTGCGCTGGCAGGCCCGGCATGAACGTGGAATATCCGAATCGTGGAACGGCGACAGTTTGGCCGGGTCGGGTTCATACCGGGAAAAGTTCCGGGAAAGATACTCCCGCGCGTAAAATTGCAGAATCCCGCAGGCTTCCCCCATGATTTTCATTGCGTTCAAGCTGCTTTCCAGCGTTTTGATCGTGCCGAAACGAAGCCGTTTCGTATGCCCGGACTCGTCCAGATGTCCATGAAGCCAGGCATCGATGTAAATGCCTTCAGAGCCTCCGAAATCGACGGAAAAGACGGTGGAAAATTCGTAATGGGAGATCGGCTTCCGGTTTTCTTCCATGAATTCGCAGGCGGAATCGTAATCGATAATCCGGTCGAGTTCCTGCAACGCTCCGGCATTGCGTGCCGTTTTCAGGATGTTGTTGAAGAGGTCGACGGGCGTATCTCGCTGAATGGTTTCTTTCATGACGGGGACTTTCTTTTGTTTTTTTACGTGTACGTCGGCGGCGGGATCGCCGGGATCAATTTTCTTTTTCGAGAATCTCTTCAAGCATTTCGTATTCGCTGTTGGAGAGATAACAGTTGTCTCCGAGCCAGGTGTACTCTTCTTCACGTCCTTTGATGTGCTTCCGGTCGACGACCTGAAAACCGTAGATCTTTGCGTAAGCTGCCATTTTCTCATACTCCTTATTTTGATTTTAGTTTGAGAACTTCTGTTCTTTCGCAAAGAAGCCGCGCGGCGGACGGGACTCCGTCCGCCGGGAAAGCGGCGCAAAGAACAGATGGACTGCTATGCGGTTTTGGCCAGGGCTTCGTTTTCGGCGTCCTCCTCATCGGGTTCGTCGGAGATTTCGATGTTCCGGGAGATGAGTTCGATGCCGAGGTCGAGATAGTCCGAAAGACGCGGCATCTCTTCGATACGGCGCTCCTCGTGAAGCAGATCCAGTTCGTTCAATTCATAAAGGAGTTTGTCGAGCTCCTTTTGAAGTTCGATGCGCTCATCGGCGTATTTGAATACGCGCCGGTTCCCGGTCTCGGTGAGCTGCTTCAAACGCTGACGGTTCACCTCCAGATTTGCCGCCTCGCTGACGGCCTCTCTGGCTTTTGCTTCGAGCACGGACTTCAGACTGGAGATCAGTCCGTGTCCGGTTGTGACATCGCTTCCGACCCGGATTCTGCCGTTGTAGAACGACTCTCCGGCAAGCCGGTAACGGATCACGGCCAGATCCTCACGGGCGCGGAAGAGTTCGAACGGGCAGATCGCTTTCAGCTCGATTTCAATGCCGTTGATCTTCGCAAAGCCGATTTCAACGATGGCGGATTCCCGTTCCATGCGTGCCCGCTGAATCGCCGGATAAATCCCCTTGTTTGTCAGGTGATTCGCCAGTTGTTTGACCCGGTATTCGGGTGTACCTTCCAGGGCAACGCCGTTGATCTCGATTTGCGGGCAATCCGTCGGGAACGGATGCGCCGCCAGTTCTTTCATGCGGGCGATGTCCCTCTCCATGCGCGGGATGGCACGTTCGAGTTCGGACTTCAAATCCTCATCCCGGCGGATCGAACGGCGGAACTGGTATTCCAGCGACTGCAGCTCCCGCAGACGGGTTTCCACTTCCACCTTGCGGATCAGTTTCGGATTGCCGGAAATCTGTGCGGAAAACGAGGCGAAGTCTATCGAAGTGTCATTGATCTCGTCCATGCTGCGGCGTTTGCCTTTCAAGGCATCGTTGATGAATTTCTGTTTCCGGGTCAGAATCTGGTACATCCCGGCATCGAGCGTTTCAGCCATGCCGTACCGGATGACCTCCACTTCCGGGAGGATATTGCCCTGACGCACCAGGCGGCCGGTTCTCTGTTCGGCGTCAGCCGGGCGGAACGGCGCGTCCAGATCATGTTCGACGGCAAGACGTTCCTGCATGTTGACTCCGGTACCGAGCCGTTGTGTCGAACCCATGATGACGCGGACATCGCCGGAGTTCACCATATCGAACACCTCCTGCCGCTGTTTGTCGGTCTTATAATCATTGATGATCGCGATCTCATCGGCGGGGATGCCCCGTTCGACCAGTTTCCGTTTGATTTCGCGGAACACGTCGAAATAGACCGTCTTGCCGTCTTTGAGCTGGTAAAGATCGCTGAACACGACCTGAGCGGCTTTGACGGAATGATAGGCATGATATTTTTCCAGAATCTGATTGACGCAGACATTCAGTTTGGAACCGGGATCGTCCTTTGCCCCGGCAGCGATCAGACGCAAGTCAATCGTCGCCTTGCGGGAGAGTCCGTAGATCAACAGCGGAATGTGCGTAAATTCCCGCTTTTTCGAGTTGTCAAGCTGTTCAAACCAGGTGTAAACATCGCTCAGATAATCCATGAACTGCGAAACCTGCTCCGTTCGCGGCAGGCTGATCTGTTCCGGATGCCCGCCCTTGATCGGCGGTTTCGGGATGCCGGTCAGATCTTCCGGCAGGATCACGTCCGCGCAGCTCCGGAACATTTTGGAGAGTTCCACGATGTTCGTATATTTTGCGAAACGGGTGACCATTTTGAAGCGCCCCGCGGCGTTGATCTCCAGCGCGGTTTCACTCTGGGTGAAGGTCGATGCGAACCGGTCGAACGTGTCCACATGGAACTTTTTCAACGTATCCGGCGAAACGTAGCGGATCATATTGAACAGTTCCGCAAGCTGATTGGAAACCGGAGTGCCGGTTGCCGTATAAATGTTCCTGCCGCCGGTTTTTGCCCGGATATGGTCGAGTTTCAGCGTCAGAGAAAAGGCTTTCTGCGAAGCGGCGTTGTCCAGCCCCTTGACCCGCGTCATCTTCGTGATGAAGAAGTTCCGCTTGTAGCTGTGAACCTCGTCGATGAAGAGGCAGTCCACGCCCAGCTGATCGAAATAGACGATATCCTCGGACGCATGGCGATCCTTCAGCTTGTCGAGATTCTTCTTCAAACTGCGTTTGCGCTGTTCCTGCGCCTTCTTCTGGCGGCGATTGAGCTGCCTGACGGCATCGCGTGCGGCCTGAACGTGCTCCATCTCGTCCAGTTCCGCCTGATATTTCGCTCGAACGAGATCGGGATTGTCCTCGATCATATTGAAGGAACTCTGGGCGATGATGATGATGTCCCATTTCCCGGTGGCGATCCGCCCCAGGAAGCGTTTGCGTTTTTCCTTGACCAGATCCTGCCGGGTCGCGACCAGAATACGGGCCGTCGGATAGAGCTTCGGGGCGAATTCCGCGAACTGCTGAAGAGTGGCGTTCTGTACGACGATCATCGTTTTGGTCGCCAGCTTGAGGCGGATCAGCTCCATCGCAGCGGTGATCATGACCGCGGTCTTGCCGGCCCCGACGGTGTGCGCCAGCAAGGTATTCTCCTGAATGCACCGCGTGACCGCCCGCTTCTGGTGAGCGCGCAGGATGAACGGTTTGCCGTCGATCACCGAACTCGCGCCGGGATAGACGTCGAACGGAGGAAGATCGTATTGCTGCAAAACATAGTTGTTGAAGCATTCGTTGTAGACCTGCTCGACTTCCCGGGACAGCTGCCGGTCGTCCATGACGAAATCGTGAAACCGGTTCTGAATTTCATTCTTGTACTGCCTTGCCGTCAGCGTCGCTTCTTTGTCGACGACATCGACAAATTCCCGCCGTTCCGGATTCCAGACCGATTTGCAGATGACCGGATCTTTCAGATTCAGTATGAGTTCAATCAATTCCAGAGTATCGAGTTTGTCGAGGTTGTATTGATTGAGAAGCAGGCGGCTCTGATAATCCGCACTCACTTTCCAGCTGTCGGAATCGGTATCATACCGGACTTCGACTTTTCCGTTCAGATCCCGGGAGATCCATTCCTGAACGACTTCCGCCGGCAGCCAGAACGAGCCGAGAGTGAAATCGATGTCTTCAATGGTCAGCGGCTTCGGCAGAACCGCTTTCAGCGCCTCCACATTGGCGGTCAATCCCCGTTTGCGGGCTTCATCGATCTTCATTCTGATGTGCCCGGAAAGGTAACGGCTCTTGAGTTCAATCTGATCTGTGATTGGATCGAGAAAATACTCCCCGCTCGCCAGAAGTTCCGCCTTGACGCTTTCCGCATCCTTGCCCGTTATCCGGGCAATGTACTCCAGATCGATTCTGTTGCGGTAGGCATGGGAAATCAGTCCGGCTTCCACGATGTTTTCCGCATGATCCGGTTCCCGCCACGGCCACTGCGTCCGCTTAAACAGGATGTCGCCCGGTTCATAGACTTTTTTCGTCGTCTTGATTCCGGCTTTGTTGGTTTCGGTCACTTTGCGGCAGTTTTCAATCGCCGCGACTTTGAGGTATTCGGGATCTTCCACGCAATATTTATGAACGGTCTTGTTGGAAAGAACGCCGTATTTTGCAACATGATCGTTGTAAATACACCGAAGCCGGAGGCGCAACTCCTCAATCTCACTGTCTGTGGAATCAAAGTTCAGCTGCGCTTCAATGAGTTCGTTCAGCGCATGTTTGATCTTGACGAAGGAATGGACTTTCTGAGTCTCTTTGAGCGTGAGATTTCCTCCCTTGCGGTCTTTCATGCGGCGACCGATGCCGTCAATGACCTGATAAACGGTGTCGAGGGTGGAAAAGATGCTGTACTCCCGGCACTCTTCCGGCGGTTCCTTCTCCTCCGGAATATTCGTCCGCTCCGCATAGGAAACGACTTCCACTTTGGGCGCTGTCGCTTCCGGAAGTGCATTGCCGAACAGGTCGGTATTTTCGGGAACTTCCGGCAGAGTGCGCATGAACGCCTTACGCGCGACATCGAAATGTTCTCTCAGACTTTTGCCGTCCGGCAAAACCGTGGGCGTGTTGAGCTTGCCATACATTCTGCCGGTATTCGAGAGTTTGCCGAACACATGTTCCGGATGCTGTGCGAAGTAGCAGTTGACCTCAATTCTGCCTGTATTGTCGGCTGTGTCAACCCATTGCAGGTTGCCGGAAAGATTCTCCCGAACTCCTTTCTTCAGAATCAGAATGTCGGCGACGATTTCCGTACCGGCAAAGGTATTGTTCGGGAGACGGTAAGCCTTGACCAGCCCGGCTTGTCCGTTCGTGATCTGCGGCATGGAACCGGGTTTGTCCATCGTCGAACTCGAAGTCAGGAGGACGGCACAGCCGTTTTCTTTCAGACAATCCAACGCACGGGCGATGAAATAATTGTGCAGATTCCAGGCATTGTAAGAACGGTAATTCCGGTCATACGGGGCGTATTTCCCGAATGGAACGTTTCCGATCACAAGGTCGAACTGTTGCGGAAGTTTGACATTTTCGAGCGAAGCGATCCGGACGTCGGCTTGCGGATAGAGCGTTTTCGCGATGCTTCCGGAAATCCGGTCGATTTCGACTGCGGTGAACGCATAACCGTTCTGACCCGGCGCGAATCCGATGAAATTCCCGGTTCCCGCCCCCAGTTCGGCGACTTTCCCGGATTTGATTCCGAGTTCTCCGCACGCAATGTCCCACATGAAGTCGATGATGGATTCGGGCGTGTAATAACTGTCGAGAATGGAGTTCTGCGCCGTCTGATACTCCTCGTCGGAAAGCAGCTCTTTGAGTGTCAGATAATGGCGGTTGTCCTCCATGAAAACCTCGGTTAAACCGCCCCAGCCGCTGAATAGCGAAAGTGTGATCTGTTCCTCATGCGAAGGAGTTCGCGCCCCAAGTTCTTTCAGCAGACGGATCGCCTTGAAATTGGCCTCGATTCGAGCCGCGGGAGTTGTCGGCATCGGATGCAGACCGTCATTCTGAAAATTCCGCGGCCTGACCGGTTTCGGCGACTCCTGTACTTTCGGCTGAATCGCCGCCTGCATCGCGGCGAACTCGAACAAATCCAACTGTACTGCTTCCATCGTTCCATCCTTTCGGTTGATTTTTTGCCCGAAAGAAGCCGGATCAGATCAGGATGCAGCGTCATCCGATCCGGCTGCCGGAAAATCAAACGAAAAGAAAGACTAAGACGTGTTACATATGGAAAGAATAGAAATAGGTTTTCAATTTTTTCGGGCAATGATCATTTTGTCAATTTGTCAAACAGCCGACCTCTTGCCATTTCAGCGCTGTTTCCAAGCTATACCAGTTACCGAAAGGAAAAATTCCACAGAATACTTTTTGTAGTTCATGCTCTTTTCAAGAAAGGTATGATTGATTTTATAGGTTAAGGTATTATATTATTGCGTTTTTGTATGTCCATTGAATAATCCCGGAGGTTCCCAAGAGCATTGTCGGCAAAAAAGATGCCGCCAACTTCCGATAATTTTTTATTATGGGAATCAGAGAGGAGATGCACGATGCACTGGCTGAATAAAAAAGAAATGACTGAGGAAGATATCAAACTTCAGTTTATTACGCCTGCCATTCAACAAAAATGGGGCCTCGACGGCATTACAATGGAAACCAAAGTCCAGTTAACTGACGGCAGGATAAGTCTCAAAGGCAATATCGCTTTCCGAGAAGCGTCCAAAAAAGCAGACTACATCTTGTATCAATGTGCCAATAACCCAATCGCTGTCGTTGAGGCGAAGGACAATAAGCATTCTGTTTCGTACGGAATTCAGCAGGCCAAAGAATATGCGAAAATGCTGGATGTTCCTTTCGCTTACAGTTCCAATGGCGATGCTTTCTGCGAATACGATTTTCAGACCGGACAGGAGCGGGAATTCAGTCTTGATGCATTTCCGACCAGAGAAGAATTGATTGCACGATATCAGCGAGAGGCCAATTCCGGTGCAGGATTAACCCCGGAAGAACTGCGGATCATTGCACAGCCATACTATTCCAGTCAGGACACGTATCCACCGCGATATTACCAGCAAGTTGCAATTAACCGGACTTTGGATGCTATTGCCCGCAACCAGCAGCGCATATTACTAGTAATGGCAACGGGAACCGGAAAAACATACACTGCGTTTCAGATTGTCTATCGCCTGCTGAAAAGTGGTATGAAGCGGAAAATCCTTTATCTGGCGGATCGCAATAATCTCGTGGATCAATCTATTGAACAAGATTTCTCGCCGTTGGAAAAGACAATTCATAAAATTGATGTCAGCAAAGATACACCTACTACAATCACAAGTTACGAAGTGTATTTTGCGCTCTACCAGCAGTTGATTGGGGATAATGGCATAAAACATTATGAGAAACTTTTTAAGCCGGAATTCTTCGATCTTGTGATAGTAGACGAGTGTCATCGCGGGTCGGCAGCTGAAGACAGCCAATGGCGAACAATTTTGGAGTATTTCTCCGGAGCAACTCAAATTGGGATGACCGCGACCCCAAAAGAAAACAGATATATCTCAAATATCGATTACTTTGGTGACCCTCTTTATTCTTATAGTTTGCGCGCAGGAATCGAAGACGGCTTTCTCGCACCATTTCGTGTCATCAATGTTAAGACCAATATTGGCGATGGCTGGCGGCCGGTACATGGGCAACGAGATATAAATGGTGTCTTGATTGAGGATCGGATTTACAACAACAGCGACTACGATTATAACATCATCATTCAGGATCGTATCGATGAGGTAGCCAAAGAAATTACCGCTTATTTGAAAAATACGGACCGGATGGCGAAAACGATTGTATTCTGCGCAAACGAGGATCATGCGGAGCGAATGCGGCAGGCTCTTGTTCGGTGTAATGCCGATATGTGTCAGAAAAACGCAGATTATGTGGTGCGAATCACCGGCAGCGATGTTTATGGCAAGAAAAAACTGAAACCCTTTATTTCTGTTGGAGCAAAATTCCCGGTGATTGCAACGACCTCGGAACTTCTCTCGACCGGATCAGACTGTAAAATGACCAAGCTGATTGTACTGGATCAGATTATCGGTTCCATGACCAAATTCAAGCAGATCATCGGGCGCGGAACTCGTATCCGCGAAAAAGATCATAAAACCCATTTTGTGGTGATGGACTTCCGTAATGTTACCCGACTTTTTGCCGATCCTGAATGGGATGGACCAATTCAGCAAGACCCGAATTGGTTACCTCAGTCTGGGCAGCAAGCTACGCCACCATCTCTCCCGCCAGTGCCGCCAGATCCCCCAAGCAAACCGCACAAACCGGAAAAACTCATTGTGGACGCGAACGGATGCCGGGTGAGAATTATCAACAAGACCGTTTCCATTTACGATACTGATGGTAAATTGCTCCGGCAGGAAGATATTATCGACTACACCCGCACCAACATTGTAGGAAAATACGCTTCATTGGCCAATTTCATCAGTCAGTGGACGCAGGAAGAGAAAAAAGAGAAAATTCGCGATCTGCTGTTGGAACGTGGTATCAACTTGGATGAGATGAAAAAGGAAAAAAACATGGAAAATGTTGATGACTTTGACTTTATTTGCCATGTTGCCTTCGATCAGAGGCCATTGACCCGGCGTGAGCGCGCCAATAATGTTAAAAAACGTGATTTTCTCAGCAAATACAGCGGCGCGGCTAGAGCAGTATTGGAGGCTCTGCTGGAGCATTATGCCAATATTGGTATTTACGATATGAAGCCGATACAGGTTCTGGAGCTTGATCCATTCAACAAGATCGGAAGCAAAGCACGTATTGCCCAATTGTTCGGTGGACGTGAGGCATATCTTGCCGCATTCCGGGAACTGGAAAATGAACTTTACCAATTTGCGGGGTAACCGATGAGCAATATTTCCAACTTCGTTAAACGCATCCGTGACATTATGCGGAACGATCCCGGAATCAATGGAGATGCACAGCGAATTGAGCAGATCGCATGGATGCTGTTTCTGAAAGTTTACGACTCAAAAGAACTGGACTGGGAGGTGGATGATGAGCATTATGAATCCATTATCCCAGCTGATTGCCGCTGGCGCAATTGGGCGCACGATGACCGTAGTGGCAAAGCAATGACCGGCGAAACATTACTGACTTTCGTCAACAACACCTTATTTGAAACATTGAAGGGGCTTCCCGTCAATGCTTCTACCCCTATCAGGAAATCCATTGTCAAAACAACCTTTGAAGATGCGAACAACTACATGAAGGACGGCGTTTTGCTCCGTCAGGTAGTCAACATTATTGACGAACTGGATTTGACCGATTATGAGGAATGTCACGCATTCGGTGAAATTTACGAATCCATCCTCCGCGAATTGCAGAGCGCTGGTTCCGCTGGCGAATTTTATACTCCCCGCGCGGTTACGGATTTTATGGCACAGATGATCGCCCCTCAAATCGGAGAAAAGGTCGCGGATTTCGCCTGCGGAACTGGCGGCTTTCTGACCAGCTGGCTGAAAGCACTTGAGCCCCAGGCAACTGACACTACCAAACGGCAGTTATATGACGAGTCCATTTTCGGAATAGAAAAAAAACAGTTCCCCTATATGCTCTGCATCACCAATATGCTTCTGCATGGGATAGACACCCCGGCGATCTATCACGACAACTCCCTGACGCATGATGTCCTCGACTACCGGGAAGAGGACTGCTTCGATGTGATTTTAATGAATCCGCCTTATGGTGGTAATGAGAAATCCGAAGTCAAAAACCATTTTCCAACTGAACTTGCCAGCAGCGAGACAGCTGATCTCTTCATGTCGGTTATTATGTATCGGTTGAAACAAGGTGGTCGTTGTGCGGTAATTTTACCCGATGGTTTCCTTTTCAATACCGAACCGACCAAGGTCGCAATCAAACGGAAGCTGTTTTCCGAATTCAACCTGCATACAATCATTCGTATGCCGCACAGTGTCTTTTCGCCCTATACCTCCATTACGACCAATATTCTTTTCTTCGACCATACAGGACCAACCGCCGAAACATGGTTTTATCGGCTCGATATGCCGGAGGGATATAAGCATTTTTCCAAAACAAAACCGATGAAACTCGAGCATTTTGCTCCGGTAGTGGAGTGGTGGAACAATCGACAGGAAATTGTCAAAGATGGATTTGATAAGGCAAAAAAATACACAGTGGCTGAACTGCAGGAAAGAAATTATAACATTGATCTTTGCAAATATCCCCATGAAGAGGAGGAAATCCTGCCGCCGAAGGAGCTGATTCTGCAATATCAGGAGAAACGGGCAAGCCTGAATGCGGATATCGACCGGATCTTGGCTGATATTTCCCAAATCCTCGGTATCAGCTCCGAGGAAATCTCGAGAGGTGAACAATGAGCGAAGCGATCTCCACAACGGCTTTGGGAAAAGTTGTAAATGAAATAAAAAACATCGTTCTGAATTCCAGACAACAGGTTGCCGCTCAAGTAAATATTGCGTTACTACACACCTACTGGCATATAGGTAGGGTGATCGTTGAAGATGAGATGAAAAATCAATCGCGGGCAAATTATGGTGCGGAGACTTTAAAAATTTTGGCAAAGACCTTAACGGCGGAACTCGGCAAAGGATTTTCCCGCAGTAACCTTTACAACATGAGGCAATTCTATCTCTATCATCGAAAAATCCAGACAGTGTCTGGAAAATTGAGCTGGTCTCACTACTGCGAGCTTCTGAATCTTTCGGATGAATCAAAGCGGCTTTTTTATGAAAAAGAAGCGGAAAACGCCTGCTGGTCGGTTCGGGAACTGAAGCGGCAATTGAATAGTTCTTTATTTGAACGCCTTTTGCTTTCTTCCGGCAACAGCAATAAGGAACGGGTGTTGGAATTGGCCGTCAAGGGCAACGAACTTTCCAAACCTGCCGACATGATTCGGGATCCATATGTATTTGAATTTCTCGGCATTCCGGAAGACAAGCCCCTGATGGAAGGGGACTTGGAAAAGGCTCTGGTCATTCAGATCGAGAAATTTCTGCTGGAACTGGGACGTGGATTCATGTTTGTCGGTACACAGCAGCGCGTGACGATCAACAACACGCATTATTATGTTGACATGGTCTTTTATAATAAGCTCCTTAGGGCGTATGTTCTTATTGAATTGAAGACCACCAAATTGACTCCGGAAGCCGCCGGACAGCTGAACATGTATTTGAATTACTATGCGACTGAAGTGAACGATAGAGATGACAACCCTCCGGTCGGTATCATCCTCTGCACAGAGAAGGACAGCATCACGGCCGAGTATGCGTTGGGCGGTCTTTCCAACAATATATTCGCATCACGCTATACCCTTTACATTCCCAACAAAGAACAGTTGATTGCGCAGGTGGAAGCAGTACTTGGCAAACATGCGGAAGGAAAATCGAAATGACCGCGCAACAACTGAAAAATTCTATCCTTCAAATGGCGGTTCAAGGGAAACTTGTCCCACAAATCCCAAGTGATGAACCGGCAAGTGTTCTTCTTGAACGCATTCGGGCAGAAAAGGAAAAGCTGATCAAGGCGGGAAAAATCAAGAAGGAAAAAAATCCTTCCGTAATCTTCCGTGGTTCCGATAATTTGCCTTATGAGAAAACCAGCAAGGGAATCCGCTGTATCGCCGACGAGATCCCCTTCGAAATCCCCG
>ENA-UEQW01001190-UEQW01001190.1-human-gut-metagenome-genome-assembly--contig:-NODE-1190-length-22058-cov-3.609481_pt1 | contig 22058 bp, 39 predicted proteins | sample MGYA00242947_ERZ507947 | MGnify/ENA primary metagenome ERZ507947 (study PRJEB26167, sample SAMN06115421) | human gut metagenome | host: Homo sapiens | place: China:Guizhou | collected 2015-03-17... | reverse complement strand
TCGGATGCGGGGATTGAACCCGCGACCTATCGCGTGTGAGGCGATCGTGATAACCACTACACCAACCCGACTTGCCTACTAGGCGTTCTGTTTCCCTTCCCACACTACGCCTTATAAAGGAAGGGAGCCACTCCATCGTCCTTTCCACTCCGTTCCGCGTTCTCTGCATGTGAGTCACTCCATAGAACGCAATATGGGAGAGAATAAACCAACACAGACCCTTCAGACGCCATTACGCTTTCGCACACTTCATGCTTCGGATCGGAATGGGAATGACACCCGCAACGAAAAGGCGTAGTGAGAAGAAACAGGGGACAGGAATGACTACGTTTCTTTCCATATATCGTACAGCATATTCAGATCCTTTAGACTTTCAAAGTGGGAATCAGCGTTGTTCCCGTCCACCTTGACAACGGGCTCTTTTGGACACTGGCACATATTCATCAACTGCGACCCGTAGGTGATTCGCTGCTTGATTTCGTCGACGATGATGGCTACCTGATCGATGTGGTGCAATTCCAGATAATCGACACTATCCTCCCTAAAGATCACCAAAAGAAAAAGGGCACACATGGCAGAATGGATACTGTGACAAGTGACTCCAATCGGAGATGATGAGTGTCTCTCTTTGAAAGGGCTTTACGCCACGCGTGGTACAACAAAAGCGAAAAGGGGCTCACGCCGCCCACCAAGGAAAGTCATAGCACGGCTTCCAGTTCTTCAACCGAGAGAGCGCGTTGTGGATATCGATTCTCTCCATGACCTTCTTCAGGCAGTCGTTCACGATGCCATAAATGACTAGGAATCACTGACAATCACAAGTCACACCCCCATCCTCCTCAAGAATGGCCAGCGGCTTGACCATGACTACCTCTTCATCGCTTTTGGGGAAAGCGTCGGAAACAGCATTTTTCCCGGCAAGCACTTCCATGATCAGAATCCCGAGTCCGTACACGTCCTCCTTTTCTACGATCAAACGGCGCATGGAATTGATGTATCCCTCGCGCTCCTTGCGAGAAAAACGGGCGATGCATCGCCCCTCGTAGGAGAGACTACACCATTACAAACGCCACGAGCCGCCACTGCAGCAGATTCCCTCGTGCAATCTTATCCGAATCGAGAAGCGCGTTGCTGGAGTTTTCGTAGTCAAAGCTGAGTCCGAAGTCGCAGATCTTCGGAATGCTCTCTTTCATCACCACATTATCCATCTATCAGTGAGTTAGAGAGAAAATAGCTGCCTTGAGGTCGTGGTGGACGATTCGCGAGGTCGCGGCGTACGCAAGACCCTCCGTGATCCCAATGAGCAATTGTCGCCTCTCCTCGATCGACCGCGGCGTCCTCATATACAAGCGCAGCGACTCGTCGCAAGGCTCCATCACAATGCAAATCGAGCTCTCTTTCTCGTAGTACCCGTAGATGTGAACGATGTTCTTGTGGTCGATGCAGCTCATTAGCGAAATTTCGTTCAGCACGTCCATCTTCTTCAACGAATTGGTGACCTGGACCTCCTTCACGGCGACGGGGATCCTCTCCGTTGATGTCACCCAGAACCCCTTAAACACAAGAGTGCCTGGAGATCCGGACACGGGATATTGACCTGAAGGGATGACAATGTTCTCTTCGTCAATGACACGAACTACAGATGACAACGAGGAGCATCAAGCACGAGTGACATCCTGCAACGGATCCTCCGTGGAAAACGCCTTGGACAACTCTTCCACAAGTCGTACCATATCACCGTCTTCCTACTCCTAACCCTAAAACGATGGGGAGAACGAATTGCGGAGATGAGCGCCATTCTTCAAGATACGGGATAGAGACACTGTAGTAGTCGTTCAATCGATAAGCCTTATCGAGCACTTTTCCTACGCGTAAAGAGGAGTCAAGGAGAAGACCCTTGACGGGGACGTAGGCCACTTCAGGAGCTTGGAAATAGGCGTCCGATAGATGAAACGTAAAGGCGAGTGGGATATAGCGTGTCTCCGTGTGAATTGAGTAGGGAATGCCCAGCGTGATCACGACGATTCCCCTTTCGTCACGACTCTCATCCTCCAGCTACATTTGAGACGAAACAGGAAACTGACATTGTAAAAGATGACTCTATCGTGCTTTACCAGGAGTTCCAGAGAGTGCAAATAAGGTTCGATCTATGGGAGACGCGGAATCGCATCGATACGCCTCGGAGAAGGAAGGGTTTCGACAGATACTGCCATCGCAATGACTTGATTGCCGCAAGCTGAATGCACTTGTTTGCCGGTTCGCGCAAGTGGGAGTACTCGAGTAGATAGTCTGCCATCTGTTTGCTTTTCGCTCAACCGAAATAGGGCCGAAATGCGGAATTCCGCAGATGAGAGAGTGATTCAATTTCAAAAGGGGAAGCACAACTCACGATGAATCAACAAGATTATGCATATAACCAGGATGGGCGTCAGGAAGACGACGTAGGAGTCGTGCAATACGGTCATTCGTAGATGAACCTCCCGGAGTATACGGTTTTGATTCGTACAAAGTGGCTGACGAGTAGCTTGATCAAATGCTGGGGAAGGAGGACTACGGTTCTCTGGAGACATATTCATCCACCGTAAACTATGCGAGCAACGGCGACATTCACAGAGTATGCTAGTGAAATGCGTGATGAGCGTAGACTTCCTTCTTTGACGATTCGCGTGCTCCGTTGGAAACCATCAACGAGGTATATCACCGTTCGTCAGAATAACGGATAGGAAGTGGATTGCCGCACAGAGGAGAACACGGCGTCGCCCATCCCAAACACGAGTGAAGCAAGGGAGTGCTCCTCTCCTCATTTCAGCAGCTTTTACACAATCACAAAGAACAAGCGGATATCCGAGTCGTGTCTCATGATCCTCCTAAGGTGTAGAGAAGCGCAAATCCTGGGTCGTCAAAACCTCTCTCGCTACTCCGCCCCCACAATTCCGCAGCACCAAACCACCCTCACCCACCCAAGGAAGCAGGAAACGCTGCAAAGCGCAATCAAGAAGGTGGGAGCGGACGCGCGTCTTCCCGCGAAGAAGCCGTCGTCTGTGGTGTAGGCATGGTGGGAGCGGATCACTCGTAGATTTGTGAAGGCACAGAATCCGGAGCAGTCCAGCCCGACACGAAGCGCTCCACCTCCACCCCAAACGATGAACGTTTTCCAGAGACTGTCGCTTCCGGTGAAGAAGGGCACGTACGCGCAGCGCGCCTCCACAGAGCCGAGACCTCGCTTCAGCACCATGACGAGCAAGAAGGAGAGCCGTGCGCCCGTGAACGACGACGCGCTGGTGATTCGCCAGATGGAGGACCTTCGGAGAGAGAACACACGGTTACGGACAGAGCTGGAGAAGTGTCGAGTGGGAGGTGTGAGTTGGGGTGATGTGTAGAGCGAGCTGAAGAACGCGGAGATGAGAATAAAGGTGCTGGAGAGGGAGAAGAAGCAGGGCTTCCATTCACTTGTTTGTTGATTACTGTATGTAGTTGAGTCTGATCAATCACTTGAGTCTCAACAAGCACATTTGAATCTCAACCAACACACACCTGATTCCAAACAAACACGCTCTATTCTACAGTCCTGCGCCCATTCTCTCTTCTACCAAGCTCCTGCATTTCCACCTCGTTGCCGTTCTCGTCGGTCGCAATCTGAATGTGCTGCGCGTACGCCTTCGACACATCGTCGGGACTCCACAGATACTACACACTCACCACCACCCCTCACAGCTACCATCACACTCAGCGTCAGCACCAGCTGAAGTACTCGCTCCACGCCCGTCTCAAAGCTACATCTCAAGCCACGCGCAGTCTCCTACAACCACTCCCACTTCCACAACTCTCTCATGAACGTGGACTCGGAGAGGCTGCGATAACAGTAGCTGGAGAGCGCCGCGGCGACCGCCACAAACACCAGCGTTCTCCTGAAGGACACGAAGAGAGACAGCTTCTTCGCCTGCTTGTCGTCCTGGAGTCTCGAGATGTTCTGGAAGGTGGAGAGGAAGATCCAAACGAAAAAGATGGCGTCCAGTCTATGAGTCACTCTCGTCATGCATCACTGCATTGTCGACGGAATTGTGTTCCACAAGAGGGGCGTGGTACTCACTGAATTCAGTTCGTACAACGCGCTCCATAACGAACAAATGAAAAACGACAGGGAATACAGCCACAATCCCCACGATGAAACTCCCATCGTTGTGGTGGTGAGCCCGTATCTATTCCTCACGACACCGATCCATTTCTACCCTATTGACAACAGAACAATCAGTGTGCGTGCGAGGGTGGAGGAGGCAGCCTCCATTACGAGAGTGCCGACCCGAAGGAGATGGAAGTAGCTACCGTAGCGATTCAGAATGGACACGTCAATACAGTTCAGGAAGATTGTTATTGTGCGAACAGCGAGCACGTAGCCAATGATGTTGTGGACCATCATCACCTGGCTTCGGTAGTACGTGCAACGAATGATCCAGTACAGGGAGAGCACGAAGTACAGGATGAGCAGAGCATATGAGAAGGCAAGGGTCCCATAGCGCTTTGCGGGAAGATAGCCGTACGGGTTCAGCACCTCCACCTCCCCAGTGATCTGGATGTTGTCGACTGTTGAGTCGCACACAGCCACCAGCACGATGTACTTCCCCGTCTCCGTAATCTCCGATTCCAGCTGAAACGATTTCTTGGTTCCACTACGTATCATCCGTGAAGCGCACTCCCAACGAGAAGCTGATGGAGACGTGATTGGACCCCTCTCGGACTTCGTCGGGAATAATCAGCGAATTGTACGTGCTGCACCGATTTTCCTACCCTAAACGCGACAAACGAGCGGTACCTCGAGCGCGTGACCATCACAACACATCAGTCTCTTCTTCCCCTCGTACACGCCGATTTGATCGTAGGCCGACTCGGGGAGGATAAAGGCCTACGCGTTAACCCTCCCTCCCACACCAACCTCCAACTCTCCCCTCCCATACAGATGCTCGTGCACTCTCGACACCGTGTAGTTCACGCGGATGTACGACTCCCCGTCTCCCTTTGCGCTACCCATCAATTCAAGCGCGAGCGAGTACATCCACTTCGTCACATTCCCGGTCCCATACATGTAGTATTCCTGGTAGAGAATCGTCGGCGAACCCACAACCAGCGGCGGCTGCTCCACGATGACTCCGGAAGCGATTTGCAGGAAAACAAGCACGGTCTAGACACCCTTAGAGAATACTGTAACTAGCATACACACAATATCGCCGCCATAGAAGGAGAAATGTGAGAGATAGGGATCGTCCACCGTGCTGGAGCGAATCCTCTGTCGTGGAGTAGTCGATTGTGGTATCGACAGCGGAGCAGTGCGGACCTTCAGCGCCGTCCAGCTCGTTGTCCTTCGAAACATCCCATTCTGTTGTAAAAGCATCCCTTCTATGGCCCTGTTGAGAAAGTGGAGAGAAAAGCAGTGAATCTGACGAGAAACGAATAATGGAAGAGAGTGCCTCCCCATCAGTATTCAAACCAGAGACAATAAGGGGCAATAGGGTCGGGATCTGCCGTATAGTGCGCTCTTCCCTATTTCGTTCCATATTTCTTGCAAGGATGCTTCGTAACGGACTGAGAACTGTGGGTTTCGATTAGAGCGTGGTTATGGTTAGACCTGTAGAATCCTCCGTGAATCAGGAAAGTGTGTCGAGCGTTGCGCGTGCCAGGCGCCGGATGCTTCCAAGTTCACCGAAACCTGTATTCCTGCAAAAGGGCGTCACTCATCCACTAGACTCTCGTCATAGACCTGTTCTTCCCATGAACGGCAAGACGCCCGTTATTGACCCCACCGTGTATATTGCCACCAACGCGACTGTGAGCGGAGACGTTCAGATCGCCACGGGCTCCGCTGTTTGGTACGGCTCCATTGTGAAGGGAGATAGCAACTCCATTTCGATTGGCACCGAAAGTCACATTCAAGACCGTTCTGTCGTCAGCAGCGTGAAGTCCACAGACAGCGGCCTCCCTGGTTCCGTGTTCATCGGCAACAACGTCGTTGTTGGCTATGGATCTGTTCTGACTGGCTGCCGCGTTGACGACAACTGCCACATCGGCTCCTGCTGCCGCATTCTCGAGGGTGCTCACCTGGAGACGAATTCGAGCCTTGCTTCTGGATCCGTCGTTGAGCAGGGAAAGACGATTCCTGCTGGCGAGGTTTGGCTGCTCTCACTGTCTTGATGTGTAGTACTGGGCCGGAAACCCCGCCAAGTTTGTAAGAAAGGTGGGCGAGCACGAGAAGGACGATATGCTCCAGTACTCTCGTGACTGCACCGAAATGAGCGAGAAGCACGCCGCCGAGTTCCTCCCCTATGGTACTCTGTTTAGAAATGAATGAGAACAATAATAATTGATTGCGCTGTTTGTTCAACAAAGACGCCTTGCAATAGCTTAAGCAGAAGCGGGCTTCTCGGATTCCTTAGGTTCCTCCTTAGGTTCCTCCTTAGGTTCCTCCTTAGGTTCCTCCTTAGGTTCCTCCTTAGGTTCCTCCTTGGGCTTCTCTTCCTCGGAATCAGAAGACTCGGGCTTCTTGGTCTTCTTCTCCTTCTTCTTCGGCTTCTCCTCCTCCGACTCGCTCTCCGAGTCCGTCGATTCAGCCTTCTTGGACTTCTTCTCCTTCTTCTTCGGCTTCTCTTCCTCAGAAGACTCGGATTCCTCAGAGCTGGACTCCTTGGACTTCTTAGACTTCTTGGACTTCTTCTTCGGCTTCTCCTCTTCGGAAGACTCCGATTCCGAGCTGGACTCCTTCTTGGACTTCTTGGACTTCTTCTTGGGCTTCTCGTCCGAATCAGAGGAAGAATCACTCTCTGAGTCCGAAGAGTCGCTGTCCGAAGAATCCTTCTTATGATGCTTGTGCGAGGACTTCTTGCCCTTCTTCGCCTTCGCCTTCTCCGCCTCCTTCTTCTCCATCTCCTCCTTCTTCTCGCGCTCCTTGTACTTCTCCGTATCCGCCTTCGCGCGCTCCTTCACCTCCTTCGACGCGGGCGTGTACTCAACCATCTGCACAACCTCGTCCTCCACGTTCGCGTGCTTCTTGCCGCAGACCTTCTCGATGTACTTCTCGCCGTATTTGAAAGACAGCTGGTGCTTCACACGCTGGAAGGCGGGAATCGACAGGATGTCGGCAAGATAGACGATTGTGGCAACATCCTTGGCAAGGTCCTCGGGGCACTTCTTCTCCTTTCTCAGAATCTTCGAGTTCGCCTGCACATTCTCGACGATGGGAGAAACGTGCTCAATGAGAGCCATCTTCTTCTCCAGCACCATCACATCGGCCGTCTTGGCTCTGAGCTTTTCCTTGTCGCCCTTCTTGTAGGCGAGGAACGCCTGCTCCTCGGCGAAGTCCAGCTTCTCCTGAACCCATCCATATTGCTACGCATGAAGATACGGATACGATCCCAAACCTCATTCAGCTGATCGAACAGACTAGCCACCTGCTCCTTGAACTCGTCGGAGCTCCAGTCACGGACGGTGAGCTTCCAGGTGGGAATCTTCTTGGCAAGGAAAGAGGGATTAGGGACTACGGTATTACCGCCATTCTATAGTATTCTCCTACTAAACGCCTTCACAGCCTTTTCTGCAGTCACAGTGTTCATTTTCAAAAGATAATGGGAAAAGGAACACCACGACGGAATCGATACACCTCACTCCATGCCCCGTTTTCCATAGCGATCATTTCCATATCATTTGCCGTGTAGTGTTCCCCATCGTCTCTTTCACGCGCCGCTCTTTCCATTCGCACTACCGTGCACCCACAGCCGCTTTGGAACCGTTTGGTCTACTCGTTGGGTGGCGCGCTCTCCACTCGCGTTTTTCCCTGTTCAACAATACTCACATTGCACCACTCACACAGAGCCACGTCGCTTCATTCCACTGGGAGCGGGTTCGATCAAACAAAAGCTCTTTCACTCACTCTCCTTTACACGGCCATGAGCACGAGAAAGGGAGGAGAACGAAGCCGCGCGCCAGCACATCAAAACAAGTTCACCTTTCGCCACAACAAGAACTCCAAGAAGACTGCCAAAATCGCCTCCATGCCCGTTTACTGTTTCATGCGCGAAGCGTTATACTCATTTCTAGTGGTGTGCGAGCGCTGTCGTGAGAAGATCGAGTGGAAGAAGAAGTACAGGAAATACAAGCCGCTCACGGTTCCCGCCAAGTGCGTGAAGTGCGGAAACAGGACGGTGAAAGCCGCCTACCATCAGCTGTGTGATGACTGTGCGAGAGTGAATTATCCGTTACATTCGTCACGCCTAGTTGAACCACGTTTGTGCCATGTGTATGACTCCCTGGAATGAGCCTGAGCCCGAACCCGAAGAATCGAGCTGCAGCAGTTGCTGTTCTTCTGATTGCGATTCCTACGACGAGTTGGCATCCTCCAACCGGGGTTCATGTGTAGCTTTGAGTTTTAGTTCTTCTGTTCCTTTACGCTTTATTGTCCGTGTCTGTTTGTTTGTACGATAGCGAAATTACGCACGAAACGGAAGAAACACAAAAGGGGAAGCAAACGGTGAAGAACAGAGGCGTTTCATTCTCCCCGCAGAACACCATAAAGAAGAAATGGAGAGTAATAACGCGAACCAGGATGCGGCGCAAGAAAAGCAGCCCGAGATCAAGCGGATGGACAGCTTTGAGATCGAAAAGCCGCTTATTTCCAGCAACGATTCAGATGGGGATAGGAAGGACAGTACGACCGTGGACATGATGTCTCCGAAGAAGGCGGAGTACGACTCGCGATATCTCACACTCAAGCAAGTTGATTGTGTTCCCCTCTTCTCACTCCTAGTTCAGCATCACGCTCACGAAGAACATCACGGGTCCCGGCGTTTTATCGATTCCGTACTCTATGCTGCAGATGGGCGTTCCCGCCACCTGCTTCTTTTACGTCGTGATGGCCGTCATAAACGTGTGGTGCTCTCACTTGCTGATCGATGTCAACGAGTACACGCGGCGCAACGTACACTCTTTTCTTGACCTTCACCATAGCCGTCCCAGTACCCCTACAAACAGATCGGCAACGACTATGCCATCATCATTTATCACGTAATCCCGCTCGTAGAGTGTAACGGTTAGATCCTTGGACCTGTCGGCTATTACTCATTTTTGGTATTGTATCTGATCGCCATCTGGGGAGTGCAAGTGAGTACGCTTGTATTCGTCGAGGAGGGAAGTGAGGCGTAGATTACGATTGTGGACTTCATCGACAATCTTCCCTGGATTGGCAGTATCTTCCCTGACCGAAATTCGGCAAAACTCTTCCTCCACATCACATGCTCCCTCATTTGCATGGTGCTCGTTTTTATGAAGGATATGAAGTTCGTATGCTCCTCGTTGCGTCATATGCAGACCGCTCGTTCCCGTGTCTTCTCTGAGCATCCTCGCCCTTCTCATTTCCTTCGTCCTCCTCCTCGTCTACGGCTTTGTTTCGTTCGGCATCACCCTCGATGCCAGTATGCTGAAGCCGTCGTCGTGGACGAACCTTCTCTCCTCCATGGGCGTGGCTTCCTTCTCTCTCGGATACAACTTCTCTTTCCTTTCATTCTACGTGGTGTGCAACGCGTTTGCGTGATCGATAGAAACAAGTGAAACCTTCGCTTAAGAACAAGACGAAGCAGGCGCTGACGCCCATCATCGGAGTCATCACGACCTGTCTGATTCTCCTCCCTCTCCTCGCCTTCTTCTCCTTCTACTCCTCTCCAGGTCGCTCTCCTTCGCATTGCTCACGGTGTAGCTGGCATCAAGCAGGACATTCTCCTCTCCATCCCCGAAACGCACCCCATCTCCATCATCATCTCCATCATGATGTTTTTGTCCTGCCTCTTCACCTACCCCATTTACTCCCCTCCTCTGAACGAGATTCTCGAAGAGACGGTGAAGAACAAGAAGTCGGTGGGCATCTTCGTTTCAGACTCGAAGCGACTCACCTACCGCATTCTCCAAACCGTCATGATTTCGTTCATTGCCTACATCTGTCCCTTCTTCGGAGACATCATTTCGTTGGATATCCTTTTCGTGTTCTGTGTTGCGAGCCTTCACCGCACTCGGCGGATTCGTTTTTACGGCAATCTCCTCTGTGATTCCCCCATTCCTCCATTTCATTTGTTTCAGAGATAGTCTTTCTACAAAGGACAAGTGCGTCCACATCGTAGCCATCGTCTTCTGTTTCACGTTCATGTGTGTTTCTACCTCCTTTTCTACAGCACATCTCATCCAGAAGATCATGAAGTAAGAAATCCCCTGTTTGTTGGCACGAACGCCCCATTCCTTCGCTCTTCATCCGAAACACAATTACCGTGGAATGTGTGGAAGGGTTCCACGATTACCATTGGCATAGACCGCTGGATTCGCAATGATAAAAGAATAGCGTCATGAGCGTGGAACCAACGAAAGGAGACGTCGCTACTCCTCATAAAGAGAGCTTTGAAATTGAAACCCAGAAGCCTGCGGATAATGAGATCGCATTCGCCGACAAGAACGTGATACCGCACGGCGAGGTTTCGGTCGACGTGCAGGCGCCAGAGTCCTTTATCACACTGAAACAAGTGCGTGCAGAGTCGTTCTTCATTACCACTAGTTCAGTGTTTCAATCATCAAAAGTATCACCGGAGCGGGTATTCTGTGCACTCCGTATGCAATCAACAACGTTTCTTCTCGTATTGGCTCTCATTCCCTAGATGGGCTTGATTGGCACGGTCTTCGCCTATTTCGTGTTCTGCTTCGTGAACACGTGGTGCGCTGATCTTGTTGTCAAGGTTACGGAGAGCACTAGCAAGAAAGTGGTGCTGACGTGTGCAGTTGACCTTTAGCCATCGAAGTACCCCCCGAAGCACATCGACGGTGACTTCGCCAGAATCACATACCTCGTAGTCGCGTTTCTCCCCTCTTAGCCTAGATTCTGGGCCCCACCGGCTACTATGTGTTCATTGTTCTCTTTCTGATCACGATCTGGGGTGTCCAGGTCGGAACGCTGGTTTGTGTCTCATCTACTCTTCATCGTAGATCTCCATCGTCGATTTCATTTGCAAACTCCCGTGGCCGGGCAGCTTCTTCGCCGACGCCTCCTTCAAGAGACTCTTCTTCCACCTCATCTCCACCGCCATCTGTCTTTTATTCGTTCTCATGAAGGACATCTCGCCAATCATCACCGTCGCTTCTCTCAGCATCTTCGCCCTCATCATCTCCTTCGCCATTCTTTTAGTCTACGGCTTCATCAACTACGGCCTGACCTTCAAAGCCTCCATGCTGGCTCCCGTGTCCTTCGGCGCGCTCTTCGCCTCCATGGGAGTTCCCTCCTTCTCCCTCGGCTTCAACTACTCCTACATGTCCTTCTACGTCGCCTCCTCGCTCCGCTCTCACCCGTAGAAGCAGCTGCGCGCGGAGGACAAGCCGAATGCCCCCAGAGTGACGCGGCTGACGATGGGCCTGACCACGACGTGTATGGTGCTCCCGCCCGTGCTGGCGCTGCTGTCGTACAGCGCGAAGGAGGGCGGCATTCAGCAGAACATCCTGCTGATGATCCCCGAGCGCGAGGTGCGCGCCATCATCGTCAACGTCATGATGTACCTGTCCTGCCTGTTCACCTACCCGCTCTACTCCGTCGTCATCAACGAGTCGCTTGAGCAGGGAGGTCGCATTGCGCGAGTGGCGTGACACGTAGTCAAGACGAAGAAGTCCTGGTGGGTGTTCGTCAGCGACCCCAAGCGTCTGATCTACCGCATCATCCAGACCGTGGTGGTGTCCTTCATCGCGTTCATGTTCCCCGCGTTCGCCGACGTCATTTCGCTGGATATCCTTTTGCGCCGTGCGCGGGGCTCTTAACGACACTGGGCGGCTGCCTGTTCACGATTCTCTCGGTGATTATTCCGCCGTGGCTCCACTACATGTGTTTCAAGAGCACGCTGTCGAAGACCGCGAAGATGTGGGACATTCTCTGTATCATCGTCTTCTCCATTTTCATGGTCATTTCTACCATATTCTCCGCTATGAACCTGATCAACGGTCTCAAATCGCGTGTTTGTTAACAAAGACGGAAATCAAATGCTCCACAGCATTGCCTCGTTCTCCTCCTCTTTTGAGATGAACGGCTTGTTGATGGACTGGATCATCACGGAGCCGCACAGCGGGCACTCGGCCGCCACGATGGCATCCAATTCCGATTGCAGCTTGTCTCTCAGCTCCTGGTCGTTCTGCGACAGGTTCCCGCCGTTCAGCCCGCGCAGCTTCGTCTGGAGGTCCTTCACCTTCGCCTTCTCCTCCGCAGTCAGGTGGTTGTTGATCTATGCCTCAAATCCGCCACTCGCCTCCACCTCCCTCGTCAGGCAGTCCGCGTGGAACGCGTGCGAGCACGGGAACAGGTAGAACACGCGCGAGAGGATCGCCTGGTCGCACAGCTCGCACACCTGGTTGCCCTGGATCTCGCCGCGGCGGCCCTTCAGCGCCTGGATCTCGTTGCGAATCTTCTCCGCCGACGACGTGTACGTCATCATCTCGCCCTTCAGCTCGTCGATGCGGCTGTTGTAGTCCTCCAGCGACTCCACCACGCGGTCCTTGAACTTGTCGATCACCACGAAGTCGGGGAACCACGGCAGCAGATCGTCGATCTTCAGCAGCGAGCACTCCTCCAGCAGGTCGATCGCGCCGTTCACGTCCTTGCGCGTCTAGTGGTCATACCAGCCAGTCACGCCCACCTCGATGAGATAGCGCGCGATGATCAGCCAGAGCTTCTTGCGCGTCTCGTCGTCCTCCGCCTTGTCCGCGCAGTACTTCGCCAGCTCCAGGTCCACCTTCAGCGCCAGCTTCACCGCCTCCTCGTACAGGTGCAACAGCGTGTAGATGTACACACATGCCTGCGTCTTGCCCTCCTGGATGCACACGCGCAGCGCGTACTTCACGTCGTACACGTAGTCCTCCTTGAAGTAGTCCAGGAAGTTCATCAGGTCGTCGTTCTTCTCCTCCAGCGCGTACAACGACAACAGGTAGTTGTGGATCGCGGGATCCGTGTTCTGCAGCTCCTTCACCTGGTACTCCAGGTAGCGAATCGCCTCGTTCTAGGCGTCACCTCACACGCACACACCCACCTCGCCCAGCTCCGTGTTCCCCTTCGCCATCTCGTGGTGGCGGTGCTGGTCGTAGCGCACCAGCGCGGGAATCAGCTTGCACGGCGACAAGAAGCGCGCGGCGATCCACGCATCCACCGTCTCCGTCGGCGCCATCAGCAGCATCTGCGGCGCGAACTTGTAGTACAGCGCCTCCGCCTTCTCGATCGGCACCTCCTTCAGGATGAAGATCGCCGACTCGATGTCCTCGCGCTGGATGTGGTGGCTCAGCACGCGGTCGTAGTCCTCGATCAGGCGCGCGAAGAACAGCAGCTCCTCCACGCAGCCGTGCGACGACAGCAGCGAGTACGTGGTCTGCACGTCCAGGTTCGCGCGCTTCTCCGTCAAGAAGTTGCGGAAGTCAAGCAGCGTGGACTGCTTCTGCTCCTCCTCCTCCTCCGTCGTCGTCTATGAATGACTCGCGGTCGCGGGGCCAACGCTCATGCCGTTGATCTCGTCGAGGTAGATCTCCGTCAGCCACGTACACAGCAGCGTGCGCTGCGCCTTCTTCTTCGCCGGCACCTCGTCCAGCTTCTTCAGCAGGTACACCTTCAGCGCGCCGCGCGCGCCCTTGTCCATGAATTGTAGCGCGATCTCCTCCAGCGACAGCTGCGTCAGCGCGTACAGTCTAACCATCACTCCACACACTCTCATCCACTCCGCCGCGTGCGTGTAGTCCTCCTTGTGGAAGTAGTAGTCCGCCTGCGCGCGACGCACCTCCTCGCGCGCGATCGTGTCCTTGCACAGGCGCAGCGCCTTGTCGAAGTCGCGCGGCTCGCCGTCCTTCGCGCTCTGCAGGAAGAGCTTCCACGCGTCGCGGTCCTCGTCCTTGATGCGGATCTACGCTCCAGTCACCGCCGCGCCACCTACCACGAACAGCTCCTTCTCGCCGTACACCCAGATGTACCCCGTGAGGGGGTCGGGACACAGCCCGCGCAGTTCGGCGCCGCTCTCGCGCTCGTAGACCACGTTGTGACTCAGCAGGTTGTGCACCACCAGCTTCTTCCCGTACAGCGACAGCAGGTGGAACTCCGTCAGCGCGATGGACAGCGGCGCCACGCTGTGGCGAATGTCGTGCGTGTCCGTCGTCACCTGCTCGCCCGCCGCCTGCGACCCGTAGTACAGCGACCCGTAGTACACGCCGAAGCCCGTCAGCAGCGCGAACGACTTGGCGCGCGGCTCGGAGGGCTTGCAGAAGAAGCGCAGCTCCGTGTAGTTCATATCGCCTGAGGGTGAGAAAGGAGTGGCAGAAATACCCGGCAATTCGGTGCAGTTCTGGCGGTCCAGGTCCTTGTAGTACTCGAACATCGCCTCGAAGGTGGGACCCCCGATGAACTGGAAGTAGCGCGACGGGTTGGCGGTGGCGGCCATCACGAAGTATTTGTGACCCTGTCCCTCGATCTCGGGGAAATGTTCAATGTGAATGCTGCAAATCGGCATGTTCTGTTGCATCGAGAACACCTGCTTGATATATTTCTCCTTCCCGTCAATGGCCGTCTCCAAAATCATTCCGTTGCGCGTTCCGAGCAGAATGGGCTAGGGATGACAATACTCACTAACCCAAACTCCCGTGCACGTCGGATTTCCCTCGAGACGGTTCCACGCGACCGACTCGATGTGGTACTCGGAGAAGCGCTTCAATACGACCACCTTGGACTTGGAGGAGTGGAGGTAGTAGCAGTCGCCAGCGACGGTGGTGATGATCACGTGGTTGCCCGTGGGATCGATGAACACCTTGTGCACCTTGTCTTCTTTGAATGGCAACTCGATATCTATTCCATGATACGCAAGCGACAGCTGCCACCTTCCGGAACATCCTGGATGTTCCAGCGGACCAGTGTCTTCCCGGAGGTCGCGAACACGAGCACGTTGGCGGCCTCTGCCATCTAACGGATGAATCCGGCCACACGTGAGACGTACAGTGTAGATCGAGAGGGGCTCGACGGCCTTTCCCTTGGATGCCTTTCTCGCTGCAGGAATGGCGATACGCTGAATAGAAAACATCGCATTCGGATCTTCCTGCGAGTTGTCGAACGGCTGCTATCCCTCAACACAGAACGCGCGCGCACTACCTGATTCACAGAAAGACTGGCGGCGTTCATGGTATCGTTGCCCACATAGTTCAGATCTCCAAGCGTCCCGATCGATTCCATCGCTCCCTTGCCGTTAGGACCCTCGTTCCATTCTTCAAAGATGGAGTCCATGATCTAGAAAGAGGGTGAGTGCCGCCTTCTGGCCACACAACGTTCCGTACATTGCTCTTGTGATAAACACAGTACTGCGTAAGATTGGTGTTTTCCGAAAATAGTCCACTTTCGCGAGATACCCGATTCGGGAGGGATTTGGGTGAAACCAAGAAACAGCGACAGAAATAGGCTACAAGGGAAGCGGCGTCGCTAAGTTCGACGAGAAGAGCAGGATCGTCGTGAGGAGGAGGAAGGGGATCAGAATCATCCACTTCAGGTAGAACAGAGCCCCCACGTTGGAGTGCACGCTGACGTCCATCGTCGCCATCTGCTTGTGCTCGTTCTCCACAACCACGAACAGGTTGAAATAGCCCGTTTCCTGGAGATCGAAGGTCAGCACGTACGTTCCCGCCTTCTCCATTCTCTATTCCTCACTCCCTCCTCGCTCCCGAACCTTCTCTGCCAGCAGCACGTCCTTCCTGTACACACGCACCGTGTACTGCGCGTTGTAGAGATTCTTCCGCGCATCGACAATCGTGATCGGCAACTCCATCCGGCTTCCCCAGAAGTCCAAATAGTCCTCTCTACGCATCACACATGTCGAAAACAAGCACCTTCCGCTCCCAAAGAAGAAGCCGAAATAGTCGGGCGCGTAAATGGAATTCATGTTCACCCCGCGGTTATCGAAGCGATTCGTGCAGTTCCACTTCCCCGACGTCGTGAACTGGTACACGTTCCCGTTCAGCGTCCCGATCACCAGGTCCTACCCCTCAGTCCCCCTTCGCGCGCGTACGATGAACTCCGACGAGGGCGCGTGCACGGCGAGAACCTGCGCGTACACCTCCTCGCTGAGGTCGATCGAGCGGATGCACCCCGTGACGGCGTTGACGATGAGCACCGTGCCGCTGCTGGCCACCACGATGTGCTTCTCGCGTCCCGACTAGGTGTGAGTGCGTGGTGCCGAGCGTACGGTGGACAGATCGATGAGGAGTGGTGCAGTGCGAATCACGCCTCCTGTGCGCACGGGGAAGTGCGGCAGCGACTCGCCGGTCTTCCCGTTCAACACCCAGATGTCTCCGTTGTCCGTCACCGCCACGACGTCGAGCTGTCCGTCACCGTCGATGTCGGCGATCGCCACCGTCTATGCCTCACCTCGTCTCCACACCGCCACCTGCGAGAGCGGACCGGACAGCACGCGATACCACACCTCCTCGCCGCGATGGTCCAGCACTGCCAACACGCCCTTCATGTCGCCCACGATCTACGTCTCACTGCCCATGCCTGTCGTCACGATCTCCAGGTACGCGTCACCCACCAGGTCCGCGCACACGGGCGCCATGTGGATGGAGTTGAAGCGCACGGGGAAGCCGGGCTTCACCTCGCCCTTCTCATTCACCGCGAACAGCAGGCCCTGCGAGGTGCCGAAGACGGTGCTGACGCGCCCCATGCCCTCGATGTCCACCAGCACTGGCGTGCTGTGGCACCACGCCTTGCGCTGCGTCGTGAGCGTGCTGAGTCCCTGGGCGTGAGAGGAGAGGGAGGTGCGTACGAAAGTGTGGGACCACAACACACGGTTGCTGGTGAGATTGTACATGGTGACTCCGCACGCGAGGTATCTACGCGTCAGGAGGCTGGGGAGAGAAGACTTGTCGATGTCGATTCCAGCGATGCCATCAGGGTAGTCGTTCGAGCTCAGGTAGTACGTCACGGGAATTGCGAGGAGGATCGAGTTTGCGTCGAAAATGAAGCCGGGTGACGTGAGCACGTGCGGATCGAGCGTTACGTGGGTGATGCTCTCCTTCACGTACTTGCTCGCTCGCTGCATCTACTCCTCACTCTCAACGCCAATACTCACCTTCTGGAGATAGGACTCGGTGTCAATCTCATTCGCCAGAAACGCTCTCTATCCGTGATTGGCTCCTCCATTCCGCACGTGCACCAACGACTCTTGCACCTCAGAGGACGTCACACTGTTCAGCTCCTTCACTTCCGTAACCTCCTGCTTCATGTCAAACCAGAAGCGATTCACGGGCAGCGACGGCAGGAAGAAGGAATCGTAGTGACTGATCACGTGGTGCTCGTTCAACTACCCAACACGCCCATATGCCCAAAAGTACATGCGAAACGCGAATAATACCGTCCTCGTCCACGTTGATAATGTCCTCGAACCCATCGAAGTCCACATCGTAGATAATCGGGGAGCCGCTGAACGTGTAGTCCCCAAAGCTGTAGGGCCATCCTTCGTGGGACAAGCCGTCCGCGTTGATAATGTCCATATACTTCCAGTAGCTGTTGACGACGATCTACGCATAAGCACATCCTCCCTCCCCGCACATCGTCGTTTCCGTTCTTCAGGAAGGAGTACGCAACGGGCGTCGAAATGCAGCTCGATTGCAGCTCCTTCTTCCACCTCATCACCACCTCCAGGTCGCATTTCTGCTGCTTTCGGTAGTTACGTGCGCTTATATCCGTTGCGTATCGAAAGGAGGACACTCCGGGCTTCATGGAGTAACTAGTCCATGATCGGTTTTATCCAAAACGAATACTCCTTCGGAATTGCTGAGCACAAGCAGAACAAGATGCAGTAGCGAATGAAGAAAACCCTCATACTCGGAATCATCTTGTGATGTCCGTGAGTCGGGCGATTCCACGCACGTGCATGTCATTTCTCACTTTCTGCGGGCGACTCGGCTCCAAATGGGTGAAATGGGAACTGTCTCATTTCCTGCCTTCCAACAGCACCAGGAAGGAAACGCGGGAAGGAGACAAACAATCCATTTTGAAATCGATGAAAGAAGAAATAGCGCGTGAAGCGGACCCGATTCCGGAATCCAGCCCACTCCTCCCAGTCTTCTCCCTCGAAAAAGGGGCCATATGGTCATAAAGGACGTCAGTGCAAATACCCAGATTCTACAGCCTTCCAAATGAAAAGCTCATTGTTTTTGGTATGGAGACGGAGACGGGGAGTGATGCGGCGTAGAGTTTCCTTCTCCTTCCGTTTTTGGCCCACTGCTTTTATGTGAACTACGGACCTTATGGCATCAACGAGCGTGCGATCATCTACCGTGCTGTGTATATGTACGGCATGGACGATGCCCCCAAAGTGAAGTGAGGCGCGGTGGGTGCGAATGAGCGTTTAGCAAGGACGGGAAATCCGAGCTGAGCATTTCCGTGGCTGCCACTGCCGCAAACAAGAAGCAGGTCAACGGCAACGTGATTGTACCACGCCCGTGTGCTTTTCAACTCTAGCTTGCGTTCATGAGCGACAAGGCGTTCAAGAACATGGGCTACAAGAATGCCTCGGGCTTTGTCGTTCCTTGTTGCGATGAATCCGGTTACAGAGTGCGTCTCGTCTGCTCGCTCCTCACTGCGTAGAATAACCTCTGCAAGGAGAAGAATACGCTCATCATCCCCGACGAGTTCAAATCGCAGGTCAGCATGAAGACTCACTCCCTATCGTACCTCCTCTCCCTCTCGCTCACCCGCTAGGGAGGACCCCGTCATCAGCGACTCGTACAGCGTCCCCAAAGCCGGCATGTACTACGTCGTCGCGGCTGTGTCGTCGCTGTTCGTGCTTCTGACTCCTAGGTGCAACCCGATGATCACCGTGGGCACCACGCTCGAGGGTAAGATGGCGGCCGAGAACCCCTACGGCCACCTGCCCGCCACGCAGTACAAGAGCCTTCCCTTCTACAGCTGGATGTCGTTCCTGTACGTGATCACGCTGATCGTGTGGGGCATGCTGTGCATCCAGTACTCCAAGGAGATCATGTCAGTGCATCTCATGATCCTCGTCCTCCTCTCCTCCTGGCGTGACGCGTAGGCGGTGCTGGGCTGCTTCGTGCTGGACTATCTCGTGAAGGTGCTCTATCTGTGGGTGTACAACTCCACGGGCTACGACTCGCTCTCCTACGTCTCCGTCTTCTTCGACGTATTCACCCGCACTCTCACGCGTGTCCTCACTATCCTCGTGTGCATGGGTCTCGGCATCAGCTGTGCGAGCATCCCCGAGTCCACTCTCAAGATGGTGTTCTTCGCCATCATCTACTTCGTGGTCAACTGCTGGGACTCCTTCATGGCCATGCAGCCGCCCTCCGCCAGTTTTATCTCCAAGGCTCGCATCTACATCACTGCTGGGTAGCGCTTCGAGCGACGGGTCACGGGTAGAATGGACGCGCTGGTGTACTTCTGGGTGTTCCAGAGCCTCATGACCACCATGGACACGCTGAAGCAGAACAAGCAGAACGCCAAGCTCGCCGTGTTCATGCGCCTCTACACGCTGCTGCTGCTGAGCGTCGTCGTGTCGACCATCACTCTCGTGGCGTTCAGCTACTTCGTGAGCCACGAGGAGAACACCATGATGTGGAAGTATCAGTGGTTGTAGGGCGCGGGCGCGGCGTGTGACGTAGAATGAACGACGGCATCTGGTCCGTGTATTACTTCATCCTGTTTTTGTGTCTCATGGTGATGTGGAAGCCGAACGAGAACGCCTCGGCCTATGCCTACCACAGCGAGCTGGCTACCGAGATGCACGAAGATGTGGGAGTGATGGAGAGAGATGATGTCTAGGACGAGGAGTACGGTCTTCCTCAGGATAAGCTTGTTGTAGGGGAAGGGACGTGGAGTCATGCGTAGGAGTCGGAAGAGGAGGAGGGCAGTGTCGTCGTGAACACGATCAGCAGCGATATGAAGCCCATGACCATTACCGAGGGAGAGAACAAGGCTTGATACGGATCGAGTATCGTTTATTGTGCTTCTGTTTGTTTGGAGTTGTGTTCTGAATTGTGCTTAGCATCGGTTTTGGATTCAAACCCAAAATCGAATTTGGAGTCACGCGCAGAATTGTGTTCTCGACTATCCTCAGAATCATGTTCGCTTCAAAGTGTGGTCGCGTTCTGCGCGGGGTTCGAGGCAACGTTCTGGTCCTAGGGAAGAATGCTTGCTTTCGGCCCACTCCAACTCTGTGTTCCGTGAATTCTTCCTTCCGTTTCTATCGTGCCTTTTCCAACGTCGTGGACGAGGGCAAAAAGGCCGTTGAAGGAGAAAAGGCCGTAAAAGAGGCGGCTCAACAGGTTGTACAAAAGCCCCCCGTGTCGAGAGTCCGGCAGACGGTGGCGGGCTTGTGCATTGGCTTCGCCGCGTCGGCTCTTGGATCGATGGTCGGATTGGGGGGCGGTTTCATCATCATCCCTCTCCTGACCTCGATCGGTGGAATGACGCAGCACCAGGCTGCCGCGTGCAGTCTGGCGTCTATCTTCGTGAACAGCATCACCGGCACCTCGACCTACATCAGTCAGGGTCTCGTCGATCTCCCTGCCGCCGCAGTGATCACCGCAACGTCCATGTTCATGTCGCGGTACGGCTCGCGCTGGTCGCGCAACTTCGAGTCGAAGACACTGAAGAAGTACTACGGCTGGATGTGCCTTATCGTGGCTCCTCTCATCCCCTTGAAGAACTACATCATGAACAAGAAGAAGGAGGAGGAGGCGCAGGCGGCGGCGCAGGTGGTGGAGGACGATCTGGCGGCGGAGAACGCGAAGTTTGGTTACCGCGACTGTCTCTCCAAGGATGCGCTGAAGAAATCGGAAGCAGTGGAGCATTCTCCACTCCTCCTTACGCTGGGTCTGGTTGCCGGCACGATGAGCGGCTTCTTCGGAGTGGGAGGCGGTATTATCGTATCTCCGAGTTTGTGTCTCTTTACGAAGATGGCTGGAAAGAAGATCATGGGCACCTCTTTAGTACGCGTGGCTCCCTGCTCTCACCTGTAGGCGTCGATGATCGTTCCAACCTCGATTTCTGCGACGATGAGCTACAAGGCGGGAAACATGATTGTGGGAACGGCCTTGCCCATTTGTTGCGGCTCTGTGGTAGGCGGCTATGTGGGCAGTAAAATTGCTGGAAAGATGCCTGTCAATGTGATTCAGTGGGTGTTGGTGGGAGTGCTCATGCTTGCCGGTGTTCGATCGATTGTATAACGTAACAAGCGCGTTTGTTTAATCCAACTCTTCTTGCTCCTCTCGCGGGATAACCTCGCGGCAAATGGGGCACGAATTGTGCTACACTTCACGATAATCACAAGCTACGACCTGGTTCGTCCACTGCACGATGCATGTTACATGAAAAAGATGGTGGCAGGGCAACTCCACTACCTGATCCTGCGCCTCGTAGCGACCGAGGCAGATGGCGCACTCCTCCGTCAGCATCGCTTCTGTCGGACTCTTGGCCGGTAGAGCCGATACGTAGTCACGAGCAGGAGTCAAGAATTGCTAGTCTTCACATCCACTGATTGCTTCATACGATGGGAAGAATGCCGGAGAGAGAATCGCGCACACGATTTGAAAAACGGGGAGCAGCGGAAACGCCCTCTCTGCCAAGGCTGCCGTCCAGGTCAAAGTGGAACATAGGACGGATTCTACAGATCACCGAGACTGCGTAGCGAAACATGTTACAAATGCGGGAAATGACGGACGGACTTAGTACCTACAGGGGAAGCATGTACTCATCGAATACGCCGTGCAAGTTCAAATTGATAGTGATTCCGGTGTCTCTGTTCCTCCTGATCACAAGATCCCCGTTACTCATGGATATCGTCGTCGCGTCCTCGTTTCTATCTCTGTAGCATTAGTATGACAAGAAACCCATACACTGCAATGTCAAAGTCGATGATGCGCTCCTCTGGAACCATTTCGATGGTTGCGTTGTGACACTACGAGTCACATTTTGCGATTAATCGCACCTGGGCGCAAATCACTTGATCACGGTCATCCTTTTCCAC
>ENA-UEQW01001187-UEQW01001187.1-human-gut-metagenome-genome-assembly--contig:-NODE-1187-length-22075-cov-3.736931_pt1 | contig 22075 bp, 27 predicted proteins | sample MGYA00242947_ERZ507947 | MGnify/ENA primary metagenome ERZ507947 (study PRJEB26167, sample SAMN06115421) | human gut metagenome | host: Homo sapiens | place: China:Guizhou | collected 2015-03-17... | reverse complement strand
ATGCTCCCGTAGACTTCACGCACCGTGTCCTCTTGCCATGCCCCGGCCTGTACGGACCCTCCCTGCACCCACGCTCGGAAACGCGGAGGCTATCACAAAAACTCAAGCACGGAGGCCAAGATACAGAATGACGGGAATCGCAACGTTGACCGGACGGTTATCGGCGGCTGTAGGAACAACTTTAGCTGCGGAGAAGACCAGATTGCCATACAGCGGTTCGCCTCCGGACGCATCTATTATGCCATTGTTTGGGTCACGTACCACAGATATTGCACCCGATGATGGGGAACCGGGTGTAGAGCCAATCCTACACAGGTTTGCAGTACCGGCTATCTCTCGTATTGCATCTCCTTGCCAACTCCCGGCCTCCCTCCCTGTTCCCCCCGTCCACGCTCGGAAAGGCGTTCATCAACATAAAAACTCAAGTAGAGCTGCCAAGATACAAAATGACAGGTATAGCAATGTTGATGGGACGTGTTTCATCGGCAAAGCGCCCAGACGGGCCGTATGAGTATGTGTAGTACTGTCCCGCATCAAGAACTATGTTTGCTTCGCTTGCTCTCCCAGAATCGTCGATTTGCGTAGCTCTCGTACCAGAGATGCCAGCATATGTTGGTATAAAGTGCTCATGACGCTGTACGGCATCACTTTGTATCTCTCCCGCTTCCCGGCCCGCCCCCGTCCAAGCTCGGAAACGCGGGAGGTTAGGTTAAAAGTCATGCAGAGTTGCCTAGATAGATAATACAGGGTTGCCAGATATGGACGGGGCAAGTCTCGGTGGCCTGACGTTGGGCTGATTCATAACGATACATAGGAGCTGTATTTGAACCATAAGCTAGGCAAGACGCATCTCTTCCTCTTGTTTTTATAGTCATTTCTATGGAAATAGGTGCGTCCGCTGCTGATAATGGGCGTGCTTCAAAAGAGTTTATCCCCACTTGCACCGTATCCTGTGCCCATGCTCCTGCCTCTCTACTTCCTCCCTGCGTCCACCCTCGGAAAAACTGTTCGCTTAGGTTAGGAACGTATAATCCCGTAGGGTTAGCGGCATTTGGTCGCCATTTTCCGAGGTTAGCTGCGATGGTGGCGGAGTTCGCGTTATACGCCAGCAACATCCCTGCGAACCCTCCGGCATCGTATATCTTTTTCAGTTCGGGCCAGTCTGCGAACAGCGCGAGGTCGCCGTTCGCCCAGACGTGCCCGGCGGGCAGGGTCGTGGAGCGCCAGTAGCGCGGAACGCCGATCATGGAGAGCCGAAGGGCCTCGCAGTAGTCGAGAGCTTTCTTGTCGGCTGCGGAAAGAAGGCCGTTCTTTGCTTGAGTAGCAACGGCGTATGTCGTATTGGTGTCAATATCGCCTATGAGTTGAAAGTACGTACCATCATAGATGAAATCATATGTCCTGTTTGCGGCAAGGTATCCCGCAGCAATCGCGGCATTTCTGTACCGGATGGCCTTGGCTCCGGTTGCATTGACGTTGAGTGTCGGGTTGGCTGCCGTATTCGTGACCGTGAAGCGCACCGCGATGCGTGCCCCTGTTGCGAGAACAAAGCCCGTACAGTTGACCGCTTTAGCCGCTGTTTCCGCCGCTGTGGAACAGGTTCCATAGTGTATGATGTTCGCTGAACCGTTGAAGCTGACGCCGTCAATCGTCCGGGCGGTGGCAAGTTTCGTCGCTGTGCCAGCGTTCCCAGTGATCGTGGTCTGCGCAGGATGCACATGATCGCCCCGTGCAAACGTGCTTTTCTCCGTACCTACAGCGGCGGTTCCGGCGGCCTTTGGCGTTGTTTGGGAGGCTTTGGCATGGCCCAACACGGTATCCGTAGCCTCCACGCTTGTATGCGAAGCAGGGGCCGCGCCGATGTCCGCAGGAGTGAGCGCGTCCGTGCCCCCGGTCTTGTGTGTGGCTTTGTGTGCCGTGGGCGTCCGGGCATTGCTCAGACGGGCGTCGTTCCCTTGGCACGCTGTGCCCGCAGCCGTGCCATAGCTGACCGTCAGGGTCCGATCCGCTTCGAGAGTGCCGCCCCCACTGAGGCCCGTGCCCGGTTTGATCTGAATCGTCTTGTCCGCGGCCCCGATGTCCGCTGGCGTGATGGCGTCCGAACCTCCGGTCTGGTGCGTAGCCTTGTGCGGCTTTGGCGTCCGAGCGTCGGCAAGGCGCACGTCATTGCCCTGACACGCCGTGCCCGCCGTGTTGCCGTACTTGACGGTCAGCGTCCGGTCGGCTTCGAGCGTGCCGCCGCCCGTGAGCCCCGTCCCGGCCTTGATCTGCACGCTCTTGCGGGCCAGTGTCTCGTGCGCCCCGCCGTCCTTGTTGTGCGCGTCGAGCTTGCGGTCGACGTACTCCCGCGTCGCCAGCACCTGCGCCGGGTCGATCTCGATGGAAACCGTGGCCGCATCGAGGACGCGGATGATGAGCCGCACAAGCAGGTCCGTTGCCGCGCCGGAACTGATGTCCGGCTTCTCGGTCAGCGGCGTGTTGCCCACGGCGAACAGCGTCCCGTCATCCATCCACAGGCCCACTTCGCGGATGTACCAGCCGCCCTCGGCTTGCGGGATGAACAGCTCGGCGGTGAACAGATCCGGGGTGGCCGGATCAAGCACGATGTCATTGATCTGGGCGCGGAACCGTTCGTTCACGAGCTTCGTCATTGTGGAGAGCGGCGTCACGGGGTTGCCCCCGCCGTCGCCCACGGACATATGCGAGAGCTTGACGGTCTTGCCCTGCGTCAGCGCCTCTCTGACGGCGTTGCGTCCGGCGTTCGTCGTTACGGTGCGGAATTGTTGGCTCATATCTCCTCCGGTGCGATGGTCAAAATGTGCTGCCAGTGGGCGACGGCGCCCGTGTTCAGCGAAAGTTCCTGTTCCAAATCCGTGATTTCCTCGGGCCAGATGGTCATGGTGTTCCCCATGCCGAGCACGGCCCCGAAACGCGTTTCGCAGTTGCTGCCGAGCGCCACGGTGATGCCGAGGTGGTCGAGGTGCGAACGGGTGTTTTTCGTTTCGAGGATGATCTGGCGGGCGCGGTTGATGTCGTCGGCGACGATGCCCTGCTCGAACAGCGTCACCAACACTTTGAAATGGTACGGCTGGCCGCCTTCGTAGTCGTACCATTCCGTCACTGTCGTCTCGACGTTGCCGAGGGCGGCGGTCACGGCGGTTTCCACGGCCCACGGCGTCCCTTTCTTGCGGTGCACGGCGATGGCCGTCTTCACCATCTCCAGCCGTTCCGCGTACGTCCGGGCGATGTCGTAGTTGTCGACGTGGAGCTGCCACGCCAGCAGATCCAGCAGCGGCTCCTCAAGCGCCCGCAAGCCCCCGGCCTGTTCCGCAAGGCGGCGCAGGGGCGGCAGCAGGTCCGGCTCCTTGCCGTAGAGCCGCGCGTACAGCAGCAGCGACGGGATGGCCTTCACGGACGGCACAAGCAGCCCGTCCAGCGCGTCGGCCGCCGCCCGGATCGCCGGATCGCCAGCGATGGAATCCGGGAGCAGCTCAAGGAACGGCGTGGAACCGATGCGCCGGCTACTCATCTTCAACCCCGCCGAACGTCATGGACACGGACGTCTCGCGCGCTATCTGCGTCTCGGTGAGCCGCTGGAAAACGGGTGTCGCCAGTTCCACGCGCTTGGCCCCGGCGTTCCGCATCCGGGCGATCAGCTCGTCCGGGTTGATGTCCCGCCCCGGCTTCGACCGCTGCCAAAGGCGGTATCCCTCCACAGCCGCGTCCACGGCCTTCGTGATCGAGGCCAGCAGCGTGGAGTCGGACGACGACAGGAACCACTTCCCGGCAAGCGCGTACTCCACCGTCTCCGGCGACCCGACGAGCACCTTGTCGGTGAGCGGGCGCACGTCCTTGGGCGTCAGCGCGTTCTCCACCTCTTCGATCATGGCCTCGTCCGGCAGTTCCCCGTCCGTCATGACAAAGCGGACGTCAACGATGCCCGGCGTCGGGGAGGTGACGCTCACCGCGCTGATGTCGGCGCTCACCGCCTTGACCCGCGCTTCATACGCGCCGTTCGGCCCGGCAACGGAAAAGCTCTCCGGAGCCATGCGGATGCGGTCGCGGAACCGCTCGTCCCCCTCCTCGTCACAGCCGGAAAGCGTGGTGGCCACGTTGCTCACCAGCGTGATGTACGGCAGCGGATCGACGAGGCGGCATATCTGGCCCGGCAACAGGCCGTTGCCCGAGGCCCCCGCTTCCGTGGCCTTCGCGGACGTTTCGACAAAAAGCTCCCCCGCGGGAAGCACGGCGTCGGACAGCGTGGCGAACATGACCCCGCCGGACTGCGTGGTCACGCGCGTCCCCGCAGGGATGGGCACGGCGAAGTCCAGCGCCTCGTCGACGCCGAAACGCACGGTCGTCCGGGCGGGCTGCGGCTGGATGCGGATCACGCCCATCGGCGCGCCGAGGTGGTCGAGATGCCCGCCCCGCGCGTAGGCAAGGAGGTTCTGCTTCCCGGCAAGGTCGATCAGGCCGTTCTGGACGGAAATGACGTAAGCCAGCGATTCCAGAAACAGGCGCACGGGATCGCCCGGCTGGAGCGTCGCCTTGGCGATGGCCTCATACGCCGTGATGATCGCCGTTTCCGTCTCCCCGGCGCTCTGCGGCGCGAAAGAGACGGACGGCAGGCCCGAAAGATCAGCGAAAGTCATTCAGGTACTCCTTGCGGATTTCGACAGTGACCACGGGCGTCAGCTTCCCGTCAGCCGCGCCGGACGTATCCGTCCTGAAGGTCACGCTCTTGACCTTGATGCGCGGGACGCAGCGCTCCAGCCCCCGCCCTATCTCCGCGACGAGCAGGGGCCTCGACTCGGGCAGCGGCAGGTCGATCAGCTCCCACGACAGGCCGAAATCCCGGTCGAGCGGTACGCTTCCCTTACGTGTGGCCAGCGCCGTGCGGATTTCCTGCGCCAGACCGCGCAGGCCCGTCGCGCCGATTTCCACGGACGCGGGCACGCCCATATCCACGGTCAGTTCCATCAATTATACTCCGTGAGGTTCAGGGCTATTTCGGCGCTCATGGTCACGCCGTTGTGGAAAATCCGGTGCTGCACCTCAACGCTTTTGAGCACGTACAGGCCGTAGTAGGTCAGGCCGAGCACGAGCGGCACCTCCTCGCCGAGCACCGCCAGCTCGCGCAGGGCGTCGATCCGCATGTCCACGGTGAGCGCCAGCGGCGTCAGCGGGAAAAGCTGGACGGTCAGGCTGAGGGTGTCCAGATTGCGGCCCGTGTGCTGCACCTTCGGAAGCCCGGACACGCATTTGTGCTCGGCAAACTGGATCTCCCGCTGCTGCTTGAGGTCGCGGAATGTGGCCACCTCAGCGTCGGTCACGGTGAAAAAGAAGGTGCCGAGGACGCCCTGGTACATCATTTGGGCGCTCCGGTGGTCCCGCCGTGCGGACAGTCGTGGACATGGCCGAGGAAGGAAATGCCGTTCACGGTCACGTCTCCCCCGGTGACGGTCATGTTGCCCCGGTGCCTGATGTTCCCCTGCGTCGCGGCCTCCGTCCCCCCGCCTCCGGCCCCGCCCATCGAGAGCGCGGGCGTGTTCAGGCCGATCTTCGCCGCCGAGGTCAGCTCCAGCGCGCCACCAGCCGTCACCTTGCCGTTTCCTTGAAGCGTCACTTCAACATTTCCGGTCACGCTGGCCTCCACGTCGCCTCTGACCGAGGCCCTGAGTTTGTGCGCGGCGCGGTCGTACTCAAGCGTCGTGCCGTCGCTGAACGTCCGGTGGAACTTGTCGCCGCTCGCCACGGGCGGTTTCTGCGCCCCATACATGGAGCCGAGCACGAAGCCCTCCTCCAGCCCGTTGCCGAGGAACAGGCACAGCACCTGATCCCCCACGTCCGGCAGGTCGAAAGCCATGTCCGCGCTGGCTCGGGGGACGAGCACGGGGAGCCACCCGGAGACGAGCTTCGCGGTCACGGTGTCGCGGAACTCCACCCGGACGCGGTGCTTTTCCGGCTGGCGGGACACGACAAAGCCCACGCGGGCAAGTTCGTTCATCTTCATATCCATCAGTAATCCAGCGCCTTTTCCAGCTCCAAGCTGGTCGTGTATCCGCCGTCAGCCGAAAACGTGTGCGTCGCCTGGGCGATGACGTATTTCGAGTCGAAGCGGCCCCATCCCTGAATGTCCAGCACGGTGCCCGCCCGGAACCGGGTGTCGCCCATGCCGGACAGCGAGGCGGTCTGTTCCTTGCGGTTCTTGTCGCGCAGCTCCGCCTTCGCCATGCGCTCGGCCTGCGCCTGATTCTCGATCCGCTTGTTGATGTAGAGCACGCGCCCGGTCGCCGGCGGGATGTTCGGTTCGTACTGCGTCTCTATCGTCTCGGAATCCGCCGCTTTCGTGTAGCCGACCACGCATTGCGTGTAGATGCCCTCGGTCGTCCGCTTCGCCCGGAAGGACTGGAAGTCCAGCCCCTCGCCGGGGTCGGCCTCCGACGCCCGCCTGATGGCGATGGGCTCCAGCTGATCCGCCGTCTGGCCCGCGTACACGACCACCCTGTCGCTTTTCACCGCAAGCCGGAGGCCCTGCTCCTTGGTGATGCGCTGCATGAACTCAAGGTCGCTCTCCTGCCGCTGCTCCACCCGCTCGTAGACCAGCTCAGGCCCGCGGTAGAGCGTGTCCAGCCCGGCGGCGCCGGCAATGTCCGCAATGACCGTGGTGATGGGCGTCTTCTCCCACGAGCGGGTCTTCTTCTGGAGCATGAGCGAGGATTTCACGGCGGCGGGCACGGCCTTGACGGTCACGGTGTCGCCGCCTTCCGCGCTTGACTCCAGCTCCATCTCGTCCACCTCGAACGTCCCGCAGGGCAATTCCTCGACCGCGCCGATCTCCCGCCAGTTCTCCGTGAGGATGCTGGCCTCGATCACGTCCCCGGTCTGCGGGAGCCAGTCGCCTTGCCAGATGCCCTCGCGGTCCTCCAGCACGATCTGGAGGTCGTCCAGCTCCTCGTCGGCCTTGTCGGTGTAGGTCAGGCTGACGAGGTACGGCATGAGGTCGAGGGTCACGTCATGCCCCTTGATGCTGACGGTCACGGCTGCGCGGCGCATCACATGCGCTCCCACGGGGGCAGGGAGGACACCTTGGCGACAGGCGGCGCTTCCGGCGCAGCCACGCGCACGTCGCCGCCGAAAATCAGGACGTCCAGCTCATCCACGTTCTCAGGGAACAGCGTGCCGAGCCGCAGCTCGTCGCCGTAGGCGTCCTTCGCAAGCTGATCCCATGCCTGCCCCTGCCGCGTCGTCTTCTCACTGGGCATGTGCCGTCCTCGCCTTGTCCGAGCGCATCCTTTCGAGCGCGCGCCGAACGAGCTTTTCAAACTCCGGCTCCAGACGCCGGAGTTCTTTTTTAAGCGCGGGCAGATTCCCCGCGTCCGCGATGTTGAAATGCTGCACGATCTGGATGTCCCCCGAAGCCTCCGGCTGGCGCTGCGCGGAAGCCTTTTTGTTGCGCTCCAGCAACATCGGCGTTTGGGGAAGCACGGGCGGAAGGGCATCGCGGCCGAACTTCGCGCCGACCGTCCGGGACCACTGGTCCGGGGCCGCGCCCAAGGCATTCTTCAAGACCGCGAACGGCGATCCGCTCCTGTCCTGCCGCTGGACGGGGTGGAAGATGGAACGTGCGACAGGCTGAGGGGACGATGAAGACGCCGGGATGTTGACGACAGCCGGGGGGATGTCCGGCTCGCTCACCTTCGAGAGCGAGGCGTCGAAGAGTTTGGGCAGGCGGTCGAAGGTCTTGTTCAGGCCGCCGACGAGGTTCTGCCCGGCTTTCGAGAAGGCCACGGTTTCGGAGTCTCCGGACGACGAGGGCAGAAGCACGGACGTGCCCACGGGCTTCGATGCGTCCTTGTCCTTTTTCGAGGCAGCCGGGATGAACACCGTGCTGAACCTGTTCCCGCTGTCCAACGATACGACCGTGACGGGTCCGACTCCCTTCCCTTTCTTGCCCTTCTTTTTCTTGCCGTCCTCGTCGCCCCAACCGCTGAAATCCGGCGCAGGCAAGGAATCGTCGACGAAGTCGCCGCCGGGGGCGTCGCCCGTGGGCATCCCGGGAAGCTGCTTCGCCGTTTCCATCGGCTTCGGACCGGCTGGCTTGTCCGGGGCCTTGTCCTGTGGCTTAGGGCCTACGAAGTCGGGAGGAGACTCCAGCGATTCCTTCCCCTTTTCGTTGCCCGTCCTGACCCATGCCGCCCCTTCTTCCGCCGTGCTGCCTTGCCAACCGCCAAAATTCATGTTCAGAGCGTCCGCCGTATTGCGCTTGAACGTCTCCGATTCGGTCCATTTTTTCGCAATGGTATCGACAGCGTTGAAAACCCAATCAACGATTCCCTTGATGAAATCCGCCGCCCACTTAAACTTTCCGCAAATCCAATCCCACGCCTTGCCGAAATACGGGCCGACGACATCCCAATTTTCGATCAACCAGTAGGCTGCCAGCCCGATACCCGCGATGGCGATCCCGACCGGGCCGAACGCAAACTTCAACGCGCCGAGGCCCACTTTGAGGATCTTCGTTCCTCCTTCCAACACCTTGAGCCCACGCGCCGCCCACACGGAACCGATGGAGGCTTTCTTCTGGATGCCTACGAGACTCAACATCCCCGAACCAAGGCTCTTGACCGTGCTGACGGAACCTTTCCCCACATCCGCCCACGACAGATGCGCCGCCCGGTTCAGGAGCGCCGCTATGGTGCCGCCCCTTGTCGCCGCTGTGTTGGCGATGGTCGCCCCGCGAAGCGCCAGCATCCCGCCCTTCACGGCGTTGATCGTCGTCGCAAGGCCATTGTAGACGTAGCCGAAAACGATGCCGCCAACGGTCAGGGCCGCCAGCGCGCCCACGCCGCCGAGCAGTGCCGTGGTGACGTTCGGATATTCCTTGGCAAACCCCGTAATCACGCCGACGCCCTTGCTCATGGTCTTGAGGAAGGCGTTGTAGGCTGGCAAGGCCGCGTTGCCGACCGTGATGCCGAGGTTGCGCGTCTGCTGCGCGAGCTTGGCCTCTTCGGTGGCCGTGGTCTTCATCCGGTTCTGGTACTCTTCCAGAACCGAATCATCGACGTTCGAGTTGGCGATTTCAAAGGCTTGCTTGAGCAAACCAAGGTTTTCCAGCAACGGCGCGATGGCGGCGATGCTCTCCTGCCCGAACAGCTTCATTGCGACTTCGTTCTGGCGTTCTACGGGAACCCGCTTGATTTGCTTCAAAAGCGTCATGATCGCGCCCTTGGCGTCGGTCTGCATCTGCTTCTGCATGGCCTTCGGATCGAGCCCAAGGCGGCTGAAAATCTCCTTCTGGTCCTTGGTCATGGAATTCCCGAGCGCAAGGACATTCGTAAAGTTCTTCATGGCTGTGCCGGCCACTTCCACTTCCGCCCCGGACGCCTTGAAAGCCATGCCGAGCGCGGCGATGTCCTGCGACGCCATGCCGGACCCCTTCAAGAGCGGCCCCATCCGGGTGAAGATACGGTCGATCTCGCCCGCTTCGCCGTTCATCTCGTTCGAGAGGGCGTTGATCACGTCAGCCGTGTGCCGGGCTTCCTGCGAGGTCATGCCCATGCTCGACCGCCATGTCGCCAGCGAGTCGCCCGCCTGTTCCGCTGTGACGCCCCACGCGATGCTCATCTGGATGGCCTGCTCGGTGTTCGACCGCATCTCCTCGCGGGTCTTGCCGAGCCCGGCCTGTGCCCCGGAGGTCATGATCGCCACCACGTCCTCGAACGACTTGCCCGTCTCCGAGGACATTTTCAGGGCGTCCTGATAGACCTGCCCGAGCAGCTCGTCGTCCGCGCCGTTCATGACCTTCTTGAGATCCGCGAACGTATCTTCGGCGCTGACGGCCAGCTTCACCGGAATGGCAGCCGTCGCCGCCTGTGCCGCGCCGCCGATGAGACGCCCGTTCAGATCCGACCGCTGATCACGCAGCGCGGCACGGCGGGACATATTGGCATCCACGGCCTGCTGGTGGCGCTTTGCAGCCTCCATGCTGGCCGAAAGCGTGCGGTACCGCGACGCCAGCTCACCGATCCTGTTGCCCGCGCTCGTAGCCAGAGCCACGGTTTCGCGGTAGGCCGCGCCGGACTGCATGAGCTTCGCGGAGAGCTGGCCAACCTCCTCTTCGGCGCGGGCCAGCTTCAAGGCCAGCGCCCCGGACGCGCCGCCGGAGTCCTTGGCCTTGGCCTGAAATGCGGCAAGGCGGGTTTCAGCTTCACGGAGGTTTCCCCCGAGCGCCTTGAGCGCTTCCCGCTGTTTCGCCAGCATCGGAGCGAGGCGGTCCCCCATGTCGGCGGCGGGCATCCCGGAAAATTCACGGCTCAGTGCCCCGCGCTGCGCGTCCGCGGCACGGGCCACGAACAACCGGGAACTTTCCCTGTCCTTGCGCTTCCGGAGTTCCTCCATGTCGGTGCCGAGCGCCTGATGCTGAGAGCCGAACGCCTGATAGCTTCCGGCGGAACCAACCGCTGCGGCCACAGTTTCACGGTAATTCAAGCCGAAGGACTTGGCGCGTTCAGTTAAACGGCTGACCCGTTCCCGGGATTTTTCAATCTGCTGTTCCAGACCTTTCGTCTTCCGGCCCGTCCGCTCCGCCGTCGCCTCATACTCGGCAAGCTGCCTGCGGGCTTCCTTGAGTTCCGCGACCTGCGCCTTGATCTTGTCCTTCTGTGCGGACATGGCGGCGCCCACCTTGCCTATGGGTGAGCGCTCCATGTCCCGCAGCGCTTGCGTGACGGCACCGATGCGGTCGGAAGCGGCCTTGAACGAAGAGCCGAAACTCCCGTCGAGGTTCGCTCCCAAGCTGAAAGAAACGCCAAATTCACGCGCCATTGTCGTCCATATCCTTTGCGGCGTCGGCATAGCCGACGAACGCTTCCGGTGTCAGATTGCGGATTTCCGTCCTGCTCCAGCCGCTGAATTTCGCCAGCGACAGCATCGCTAGGCGGAGGCCGTGGAGCCTTCCCCTTGCGTCGTAGCCGTCGCGGTTTCGGCCTCCTCCCTCTTTTTCGGCTTCGTAGGGCGGAGGGAATTGTGCGCCGCGCGGATCGCCCCGATGTCGTCCTCGTCGAGCGTCCGGAGCACGTCGTAGGGAACCCCCGTCACGATGGACAACGTGCACAGCTCGACGGTGACAGGGTTGTTCCCCCGGTTGAAGGAGATGGCCATGTCCATCGCGTCCTCGTCGTCGCCAAGCGTGGCCCGGCGCAGGGTGAGGATGTCGGTCTTTTTGCCCTGCACGGTGATGGGGGCGCTCAGGGTGGCTTGCGCGGTCTTTTCCATGATGTTTTCTCCTATGCGTTGAGGCCCATCTGGACGCGGACGGCGGCCAGCAGGTCGGTGCCCTGCACCTTGTAGATGAAGTTGATCTTGTCGATGAGGAGCTGTTCCTCGCCGTCCAGCAGGACTTCGAGGCGAGTCACTTCCAACTCAAGATCGTTGCCATGCTTCTTGCCGATTTCCAGCGTGCCGAGGCTCATGTTCTTTGGACGCCCAATGATGTTCAGCCGAAACGGGACCGAGTTGCGGATGCCGGTGGACTCGTCCACAACCTGCAAGGCGCTGTAGCACTCGAACAACGGCTGGAGCGTCCAGTCCAGCGTGCTGAAAATGGCCTTGGTCGCGCTCGTGAAGGTCATCTTGCAGGTCATGGACTGCGTGAGCCCGATGGTCGGGGACTCGATCTCGCCGGACAGCCCGGACCCGTTGAGGGTTTCGGTCATATGCTGAATCTGGGGCATCTCGATCTGGGCCGTGCCCAGAAGATCTTTCCCCTGCCAGTACACGCGGTAGGCGACGTTTTGTTCAGGACGATGCATGGCTTCTCCTAGCTGAACAGCACGCTCAGGTTGTCGGTGTCGAATTCAAAGATGCCGTCGATCTCGCGGTTGGCGGGCGGCGGGGTGATCCGCAGGTGGAAACGGGCGATGCCGTCGATGAGATCCGTCGCCGGGTTGTCCGACTCGTCGAAGGAGATGGAACCGCCAAGGATCATCTCGCGGGCCGCATAGCCGTCCAGCCGGATCTGCTCGCTTTTCAGGATGGTCTGGATCTGGCGGCGGGTCAGCGGGTTGTCCACCTTCTGGAAGTACGTCAGGATGAACGTGCTCTGGTACCAGTTGAAGAATCGGCGGATGGCGTCCTGGCAGTCCTTCGGGTCGGTGTTCGAGGGATACGCGCTCATACGCCCGCCCCACGACTTCATGCCGCCGTCCCAATTCACGGCGGTGTAGATGCCCTCTCCGTTCAGGTAGTTGCACTTGTCGAGGCCGAGGAAGAGTTCCTTCCAGCCGCCCTCCTCCTTTTCGTCGGGATAGCCGATGCTGGTGATCTCCAGCCGCTTGTTGGACGGGCTGGCGTAGGGGACGCCCTCCCGGTCGGCGTCGGTCTGCGAGATGAGCCCGGTGAGATGCGTGGCGAGGCCGAACACGCGGTCCCCGAGCTTCACCTTGGGCCAGCACACGATCAGCAGCTCGTCCGAAAGGTTGTTGTTCTGCTTGTAGGCGGGGACGTCCGTGTACTTCTTGACCCCGTGCTCGCCTTCGGTCGGGATGTCCGCGAGGGCCACGGCCTTGAACAGCCCGTTGATGCCGTCCGCCTTCGCCGCCATGACCACGGCCACGGCGGGGTCTTCGGAAAAGCGCGGGGCAAGGATGCTGCCCGGCACGAGCCGGAACTGCGGGAACACGGAATCGATCAGCTCCAGCCCTTCCGATTCCCCCGTGGATTCGTTGATGCCGCCGATGACGTCCGTGCTGTCCACCAGCGACACGTCCGCATAGTCGTACCCGGCTGTCACGTTCGCTTCGGCGGGAAGGCTCCCGCCCTCGATGCGGGACAGTTCTCCGGAGATCGGGTCCAGCGTGTAGTCGGTGCCTTCGACGTAGGTTGTGGAGCTTTCCGCGTTTTTCAGCACCAGCTTGGAAACGGAGCCGTGCTTGAGCGAAGCCGCGCCTTTGGCGTCGAAGCTCACGGCCTCGCTACTGACGCTCGTTTTGTGGACGGCGGGATCGAAGACGTTGCACACCACCAGCGGCGCGCCCCGGTAGAGCGCGAAGTGGCTGTACGCAAGCTCCTGCAAGCTGTATTTGTTGAAGTTCTCCTCGTCCCACCCCATTTCCGAGACGAACTCGTCATACGAATAATACATGCGCAGCCGGTTCACGTAGCGGGGCTTGCCCGTTTCGAGGCGGTCAACCGCCGCCGTGCCGACCGCGAAGACCACATTGCTGTCCACGGAACGGGCCGGGAGGATGCTCGTGGGCAGTTCGCTGGTGTAAACGCCGTGTCTGAATGCCATACCCTACTCCTTGGCCTTCCGAGCCTTGCGGCTGGCCTCGTTGATGGTTTTGAAAAGCCGCTGCATACCGCTGCCTTCCTTGCGGAGCTGGCAACGGGTTTCGGCAAGCTCCTCCACAGGCACGAACAGCTTTTTCAGATCCGGGTTGGCCTCAATGACGGCGGCAAGCTGCGGAAACGGTTCGCCACGCAGGACGGCGCTGGTCCGCAGGGGAAGGCCGAACGGCCTGTCCGGGCCGACATATACGGTCAACGCCTGCTTCCGGCGGGCCAGCAGCTCCGGGGACGGGCTTTCGGCCTTCGCAGGCGATTTCCGGGCTGTTTTGGGGGATTCCTGCTCACTCATAGGTGTGTTCCTTCAAAGTGCCGCCCAACGGGATGGACGGGATAACATATTGATATTCAGGGTAAACGGTAGCGTAATGATGTTCGATCCACTGCCTGTCAGGTTCCGGCATCGAAGACTTGAGCGGGTATTGCAGCTCAAACTTTTTGGCCACCACACGGTTACGGCGCAGGACAGCCCGCAGCCAGTCGAGGAGTTCCGCGAGGAGCAGCCCCGCCTGTTCCTGCCCTTCCGGGGCGAACATCCCGATCACGAGCGCCAGCGTTTCCCGGCCTTCTGCACCCTCCATGCCTTCATCAATGCCTCCACTGGCCCATCGGATACAGATGAACGGGTAGGTTCCCCTTTGATCCTCCGGCAAACCATGAAGGAACACTTGAAGATCCCCGTGCCCGCCATCGGACGCCGGAAACGGATAGTCTTGCATGGCCCCGATCAGCATTTCCCGTACCGACAGCAACAGTTCTTTGGATTTCATTCTATTTCCCCTTTGCCGCGAGCTTGGCTATACGAAAGTCGATCTCGTGCTGTAACACGGAGATGAACCGCCGCTTGACGTTTCTTCCAATGGGATCGACCACTTCATCGAACACCGCGAAATATTGGACCGTGTAATCATGCGTCCAAATGAGCGTCGGGACCGAGCGGCCTTGGTACTGGTGTCTGCGGCCAAGCTTTTCCTGCATGAAGCGGAGCTTCCCCGACTTGCCACGCAGCACGAACCCTTTCGAGCGGTCGGACGTCTTCGGCTTGTAACGGACGGGATAACGGGGGCCGAGCTGATACCCCGCACGCGGCCACTCATTACCTGTAGACCCTTTGGGCCGGGTTGGGGCGTTCGGGGCCAACCGGTAGGCATCGAGAGGGGTCTTCCGCCCGCTTACCCGGATGACGCCGAAAACCTTGTCCTTGTCGGCCACCTTGTAACGGCGGTCATGCTCGGCCCGTTTCTTGCCGTACATCTGGACAGGTTGAACGGCGTCCCGGATGACGGATCTCTTGAGGTACGCGAGAGCCGAGATTTCCTCCGTCATTTCCTTACGGGCGGTGGACAGGGAACGCTTCACGGCTTGCCACATCGCCCCTTGGCATTCCTTCGGGAACTCTTGCAGGGGCCTCAACAACCACGCCACATCCCTTCTGGACACCTCAATCTTGATCATGACCGCTCCCTGTACAGCCGGATGGTACGCAACGCCTCGCGGTCGGCGGTATCCACGTTCCAACGTTCGCCGTTGAAATTCACGGGCTTTCCGGGCCAAAGCTCATCGGGGAAGTCGGACAGGGCCACGGCCAACACGACGAACTCGTTGGAGACGCCGGGCCTGTCGTCCGCTTCGGGCCATGCCATTTCCGGCCTGTCCACCACGGCGTCGAGCGTTCTGCCTTCAAGCGTGACGGATTCCCCGAATTCGGCGGGGTTCAGGAACACGGAGTGGATTTCCTGTTCCAGGATCTCCTTGAAGAAGCTCTGGTTCATGAATGCCCTCCCCGCTCCTGCAACAGCGCCTCGGTCCGGGCCATGCGTTCGCTGAGGCCCTGCATGGCGTCTTCGTAGTCGTCCAACCGTTCATGGACACGCGCTACCGTCAGGCGGCAATCATCAATGTGGACGAGCTTCACCCGGTGTTTGTTCAACTCGGACAAATCGGATGAAACGCCCCGGACTTCCTCCCTGAGCGTCAGGAAGACATAGACGACGAGCGAAATGAGCAGCACAAGCAATGTACCGATGATGCCCATCGAATAGGCCAGCAGCGTTTCCGTGGTCAGCGGCATAGTTCCTCCGCGTGTTCAATCCAGAGCAGCAGCTCCGCGCCCTCGTTTGCCGGAAGATGAATCCATTCACCCTCCACCTGTTCCCAACGCCCGTTTTCTTCGTAGGCCCACGCCTCAGTGATGATCGCCCCCGGCGTCATCGGTGCGGGAGGCACGCTTGTCAGCGCCCCCGAACTTCCGCAGCCATGCAGAGCCGCCGTCAGAGCGCACAGCGCCCACACGGGAACGGCGGCGGTATTCCCGAAAACCTTCAAGAACCAGTTGAAGGATGCGGACGAGGGCCGACCATGCATCACTTGCCGCCATTGCCCGCGTCGTCGGCGTTTTTGGCTTTGCCCTTGTTGCAGCCGATCCAGTTCAGCAGCTCGTAGACAATCCGGTACAACATGCCCGACTGTTCCGTGGGCGCGGGCATGAACGCGCAGATGAACGCGCAAACGCCGGAAACGGCGGCCATGCCCAACGCGACGATGCCGGACTGGGAATCCATCAATGTAGCGAAATCCATCAGAAGACCTCCTGTCCGGGGTCATAGGTGCGCGTCGGCCAGCCGCCCACGCAGAATTTCCGCAGCGGGAGGCGGTTCGCCGCGCTGTTTACGTAATGCGCGCCCTGCATACAGTTCATGAGGTGCACGATGCGCCGGGCGTCGTTCCGGGAAAGGACGATGGAAAGGGCCGAAAGCGTCTTCGGGCCGACGACGCCGTCCGTCTGGAGATCGTCGAACAGGCGCACGCCGTCCGCGCTGCCGTCCTTCCGCCAGTTGAAGGCGTTGCAGAGCCGTTGCAGGTAACGCCCCATGCCCGCCTTGCCGAGGTTCACGGCCTGCTCGAACAGCTCGTCGGCCACGATCTGGTCGAACCGTTCGAGCCCGAGCTTGTCCCACCACTCTTTCTTGTACCAACCCTTGACGCACCCCGTGAGGCTCGGAATCCCCATAAGGTGCGCGGAGAAGGCGGCCTTGCCCTTCTTGTAGGAGGGATGGCTCTTTTCCCGGTCGATGACGGGCCAGATCGGTTCGTTGGGGAAGAAGTTGCGGGCGCACCCGCGGAACGTCTCCCCGCCCTTGTCGCCGGAGTCGTGCGTCCAGCCGCCTTCCCACTTGGCGACGGGCGCGTAGGCGAGATTGAAATCAGCCATGACTACGCCGCCTTGAAGGTCAGCTCGACCAGCGCTTCGGGGTAGGTGCAGAGCGTGAGCGGGTTGGACTGGACTTCCAGATCAAAACCGCGTCCCTTGGGCTTTTCGTCCATGCGGGCGTAATATTCGAGGCCGATGGTATTGACCGTCTCCATCCAGTCGGCGGGCGCGTGGTACTGCTTGAAGATGCCGGGGCCGACCGGGTAGACGTGCCCCTTCTTGGCCGCCACCATCGTCTGGCCGCCCACCACGTCGGAACGCTCCACAAATGTCAGGCCGCCATAGGGGAAGCCGCGCTTGCGGTAGTCGTTGTTGCCAAAATTCTCCCGATTGGAGAGCCATCTTTCAAAATACTCCCGCACCAGCTTGTGGGACGTCAGCATGTCGTAGGCGTCCGAGCCGATGATGCACTCGATATGATCGAACGGCGTGCCGCCCATCGCGGCCTCGACATGCCGCTTGGCCTTGAGGATGCTCGTCAAAATGGGGTTTGCATCGTCGGCGGCCGTCTTGGGGAACGAAATGTCCAGCGTCTTCTTTGTAGCGCCGAACGTATTGAAGATGTCGTGCAGGACGGTGGTGCCGTCCGCATCGAGCACCACGCCTTTGATGGCTCCGAGCCGATGGAACTCCATCGTCGCCGCCAAGTTGTCCTTCAACTGCTGCATCTTGTCGTTGTAGACTGCGGCAACAGAGATCGGCTCGGTGGAGCCGAACGCCCGCACGTCCTGAAGGTCTTCGGGCGCCAACGTGTCGGACTGCGCCAGATGCGCGCAGGAAAGGTGCTTCCACTCCCGCTTGGCCCCGCGCCCGGCAAGGCTCTCCGGGGCGGTATTGCGCTCCGAGTCTCCGATCAGCACGATGCGGCCTTGCCTGATGTCGAGGGAAACGGTCGTGGTCTTCACGCCCTTCACCTCGAACAACGGCTTGAAAAAGAAGGGACGCGCGGGCAGTTTGTTGACCGCCGCGGTCATTTCGGTGCAGTCGAACACCGTGGGATAGTTCTGTATGGGCATGGGTTACTCCTTGATGACGATGCCGAGATCGGACAGGGCCAGCTTGGCCTCGGCCTGCAATGTGGTGACGCTGGCGTCGAACTTGAGGGCCGCGCCGTTCAGGATGGCCCCACGCCGGATGACGATGCCCGGCTGTGCGGACTCGCTGGCTTTGACAGCGCCGATGAGCACGGCGACGGGCGCGCCGCCCAACTTCTGGGCGCTCTCGACCGTGGATTCCGTCAGCGGCTTGTATTCCCCGGCTTCGCGCATCAGCACCATGCCGAACGGAAGATCCGCTTCCGAAGCCGCCAGCGTCACAACCTCGCGGCTCCACTCGTAGTTCAGCTCATGCAGGACAAGCTCGGAAAAGTCCGGCCCCATGACTTCGGTATTGACGATGATCTTGGACATGATGTCTCCTTACTTCGCGAGTTCGGCGCGACGCTCGGCGTCCGCCAGCAGCGGGCTTTTCGTGGTTGCCGTGGGAACCGTCCCCGGCGCGGCAGCAGCGGGCTGCCGATGCGCGGCCTGGAGCCCGGCGAGGATGTCCGCACGGCTTTTCGCCTCGGCATTCTCATGCACGGGCGCTTCGGCCTTCGCCAGCAACGGGGCTACGGTGGCGATCTGCTCGGCGCTCATCCCGGTGGCCCGGAGGGTGTTCAGCGTCGTCTCGACGTGGGACGCCGTCTCATCGCCCGCCACGGCCTTCACCACGGCAAGCGCGCCGGCCACGGCATCAGCCGCCGCCTTGTCCATGTTCGCCTTGTTCTCGGCCTCCGCTTTCAGCCTGCCTTCGGCCAGCAGCGCGTCCACCAGTTCCGGGGACTGCGCGGCGAGTTCTTCTCTGGTCATCTGTGCCTCCACAGCGAGTTTGCGGATCGCGGCGTCGCGATCCCTGACGATATCGGTGACAAGGCCAAGCCCCCGCGCGGGCTGCGCCAGCAAAAGCTGCGCCTCGCCCCACATTTCCGGGTCCGCCGTCAGCCCCATGTGACGGCCTACATCGGCCTTGAAAATCTGGTGCAGGGTGTTGATCCGTTCCTGAAAATACCGGCGTTCCTCGTCGGTCAGCTCGCCGCCCTGTCCGGCCGCCTTCCACTTGCCGCCCGTGATGGTCACGGTGGAAATGCCCCACTTTTCTTCCAGTTTCGCGTAGTTGGTGATCGTCATGATCACGCCGATGCTGCCGACCGTGGCGGTCAGCGGCGCGTAGACCGTGCCCGTGGCCGACGCCAGCCAGTACGCGGCGGACGTGCACAGGCCGTTGGCGTAGGCGGCGCAATGCTTCTTCGTCCGGGCCTCGGCAATGGCGTCGGCAAGCTCCTTCGTGCCCGCCACGACGCCGCCCGGACTGGTGATGTCGAACAGGATGGCGCGGGCGGAGGGGTCGGCAAGCGCGGCCTTCAACGACGACGCCACGGCATCCTGCCCCACCCCGTACCAGCCCTGTTCCCTGACGATTGGCCCGGTTACCGGGATGACGGCGACACCGCCGACAAGCTCGTAGCCACGCGCCTTCCGCTCCGGGAATCCTTCAACCAGCGCTTGAGGGTTCGACTTTGCCGAGGCCAGATCGGACAGCACCTGTTCCGCCATTTCAAAGGGCAACGCCCACAACTCATTCATCTTCTTCTCCCGTTTCCTCTTCGGGGGCATCACCTTCCGGCTTTTCGTCGCCCTCCGGGGCCGTGTCCTTGCCCGGCTTGCCGGGCTTGGTGCTCAGGCTCAGGGGGCCGAGCAGCGCCAGCAGAGGAGACTCATCCAGCATCCGGGCGTAGCCCTCGTCGAAGTCCCTGCCCGTTTCGGCCCATGCCTCGCCGTAGGTCATGAGGCGGTTTTGCAGCGCGAGGATGGTGGCCGTGATCTCCTTCACCGGGTCCACGAACCCGCGCGAGGGGCCGATCCAGTCCACGTTGCACCAGAATTTGCGGGCCTCGTAGAAGCCGGGCGCGCCTTTCGGAAGCTCGAACATGCCCCGAAGGAATGCCTCCTCTATGACCATCTCGTAGACGGGCTGGCAGTAGAGACGCCCGAACCAGTTGCGGTAAAAGCTGTAGAGTTTCCACGCCTCGTTGAGCGCGGCACGGGCGCTGGAGTAGTTGGTCTTGGAAAAGTCTTTCGTCAGCGATTCGTAGGGGATGCCCACGGAGGCCGCCGTCGCCCGGAGCACGATCTCAACGAACGCGGAGAAGTTGGCCGAGGGGCGCTTCGATTCCAGCACGTACGGCTTTTCGTTTTCGTTGCCGTAGAGGACTTGGCCGGGGCTGAGGTCTTGGACAAGCTGGCGTTCCCGGCGTTCGCCGTCGCCTTCCCGCCCCTCCGTCACATAGTCGGGGAGCTGCACCCCGCCGTTTTCCAGCGCGACGAAGACGGGGAACGACGCGGCTATGACCTGCGCGAACAGCTCGTAGCTGATGGCGTCGGACAGGTTGCGGAACAGCTCGATGCCCTTGGAGAACGCCGAAACGCCGCGCACCTGCTCGTCCGTCTCGTGCCGGAACAGGTGGAACACCCCCGGGCGGTGGCCGACGCGGGCCGGGACATAGGTGAAGTCCGCCGCCAGCAGCGCGCTCCGCTCCACGGACACGAAGGATGACTGGGGCGAAGCCTTGGGCGTCGCCAGCCAGTACCCTTCCGGCCTGCCGTACTCGGACAGGCGGACGCCGTCGCGGATGAGCGGTTCGCCCTGCTGGTCGCTCGGCGTCATCAGGCGGGCCGGGGAAAGCGTCTGGAGCGCGAACGAGAACGCCCGGTTCTGCCGTTCCCGCTCTTTTTCGTTGAGCATGACCGCCAGATGCAGCATCTCGCCCAGGCTCAACATCGTCCGGAGGCCGAGGTTCTGGAGGTCGGCAAAGTGGCATTGCCCGCGAACGTCGGCTTCGGATGTCCAGAGCGCAAAGGCCCATTCCATCCGTTTGCCGAGTTCGCGGGCGCTCTCCGGGGGAATGCCGAGCATGTCCGCTGGGATGCTCGACTTCGGGACAAGGCCGATACCAATGGCGTTGCCCGAAATGGCTTCGACGGCGGAATGCGCCGCCCAGTCGTTTGCGGCAAGATCGGCGGCACGGCGCTGCATGGCCCCGCGTTCGCGGCTCTCCCCTTCCGGGGAATGCACCTGCGGCCCCCGCCAGCCCGAGATGGAGCCGCGATAGGCCCCGGCGTCGCGGGAGGCGCGGGCGGTCATGCGCGAAGTGGACACGGGAGAGAGGGGATGCCCGAACTGATCAAGCAATGCCATGCCTTACCTCCTCACCCGTGCGAGGACGATGGCGGGGCCGCGACGCCCGGTGTCGAGCGCCGCAAGCTCGCCCTGAAGATAGACAAGCTGCTGGCGGATCTCGGGCAGATCGTACCGGGTCAAGGTGCGGCCCTGCACCGTGTACGACTTGCCCGTGGACGCCGCCTTGTACGCGGCCTTCCAACAGGCGATCAGACCGAGGAGTTCTTCACGTGTCCAGATAGTGCTCATAGTGTGCTACACATAGCACGAAAAAATGTGCAAGTCTGGCACTGTGGGGAATAGGGGGAATGTGGGGAAGGTGGGCACAAAAAATTTTCAAAAAGACGAAAAAAAGCCCGGCACGGGGCCGGGCGTCACTGGTTGAGCGATCAATATTCAACTATTGGAGAACGGAGGAAAGAGGTTCGTACCCTTCCAGAGGCAAAGGGCGCTGCGTCTGCCGAACGGGAAGGTTCTTGACCTGCTCACAAAGCTTGATCAGTTCGTTCCGGGCAGCAAGGGCCTCATCCTGAAGTTTCAGACAGCGATTCATCCACACCTTCCGCTCCTCGGCAACGGCACGAGTCTTTGATTCCTTCAAATCCTCGACCAACTGGATAAGCTCCGCCTTGGTGAACCGGGCATAGGCAGTCATGCCGCCACCCCCTTCCCCGCCATGCGGCGGGCGATGGCCTCGGCATACTCAATGCCGTTCTCCGTCTGCGCCATGTAGAACACGCTGCCGATGAGCGCGGTTTCTACTGTGGGCTCGTGACTTGCACGGACGATGTTACGGATGGAAGCCATGAAGGGGTCGGATTGATACAACTGGTTCCAGACTGGATACCACAGGGAAAGGGGACGGTTGGACATGATGCACCTCTGGTTATTTTGGGGTTGGAAACAAAAAAGGCAAGGCTACGTTCCCCGGCTAACCAGAGCCGCCAGTCCTCACGGATACTGGACGTCGCCTTGCCAATATGTACCAACGCCCAAAAACAGGGGCGCAACGGTGGCAAGAAACAAAGAAATCCGCTCTTCTTACCATGTGGGGCATGGCAAAGGCGACGGAAAACGCCTCTGGTTATTTGGGGAAACTCAGGATACCAAAAGGGGCCTTGAAGTCAAGGGTGACACCCTTGCCTTTCGGCCCCCATTCTGTCACAAAAAGGCGTCCGCAAGGACAGCCTTCTTTCCGGCTCAGTTCAGGCAGGCCCGGAAAAGGAGGTGTGCTCATGAGGAGACTCTGGCACGTGCTCGAAGTCGTTGCAATCTACGCCCTCAAGCATCTGATTGATT
>ENA-UEQW01001186-UEQW01001186.1-human-gut-metagenome-genome-assembly--contig:-NODE-1186-length-22118-cov-8.752189_pt1 | contig 22118 bp, 19 predicted proteins | sample MGYA00242947_ERZ507947 | MGnify/ENA primary metagenome ERZ507947 (study PRJEB26167, sample SAMN06115421) | human gut metagenome | host: Homo sapiens | place: China:Guizhou | collected 2015-03-17... | reverse complement strand
GCCTACTGTTCTTTTAACGAAACAGTTTAATTAAACATGAATATATTAGACAATCCAATGGCGCCATATCTTTCCCTCCTTACATAAAGCATTTAATAAACAATCTCCATTTTATTCCTTTATATAAGTCGGTACGATACCGTTCAGCCCGTTTTTTATACACTTCAGCCCAGTTATGTTTCCGGAATAATAATTTCTGTTACAAATATGTAATCTTCCACCTTAATTGCATAACAGCCACCATTCTTTATTATACCGGCTTTGGCATTCTCTATTCCGAATCCATGCTCATCTCCTTCTTTGGTACTCTCATATCTTCCGTTCTTCATTATAGGTACTTCCGCAAAAGAATTTTGAATATTTATATACAAAATATTTTTCATATATCTTGCTTCTGCTTCAACAATTTTTTTATCAGCTTGGCTAGCCGCCTCAAACGCATTGCGAAACACATTGTAAAAAATTGTACATGTATCATAATAAGACATTGTAAATGTGCTCTGTATCTTTCCCCTCCATACAAACTCCACATCCGAATACTGAGTAGTCAGATCCTTCAATATTGCCGAAATCATCTCATTTCCTGTATCAATCTCTTGTTCTGTCTGTTTCCAAAAGTATCCAATATCTGCCAAGTAATCCTGCATATCTTTGTACTTCTGTTTTTGAGCTAATATCCCCAAACAGGTCAGATGATTGGTTATATCATGTCGAAACGCTCTGATTTGTCTGTTTTTTTCTAACATAAGCGTATAATATCCAGCCTGTGTTTTCATGATCTGTTGACTCATGAGCTGTTCTCGTTTTAAAAGCTCATTCTCACTTGTCTTATGAAATAACAGAATCTCGATAACGAAAAAGATTATAACACTACATGTCAGGCTGATTAATGCTATATCATAAAAAACAGACTTATTTTCATGTGTGAAAGCCACCTGCATGCATACCAAATATAATGCTACGCCTCCGCCTCCCACAGTATACAAGACAAGATGTTTTTTAGGCGGTAATTGCAACTGCAATTTACCTTTTCGCCCAATAATGACATATATGAGAAATAATTCTATCAGTGTAATACAATTAATTCCTGTTGACACTAATAAATTTTCCTGCATCTGCTCATAGCTCAGTCCCACAAATCTGATCATAACCAGAGAATGTATTACATCTAACAGACTGACAGATACATAAATAGTCGGTATCAGCCATATCTTTTTACATGTCTTCATGCTCAATCCCAGTGTTAATAGAATTGAAAAAAAGATTACCAAAGACTGATCCCAGCCAACCATTGTTGTTATTGAAACCACTAATATACTGATTAAATAAAGGAAAAATCCCCTTTTTCTTTGCTCTACCCGCAAAATACCAGCCTCTACTATGCCCACTTTACAAAGCTCTATCGTATAACGCATAATATTTACCCCTACCATAATCCCCTCCTATACACAGATTGAGTGTCTGCTGACATATGTAAGATAAGCCTGTTTCACCTCATTCATTTTCCCTCTCGATAAAGGTATCCGTGGACAGATATCTTGTAAAACGATCTCGTTTCCCTCTATCTTCCAAATTGCCTGCAATGCCACAATATAGGATTTATGTGTTTGTACAAAATCTTCCTTAGGCAGCTTCGCACATAAATTTTTCATAGGAATCCGAATTTCAATTTCTTCCTTCTTAGTCATGATATAAGATCTGTTATGTATTGCCTCAATATATATAATGTCCTGCAGTTTTACAGATTTTTTATGTCCTGTGTCCAAATATAAATAACGTTTTCTAATTTGTTCTTCTGCCGAACATAATGCTTCCTCCAATTGTCTTTCCACAATCGGTTTTTGCAAATAACGAAATGCTCTTACTTTAAATGCCTCTTGTATATACTCCATATAACCGGTCAGAAATATTATCTCACCGCTGTATTTCATCTTTCGCAGATTTTCTGCAACCTCCATACCATTTATCGAAGGCATTTCTATATCAAGAAAAATCAGATCATATAACTGTGCATCCTCTAAAAGCGCTTCGCCACATCCATACAATTTCACCATATAATCTGGTCTGTACTGCTTAACGAGTTCACAGATGTGCTCCATCATAACCTGTTCATCATCACATATCGCTATTTTCATTACAGGGATTCCTTTCTCTGTATCTTGTTATTCTCCCGTCTCTTACTGCCTCCTGAGCCACGGATCAAGCTGATCCATACGCCTTGCCCAGGTGTTCTGCAGTCCGGTCTTCAGCCCTGCCTCTGTGATCTGTTCCATTCTGGCAGGATCGGCAAGAAGCGATCTGACAATATCCGGCAATTCTTCTTTCCGTGTCAGAGAAAAGAGGCGGCAATTTTCGCCGTCCCGCAGGATCCCATCCAGATAAGGATTGGTATCGGTCAGGCAGACCGCACCATTTAACATCGTATTATAGATCCTGTCATGTGCCCCCAGCTTAAACCACGGAAGTACATTTAAAGAAATCCTGCTGTCTCTGATCTTTTCCAGACATTCCTCTGAAAAGAGAGAATCTCCGTTGATCAGATTTTCCGGTCTTTCGCAAGAAAGTTCATTCCATTTATCGCCGAATACATGCACCCTGATCCCTGCATCCACGAGCGTCTTTACGACCTCACCTCTCGTTTTATAACGCACATACAGATCGATGAATGTAATATTCTGCATCGTTTCCTTAAGCTGTTCCTCCGTCACATCCGATATTTCCCTGCGCAAAAAGCGTTCCACTACCTCTTCGACCGTCTGGGACGGATCCGCCAAAAGCGAATCTATCATCTCGTAATAAAATGCCGTATACTCGTCTCCCAGACGCGTGATGTACTTTTCAAACCGGGAGGGCGAGGCATAATTGCCGGTAAAAACAACATCCATGCTCCGCTCCGGCATTTTCTTTAATGCCGGATGGTCGATCTGTGTTCCGCCAAGCGGCAGAAACGGTCCCAGCTCAATTTCCGGGAAGAAACGCCGCATGAATGCTTCATGGTTTTTGTCTATGGACAACTGACAGTAGTTACGCGGTCTTTGTGCCAGCAGCTTATAATAGTAATAAGGGTGATCCGCCAGAATGTTACAGCACGTCACGTCCAGCGCATCCCAGATGTACGTACCGTTTTCATCAAGGAACTGTGGTTCCTGACACATCCCATGGAAGTTAAAGGAAAGCAGCATCGTATTTCCTTTTTCCAGAAAGCGCAGCATTTCCCCCGTACTTTTCCACGGTTTCTTCAGGTCATACAAATAGACATCATACCCGAGCCGCAAGAGCTCTTTCTTCATCTGTCCGGAAAAATAGCCCTGTGTCTCTATATCCCCTTCAAATAAAATAAGTTTCTTCATACGATTACATTTTCTCAAGCAGCGAAGCTACATCCTCTTTCCGTCCGAGGATCATCAGATGTTCTTTCCCGGTAAAGCAATATTCCGGTTTTGGAAGAAAATCCGTGTCTTCTTCTGTTTTGATTCCCAGTACATTAATCTGGTAAGTTGCTCTGATATTAATATCGCGGATCGTACGTCCGATCCAGTCCTGATGTACCGGTATTTCATAAATCGAATAGTCATCGGAAAGCTGGATATAGTCAAAAACGTGGTTGGCAGAAAGTCTGACTGCCAGACGCTGTGCAATATCCCTGTTTGGATAAATGACTTCATCCGCACCGTTACGCAGCAGGAACTTTGCATGAATATCACGATTTGCCTTACTGATCACATATTTTGCCCCCATTTCCTTTAAAAGGCTTGTGATCTCCAGACTGCTTTGGAAGTTACTGCCGATGCAGACAATGCAAATATCAAAAGAGCCAACATCCAGGCTTTTTAAAAATTTCTCACTTGTACAGTCACCGATCCTGACATTCATCACCTTTGAAACAAGCTCTTCCAGCACTTCCTCCCGTACATCTACGACCATCAGTTCATTTCCGAGCTTTGACATGCTGTCGCAGAGGTGGCGCCCGAATTTTCCCATTCCTATCATTAACACTTTTTTCATCTGTTGTTTCCTCACTTTTATCTATACCATATATCTGTCAGCAAATGCTTTATGTTCAGTTATCCTGTACTTACTGTCCGTTTTCCGGGCACCTGCGCTGTAGTATCTGTGTCAGAATCTCATTTGCTACTTCATCCTTGCTCATCAGCGGAAGCTCTTTGACCTCTTCTTTTGTGATCAGTGTCACAACGTTGGTGTCCGTCGCAAAGCCTGCGCCTTTTACTTTCAGGTTGTTCGCTACGATCATATCCAGATTTTTCTTCTCCAGCTTTTTCTCTGAATTTTCCAGCATATGCTCTGTTTCCATGGAAAAACCGCATAAAAACTGTCCGTCCGGCTTATGCGCACCAAGATATGCCAAAATGTCCTGCGTTCTTTTGCAGGTGATCGCCATCGTATCATCGCTTTTCTTGATCTTATTGTCGGCTGTCTCAACCGGCGTGTAATCCGCAACCGCCGCTGCCTTTATAATAATATCTGCAGTCTTTGCTTCTTCCTTGCAGGCTTCAAACATATCTGCTGCGCTGCTCACGCGTCTGATATTCACGTAAAGCGGCTCCTTGGCACTTGTATGTGCTGCCACCACGGTAACATCCGCACCTCTCTGCATAGCGGTTTTTGCCAGTGCAAATCCCATCTTGCCTGTGGAATGATTGGAAATAAAACGGACAGGATCGATCGCTTCCTGCGTTGCACCTGCTGTCACAAGCACTTTTAAGCCCTGCATATCCTTTTCGTAGCGGATCTCCTTTAAGATCGCTGCCACCAGCACTTCCTCTGACGGAAGCTTGCCACTTCCGACATCACCGCAAGCCAGTCTGCCGCTGTCCGGCATTATGATATCCATTCCGTAATGTCTGCACTTTTCCAGATTGTCCTGCAGGATCGGATTTTCAAACATTCGTGTATTCATTGCCGGTGCGATCAGCTTTTTACAAGGACATGCCATAACCGTTGTCGTCAGCATATCATCTGCGATCCCGTTTGCGATCTTGCCGATCACATTTGCGGAAGCCGGTGCAACCAGCACGATATCCGCCTTCTTTGCCAGCGCCACATGCTCCACACTGTACTGGAAATTCCGGTCAAACGTATCGATCAGGCACTTATGTCCTACCAGCGTTTCAAACGTAATCGGATTGATAAACTGTGTCGCATTCTGTGTCATGAGCACATGTACCTCCGCATGCATTTTCACCAGCATGCTTGCCACATTTGCCATTTTATAAGCTGCAATGGAGCCAGTGACTCCCAGCAGCACTGTTTTTCCTTTTAACATAATCTGATATCCTTTCTGCCCTCTCAGTATCTAATCGCGAATTTGGCATCCACCGTTATTCTTTCTGCGTACCTGCTTCATATCCCAGATCCTTTTGTACAAAATCAGGAATTCCCTTTGCCTTTAAGACACGGAACGACTGTATATTACCGTCACTTGTATAGGTACTGACATATACATCCGATATATAATCATTCTGTTCTTTCCACCAGGTACCAAAATTTGACAGCTGGCAGCTGCTTATAATTTCTTCAATTTCTGCCCTGTCATCATAATTTTCAGTTTTCACATTCATATAATCGCCATCTACATAATAGGTGATCTCTACACGCTTCACCTCATCAAGCAGAGTACGGTCAGATTCATAGTACCCTTTCTGTTCCAGGTAAGCAAGCGTCTTTTTACAGAACGGATAAACCGCATAGCTGTCACTCATCTGATCTATATAGTTTTTATCAGAGGCATTAAACGAAATCTGCCCGATTTCCACTTCATCCCGCAGGTTCGTATAAGAATAAGACGTATAATCCTGCTTCAGACACTCTATCAGATCCGCAATCTCTTCTTCCCGCAGAGTTTGTGTTCCGAACACATCCTCAAAATAGCACTGTTTTCTGTCATATCCCACCATATAGTCTTCATCATAAATACGAAAAACCGCTTTTTTATAATCCTCATTCTCGAGCAGCCGGTCCATCATATCACTCTGTGCTGCCATATCAATGTAGTAAGTGCGATAATATTCTTTTCCGTTTTTCATACGATATAAAACAGTTGTTACATCATACTGATTATTGTAATCCAACAGCTCATTATCACCGGTCTGATGGAAATAGTCAGCAGCGGCAAACTGCAGCGCTGCCTCTGTATCCTTCAGATACATCCGCCTGACCATTACTTTAATAAAATCTCCATAATAGGAGGCACTGTCATTCTGTTGTGCGGACAGTGCGATCGCCACGGTATCGATATCTGCCGCCTTTGGCACACGATCATCAAAGCGTGTCAGATCAAAGGCAAAAACAGAAAATATCAGTCCGGATATTACAATACCCAGTCCAAGCTGCCACAGATTATGAAACACCGCAGACAGCCGCTGTTCCAGTATGATACCGACAATACAATGGGCAAGCAGTACGCCCATAAAAATACCAATCCCTACAATATAATTTGATTTTCCGGAAAGATCTGATAAGATCCAGCCGAGTGTCAGCCCCGCCAGTACCATCGCCGTTATTTTTACAAGTGGTTTCAAGAAGCCGAATGCCATGGAATGTCCTGCTGCTTCCGCCGGTCTGTTACGATATGCCAGGTAAGCAAGTGCTAACGCTATTACTGCTAAAAGCAACATGCCGCCTACACTGCTTCCCATCTGCCGAAGCAGGGCGGTAGCTGTTTTCTCTCCATTTACGGCAAATTTCCGAAGTCCCTGCAAAAAGATCGTAGCCACACTGAACACAGGACTCATGATCTCGTCACGCGAGTACGATGAAAAAGTATGGTAATAAGCCAGACAATATCTGTACACCAGACTCCGGATCGCCCATTCTATCCCCAAAAATGCCAAAATACCACAGACGCCCGCAATATAATTTCCGGTCAGGACAACTGCCAGTATAGCCATATGATAGACCGCAAGGAAAAACAACATTGTAAATACAGTTATCCCCACAAAATATCCGATCATTTTCCCCGTCAGAAGATGATAATATCCACCGATCAGCACAGATAATAGAACACTGCACAGGTAAGGCAATGCAAAATTCTTAAATCCGTTCAGATAGATACTGAAAAAGCGTATACGGCAGCTGACCGGTTCACTGTGAAATCTGTCTACCTTCCTGCGGTCATATAAATAAGAATATCCTTCCATGGCGGCAATTACAGCCGACAGCATGATCAGCAGAAGCGTTGTAAAAGAGCTGTACATGACAGAATAAGAGGACAGGCTGGATACATTTCCGAATCCAATGCTGGACATCAGCAGATTTCTTGCACTGTCTGCAAAAATGTCCCCCGCATTCGTTCCGTAGTCTCTTTGCAGACTGCTGCACATAGCCAGAAAACGAATTGGCATCCACATAAAAAAGACGAAACAGTTTCCGATCCAGAGCCATCTCCTGCGTCTGGCATTTTCTTTTGTTCTAACCCATAATGAGTTTCCGGATGTCATATCCTGCCACCTCCGTTTCACTGATAAAAATTTCCTCCAAAGATAACGGCAATACTTCAAAAAAGACTGTACCAACCTGTGAAAAATGTGCTATGATCTCTGCTTTTTTCCCTCGGATCGTAAGCGTATACAAAGAGCCTCTCTTTTCCTTCTGTACAATATCCAGATTCTGCATACCGATCAGCGCATCTGTCTCTGTCTGAAACACACACTGTACCTTCTGGATATTGCATTTCATATCCTGCAGATCTTTGGAAAGGAGCACACCTCCTCTGTGCAAAAGACCGACATGATCGCAGATATCCTCCAGTTCACGCAGATTATGGGATGCGATCACGCAGGTCAGCCCCCGCTCTTCCATCTGGCTTGCGATCATACTTTTTACACTCTGGCGCATGACCGGATCCAGCCCGTCAAAGGTTTCATCACAGATCAGATATTTGGTATGCGTACAAATAGACAATAACATGATCAGCTGCTTTTTCATTCCTTTTGAAAAAGTCGCGATCCTTCTTGTTTTTTCCAGACCGAATTTATCCAGCCACTCATAAAACTCTGCCATTTCAAACGCCGGATAAATTCCGGCATAATACTGCGCCATTGTCACAGGCGTGGCACTTGAAAAAAAGTATGGCTCATCCGGTATGAACGTAATACGTTCCTTCCTTCCCACATTCCGATAAACCGGCTCTTCATCTACCAGTGCTTCACCCGCATCCGGTTTCATGATACCTGTCATAATACGCAGCGTCGTACTTTTCCCGGCTCCGTTTGTTCCGATCAGTCCGAAAACCTGACCTTCCTTTATCGTCACACTGACATCCTCCACAGCCTTACAGCCGTCGAATGACTTCGTGATATGTTTAATCTCTATCATTTTCTTCCTCCATACACTGGCGCAGCATCTCTGTAATCTCCTCGCCGGTCAGTCCCATCTGCCTTGCTTCCCGGATTATCTTCTGGCACTTCTCAATAAACTGCTTCCGCTTCATTGTCGGAATTTCATCGTTGTGTGCCACAAAGTTCCCTCTTCCTTTGACAACATACACTAATTTTTCCTGTTCTAACAGACTGTATGCTCTCTGAATTGTATTTGGATTGATCGATAACTCCATGGCAAGCGAACGGACCGAAGGAAGCTGTTCTCCTTCTTTTAACGCCTCTGTCATGATCAGCGTACGAATGCGCCTGTATACCTGTTCATAAATCGGACTGGCATCCTGACTGTCAACTAAAATCATATAGTCTCCTCCAAATGCGAGTGTACTAATTCCACTAATACACTCAGCATAACATCTGCGCTCCGGTGCGTCAATAGGTGAATCGCGGCCTCCTGTGACACATTTCTTCTTCACATAAACAGCTCCTGCACTCTGATCTGCCACGCGCTGCATATACAGCCGGCTGCAGTAAATCAGAATACAGGAGCTTGTTTAAATTCTATATAAATGCAGACCGGTATATCAGGAACGGTAATCTCCGTTGATCTTGACGTAATCATACGTCAGATCGCAGCCCCAGGCTGTTGCTTTTGCACCGCCATCATGCAGGTTGACCAGAATCCGGATCGTATCCGCATGCAGTACTTCCTTGGCAAATTCCTCCGAAAACGGAATACCGGAACCGTTTCTGCAGACCGCAAGCACACCTGTTTCAGATGCCAGATCCACATCGACCTTCTCGATTGGGAAATCCGCTTTTGCATATCCGATCGCACATAGCACACGTCCCCAGTTTGCATCCTCTCCGAACATTGCGCATTTAAACAGTGGAGAACAGATCACGCTCTTTGCCACGATAATGGCAGTATCCAGATCCTTTGCTTCGGAAACAGTACATTCCAGAAGCTTGCTGGCACCCTCTCCGTCTGCTGCAAGCATTCTTGTCATATTCATGAGGACCAGATATAACGCTTCATAAAACTGCTGATATGCTTCTCCCTCTTCTGTGATCATGGCATTACCTGCCTGTCCGTTTGCCAGCACACATACCATATCGTTCGTTGATGTATCACCGTCCACACTCAGACAGTTGTAGGTCACTTTTACGATCTCGGAAAGTGCTTTCTGCACAAGCCGCGGTGCAACACTTACATCCGTTGTTACGAAATTCAGTGTCGTTGCCATATTCGGATGGATCATACCGCTTCCCTTTGCCATACCGCCGACATGGCAAGGCTTTCCATCTATCGCAAAAGAAACGGCAACTTCCTTTTTGACAGTATCCGTTGTCATGATCGCTGTTGCTGCCTTTTCATTACCATCTGCTGTCAGCCCTTTTGCAAGCTCCTCTATATGCGTTTCGATTGGCTCGATTGGCAGGATCTGTCCGATCACGCCGGTGGATGCCACAATGACTTCTTCTGCTTTGATGCCCAACTGCCCTGCTGCCAGCTGACACATTTTTTCCGCTTTTTCTTCTCCATCCGCATTACAGGTATTGGCATTCTTGGAGTTTGCGATCACTGCCTTTGCCTTTCCGCCTGTCTTTGCCAGATGCTGCTTTGTTACCAGAATTGGGGCACCTTTTACTTTGTTCTGCGTATAAACCGCTGCTGCGCTGCACTCGCTTTCGCTCATGATCAGGCAGAGATCATTTTTATTCTGATCACTGTTCAATCCGCAGTTGAGTCCATTTGCCAGAAACCCTTTTGCCGCGCATACGCCGCCTTCCGTAAAAGTAAAACCTTCTTTTCCAATCAGTTCCATTTTTGTATCCTTCCTTTTTCATTTCTATCATTTTATCAGGCTGTTCTCTTTCAGTCCCCGTAGATAAACACCTCTGTACTGCTCAGCTGTGCGCTGACATCGGTAAGCTGTGCGACATAAACCTCTTCGCCACCTTCGAGCTCCTTATCCGATACCATCAGTGTATTCTCATTTAAAAATACCGTATCCTGCTTCTTTCCGTCAATAAAGACAAAGCTGCTTTCCGTAAAGTTTTTGCCCATGACATATACCGAGCCACCGACCGAAGAAACATCCGTGATCCGGATCGGATCAAAGCCCATCTGCAGATCCGTCGGCTCATATGGCGAAAGTCCGTCATAAACCTCTTTTTTCCCATACAGCATATCATATTGCAGAATTTTCAGATTTGATTTGTAATTATCATAGTTATGGTACATCTGATGAAATTTCGTAAGCAGTCCGTTGTTCATACCAAACAGCTTCAGCACATGGGCAGAAAGCTGGTAAGCATACAGATTTTCATTTTTTTTGGATAACTCGTAATCTTCCAGCATCTTTTTATTTGACCAGATCACATATTCTGTCTGGAACAGATTTCCGCTTGCAAGCTCTTCTTCCGTAATATCCAGATTCGGAAGATGATCGCCGTACAAAACAAGCACGACCGGCTCCTCAAAAGCATTCAGTGTTGCGATCAGAGAACCTAGGAAGGCATCCGTTTCATGACATTGATTGACATAGTAAGTAAAAGCGTTTTGCCGTTCTTCATCCTCCGGTGCAAACCCACTTACTTTAATATGCGGATTCTCTAAAAGCTCAGTCGGATATTTACCATGATCCTGTACTGTGATAGTATAAATCAGATCCGGCTCAGATGTTGCCTTCAAAATATGCTGGATCTGCCCCGTCAAAACCTTATCTTTTGCCCATCCGATCGGATTGTAGGACAAATTTTCCATATATTCCGATGAAACAAAATAATCAAAGCCCAGGTTTGCAAACACCTTATTTCTGCTGTAAAAGGATCCCGTATTATTATGAAGTACTCCGGTCCGGTAACCCAGCTCCCTCAGATTGTATGCCATGGATTCACATGTTTCATCCTGCAGAACCGTCTTATAAGGATATTCCCCCGCGCCGAAATAATCCAGCGTCATACCGGTCAGTATTTCAAATTCCGTATTTGCCGTTCCTGCTCCCACACTCGGTACTTTCAAAAATCCGCCCGGACAGGTTTTCCGTAAGCTGCTGTAAACCGGTGTAGGCTCTTCCGAATACGTTACTCCCTGCATGCGTTTTAAATCCATAAAAGATTCCAACTGTATAAAGATGATATTAGGCTTTTCTTCCACCTCGTTGGTCGTCTGCTTTTTCATATCCTCCAGAATATTATCCACAGTATCTTCATCATAAGTATCCGGCTTGGAAATGCCCCGGTCAAACAGACTTCTGGTAAAGCAGTAAACAAATCCGTTATCCGCATATGCATCCGGCAGATTGGCAAACTCTGTCTGCAGCCAGCCCCTTGCATCCCCGATATGGATCATCAAAACGACCGCCAGAATAGAAATCACTGCATTACAGACCGCAAGAAGTGGATGATATGCCTGTTTTTTCATACGGATACCCAGATAAATAAGCCCCGCTATCACTACAAGAACCAAAAGTACCAGCAAAATGATCTGCCATACTGTCAGGTAAATCCCCATGATCTCGAACACAGAAGTCAGCAGCGCAATATCCGTTGCTGCCAGCGGTGTGATACGGAAGCAGAGTAAAATAGAATTGGTCACCGCTAATCCCACAATAACCACTGTAATACACAGCCATACAAAATTCCGCTTGGGCACAAGCAGTGCCAGTGCATAAAAAGCAGTCAGTATCGCTGCACTTAACAAAGTCAGAAACGGATGATCCCATACAAAACGGATCCCATCCGTCAGAGAATGCCTTGCCAGCACTTCGATCACCAGTATCAGCAGAACCGAGATCAGATAATTATTTATCATGTAGCTTCTGATAGATTTCAGATTTTCTTTTGTCTTTTGCTTCATATTACACCTTCCGGATCATCTTCCCTATTTCTGTATCCATTATAACGATTTTACTCTATTTTGCAAGGCGGAGCGCAAAAAGGATTTCTTCCTGTTTTTCCCGGAAGAAATCCTTTTGCACATTCCTATATTTCATTCCCTATTACAGGCTTCTTTCACATCCGTCCGGACATTTCCTTTAATATCCGAAAAATTCATTGAAAAAATCCTGCATATTTCCATAGTACTGACTTTCGTCCTGCTGCTGATCTTCTGACTGATCTGCATCCGGATCCGGAACGGTCAGCCCGTCTTTTGGATTGCCACTCTGACTGTCGGTACTGTTCTTCTGCTGCGCGTTCTGCTTTGCAGCGGCTTCACTCTTTGCCAGCGTAACACTTACGGTATGTTCTTCATATTCACCGTTGTTGGCGCGCATATAAGTAACATCTACAGTCTCGCCTTCTTTGTAGTAGGCAATTGTGCTTTTCAGTTCGGAAGCACTTGAAATGGAAAGTCCGTCAAATTTTGTGATGATATCGCCCTGTTTGATACCTGCCTTTGCTGCTGCTCCATTTTCTTCTACGGCTGCCAGATATGCACCGGATGGAATTCCGTAGTAAGAAGAAGCTTCCTCTGATACATCCTGTACAGATACTCCAAGGTAACCTGCTTCATCTTCGGAAACAACATCTCTGGTTTCTCTTGTCATCAGATTATCCAGAATCGGCTGTGCTGTTGCTACCGGAATCGCATATCCCATGCCTTCTACTTCTGCGGAAGCATATTTGGCTGAGTTGATACCGATCAGTTCACCTTTCATGTTTAATAAGGCACCACCACTGTTACCAGGGTTGATCGCTGCATCTGTCTGGATCAGCTTGGATGTTACATTATCGATCGTAACCTCTCTGTCCAATGCGGAAACAATACCTGTTGTAACGCTTTGTCCGTAACCGAGTGCGTTACCGATGGCTACTACCTGATCTCCTACCTGAACGGAAGAAGAATCACCGATCGTTGCGATCTTAATATTGGAAAGGATATCATCACTGATATCGGATAACGCTACGGATACGATCGCAAGGTCATTGGAAGAATCTGTTCCTTTTACCTTTGCTGATACAACGGATTCTTCTGAATCATCGAAACAGACGGAAACTTCTTCCGCACCGCTGACTACATGATTATTGGTTGCGATAAGCAGCTCTGTATCATTCTTTCCTACGATAATACCGGAACCTGCGCCTTCGCTTTCTCTCTGCTGTGTACCAAACATGCTTCTGACTTCTTCAATTCCTTTTGTAGTGATCGCTACGATGGAAGGCATACAGTTTTTGGCAATGTCGGATACGGAATAATCTGTGCCTGCCTGCGATACAGTCTGCGCTGTGCTTGTCGTTGTATTTGGAATATCAGCTTTTTTATCCATTGCATCCGTCGTTTCTGCTGTTTCTGCACTTGCCACGGTTTCCTGCTGCTCCGGTTTTAAAAACGTTCTGTTACCGACTGCTACCACCCCGCAGAAGATCAATGCTGCACAAAGCCCGAATACCAGACCGTTTAATGCGCTTCTGCCGGTTCCTTTCCCCGGTTTCTTTTCTTTTTTATGTTTTTTCTTACCATTGTCCTCCGGCATTGGGACTTCCGGATTTCTTTCTACATATGTTAAATCCTGATTCAAATCGTTGTCATACATAATTCTTACCTCTCTTCCTCAAAGTTGCCTTTTTACAACTATCTGTGTTTTCCCTTTCTTTTGTTTACAGAATATTGGAAATTTGTTATAGAAATTTGTCAACTTTGTGAAAAAAGTATGTACTTCTCTTCAATCTCCGAAAACGTTTTTTGCTCGAAAATGGGCGCAGAATAGAGCTTGGGCGGCTTTTTCTGTAACTTTTCTCCCATGTAATGATCAAATTCATAATATAAAAGTGTGTCGTCCACAGAAGAAATTGCGGTCTGTTCCGTCTCTGTCGGAACACGCCCCAGAAACTTTTCATAAATCGTATCCTGCAGCCGCTTTTCAATTTCCAGATAGCCGGGCAGAAACTGCTTGACCGGTCTTGTGATATCTGCCAGATAGGCTTCACTTGCATCATGTAAAAGACATGCCTTGCAGAGAAACGGACTGTATTTTCTGGCAACCGCTTCCTCATAACAATGGATACAATGCTGTCCCACGGAATAAAATTCCGGAAAATGTCCGTTTGCCCGTGTCATCAGGGAAAGGGCATGTGCGATATCCCGGATCACGATCTGTTCCGGATCCGGTGAAACCGGTGTAAAATGGATCTTGCTGCTTGTTGTGATATAACTACTCATTTTTCTTCTCCCCAGTTTGTTCTATAATAATGATCTCTGTACTGCCGCGGTGTCATTTTCGTTTCTTCCCGGAATACATGCGTAAAATGACTCTGCGAGGAAAACGCAAGTCCTGCTGCAATATCCGAATAAGAATAGGAAGAGTATTTCAACATATTCTTGGCAGTGTCAATCTTACTCCTTCTGATATATTCGCTGATCGTCTGTCCCATTTCCTTTTTAAACAGGCGTGACAGGTAATTGACATGCAGTCCGCAATGATCCGCAAGCATCTGTGCTGTAACCCGCTCTCCGATATGTTGATATATATAATCAATGCACTGCACCACGTTTTTAGAATAGACCTTCTCTTTTTTCAGTTTCTGCATTCTTTTAGCATAATCCATACAAAGCTGCTTCAGCAGACTGTTCAGTTCTGGGATCGAATGCGTTTCATCCACTGTCTGGATATACATATCGGAAAGTCCGTACGCAGTTTCCGGATCCATCCCGCCCTCAATGCAAAAGCGGGTGATCATCGCGATCGATATGATAATATGATAGGAAATATTCCGTACGGGATTTTGGGACAATACACCCATACCGCCTTCCGATCCCATTCCTTCCGTTTCATTCGCCCATTTCCGTATCTTCTCTACATCTCCCTGCTTAATCCATTCATAAAAGGATAATTCTCTTTCGTAAGGAGCATGGACAACTTCCCGTTCCAGAAATTTTTCATAATTCATTTTTTTCATGACAGTCTTTCCTTTTACAGATATAGATGTTTATTCCCTCTTTTCTGTTACATCATAATTCTAACATATTTATCACACATTTGATATCATTTATTTTATTTTCTGTTAAAGTAGCTATATCAGATGAAGTCATTTAAGTTATCTATCATAATTATACAATAACAGGAGGTATTATCTATGAACAAACAGGAGCTGATACAGCTTTTAAACACGCTGACCCTTGATGATAAGATCACCATGATCCATGGCGCATCCATGTTCCAGACAGGTGCGGTGACAGGAAAAAATGTTCCCGCCTTTACTTTCGATGACGGACCTATGGGTCCAAGAAAAGAATATCAAAGAGATGCCTGGATCCCGATCGGCGGAAATGACGATGCAACCTCTTATCTGCCAAGCAACAGTGCTCTTGCCGCTACTTTTAACAGAAAACGCGCGCTGGAAAGCGGTACTATTTTAGGACGTGAAGCCAGAGGGCGCGGCAAAGACATGATCCTTGCACCGGGCATCAACATCCACCGTTCTCCGCTTGGCGGCCGTAACTTTGAATATATGAGCGAAGATCCTTATCTGACAGCAGAAATTGCAGTTCCTTTTGTAGAAGGTATACAGCAAAATGATGTTTCTGCCTGTGTCAAGCATTATGCCCTTAACAACCAGGAAACAGACCGTACAGGCTACAACGCGGACGTCAGCGAACGCGCCCTGTGGGAAATCTATCTGCCTGCTTTCCGTGCCACAGTCAAAAAAGCGCACACAATGGGCATGATGGGCTCTTATAACCGCTTCCATGAAGAATACCTCTGCCACAGCCAGGAAATGATCGATGGTATCCTGCGTCAGGAATGGGGCTTTGACGGCATTTATGTTTCCGACTGGAATGCGATCAAAGATACCGTAAAGGCCGGTAACTGTGAGATTGACATCGATATGAACGTTACCGATGATTTTGACAATTATAAAATGGCACAACCACTCAAAAAAGCAGTTTTAAACGGACAGGTCCAGGAAGCAGAGCTTGACAAAAAGGTGATGCACATCCTGCATGTCATGAATGAGCTTCATATGCTGGACGGCAAGCGGCAGAAAGGAAGCTACAACGATCCTTCGCATCCGGGTAAACTGCTGCAGACCGCAGAAGAATCCATGATCCTTCTGAAAAATGAAAAGAAGCTGCTGCCACTGAACCCTGAAAAGCTGAAAAAAGTCGTTGTGATAGGCGATAATGCCGACAGAACCCATGCTGCAGGCGGTGGCAGTGCGGAGATCAAGGCACTTTACGAGATCACACCACTGATGGGGATTAAGATGTTCCTTGGCGGTAACTGTGAAGTGGTTTATGAGCCCGGTTATTATGCCTGTGTTACCGGAAATGCATGGCATGACATCACAGCCCAGAACTGTATGCTTCCGGTCAATGATTCCATATTCGGTCCACGCCAGGACAGACTTGTAAAAAAAGAAGAAATTGCTGCTTTAAATAAAAGCTATGAAGAACGTGCGATCGCTGCCTGCAAGGACGCAGACGCTGTCATCTATGTCGGTGGTCTGAACCACGATTTTGATGTAGAGGACAGAGACAGATCTGATTATCATCTGCCATACGGACAGGATGCGCTGATCAAAAAGCTTTTGGCAGTCCGCCCGGATATGATCGTCACAATGGTTGCAGGTTCTCCGTTCTCCATGACAGAATGGATCGATCAGACAGATACACTGCTGCTTTCCTACTATGCAGGCATGGAAACAGGACGTGCCTTTGCAAACCTGCTATTCGGAAAAGTATCTCCAAGTGGTAAGCTGCCTACAACATATCCCAAGGAATTATCCGACTCTCCTGCACACAGCATCGGACAGTTCGGTACTTCCACAGATGTTTCCTATGCGGAAGATATTTATGTTGGCTACCGCTACTTCGATACGTATCAGGTCAAACCACAGTTTGCGTTCGGACACGGTCTGTCCTATGCGGCATTTACCTATAGTGATCTGCAGGTTACCGCTCATCCGCAGAAAGTAACAGATCAGCTGCAGTCTCCTGATGCACTTCCTGCACTTTACACTGTTAAGTTAGCAGTAAGCAACGATTCTGATATTACAGCAAAAGAATCCGTACAGCTTTACATTGCGGCAAAAGACAGCAAGGTAAAACGCCCTGTCAAGGAGCTGCGCGGTTTTGACAAAAAAGAAATCGCAGCCCATGCAAAGGCTGCTTACACCTTTGCACTGACTGCGGAAGCATTTTCTTATTATGATATAGAAAAGCATTGTTACATTGCACCTGCAGGCACTTATGAAATCCTGCTTGGCAGTGCAAGTGATGATATCCGTCTTTCCCGGACGGTAACCCTTTCTGCAGATATCATGATCAGCAGAAGCTAATCCCCTTTATCTGGCAGCAAGTACTGCCTGTTTCATAGAGGCTACGTAGTCATACAGAGGCTGCGCAGCCTCTTCTTTGTATTCCGCCACGATCTTGACGATCGCGCTGCCTACGATCGCACCGTCTGCAAGTGCAGCCATCTTCTCTGCCTGCTCCGGTGTACTGATCCCGAAGCCGATCGCACACGGTACATCCGTCACAGAACGGATCTTTTCTATGATCTTTGCAAGATCTGTATGGATCTCACTGCGGACACCCGTTACGCCCATGGAGGATACCACGTAAATAAAGCCGGTTGCTTCTTTTGCAATTCTTGCGATACGTTCCTCGGAAGTCGGCGAGATCATGGAGATCACATCGACACCGTATTTCTTAGCGACCTCTTCCACTTCTTCTTTCTCCTCAAACGGAACATCCGGGGAAATAAAGCCGTTTACGGAAAGCTCCTGACATTTTGCAAAGAAAGCCTCATAGCCATAATGGAATACCGGATTGATATAAGTCATGAAAATAAGCGGAATATCGGTCTGGCTGCGGATCTGCTTTACCGCATCAAACAGTCCTTCCATCGTAAAGCCGTTTGCAAGTGCACGGATATTGGCGTTCTGGATCACAACACCTTCCGCTGTCGGATCTGAAAACGGAATACCGATCTCAATGATGTCCGCACCGGCTTTTGCCATCTGTACTACATATTCCACTGTTTTGGAAAGACATGGATCTCCTGCCGTAATAAACGGGATAAATGCCTTTGTATCTTTGAATGCGTCTGTGATCTTACTCATGTAAATCTACCCCCTTATATCTGGCAATCGCTGCCACGTCTTTATCACCGCGTCCTGACAGGCAGACGATAATACTGTCATCCTTTGACATACTGCCTGCGATCTTTTTCACATGGGCAACAGCGTGGGCACTTTCAATGGCACAGATGATACCTTCCGTACGTGCAAGATATTCAAATGCTTCCACCGCCTCATCATCCGTTACCGGTACATAGGCCGCACGTCCGCTGTCATGCAGATATGCATGCTCCGGTCCGATGCCCGGATAGTCCAGACCTGCGGAGATGGAATAAACCGGCGCGATCTGTCCCTGCTCATCCTGACAGAAATAAGATTTCATACCATGGAAAATACCGACACTTCCCTTTGCAATCGTTGCTGCATGCTTATCGGTATCTATGCCTTTTCCCGCTGCTTCGCAGCCGATAAGCTGCACGCCTTCATCCGGAATAAAATTGTAAAACATACCGATCGCATTGCTGCCGCCACCGACGCAGGCAACTACAGCTTTTGGCAGTTTCCCTTCTTTTTCAAGGATCTGTGCTCTTGCTTCCTGACTGATCACGCTCTGGAAATCTCTGACGATCATCGGGAACGGGTGTGGACCCATAACGGAACCGAGCACATAATGCGTATCTGAAACTCTGGTAGACCATTCACGCATTGCTTCGTTTACCGCATCCTTCAAAGTCATCGTACCGCTTGTGACCGCATGTACCTTTGCACCTAACAGCTCCATTCTGTATACATTCAGAGCCTGTCTGTCCGTATCTTCTTTTCCCATGAAGATCTCACAATCCATACCGAATAAAGCTGCTGCCGTTGCAGTTGCAACACCATGCTGCCCTGCTCCGGTTTCTGCGATCAGTCTCGTCTTTCCCATCTTCTTTGCCAGCAGTGCCTGCCCCAGTACGTTGTTGATCTTATGTGCACCTGTATGGTTCAGATCCTCTCTCTTTAAATAAATCTTTGCACCACCCAGATCCTTTGTCATCTTTTCCGCATAATACAGAAGAGACGGTCTGCCTGCATATTCTACCAAAAGTCTGTGCAGTTCTTCTTGAAATGCAGGATCCTTTTTATAATATTCATACTTGTATTAGCTATTACATATTATGTTACAAGATTTGTTGGCAATTATCAGAAGAACAAGATGTCAGGAAGCAATATCAACATTCTTGAAACTATGAGAATATCTAACACCAAGTATATACAGGTAGTGAAGATAGGAAGCAAAGTGTTTGCAATAGCAGTAGCTAAAGATACAGTTACATATTTATGTGAACTCAACGAAGATGAGCTTGTATACAACGAGTCCTCATCAGGTAAGATGCTTATGAATAGCGAAAGCTTTAAAAGTTGTGCAAATGCCTCAATTCTGCTACTCATTGATGCACTGACCATTAGCCTACAACTTTCTGAACCGCTTCAAGAACTCTGTCTGCCTGGAAAGGCTTAACAATAAAATCCTTAGCCCCTGACTGGATAGACTCAATAACCATAGCCTGCTGTCCCATAGCCGAACACATAATAACTGATGCTCCTGGGTCTGCCTCTTTAATCTTCTTAAGAGCCTGAATACCATCCATTTCTGGCATAGTAATATCCATAAGTACTAAATCTGGCTTTAACTCATTATACTTTTCTACGGCTTTAGCACCATTTTCTGCTTCACCTGCGATATTGTAACCATTCTTTGTGAGGATATCCTTAATCATCATTCTCATAAATGCTGCATCATCACAAATCAAAATATTCTTAGCCATATGATTGATTCTCCTATCTTAACTGATTATAAATATAAATTATTCACTAAATTTAAACCTTAATTATTATACATCATAAAATGTAATTTTCATATATATATTTATAAAAAAATGATAAATTAATATACTATTTTATTATTTCTGTAATTCTTACACCGAAGTTTTCTTCAATAACTACTACTTCACCTTTGGCAACATACTTACCATTAACAAGTACATCTACAGCTTCTCCAGCTATCTTATTAAGTTCTACAATTGTTCCTGGTGCAAACTCAAGAATTTCTTTAATTGACTTTGACACCCTTCCAAGTTCAACTGTAACCTGAAGTGGAACATCCATAATAAGGTCAATGTTTTCCTGCTGTGTAAGCGGATTAACGTCTGCTGAAAATGGCTGGAAAGCTGCTGGTGCAACATTGACATCCTGTGCTGGCTGTGCCTGTGGCATACCATAACCGTAAGGCATTCCCTGTGGTGGCATACCCATACCATAACCATAAGGCATTCCCATATTCTGCTGTGCCATACCCTGCATTGACTGTCCTGCCATATTCTGTTGTGGCATTCCCATATAAGGCTGCTGTGCCGACATATCTGGCGCTGGCTGCGCCTGTGGCTGCACTGGCTGTTGTGGCTGTTGTGGCTGTGCCTGTGGTTCCGGCTGGCTCTGCTGTGGCTGCACATTTGTAGCAGCTGTATCTTCTGTGTTCATCTGACCGCCCATAGTTGGGTCTATAGAGAACATATTAAGAAGTTCTCTAGCAAAGTCTATTGGATACAACTGCATAATCTCACTATCAATAAGATCGCCTATCTGCATCTTGAATGCTACCATAACGAACTGACCAGCAAGAAATGGTGGAAGCGAATCATCCATTTCATTATATGTTTCTACTATGTTAGCTATTGGTGGGCTGATATCTATCTTTCTATTAAACATAGATGAAAGTGATGTTGCCGCTGAACCCATCATCTGGTTCATAGCCTCACCAATTGCACTCAGATGAAGATCTGTAAGTTCTTCTGCATCATCTGCATTACCAGGACCGCCCATCATAAGATCTGTAATAATCTTTACATCTTTTTCTTTCAAAATAAGTACATTATTACCATCAAGACCTTCTTTATATCTTATCTGTAACATAACGCAAGGTCTGTCATATTTACTTGAAAGATGCTCCCAATCTGCAATTTCAACCCTAGGTGTTGTTATATTTACCTTCTGATTAAGCAGTGAACTAAGTGTTGTCGCTGCTGTTCCCATGCTTATATTGGATATTTCACCAACTGCATCCTTTTCGTAATCAGAAAGGACTTCCTCAGTATCTGGAATATCATTATTCGTATTATTATCACCAGCCATGCTGCTATCCTGTGCTGCCGAATCCGCATTATCATCGCTGCTGTCATCACTATTCATTCCATTTAATAATGCGTTTATCTCATCTTGTGATAACATGCCATCCATCTGTTACTCACTCTCCTCTCTAATTACGTCTGTTATTCTAACTGCGTATTTATCTTCAAAGTAACCAGGTAATGCATTGAACTTCTTTATATTGCCCACATATACATCTAATTCCTGATCAACCTTTTTATCAATTTTAATTATATCACCTACCTGAAGGTTTACAAAATCTGCTACATTAACCTTAGACCCACCAAGTATTGCTTTGATAGGCACCTTAGTTTTGCTGATTATATTCTCAATCACATCGCCATACATTGTAGGATCTTTCTCCTGCATATTAGCGAACCAGAACTTGGTATTAAGCTTATCCATAACCGGCTCTAACAATGTGAATGGAAGACAAACATTCATAAGTCCTTCAACATCGCCTATCTTAAGATTGATGGTTATGATTGCTATTGTTTCTGTTGGCGATATAATCTGCGCAAACTGTGAATTCGTTTCTATTCTTTCAAGTCTTGGCGTTACTTT
>ENA-UEQW01001170-UEQW01001170.1-human-gut-metagenome-genome-assembly--contig:-NODE-1170-length-22430-cov-15.526014_pt1 | contig 22430 bp, 15 predicted proteins | sample MGYA00242947_ERZ507947 | MGnify/ENA primary metagenome ERZ507947 (study PRJEB26167, sample SAMN06115421) | human gut metagenome | host: Homo sapiens | place: China:Guizhou | collected 2015-03-17... | reverse complement strand
CGGAGATTGTCTACGGTACGCCTATCTATATTACGACCGACGAACGCAAACAGTTGGCCGAAGCGGATATGGGGGATGACAAGCAGCTGGAAACGCAAAGAGATATTTTTGTTTTTCAGTGCATGATCGGCTGTCGGGTGAGCGACCTTTATAAGATGACCTATGCCAATATCATCGGCGATTGCATCGAATATGTTCCCCGCAAGACGCGAGACGACCGAGTGGTGACGGTCTCGGTGCCGTTGATCGGTGCTGCGAAAGAACTGATTCGTAAATACCTCGATGAGAACCGCGGAACATTGTTTCCATTTATTTCGGAGCAAAAATATAATGTCTATATCAAAGCGGCGTTCCGTAAAGCGGGACTGACGCGCATGGTGACGACGATCGACCAGCGGACGCGGCAGAATGTTCAGGTGCCGATCTGCGACCTTGCTTCGTCGCACATGGCGCGCCGGACATTCATCGGGAATGTTTATAAAAGCGTGAAAGACCCTGCGATCGTGGGAGCGATGTCCGGTCATAAGGACGGCAGCCGGGCGTTCGCTCGTTATCGCGATATTGACATGGATATTAAGCGTGATGCAGTAAGCGTGTTGGAGTAAGATTTGTTTTGTCGATAAATTTGTATAAATTTGCGACAGATATATGTGTGTAAATAGATGCAAGTAATAGAGGGTAAGATACTTAATAAGATAAAAAAGTGCGGGCGGGGTAAGCTGTATTCCGCATCCGATTTCGCTGTGTACGGATCGGCCGTATCGGTTGCGAAGGCATTGGAACGACTTACTCGAAAAGGCGGTTTAGTCCGTATTGCGAGGGGCCTCTATTGCTATCCCAAAATCGACAGAAAGTTCGGATTGGGCATACAGTACCCGACCGTCAATGAAATCGCTGAAAAGGTAGCCCGGCAGAGCGAAGCCCGGGTTGTTCCGACGGGTATGCACGCATTGAATGTATTGGGATTGTCTGCCCAGGTACCGATGAACTATGTGTTTTATACGGACGGCAATTCCCGGACAGTCAATCTGTTCAACGGTCGTAAATTGCGATTCAAGCGTGTGGCGCTTAAAAATTTGGCCTATCAGAATAAAACGCTGATGCTTGCCGTATTCGCTCTGAAGGAGATCGGTCGGCCGCAGGTGACGGAGGAGCACATCGCCCAACTGAAGACGATATTCGCCCGGATTCCGAAGTCGAGCATTCTGCCCGATCTGCGGTTGGTGCCGGCATGGATTCGTAAAATCATTATGTCGTTCTATGAAGAATAATTTTTGGATGTTTTCCGACGAGCAGAAAAGTATGTTCGTTGCACAGACGAGCGAGCGTGTCGGGCTTCCTCCGCAGGCTGTCGAGAAGGACTGGTGGGTGACGATGACGCTGAAAGCCCTGTTCGAATCGTCGTGCCGGGACTTCATTACCTTCAAGGGCGGTACGTCGTTGAGCAAGGGTTGGCATGTCATAGAACGCTTCTCGGAGGATATCGACATTGCGATCGACAAGTCCTTTTGGGAAATTGCCGGGGACAACAAGTCGCAGCGCGATCGGATTCGGAAACTTTCGCGGGCCTATATCGAGCAGCGGCTCGTTGCGGAAACGCAGGCATTGCTGGAAGGATATGGGGCTTCCGATTTTGAGTTGCGTGCCGTTCCGGCGCAGGACTCCGATACCGATCCGACGCTGGTGCTGCTGCCGTATCGAAGCATTTATGCGAATATCGAGTATGTGGAATCGCAAATCCGGATCGAATTCAGCTGCCGGTCGATGAAAGAACCGCGTGAGCGGATCGAGATTCGTCCGCTGATTGCCGAGGCATATCCCGATGTATTCGGAGAATTGGTGTTCCCGATTTATGCGGTCGTACCGACACGGACGTTTTTGGAGAAAGCGTTTTTGCTGCATGAAGAGTTTCAGAAAGAGAATCCGCGCGTCGAGCGAATGACACGTCATCTATACGATTTGGAGCGGCTGATGGATACGGATTTCGGAAAGGCAGCCTTGGCCGATCCGAAAATGTATGTCGAGATTGTCAGGCATCGCAGCATATTCAATACGATTCGCGGAGTCGATTATCGGACGCACCATCCGAGCCGGATCGATTTTATTCCGCCCGAAAAATTGGCGGAGGTATGGCGCAGGGATTATGAGCGGATGCAGGAGTATTTCATCTATGGAGATTCGCTGCCATACGATCGACTGATCGCGCGGATGGCGGAGTTGCGGGATCGGTTTCGGAAAGTTGTAATGGAGGATGATTTTTTCAGCGAATCGTAATTATGAATCCCGAGTATTATTTCCAGAAAGGTCTTCACCTGATCGTGGCGAGCGCTGTGATTTTTGCTTTGATCGTTTTGTTCAGCGCCATGGTTTCGCGGGGATTTCCGTTCTGGAGGGCCCTTGTGTTGCTTGTTCCCGCGGGGCTTTGCGTGGCAGGGCTTTACTATTTCAGTATGGGTACTTCGGCGGATCTCTCGGAGCGTTTCTTCCGTCGTTTCCGTCGAGAGCAGCCCAAACCGGAGGAGATTTCTACCGTGGAAGAGGAATTGGAAAGAGTCGCAGTCGATGCGACGGATGAGAAGAGCTTGGATCCGACCGTCGCGATATCCGAAGTGATTCCCGGCGATCCGGACCCGGAGACACAAATTCTCGAAAATGCACTTTCGACGGTCTACACCTATACGGATCAAATCCTGGGTGAAGCCCTTGATGAATCGAATCGGTTGATTTTACGGCGTCGGCTGCTTTATCTGGCCTGCATGGTAGCGATTCCGGAGTCGGTCCCTCAGGTCCGGCTCCGGGGCGATCGGATCGGTTACGGGGATTTGTGCCACTATGGATGGAATGTGTGGAATGCCTTCAAGGGCGCCCGCAACCAGTTTTATGACCAGAGCGAATTGGCCGAGTGGTTGAAGTCGGGATTCGAATCGTTGGGCAAGTACAATACAAAGACCTTGCGGGCCAAACTCCGGGCGACGGATGGCGGTTACGGCATCCGTTTGGTGGATAACCTGAAGGAGTATATCCAACAATAGGAGCGGAATCTTTCTGTCGATATTCCCTGCACCGATGAGGTGTAGGGATTTTTTGTTTGGATTGTGTGCGATTGCAACAGCTTGTAAAATAGCTGTTTCTGAAATTGTTTTCCGGGGCAACGGCGGTGATTTGATTGCAAAAACAGGTGCAGGGGAAGCACCAGCTATATTCGCTGCCGAACCTGCTGTTGGGTTCGATAAAAGATCGAGTTATGGACCTGAAACAATTGTATGAAATGGGCGGTGACGTGCATGTCACCGTCCGTTTGGAGGATCTCCGGCAATGGCATCGGGAGTTGACAGCGGTCGTCCCGTCGCCTTTGGTCTCGCCAGCCTTGCCGCAAACGGGCGAATTGTACACGCGCAAGCAGACCATTGCCTTGTTGGGTATTGACTCCTCTACGCTTTGGCGCTGGGCAAAGAGCGGCTATCTTGTTCCTGTGGAGTATGGCGGGCAGCGTCGTTATCGTGTGGCGGATGTGCAACAAATCCTGAAAGGAGGCCGTCATGACCGCTAAACGGAAGGAGACCGGCGCGGCCTATCTTCGCGTGGGAACAACCATCTACAAGCGGGTTCAGCAGCCGTTGAGCAGCGGCCGGAGCATCGAGATCCTCCTGGCGTGGAATGTCGAGACCCTGCGCCAGGATTTCGGGAAGGATTACCTGGCCCGCATTCCGAAGTACGACGGATTCTGCACGGTTCCCGACCACACGAACTACCGGCGGGAGATCCACGGCTTTCTGAATCGTTACGAACCGATCCCCTTCCAGCCGGCCGAAGGGGATTTCCCGCACATCCGCGGCTTTCTGTCGCACATCTTCGGCGAGCAGGTCGAGATGGGGTATGACTATCTGCAGCTGCTCTACCTGCGGCCCTTGCAGAGGCTGCCCGTTCTGCTGCTGGTCTCCAGCGAGCGCAATACAGGCAAGACCACCTTTCTGAATCTGCTGAAACTGATCTTCGGCGGGAATGTCACCTTCAACACCAACGAGGACTTCCGTTCGCAGTTCAACGACGACTGGGCAGGCAAGCTGCTGATCTGCGTGGATGAGGTGCTGCTCAACCGCCGCGAAGACTCCGAACGGATCAAGAACCTCTCGACGGCCCGCAGCTACAAGGCCGAGGCAAAGGGGCGCGACCGCCGGGAGGTGGAGTTCTTCGGGAAGTTCGTGCTGTGCTCCAACAACGAGCGCAATCCCGTGCTGATCGAGGCGGCGGAGACTCGCTACTGGGTGCGGCGTATCCCGCCGCTGACGCACGACGACCAGCAGCTGCTTGCCCGGATGCAGACTGAAATCCCGGGGCTGCTGTTCTTTCTGCAACGACGCACGCTCTCGACCCGCGAGGAGAGCCGCCTGTGGTTCTCCCCGCGACTCTTGGCGACGGAGGCCCTGCGGCGGATCATCCACTACAACCGCAGCAAGCCCGAAGCCGAGATGCTGTCGATCATCCGCGACATCTTGGATGGCGAGAAGCTGGAGGAGTATCAGTTCGACGTGAGCGACATGGTGAACATGCTGGAGATCCGCGGCATTCGGGTCGATCATCCCACCGTGCGGCGGACACTGACCGAGAGCTGGCAGCTGCGGCCGGCACCGCCGACCTACTACCAGCGCTATACGATCACCTACAATGGGTTGACCCAACGCCAGGAGAGCAAGACGGCACGGATCTATACCGTCACGCGGAAACTGCTTGACGAACTGCTGAACGATGTCTCCGGTCTGTAAGATTGTTGGAAGCAAAGGATATTCGGCTTATTCTCTGCTTCTTACATTTCTTACAAATCCTCTTACAAAATCTTACAACGCTTACGGGCTTACGGCACCGACTGCCGTGTAAGAACGTTGTAAGACGACAACCTTTTCTTTCACTGCGTTTTACGCGGTTTTCTCAACAAACTTACAGAAAAATGAATACCACCCCATATGCTCCCCGGGTCCCCATCCGGGAATATCTTGCCCGCCGCGGCATTCTGCCCCGGTACGAACGAAACGGCTACAGCATGTATCTCTCGCCCCTGCGCGAGGAGCGCACGCCGAGCTTCAAAGTGAACTACCAGAAGGATCTCTGGTATGACTTCGGGATTGGTGAGGGCGGCACGCTCCTCGCACTCATCATGCGACTGGAACGATGCAGCCGCAGCGAAGCCTTCGAACACCTGCAACACGCGGCCGAAGGTGTCGTCAGCCTCCTGGCCGCCCGCATCTGCAAGCGATATGCTCGGCCGACCGAGAGCCCGAATTCCCAACCGGCGCTCCGTATCCTTTCGGATGCACCGCTGCGCCATCCGGCCCTATTCGGATATCTTGCCTCACGCGGCATTGTACCCGGAATTGCGGCGGCATATTGTCGGGAGGTACGCTATCAGGTCCGCAACCACTGCTTTTTCGCCATCGGCTTCCGGAATGACTGCGGAGGCTGGGAGCTGCGGTCCGAACGCTTCAAGGGAAGCTCTTCGCCCAAACAGATAACGACCGTCGATCACCAGTCCGACAAGGTGATTGTCTTTGAGGGATTCATGGACTTCCTCGCCTGCCTCTCGATGAAGCACCCCGCACCGTTCGGGATCGACGCCACAGTTCTGAACTCGGTGGTCAACCTGCCGAAGGCGCTTCCTTTCCTCGAACGGCATCCGACGATCCATGCCTTTCTGGACAACGACGAGGCGGGTCGTCGTACCCTCGCCGAACTGACCCGTCGGTGTCCTCGCAGCCAGGTGATCGACCATGCGCATCTCTATCGTGATTACAAGGATCTCAACGACTTTTGGATCGCCCGCAAACGGCTTCGGAATGATTCGGAAGAGACAAAGACCGAATCCCGAAAACCGCAATTACGACCCAAGGGAGGAATGAAGGTTTAAGGGATGCAAGTTTGTGTTTTTGTCAGCCAAAAACCGGCCGCAAGGCCCTATCCCGATGGTCTCAACTCAAAAATTTCAATCCATGAATACACCGAAGAAAGGAGGCCGTCCGCCTTTGGGACGTGCCCGAAAACAGGAGTACCGCATCACCCTGCGGTGCAACACTGCCGGCAACTTCAAGCTCCGCGCCCTGGCCCGTGCGGCAGGTATTCCGCGCACCGAGGTGCTGCGGCAACTGATTCTCAACGGCTCGGTCCGCGAGCGGCTGCGGAGTGAGCATCTCGAATGGCTCGCCCAACTCAAGAGGCTTGCCCGCAATCTGAACCAGCTGACCCGGCTGGCCCACGCCCAGGGATTTGCAGCCGTTGCCGTGCGACATGCGACGCTTCAGGCCGAGCTGGTGCGGATGATCGAAGCCCTGCGCCGTGATCGGTAAGGTCATTTCGGGAGGATCGTTCGGCGGCACGGTCGGCTATGTGATGAAGGAGCAGTCGCGCGTGCTGGAGGCTCGGGGTGTCGAGCCGCCCGGTGTGCGGGAGATGGTCGAGGATTTCGAGGATCAGGCGCGCCTCAATCCCCGTCTGCAGCAGAACGTCGGACATATCTCCCTCTCGTTTTCGCCGGAGGATGCCCCGAAGCTCACCGACGAGCGGATGACACAAATTGCCCGGGAGTACATGCAGAAGATGGGCATCACCGATACGCAATACCTTTTGGTGCGGCACCTCGACCAGCCCCATCCCCATTGCCATCTGGTCTACAATCGCGTAGGTGATCACGGGCAGACCATTTCCGACCGCAACATCAAGCTCCGCAATGCGAAGGTGTGCCGCGAGCTGACCGAACGCTTCGGGTTGCATCTGGCACCGGGCAAGGAGGCCGTCTGGCGGGAGCGGCTACGCGAGCCCGACTGAACCCGGTACGAGATCTACGGTGCGTTCAAGGACAGCCTGCCAAAATGCAGGAACTGGAACGAACTGGAAGAGAGATTAAAGGAACAGGGCATCAATGTCCGCTACAAGTATTGCGGTTCTACCAGCCAAAAGCAGGGCGTTCTGTTCTCGAAAAACGGGCTGGAGTTCTCCGGCTCGAAGGTTGACCGGGCCTTCAGTTTCTCGAAGTTGGATCGCCACTTCGGACAGGCACAGCAGCGGCATACGACCCTGATGTCAGGACTCAAGGCGGCAGCCGGGAGCTTCCGGGCTGCTTTTGCAGGTCTGTTCGGAGGCGGCGCTCCTTCTCCGCAGCGGGAGGCGGTGGAGGAGGCGGAAGCCATGGCGCAGGATCGGTGTCGCTCGGCAGCGCCGGGTCGATTCCGCTGCCGCCATTCGACTCTCCATTTGCTCTTTCACTCGAAATGATGCAGCGACGCGAGGGTGAGAGCCCCGAGGAGCATATAGCCCGTATTACGGCGCTGATCAACAAGGCGGCCGAGGCGATGGCCGTAGCCTTGATGGAACGCAAGCGCCGCATGGAGGCACGCTCCCGCAAAATCGGATAACAAACCTAAAATACGAGAAAGATGAAAGAGAACACCCTGGAACTCTCCTTTGAGATGTACGAGGAGTTGAAGGAGACCCTTATCAAGACGCTCCGCACGGAGTTGGCCGAAGCCCGATCACAGTCGGCAGCGCCCGTTGATACGGACGCGATCAAGCAACTGCTTCAAGCGATCTCCGATCGGCAGGAGCATTAGGAAAGACCTCGGAGCGCAGATTTCGGAGATGGAAGAGAAAGTGGTCGGGATGGAGATTCCCGAGGAGTTGCCGCCGCGGATGGTGCAGCACCGTTTCTCGCTCTCTCTTGACGCAACCCGCAACTTTTGGCTCTTTATGTCGATGTTTGTCGTGATTGCGGTGCAGTCTGTCGGACTCTATTTAGACTGGCGGCCCGACCGAAGTCGGTATGACAACGATCTGAAGTATCGCTATGTGCTGATGAAGGGTGAGGCATCACCGAAACGGCTGTCGGAGTTGGAGGAGTTGTTCGAGGTCGAGCGGGACCAACGACGTATCGACTCAATGCGGCAGGATGTCGAGAAGTACGAACGCTTGGTACGCAGAAGGGCGGCTCTCGACGAGCAGGCGCGGCTGAAAGCTCAAGAGGCCGAACAGCTCAAACGCGACGCAGCAAAGTTAAAAAACAAGTAGCCCTTCCCTTTCTGCCGCAAAGATAAGCCGCCGGACGGACAACGCAAGGTCAGGACGAGTTGCCACCGGCAAACCTTGCGCAAAGTTCCTCCGGCGGCTTCGGAAGATTGTTGCCCAATGAAAAGGGAGGGATAGAAAGAGTAAAAGTCGGGCATGAAAAATCAAAACTGAGGGATGTAAACTAAAGTGAGTTAAGTAAAGAATTTACTAATTTTACAGATACTCTTTATTTATGAATAATTCATTCGAATCGGTGGATTTCAAGATGTAAACTATTGAAAAATAGAATATTGATGGTATGTTTATCCGGTGAGGATAGTGTATTAGCGCCACTATTGGAGATGTGTCCTGGTGGGGAAATAGACAGCCATCTGGAAGGGAGCGAACGCGAGTTCAGCAAACTGCCGTAATGGCCATATGAGCAGTCGGTACAGACTTCAATGGAAGAAGTGATCATAACACTCCCCGTGAGTGCGACTGGATATTTATCTTCAGGTTATCTGCAAGCGTGAGAAAAACCCTTACAGTTTAGAATCATCTTCTGACAACCTCTTTTATTTGGAGATTTTTGATGATGTTAATAATTTAGGCAGAAGTCGTTTGGGAACATTGGAGGAACCGAAACAATCCCGAAAAATAACTTGTCATGGTTTAGCCCTACCGCTATGGATAAGGAATTTTATCCTATGCTTTACCTCGAATTGACTTGAACTGGGTATCGACCTTTTGTAGACTAAAAAGAAAATAAGCACAGTATTTGCCTGTTTGAAATGTCGTAAGTAAGAGCTACAAAACCAGTAGTTTTCGGTTCATTTGCTAATTTTTTGAATTATGTGTTCCCGTTGTCGTATTGCCGGGCTCTTTTATAATAAGGAGCTCCTTGGGCCCGAAAATACATGCAAACGCTTGGGAAAAAATCTTTCCGCCGCCGGATGCACCTGTCGATGCTCTCTTGGATGAAGAGACTGACTGATGACTGAACACGTTGTGAGACAGTATACACGCCTTTTTGTGCTCGGATTCTTGTAAAGATTGATTGAAGATTGGTGCCCGAAACCGAATGTTTTGTATAATTTTACATAACAAATCCTTGGAATCAGTAACCTTCATAGAGAAAGCAGCGATCTTTTCTTTAAAGTTGCTGAATTTCAGAGTATTATACAAGCCAATCCGTTAGTAAATTAGATGCTTATAAATACATTCTCAAAAAATGTCATCTGCTAAAAAATATTTGGATGATTATGAAATTACAAGGTGTAATAAGATTAATTGCAGTCTGCCCGTTACTTTTATCGCTCGGTATGCCGATAGCATATGGCCAGCCAGTAGCCGATAAACCCGGACTGCAGGAAAATCCCTATCAAGAGTTTTCGTTAGGTGCAATCAAACCGGCCGGATGGCTCGAAGAAATGCTCGTTCGCCAAAAAGAGGGACTGTCTGGCAACTTAGACCGGTTATATCCTCTCGTAATGGGGCCGACAAATGGCTGGCTAGGAGGAGACGGAGATCAATGGGAGCGAGGACCATATTGGATCGACGGTCTGTTACCGTTGGCATACATCCTTGACGATGCAGAACTGATTGCCAAAGTTAAGCCTTGGATCGAATGGACTTTGGCAAGCCAAAAGGAAAACGGGTATTTCGGTCCCGATACCGACTATGAAAATACCATTGTCGGAATCCAGCGTAACAACTGCGGAGATTGGTGGCCCAAAATGGTCATGTTGAAAGTAATGCAGCAATATTATTCGGCTACCGGTGACAAACGGGTCATCGATTTTATGACCAAATATTTCCAGTATCAACTGAAGACACTACCTGTGTATCCTTTGGATCACTGGACTTTCTGGGCGCGTTATCGCGGCGGCGACAATTTGATGTCCGTATATTGGCTGTATAATATTACGGGGGATGATTTTCTGCTGGATCTGGGGGAGATCATTTATTCGCAAACCTTCCCGTTTACTCAAATATTCACCTCACACAACTGGTGGCATACGGGAAGCATGCATTGTGTCAATCTCGCACACGGCATGAAGACCCCGTTAATCTATTACCAGCGCCACCCGGAGCAAAAATATGTAGATGCCGCAAAACAGGGGTTAAAAGATATCAATACCTTCATCAGCGGGCCACACGGAGTTATCATTGGAGACGAGGCGCTGCACGGCAATAACCCGACCCAAGGTTCCGAATTATGTACGGCTGTCGAGATGATGTTCTCTTTGGAGAATATGTTGCAAATCGCCGGAGATCCAGACTATGCATCTCAAATCGAACGCATTGCATTCAATGCACTTCCGACACAGATCTCGGATAATTTCATGACCCGTCAATATTTTCAGCAAATCAACCAAGTCGAAATTTCGATGTGCGACCGAAATTTTGATACAAACCATCATGGAACGACCACCTGTTTCGGATTGTTAAGTGGTTATCCTTGTTGTACATCCAACATGCACCAGGGATGGCCGAAGTTCGTACAAAATCTTTTTTATAAAACAAACGACGGGGGAATTGCAGCCCTGCTTTACTCTCCGTCACAAGTCAAAACAGAGATCAACGGACAACAAATTCTGATCAAGGAAAAAACCGTATATCCTTTCGAAGAAACGGTTCGCTTCCAAATCTACACCGACAATCCTGTCTGTTTTCCCTTTCACCTGCGCATCCCTGAATGGTGTACGGCTCCTGAATTGCACGTGAATGGCAAAAGCATAAAATTGGATAAAATAAAGAACGGTATAGCTGTTATAAAGAGGACTTGGCGAAATGATGATCTGGTGGTATTGAAACTTCCGATGAAGATTCGACTGACGGAATGGTACGAACGCTCCCAAAGTGTGGAGCGAGGCCCTTTGGTCTATGCATTGCGTCTTGAGGAAAAATGGCAGTGGAACGACAATGTTCCCGCAAATGGACGCCTGGACAAAGGTTTTTGGGAGGTTCATACAACCTCTCCTTGGAATTATGCGTTGATTGCACGAGATCCGGCCAAAATGGAAGAACATTACCGGGTAGCGGTACGTACCGACGTAACATCCTATCCCTGGAATATTTCCGGAGCTCCGCTTGAAATTCGGACGAAGGGCAAGAAAATTCCGGATTGGAATATATATAACGGGTCTGCAGGTCCGTTGCCATACAGTATTCCAGCTGGCCGAGAAATTAAAACGTCAGAAGAAGATATCGTGCTGATTCCTTATGGATGTACAACCTTACGTATCGCGGAATTCCCCATTTTAGGTAAGTATGTCATTAAATGACATACTCATGCTTTAACATGACCCGTTGTACATTTAGCATAAACGCACAACGGGTTATGCATATTTCTATGATTCTTTTGCAAATTTTTTAAGAATAAATATTAAGTATATGACAAAAATTTGAAGACATCGAATTTAGGTGTGTATGTCGGTCGTAAAATCACGTTTGAGATTTCCTCAAGACCATACTTGACCAACGACTTAACCCTTCTTCCATGCTTCAGGATTTTAATAGGTTTAACGTATATATCTTTATGTTCATCAACGAGATACGCCCATACAAGAGCAATGCAGACCATCGCAGGCAGACGTGCGATGCGCTCTCTGTCTCGCAGGTGTGTGTCCTCTATGTTGAAGCCCGAAGATTTCATGGCTCAGAAGGCCGTTTCAATCTCCCAACGCTTTTTGTAGCTCGCGACTCCATCTTCAGGCCGGTTGAAACAGATCAGAATCTGAAGCTCGGGCACCCTCTTGATTCGACTTCCGGCAGGATAAACATACTGCCCTTTATGCAGAACGGTTTTGTAGTAGAACTTCTCCTGTCCGACTGTGAGGGAATTAAAGAGCCACCATGCCCTGATTCTTTCTTCTGTGGAGGGCTTGACAATCTAAATGTCCTGCCGGATACGGATGTAGTATCGAATCCTGTTGTCGTTAAGCCATCCAATCCACTCCTTGCCGATAAACTCGCGGTCGGCCACAAGACAGTCGATGCAGCCATGTCCAAAAAGTCGGATGAATCGCTCCATTATAGCCTTGCGTTCCTCCCAATTGGAATCTCCGCGCTTGCCCAACAGGCTGAACAGCAATGGAAAGGCAATGTCCTTGTAGGTGACGCCGAGGGTGAGTATATTGATGTTGAACTCTCCGAACTTCCAGTTGGCTCGGTCCATACTCAGAACCCAACCGTCCTTAACAGGAAGCAACGAGAAGATCATCCTTGCTGCCAGGTTGAGGTTCAAGGCATAGTTGGCGATGAACCGCTGAATGCAGCGCAGATTGGAATCGCGCTCAACCGACGCAGGCATCGCCGAAACCAGTTTGTGAAGGCTCACAGTCTGCACCCCACAAAGTGCATGGAGCATATAAGCCATAAGCTTTATGCGGGCAAGATCCATCGAAATTCCAAAATACTCTTGCATAATCGGGCGGATTTGGCTAACTTTAACCAAATCCTTGGAATCAGTAACCTTCATAGAGAAAGCGGCAAACTTTTTTAAAGTTACTGAATTCCAGGGATTTCTACAAACATAAACCGTTAATAATTAGATGCTTGGCAATATATTTTCAAAAAATGTCATCTACCAAAATCATAATCATAAAAATCGTATGGCGATCGTGAGACATTGGTATTTATTGCTGCTGTTGTCGGCAGCCGGATTATGTTCCTGCAGCGACGGCCACCTCTCTGTGGTTTCGTCGGATTTCGGGACGCTTTCGACCGGAGAGCAAACGACGCTTTATACCTTGACGAACCGTTCGGGCGCAAGGATGACCGTGTGCGATTATGGCGCGCGGATTGTCAGCATTCAGGTCCCGGACCGGAACGGTGTGCTGGGTGATGTCGTCGTGGGGTATGGAGACATCACATCGTTTGAAAAGGGCGCGGAACGGTTTATGGGTTGTGTCATCGGCCGCTATGGGAACCGGATCAACCATGCCTCGTTTTCCATCGATGGCCGGAAATACGAACTGGAGCCCAATGAACTGCGGGACGGAGTTCCCGTCCAGTGCCACGGCGGCCCCGAGGGCTTTGACCGCTTTGTCTGGAAGGGCACGCCCCTGCAGGCGAAGGATCGGGTCGGCGTGCGATTCCAGCGCCTCAGCCCCGATGGCGAACAGGGCTATCCCGGAAATCTGAACTGCTCGGTGACTTATTGGTGGACTGAAGAGAATGTCTGCCGCATCGAATATGAGGCGACCACCGACCGCCCGACTGTCGTCAACCTCTCGAACCATACGGTATTCAACCTGAAAGGTCCCGGGGACCGTTATGTCATGAATCATCTGATGCAGGTGGAGTCCGATACGTATGTCCTGGCCAACCGGCAGCTTTGTCCCGACCGGCTCCTTCCGGTGGAGGGTTCGCCGTTTGACTTCCGGCAGATGCGCCGGGTCGATTATCGGTTGGATAACTATGCCGATGAGCAGTTGCGCATCGCCAATGGTATGTCCGGGTGTTGGATCATCCGGGATTGGGACGGGTCGTTGCGGAAGGTCGTGGACCTCTACGCTCCGGAGAGCGGCCGCGGAGTCGTGACCCTGAGTACCGAACCGGCCTTTCTGACCTTTACGGGTCGGACGTTCGATGGCAGTCAGATCGGGAAATGCGGTCCGATGGAAAAGTATTGCGGAATGCTGCTGGAAACATTTCATGTTGCCGATTCGCCGAATCAGCCCGAATTCCCGTCAACTGTGCTCCGGCCCGGGGAAACCTACTCTTCGATAACCGAGTGGCATTTTTATGTCAAGTAGCATGATCCGCCCTTTTTTTGTGTCGTTGACGCTGTTCGGACTGCTGCTCTCCGTCCGGGTTTGGGGTTACGAATTCACCCACCTGACCAAGGACAACAACGGCCTCTCCTATGACGGAATCAGCGCCATCATGCAGGACTCCCGGGGCTTCATCTGGATCGGAACCTACAAGGGCCTGAACCGCTATGACGGAAATACGTTCAAGGTGTACGGAATGTTGGAAATGGGCCTTGACTCCGATTTCGTTTATTCGATTGTTGAAGATTCGGAGGGCAATCTCTGGATCGGGACCGATAAAGGGGTCTGCATGTACAGTTACCGGCAGGATCGCTTCATTCCTCTGCGTACGGTCAGCTCCGAGGGCTCCGTCATCACCAATAAGGTGACGTTCATCACCGTTGAACCCGACGGCAGGGTCTGGATGCTTGTGAACGATCAGGGCTGTTTCGCCTATGACATTCACCGTGGGGAACTTCACGAATGGCCCTATCGGAAGATCGGATTTTCGGGATTCCGGAAGATGCTCCGGTGCGTCGACGGCGATGTGTGGATCTCCCGCTATCACTCCAATCTTTACCACGCGGACAGTTCGTTTCGGGAGGTACATCCGGTGGTGTTGGGGGATCAGTCGGATTTTTTCGAGGATGACGAGATCGAGGGGCTCTTCTATGCTCCCGACGGCAGCCTCCTCGTTGCCAGTATGAAACGGGGGCTCTCCGAAGTCGATCTGGTTGCGAAACGTGTCGAGGTGCTGTTGGCGTTGCCCGAGAACTCGCTATTGCAACATGCCTTTCTGGAGAACGACCGCAATGTCTGGCTGTCGACGTCGAAGGGTGTCTGGCGTTACGATCTGCTTACGGGAGAGTCCCTGTGCCTGCGGAACGACGAGATGGACATGTTCTCGCTGTCCAACGATTATACCACCTGCACGTTCGTGGACAAGGACGGCGGCTTGTGGGTTGGGACGAAGGATGCCGGGGTCAATTATTCGGGCCCGAGCCAGAACAATTTCGAGAAACAGTATCTTGCCGACGGCGAGTCGTTGGAGAATGTCCTGGTCAGCGGCTTTGCCGAGGATGAAGCGGGGCGGATCTGGGTAGCCACGGAGGAGAAGGGGCTGCTGGTCTACGATCCGCAGGCACACCGGACCTCGAAATACCGGCTTGAGGGGATTCCGTCAAGAATCTGCTCGATTTGCTATGACGACGGATATTTGTGGTTCGGAACGCGGGTCGGACTGTTCCGTCTGGATATTGCCGCGAACCGGCTCAAGGTCTATGGCGTTCTGAAGCGGGTGCAGGGCGTGAACGATCCAAATGTCTACATGATTTACAAAACTTCGGACGGAGAGATCTTTGTGGGTACGACGTTGGGGCTTTTCCGATATGAACGGTCGTCAGACTCGTTTCTTGAAATTCCGGCGTTCGACGGTATTTTCACCACCTCGGCGGTCGAGGACCCGCTGCATCCAGGGGTTGTCTGGTTCTCTAGCTATGCGAACGGGGTCTATTGTTGGGACTCCATCTCGGACAAACTGGTCAATTACGACGCTTCGTCGGGTTGCGGACTGACCAACGACAAGATCTGCTCGATTTTCATCGACCACAAGGCACGGATCTGGGCTGTGGGCTTCAGTATTGGGGTTGCAATGTTCGACCGTGAAAGCGGACGCTTCACGGTGTATGACCGCCGCAACGTCCAGGCACTGACGTCCGATGTCTTTTTCAAGGCGTTGGAGGATAAGGCCGGGAACCTGTGGCTTGCCTCCGACGAGGGCCTTGTGGAGTTCAATCCCGAGATCGGCGGCGGATATGTCTATACCCGTATCGATGGTCTGCTGGATTCGAAGTTTACGAACAGCGCCTTCCGGAGCGCCTCCGGAGACATGTACTTCGGATCCGACAATGGCTTCATCCGATTCAATCCCGAAGCGCTGCCGAGAACTTCGAACATTCCCTCCGTGGTGTTGTCCTCCATGCAGATCGGCGACCATGAAGCCCGGTTTGCGGAGAACCTCGATCTCATGTCGAAGATTTCGCTCGATCGCGAAAACAATTCGTTCGGGTTCAATTTTTCGCTGCTCGGGCTTTCGGCTCCCTTCTCGAACAAGGTTCAGTGTCTGCTGGAGGGGTATGAGAGCTCCTGGCGGGACATTGCCGCTACGAAATCGGTCTTTTATTATAATGTACCTCCCGGGCAGTACCGGCTTCGGGTACGGGCTCAGTCCGATGAGAAGTGGATGGAGGTACGGCCGCCGCTTGTGATTGCCGTACATCCGGGCTTCTGGGCCTCGGTTCCGGGGGCGATGTTGGTTGTTCTGATCGTATTGGTCGTGTTTTTGCTCTGCGTGCTGGTCATTCAGCATCGCCTCCGGCTGCGTAAGGAGCGCGAACAGGAGGCTTATCAGAAGGCCAAGGACGAGGAGATGTTCCATGAAAAGATGAATTTCTTTTCGCATGTCATCCATGAGATCAAGACGCCGCTGACGTTGATCAAGACGCCCTTGAGCAATGTGATGAGCCGGTGTGCAGATGAGGAGAACCAGCACGACCTGAACGTTATGTACCGTAGTGCGGAGTACCTCTCCAAGCTGGTGAACGAACTGCTGGACTACGTCCGCATCGAGCGGATGGGCTATGCGCTCAAGTGCGAACCCGTCGATTTCCTGGAGCGGCTCCATTCGTTGCTGTTCAGTTTTGCGGATGTCGCCCGGGACCGCAATCTGACCATCGAGGTGCAGGCTGATCTGGAACAGGCGGTCGTATATGCCGATTCGGCCGCTTTGGATAAGATCCTGAACAACCTGCTGCTCAATGCGATCAAGTATGCGGAGACGAGTTTGACCATCTGCGTCCGTACGGACGAAGGACGGGTTGTGGCTGATTTCATCAACGACGGCCCCGGGATCCCGAAGGAGTATCGGGACGAGATTTTCAAGCCTTTCGTCCAGTATCAAAACGATTCGACTCCGGTTTCAGGCGGTGTGGGAATCGGTTTGCCGCTGGCCAAGAATCTGGCTCGGATGCATTCCGGCGATCTGATCTTATCCGGGCGTACGGACGTGACGGACTTCGTGTTGACCCTGCCGATGGTCGATTCCGAAGAGAAGACGCCCGAGATGGGGGGTGAGGAGCTTTTCGAGGAGGAGAAGAAGACGGGACCGGAACTTCCCTGTATTCTGATCGTGGACGACAACCGCGAATTCCGCGAGTATCTGGCCTCGAAACTCGCCGAGAACTATGCGATCCTCATGGCTCCGACGGGTGTCGAAGCCTTGAAAATCCTCAAGGAGAGCGATGTGGACATGTTGTTGACGGATATCTCCATGCCCGGAATGTCCGGCCTCGAATTGTGTGCGAAGGTCCGCGAGGATATTGAAATTTCGCACATCCCGGTCCTCATCATCTCGGCCCGCGGTTCCGTACAGTCGAAAATCCAGGCGATGCAGGCCGGAGCGGACCTCTATATCGAGAAGCCTTTCGACCTGCAGTACCTCGTTTCGAGTATCGAGAACATCCTCGACCGCCGGGTACTCCTGCGCAATGCGCTGGAGCAGGGAGTCTCGGGAATGGCCGTCGACATGTTCGGACTCCCCAGAAAGGATGAGGAGTTCCTGGAGAAGTTCAGCTCCATCATCCGCGAGAATCTCGGGAATGCCGAACTCTCGAACGAATTCCTGGCCGAACAGATGAATATGAGCCAGTCGACCCTGGTGCGTAAGATCCGCAAATTGTTGAATACGTCGCCGAACAACTATGTCCGTTCGATGCGGATTGCGGCCGCTGCGGAGATGTTGAAGAATTCTCACGGAAACAATATCTCCGAAATCTGTTATTCGGTCGGTTTCTCGAATCTCTCCTACTTTACCAAATGCTTCAAGGAGAAGTACGGTAAAACCCCTACTGAAATTGTACGGGATCAGGCCTCCGAGCAGTAGATTGTGGCTTGGAAGGCCTTCTGGCGGGCATTGATTGGAATTTTGCATCTTTTGCATCATATCTTTTGATCGGTTTTGCCTGCTGTGGATATATTTGTTCATCGATGCAAACCAACTTAAAACCACCAATCAAATGAAAAGAACTTTACATCTGGTTTTGGCTGTTGCCGCACTGACTCTGGTCGCGTGCGGCGAGGCTGAGGAGAACAACCATGGGTTGAAGTACGACTCCCTGGATGTTAATTTCTCTGCCACGAAGGCCGGAAGTGAGTGGTCCGAAGACGACGTTGTCGGTGTTCGGGCGACCTGCACGCGGAACGGAACGGAGAATGTCCTGATGAGTGCGAATGATCCGGCCTGTTTCACTCCGGTTGCTGCGTCGCAACAGGCCTATCTGGTGAAGAAGAGCGATGGTGACAACATCATTGCCCGGTCCGGAGACCACAATTATCGTTTCTACGCCTATACGCCTTACGACGCTTCGATCAAGGATCTCTCCAAACTTCCGGCGAGCATCCCGGACGAAGTGGTATTCGGAGAGCCGTTGCAGAGCCTGTATGTAGCCGAAGCCTCTGTGACCGGTGTTGTGGCACCCGTGGCGATGGATTTCCAAACGCCCTCCTGCCTGCTCACCCTGGAGATTCCGGACGACATCGTTGCCATGTCGAACACCGTGCTGAAAAAAATGGTCGTCAAGGCTTCCGAGGATCATCCGTTGACCTCGGATATCGCCTATGAAGCGACCTATGATATTTATACGGGAAAAACAACGGTGGTTAACGGCTCCGGAGCCCGGGAGATTATGATGGATTTCGGCGCGAACGGCTATGAACTCCCGTCGGGATATACGCCGGTGACGGTGCTGATCGCCCCCTTTACCGTGCCGGAGGAGGGGTTGCGTGTGGAATTTACCGATGTCGACGGTGCGACGAACTCCGTTCCGCTGCTGGCCAACCAGGCCGGTACGTCGTATGCGGCCGGTGAGGTCATTTCACAGACCCTGAGTTCGTCCAGCGACGGCATCATACCTTGTACGTCTCCCGTCGAGTGGCCGATCGGCTATCGGGACGGTGTCGGCGTATTCAATACGACGACCCAGCCGCTCTGGATGACCGACCATATCTGGACGGCCAGCCAGCCTCAGGCGACCATGACCTACGAGGTGTCGGAGGACAACCCCGCACCTGTCAAGATCGAGGTGAACAACTTCGTTCAGTACAACTACAGCTCGGGATGTGTCAAGGGCTCGTGGACGGGCGACTATTTCGAGTTTGACGTTCCGGTTCGGAACTTCAAGGCCGGCACGGAGGTGACGCTGACCCTGCCGACCTACGGACGCGGCGCCCCGTTGTTCTGGGATGTCTACTACCTCGACGGTGAGGAGTGGAAATGCGACCGCTCGTCGCATACTTCGCCCGACGGACAGTTCACGATGACGTCGACGCTGATGATCGAACACGGTAATCGGGACGGCAGTTTCGAGGGTATCAAGTACGAAGTCAAGATGCGCTTCGAGAATGCCATCCAGAGCGGACACCTGAAGATCCGTTTCCAGGTGGCGCATGGTGGATACATTACCAACCCTGCGGGCGCCTATTCGACGGCGTGCCGCGAGCTGACGGCCGAAGAACGGAAGACGTTCGATATCGGTGCTACATTGTTTGCGTTCGTGAACAAATCCGGCAACGTGAACTCCGTCAAGATTGAATGGTAAACAGTTTAATGAAGGAACCCGTTATGAAAAGCATATTCAGCAAGATATTGTATGTATTGGTCCTCTTGGCGGTATCGCTGCCGGCCATGGCTCAGCGCAACGTCATTACCGGTGTGGTTTATGATGAGTCGGGGCTTCCGTTGACCGGCGCTTCGGTGATTGTCGAAGGCACAAACCGGGGCGTGACGACCGATTCGTATGGAAAATACCGGATCGAAGCTGCGCCCGAAGAGGCGCTGATCTTTAATTTCCTGGGCTATCGGAGCCAGAAATTCAAGGTGGGGGCCTCCACCGTCCTGAATGCCGAGATGGTGCCGGAATCCCAGATACTCGATGAACTGGTCGTCGTCGGTTACGGCGTGCAGAAGAAGGTGAATGTGACCGGTTCGGTCTCGACGGTGGATTATGAGGAGTTGTCGCAGTCCCGTCCCGCTACCACGACGTCGGGACTGTTGCAGGGTGTGAGCGCGGGTCTGTATGTCTCGCAGACCTCCGGAAAACCGGGCAGCGAAGGGGTTTCGATGCGGATTCGCGGCGTGGGAACGCTCAATGATGCCGCGCCGCTGGTCATTGTGGACGGTTTCGAGGGAACCATCAATAATGTGAATCCGCAGGATATCGCCTCGATTTCGGTCTTGAAGGACGCCGCCTCCTGCGCCATCTATGGAAACCGCGGAGCCAACGGCGTGATCCTGATTACGACCAAAACGGCCAAGGAGGGTCGCTTTAATATCGAGTATACCGGCATGGTGGCCTATCAAGAGCCGGAACACTATTTCGATGTCATTTCGAACTATGCCGACTACATGGAAATCATGAACGAGTCGGCCTGGAATGTCGGCAAGGCCAATGTGTTCAGCCAGACGATGATCGACCTGTGGCGCGAAAAGGAGAAGACTCCCAACGGCATTGCCGATTCGGGCTATCCGAACTATGTGGCCTATCCCAACGTGGACTGGATGGAGGCGATCTTTACCCCTTCGGTCTATCAGAAGCATTCGATCTCGGCCAGCGGCTCGACGGAGCGTATCAAATATCTCATGTCGGTGTCGTATATGGACAATCCGGGCGTAATCGACAATTCGACAGTGACGCGGACCTCCTACCGGTTCAATCTCTCGTCGGACGTGACCGAATGGCTCGAAGTCGGGGCACGGATCTATGGGTACCGTTCGGATACGGAGCTGGCGGACATCTCCGGGTCGATGACCCTGCTTTCGCGGGGCGTCCCCTGCATCTATCCCTACTACGACGGGAAATACGGCTGGATGGAGAACCCCGAGCAGAGTTCCGAGTCACGCAACAACCTCTATTTTTTCAACCGTTACAAAGGTTCGAATATCACGCATTACAACAATACGACCGCCTTTGTCAATGTCAAACTGCCGTGGAACATTCGTTACCATGCGTCGTTCAATTACTCCTGGAGGGATGCCCTGCAGAAGCAGCATCCGACCTTGGGTGATGCCTATTCGTTCAGCCGCGACGAGGTGGCCTACAGCTATAACGACCTGAGCAAGTTATATCTGACCTACACGCAGACCCACACTGGAAGATGGGAGTTCCAGACGACGCTCGACTGGGCCGGAACATACGGGAAACACGATATCTCGGCCATGGCCGGTTTCGAGGCTTACTACCTCAACGACCAGAGTTTCGCATCGACCAAGACCGGCTTCGAAAACAATGTCCTGGAGGAAATGGACAACGTCCTGGAAGCAACCTCGATCTCCGGATCCCAGACGGATTATGCCGCAGCCTCGGTTTTCGGCCGGGTCACGTACTCCTATGCGGACAAATATCTGGCCGAGGTCAATCTCCGTTATGACGGTTCGTCGCGTTTTGCCCGCCAATCCCGGTGGGGACTCTTCCCCTCGTTCTCGGCCGGATGGCGCATCTCGCAGGAGGATTTCCTGAAGGGTACCTGGGTGGACAATCTGAAGCTGAGACTCTCCTGGGGTAAGTTGGGCAACAACTCGATCGGGAACTATGACTATTTGTCGACCTATGCCTCGGGCTACTCCTATCCGTTTGGCGGGAAACTGGCCTCGGGAACCGTGTCGACCCTGTCGAATGATCTGCTGGAGTGGGAAACGACGACCTCTTTCGACGTGGGCCTGGAGTTCGCCACGCTGAAAAACCGACTGACGTTCGAGGCCGACTATTATGACAAGCAGACCGACGGCATTCTCTACAAGGCTCCGGTTTATGCGACCATCGGCAACAAGAGCGCTCCTTATCAGAACCTTTGCGGGGTTTCGAACCGGGGCTTCGAATTTACGATCGGATGGCGTGATCAGGTGAAGAATTTCCGCTATGGCATTTCGGCCAACTTTACCCGGAACTGGAACAAGGTGACCAAATACAACGGTCGGCTCAAGGCCGGCTGGGTGACCGACGCCAACGGTGTGCGGAGTTATGTCACCAACATCGGCGATGTCTCTACGGTGGTCGATGCGGCACGCCGTACGATCGAAGGCCGGCTCATCAACGAGTATATCCTGGTCAACACCTATTCGGGTGACGGCTCCTACTTCTTTGCGGACGGGTCTGTGAATCCGGCGGGAGGTCCGCGGGACGGAATGATCCGCACGCCGGATGATATGACCTGGTTGGAGGCCATGGTGGCTGCGGGCAACTCGTTCCTTCCGAACCAGCATATCGCCAAGGACGGAATCTGGTATGGTGACTACATTTACGAGGATGCCAACGGTAACGGCGTTTACGGTGACTCGAACGACTACACGTTCCAGAATGTCAGCCAGACGCCCAAGTATTACTACGGCTTCAACATCGAACTCGGCTGGAAAGGGATTGATTTCTCGGCCCGCTTTGCCGGAGCTGGCGGCGGAGCCCGTTACTGGAGATACGTGGGTTACAACGCCTATTCGACGGATCCCAAGTTTACGCTGCCTTACGAAATAGCCTACGACCACTACTTCTTCGACCCGGAGAATCCGGATGATCCCCGGACCAATCTTACTTCGAA
>ENA-UEQW01001169-UEQW01001169.1-human-gut-metagenome-genome-assembly--contig:-NODE-1169-length-22432-cov-4.079490_pt1 | contig 22432 bp, 35 predicted proteins | sample MGYA00242947_ERZ507947 | MGnify/ENA primary metagenome ERZ507947 (study PRJEB26167, sample SAMN06115421) | human gut metagenome | host: Homo sapiens | place: China:Guizhou | collected 2015-03-17... | reverse complement strand
CCTTGGAGATAGCATCACCAGACTCACCAACGCAAATGTTGATGACGAGCTTCTCAACTCGGATGTTACGCATAACATTAGCCTTCTCGCTCTACAGCGTGTGAGTCGGGCGAATACAACCACAATGCACCTACCATTTTCGTTATAGGTGTTGTTGCCTTTCACTAATTGACAACGCAAGGTCCACGATAGAGAGGGGTGGCAGAAAGAGAGCCCTATTTGATTCAATCTCAGATTCCGACGTGGCGACTCTCCAAGAAACACGGCAATACGTAAAGAGAACAATAAAACTACGAACTACTTCGACTCAGAAGGAACTTGGACCGACTTTGAGGAGTCTTCCACTTTGGGAATCGTCTGCGGGTTGTCATCCCGCTTTGCCGCGGCAAGACTCTTTATCAAATCAAAGCGCCCGAGGAGCCTGTTCATCTTCACATACGTTGCCGCGCGCATCTCCAGCAGCTTGTGAAGAATGAGGAACTCCTCCTTCAGGTCCGATTTCCGAGACAGCGACTCGCAGTAGCGATAGAGAATCTCGTTCATCCACGAGCACAAATCGTTTCCGTTCTACTCCTGACCACACACCCAAACGCCCCACACGAGGATTCTCCTTCATCTTTTCTAGCATGAAGTCGATCAAAGGGAATATGTATTGAAATTCGAGTTTTTCTACCACCATGGAGGCGACCTACGCGATTACAGGGACGCGCAGCTCCTCACTCTCGTGCTCCCGATCAGAGCGTCCAGGAGTTCCGCCTTGTTATCTCCGTCAATTGCCTTTCGAATTGCATCCGCGCTCTCGTCTGCCATCTTTGTGGAGATCAGTTTCGGTCCCGGCGTCGTTCGCTTCACGATGTACTTCCTCATCACTGAATTGATTGCGTTCACTCCGCCAACAGTCTTAGTCGCCTCCTTCTTGCTCTCCTTCTTGCTCTTCTTAACTACGAAAGTGATCCACGAGCTGCACGCAATACCCTTCTTTCCCATTTCAGCTATCCGTGCACGGCAATAAGACTGTTTGTGGGAGGACGACGACGCTACCGATTCGCTCCCATAACCGCGGTGACCGCCTTACAGCTGGGTCATCAATCTTGTTTATTCTGTAGGTTCTTGTTTCTTTCTTCGCGGGATGTTGCTGCCTTTGGGAGCAGGAGTGTAATCGTGTGTGTAGATAATGCAGGCTGACGATATTTTCGAGCAGAACCTTTGTCACATTCGCAGATGCTATGTTTATAAGATTCCCCCCAGAAACACGGGTATGGGTTACCGTGCCGCCGGTTGGACGAACCAGATCTGGTTTGGCAGTTTGAACGTGGTTCTCCGCGGAAAGACTTGCTACATTGAGTTGGTTGACGACAACAGAAAGCTGTTCGCCTCCACGGCCATCCGTGACGACGGTCCCGCTGTATGGGAGTGTCCACCGTGTTAGGAATAGATCATTGAGCCGGTGCTGGATTCTTCTCGTTACTTCGTCATGAGAATTGAGAAGGATCGCAAGAAGGCTTACATCGGTATCGGTTTCCAGGAGAGATCGGAGGCTCTGGATTTCAAGATTGCCCTCCAGGAGTACAAGAAGTACTTGGACGAGCCCGAGGAGCTGTCTGACGAAGAGGAGCAGGACTACGCTCTTCAGGACGGTGAGTCGCTTCACGTGGAGGTTGCCATCAAGAACAAGAAGGTACGCGTGAGTTGGTGGAGTGATGGATAGAGACACAACAAGAAGAAGGTGGATGACGTGATTGAAGTGGATGAGAACGGTGCGTTGGCTCCTCCTCCAGAGTCTGGTCGTATTTATATTTGTCTGGGTTGAACTGTAGGTCGTCGTCGTGCTCGTGGCTCCCGCAGAAAGGCTGAGGCTGAAGAGGATGACATGATGGGCATTGCCGCTCCCGCTGCGCCTGCCGCTCCCGCTCCGAAGGGATACACGTGAATGCCGTTTCTCGAATGTGATATGTAGGGACGATATTTTCAACATGTTCTAATGATCTGGCATATTGCTTTGGGCTGTTTGTTGTCTGCAGCGTGCTTCTTTAGTGTATTGTCAGCCCATTACTCGCATATGGTGATTTTGATGGAATTCATACTGGAAACGGCACTAAGAAGAGAAGCCTCATAGAATGCCATGAAAACTGACATTCCACCCCAATGATGATCAACGAAGGAAACACTCTTATCTTATTCCACTCCACCACTCAGATAACACCACCCATTCTCGCGTTTCATCACGAATACCATTGCTCGCCATTTCTCTAGGAGTGTTCCTCCCATTTACCGTTTCAAAACAGTTTCGGATACACTTTCGTTCCACCACGGAATCGGTCTCTGTACGGAAGTGGGGATCTCTTTCTAGAACACACGCAGCTGCGTTTCATATCCCCACTTTTTATTGTCATGGGTTCGTCGTATAGTCTTATCGAGGACAAGAAGTCCTTCTCCATTGTCATGCCAGGAACCGAAGATTTGAAAACGGGTTCTGTAGCGGAAATGAAGACGAGTGATCGCTAGGGAGCCATTCGTCGCCACTACGCCTGTGCGGACGGTCTTGAGAAGTCGTACAGCCCCTACGTGAACACCCTGTACGAGAACTTCTTGTAGTGCGCATTTCGACACACTGATGGGTAGGCACGCTTACAACATGGGTCCCGATGCGAATTTCGTGGGCTGGAGACCCATCGTGAACGGGGAGGCGCAGCCCTACACATTCTACACGTATCCGGATTTCGATGTTGCGTGAGTGCTAGCTACGCCGAGAGCAAGGCCAAGATCGAGGCTTACAGCCGTGCGTTGGCGAAGCACGATCTCCTTTCCGAAACGAAGGGATACGAGAAGCGTTCGGATGGCACTCCTGTGAGTCGCTCGGGGATGGTGTTATCGCGTAGATCCGCACCATGGGCCACTTCATGAAGAACTGCATGCCCCTGATCATTTCCGAGTTTGCTACCTGGAGACTGAACGGTACCGTTGTGCCTCTCTACGATACTCTCGGTATTGAGGCCATTGCCCACGTGTGCTGCGAGGCGGAGCTGCGCACTGTTCTCTGCGGCCCTGCGTCGGCGGCACTTCTGCTCCGTAGCATCGGCGACTGTCCCGAGAAGTACGAGGCGCTGAAGAACATCATCATTGCCAACGGCGAGGCGACGGACGAGATCCGTGCCATGGCGAAGGAGCGCAACATCACTCTGTACTCCTTCGAGGGTTTGATCGAGGAGGGACAGGATCTTCCCGATCCTGAATTGCCGAAGGTGGAGGGCAGCGACTTCTGCATGATTTGCTACACGTCGGGCACCACCGGCACGCCGAAGGGCGCGCTGTTCTCGCACATCAACCTCGTTTCGGTGGGTGCAGTTTGCCGCGGTTACATCTACGAAATGTCGCACTTCGGGCGAAACGACTACTACATCTCGTATCTCCCCATGGCGCACGCCTTCGAGCACTTCATGCAGACCGCCTGCATTGCCGCGGGAATGGGCATCGGCTTCTCGCAGGGCGACACGCGCAAGATTGTGGATGACTTCAAGGCGCTGCGCCCGTCGGTGTTCGCGTCGGTGCCGCGCCTGCTGGAGCGAATCATCGGCAAGGTGAAGGACGAGGTGGCGCACCGCAGCTGGATGGTTCGCATGATGTGGAACGTGGCGTACGCGAGCAAGGTGGGTGTGGTGATGGGATGTGATGCGTAGAAGAACACCATCATGCGGTACAACAGCAACTACTGCCCCGTGTGGGACGCGCTGATCTTCAAACCCATTCTGCGCGCTGTCGGTCTGGACAACGTGCGTGCAATGGTTACCGGCTCGGCGCCCATCACCGCGGATAATCTCCTCTTCCTGCGTGTTCTCTTCCAGTGGGTCTGACTTGCCCCCGTCACGAGTAGGACCAACGTGCTGCAGGGTCTGGGTGCCACCGAAACCAGCGGCGGCGCGTGCGTCTCGCTCCCGAAGGATTTCAACACGTTCGATCACTGCGGTTGTCCCATTCGTGCTATGGAAGCCAAGGTGCGTGGTTTCGTGGATGACTGAAATCTAGCTGATTTCTGTCCCCGAGATGGGCTACCTGATCACGGACAAGTGGCACGGCCGCGTGGTGGACAAGGACGGCAAAGTGATTCATGAGGGCGTGCCGTGCTCGGGCCGCGGCGAGGTGTGCTTCCGCGGCTACAACGTGATCAAGGGCTACTACCGCCAGCCGGCGATCAACGAGGCGACGTTCGACAAGGACGGTTGGTACCACAGCGGCGACATTGCCATCTGGAACCAGTACGGCGGCCTGCAGATTGTGGACCGCAAGAAGGACATCTTCAAGCTGTCGCAGGGCGAGTACATCTCGCCGGACAAGATCACGGGCGTGTACCAGGCGTGCCCGGTGGTGGGCAATCTGTTCGTGTACGGCGACTCGTACCAGTCGTTCCTCGTGGCGGTGGTGATTCCCAGCGAGCACCATTTGAGAGAGTGCTTGAAGGCGAGAGGCATCAAGGAGGAGGGAGTTTCATTTGCTGATTTGTGCAAGATGCCCGAGGTGAAGGCGGCGGTGTTTGACGAGATGAACAAGGTGGCGAACCAGTCGAAGCTGGTGGGTTTTGAGAAGATCAAGAACATCTACCTGGATTGCGAGCACTGGACCATCGAGAACGGAATGCTGACTCCCACCATGAAGCTGAAGAGACAGGTATCCAAGAACAAGTACATGGAGGTGATTCAGGGAATGTATAAGGAGGGCATGTACAACCCCAACGCGAAGCATTAATCGTTTTTCTATACTATTGAGCTGTTTGTTGGGATAATCACCGCACACAATTACCTCCGAATTGGATGAACAGCACCGGTAGTCACTCCGTTTCAAATGGGTCATCGATAGATAAGAAGTACATCATCGCTCTTGCTTCTGCCGCCGCAATCCTCTCTGCCGCTGCCGCCCTGTACCTCCGCAAGCGAAAGAGCAGCAAGAAGAGTTCTCCGAAGGAAGAGCCGAAGGAGGAGCCAGTTGCTGCAAAGCCTGTTGTTGTTCCCCAAACCTCGGACGAAGTGGACTTTTCCAATTTGAAAACGGTAGACGAAGTGTTCAATATGGCGTATCGCTACATGGCGTCTCTCGAGTTTGGCAAGGTGGTGTTGTGGGCGTGGTCTCATCGCTAGGCAATCAAGTGCTACTCGAGATGCATCAAGATGGCGGGCATGAAGGATTTGGAGAAGAGGAAGCTGTACTTCAATTCGCGTGCAAATGCCTACCTCACCATGGCTTGCTTCCACTATCATTCACTGACACGTAGAAGAACATCGACGGAGCCATCGGCGACTTCACGGAGTGCATCAACCTGTCCCCGCTGGACGGCAAGGCGTACCTGAATCGCGCCGAAGCCTACATGAAGAAGGACCAGGAGGAGAAGGCGCTCCACGACTACACCATGTACACTCTCTTGGAGGCGGACTTCAGCAAGATTCCTGACTCCGTTCACGACGCGATGATGAACATCCAGAAGATCGTCGGCATGCGTCTCGCTTCGGAGGAGATCCAGCGGAGGAAGAAGGACCCCAGCTATGTGAGAGACGATTTGCACATTGAAGTGTAGGTGAAGCCGTTCCCGCCACGAAACCACTTCAAGACCTTCTTCGGGTATTTCCTGAGCGAGAAGGACAACGCGTACAACGAGAACAACTGGTCTCTGGTGGAATTGACGGAGAAGATTAACGCGTTCAAGGAGAACGCGGAGAACGCGTATTCGCTGGGTGATTTGTACTTGATGCGCGGCGGAATGCTCAAGGCCGCGGGATGCTACAAGGAGGCGTTCGCTGATTTCAAATCGGCATGCGAAGAGACGAACCACTGCAAGGACATCTTCGACGCGAAGCTGGAGTGCGCGACGTTCCACACGCTCCTGGGCGAGAACGAAGAGGCGGACGCCCTGTTTAAGGACCTTCTGGACAATGGCGCGAAGATGTCCCCGAACCCGAATTGGATCAATTTCTACGCCAAGTACTCCACCTCACTCGTCTCCTCCGACCAGAAGGCTGCGATGGACCTGGCGACGAAGGCGGCGGAATTGTACCCCAACGATCCCGATATCCATCTGGCTAGGGGCAGTGTGGCGTATATGTGCCACAACCCCACGGAGGCGATTGCGGTATGCGTCACTGCGTTTCCTGAGAGATAGGAGCTCCAGAAGAGCATCGCCATTCACCCGTCGACCTGCGCGTACATGTACCTGACGATGTGCTACGGCGAGACGAACACGGACGAGTTGGCTGTTTCCGTGTGGCGTGAGGGGTAGAGCGATTCCGATGATCAAGAAGGCGGTGGAGCTGGACCCTCGCAATCCCGAAGTTGTGCTTGGAATCGGCTGTGAGGTGTAGATACTGAACGCGTACGGCGATTTGATGATGATGCGCGGTTCCTTCTTGGCGGCAAAAGACAAGTACGAAGAAGCCGTCCGCGTCGCGCCCAACACGGCCGTTTCCTACGTCAATCTGGCCTCGTTGGTGCTGCGAGTGAGCAAGAACACGCAGGAGGCGGTGACGCTGCTGAACAAGGCGGTGCAGAAGGATCCGTGCTGCATTCAGGCGTACATCCTGCTGATCCAGGTGTACACTCTCATGAACAAGGAGCAGGAGATCCAGGACGTGATCAAGAAGGGATTGGAGTGCGCTGTGGATTTCGACGATGTCGCCGAAGTGCTCGGGTACAAGTACGTGATCGAGGTGTCGTCCAAGTGCAACGCCTACGTGCAGGAGCTGAAGAAGAAGAAGACTGAGTCCCTTTAAGGCGTGGCTTTGTTGGAGCAAACAGCGGAAATGTATGTTATCATATTTCTGTAAACAATTTAAAAGCCGTACACCTTCTTGCCCAAGAAGTCAACGAGAATAGGATCGTTGTTCGGTCTCCAGTTGTAGGGAGTACCATCGGGGTGAATAGGCACGACGGACTCTTCCACCTCCTTGGGAATGCCGTTGGGGTACACGACCTAGAAATCAGTCCAGCTCGCTTCTACAGGCTACGTTCAGTGGAGGAGGAGCGTTTCTCATGTACGTAGCACCACCGGGGTACCAGGACTCTACAAGATTAGCTTCCTTCCCACAAAAGAGAATCCTACGGACATAGGGATCGGGATGCGCTCTGCGAGCATACTCCTTGAGTCCAGCCTCCAACGCGGCTTTCGCTTCCCTACGCATCACGATCACCAAAAGAGGGCCATACGGAGAGTTGGGGTCTAACTTAGCATTATCACGGAACTGTTTTCGGAGCTTGGTGGCTTCCTCCATGAAAAGGTCGCGATCAGTGCTCCAGGACATCAACGCCTTCAGGGCGTGCTTGTACAGACGGCACACCTGCTGTTGGTGCGTGAGGGCCTCCTGCTTGATATAGGGAGCAACGGCAGACAGGAAATGGCTGTTCATAGCTGTTTTTTGAGGAAGGAAAAGTCCAAATGATCAATCCCGTTTCTCCCGCCCATTTCCCAGAATCCCCGTTATCGCGCTCTCACTTGATTCTCCATTTCCCGCTTATCTAGAGCTTGCTGTGTGTCATGCACTTCCATTTTGAGTGGTCGGTATGCGGTCTACCGCGTCCTTGCGTATCCAACAAAGACATGATGCATCGCGTTATTCTGTGCCTGCGATGGAGTTCAGGGTTATCTGCATCAGTTTCTACCCCTCAGTGAATGGACTCGCCTTTACCTGTATTTCGCTCCTCTTTTTCGTGTTGCTCTTCTTGCGAATCGCGCTCACCTTTTTCATGTATTCCGCGTTCAGTCGCTCCTGCATCCGTTTCATCTCCGCGTTGCACTTCTCCACGACGCGCTTTGACTCCTCTGCTTGGGTTATCTCCTTCTGGAGGGTTGCAATTTGGGACTGGATGCTCTGGATGCGATTGAGCCCATCGCGCGTTTCCTTCTCAAACTCTTCCTTCTTCGTCGCAATACGACTCATCTCACCGCTCAGTTGCTCCCTTAGCTCGGTGGCCTTCTTGGCGTTCCTCCTCATGATCATCTCCAAGCGACCCTCGGACTCCTTCAGTATCCTCTCAGAGCTCTCCTTCACCGCTCCCTCCAGCTGACTCTTCGCCTTCTGCACCTGCTTCTTCTTCTCCTTCTGCTGCTTGAGGAGGAGCGCTATCGTTGAAGTGACTCGCATACTGTACCTGTGAGCACCTGCTGGATGGCGAGAATGCCCGGCTCTTCCTCGTCCGACTCGCTTCCGTTCGAGGAGGGCGTGGAGTCTGTGGATTGGAGGTGGAGTTTGGGAGTGGAGAGGATGGTTTTGAACTTGTCCATGAGGAACACGGTTTCGTCGTCGCCTTCTGAAGAGAAGTCGGACTCGGTGTTGACGTCTATGGCGGGAATTGTGTGTTCTCCGAGTGGAGGGAGCGTATTCTTTGTCTGTGTTGGGTGCGGTACACGTTCCGCGTCTGAAGGGGCTGTGTTTTCTTTCTCTGGTATTGTGTTCTTCGTCTCCATCGATACTGTATTCGTCTCCACTGACGGCAATGAAACGCCCTTCACCTCCACTACCGATTGCGGCTCTTCGACTCTCGCCTTCTTTCTTCCCGCCACTTGCGACCGAGGCGCCTCTCGCTTCTGCGGCTTCTTTGCCGAGGGTCGTTTCCGCGGCAGTTTCGCCTTCTCTCCTTCAACCACCACCGTCTCTTCCTTCTCCACCTCCTTCGGCTTGCTCGGCATCTGCCACTTCCGCGTGTACTCCTTTCGCTTCACCTCCTTCTTTGTCTCCTTCTTCAGTTCCTCTTTTGACTCCTTCGAGTCCAGCAACTGCGACAGGAACGACATGCCTTTCCGTCTGCTGAGGCCCGCCATCTGTGTTGCCACCGTCTCCTTCTTCTCCTGCGGCGCTGGCGCTTCGGCTGGCTTCGTCGTGATTCGCACCGGCGACAGCTCTTTCTCCTGGCGCGGCTTCTTTGGCGTGGAGTGAAGAGACGACAACGCGTCGATGGAGGCACTTCGTCGCAACTCGCCCTTCTCTCCACTACGCGTCATCGCGTCTCCCACCACCCACCTGTTGCTCGGAAGAAGAGGAGTCGCGTCCAGCGGAGAGTCTTGCGTGGCTGGAATGACCGTCACTTCTGGTACCACTTCCTTTGAGGAAGATGGCTGTTCTCTTCCTGTGGGCGATGGAGTTCTCTGCCTCTCCTTCTTCTTCTCTTCCTTCTCCTCTTTCATCTCCTCCTTCTCCACCTCCTTCTTTGACTCGCGCTTCAACTCCTTCACGTCCTTCACATCGTGCAACGGCGTGGACGAAAAGAGCGCCTCCTTTTCTCCCTCTCGCCCTCCCTGCGTCATCGCGACGACGGACGACTTGCACCCGCGCGCTGTCTGGCTCAGCGACAACTCGCCCCGACTGTTCGTGATCACCGCTTGCTGCGTCTTCAGCGCCGACGGCTGCACGCGCTGAACGGGACACGACAGGTCGCGTGCGTGGTCCGTCAAACAGGACTCCAGCTGCGTTAGCGCGGCCTGGTTGGTCGTGAGGAAGCGCAGCGTGACGGACTGGTCGTCCTCCAGGAAGGGGAGCAGAAAGTCGCAGTCGATCGTCTGGGAGACCTTGAAGCGGACGCGGAGCGAGAACACGCGGGCGAGGACTTCGACGGAGACGAAGGCGGACCACCTATCGGTTATGGGAGAGAGCGTGGCGCACCGAACACTCAATAGCTGCAGCTCTGTGGCCCGTTGCTCCTCGTCGGGCAGTTCCACGTAGCACGAGAGCGTCTCAACGCCGAAATCGAGCCTATTTCAGACGCCGCTTCAGTCACGTACCACGACACGGTTCCCAGCTTCACCTCCTTCTTGGGCGTGACGATCATCATGGAGGTGATCGGGACGCTCTTCACGCCCGTGCTGTGCGTGTCGTTGTACTGGTTCAGAGCGGCTCGGGCGCCCTCGATGAAGTGGGCTTGCTGGATGGCGGCGAGCTGGGGTTGAGGGGGAGAAGGAGTCGTACGTCGATCTGTGTGTTCTTCTGGATGAGGGAAACGAGGGCGGTGTTGTCTGCCGCCTTGGCGATGAGGAGCAGGCGGTAGAGGATTTCGTGTGTGGTGCACTGGACGGGAAAGTCTGTGGCTGAGTGGGAATCGGGAGCGCAACCTCCGTTCGTGAGCGCGGATTGGACGAGGAGACGGAGCGTGTCTTGGTTCACGCTGAACAGCTTGGAGAGTGTTTTGGGGTTGCCCGAGAAGAGAGCGATGAGGGTGAAGCACAGCTGTCGCTTGTTTTCCACGCTTGTTTGGGCGTGGTGCACAAGGTCGTTCATGAAGAGCGGGAGGAAGGCTTCTTGGAGCTTGTTGAGCGTGTCCAGCCAGGTTTCTTGCGAGGCGCAGTCGCTCGGAGGCTCACACTATGGATGATTCAGAGCGTCATTGCCGACGAGGGTGGCAAACAGTGTCTCCCACTCGGAGAATCGGTTTTCCTCGTTCTTGGGCAGTCCGAGAAGAACGGGAGCGATGCTGATGTACATGTCGCGGAGCGCATTCAGCATGTTGCATGAAAGTAGAACGGCTATGTTCCCCTCCTTGTCCCACAACTGCGACAGGGTTTGCATGAGAAGATACGGCATGTCGTGCATCGCCCATTCCACTTTGTTGGGACACTCCTTCATCACGTTGGAGTACAAATTGAACTGCGACGTCAGCGTAGTTGCAGAGGCGTTGGAAATGAGAGGAACAGAATTCGACCACTGATCGAGGAGCGTTTGGAGACGAAGGCATATTTTCTCGATCTTTTGGGGAACGGACATCTTTTCAGACGACGCCATCTCACAATTCTACTTATTTGAGCAATCGGAAAAGGGCGGCATTCGATGCAAAACGAAGGAGAACGAGGGAAGCCATCTGATTGGCGCACCAATTCGATTCAAACGTGAGTTCAAGAAACACTGTAATAGAACACATTAGATCAACTCTCCCACCTCTCCGTAGTCCTACACATCACCGCACTTCACCACTCCCACTTCCTTCGTAAACAACGACAGCGGGTAATAATCCACCTGGACCTGCTTCCCATTGAACGTCTTCAGTCGCAGCGCCTTCGCCGCACCCGCCGCCTCCAACACCGACGCGTACTGGACGAACGCGTAGCCCAGACCCGGCACCTCCTTCTCGCCGTGCTACACATCACGCACACACTCCACACGCACTCGGATGCGAGGCACGTGGAGCTTCACCACTGTGCCGAACTGCGCGCAGCCCTGCTTCAAATCGTCCAACAGCGCGGCGTAGTCCTCGTCCTCCTCCAGGTCCTCCAGCGAGATGATGTTGCACATGCGCAGCACGGGCGACGGGTCTGTTCGTCACACGCTCACCTCACACCCACTCGAGATCACCGACACGCGCTGCGGGAAGCCCGGCCACTTCTTGTCCGGCACCTCCACCTTCAGCACCGTGTCGTTGTAGATCGGGAGGTCCTGCAGACCCTCCATCGCGATCTCGTAGTTCAGCGGCTCGCGGTATCTACTTGTGAACGCACCACAGCGTGCCTACTCCGCCACGGCGTCTCCCAAGAAGTTGCCTGCCTTGTCCTTCAGCATGAAGATGGTCTTCAGACCGCCGAACGGCACGCAGAAACTCTCGATTTCCGACACGTCGAGCTCCTTGGGGATGTTGTGAATCAGCACGCACTTGTCCAGCTCGTAGCCCATCTTCACTACGCATCATCGCAGCATCACCATCGGCACGGTCATCTGACGTCGAGACCACGGAAGGCATTGCTGCCGCCTCTTCCGCCTCCGGCTCATGATAGGTTTCGAGCAACTTGCGACCAATGCGGATCACCTCGTCGTACTCCTGCTCCGCGTTGCTTCCCGTGCACACCTGCAGGAGAAGGTTGGGGTCGAGCTTTGGGGGCTCTGTGTCGGGACCGGTGTAGTTCTCGGGACGATTCACGTGCATCACCTACAGATGAGGAGCCAGTGAGTCGGCAACGTGATTGAAAACCGTCAGACCGTCCAGTGCGAGGCCGTTCGTGGCTTCCGCAGCGGAACGCATATCGCAAACGGCGGTCGAACCATTGGCCTCCATGCCGACGGAGGAGCATGGATTACCGGGTCCGGTGGAGAGTTTGAAGCAGGTCATGAGAATGTTGATAGAATTCTAGGAGTGACGAGGAGGACGAAAACGAACGCAAATCTCATCGGGTGTGATGGTGAGCGGAATGCCCGTGATCGCGAGAGATGTAATGCCTGTGTACGATCCGGTCGTGGAGTCGGAAATGGTCATGAGCATCGCTCCCAAGCCCTACGTATCAGAAATGAAGTGTACATGTCCGTACGGAAGCACCCGTTTTATCACCAGGAGCAACACCCGTCACAGAAGGATCTTTCATAGCTTGATTCACCAGCGCATCCAGTGCTATGCATTAGTCACAGTAAACAAAAGGATGTACTTGCGCGCAGCGTGTTGCCCGCAGCGGGAGGGGAGGAAGAAGAACGCGATCTACAAGAGCGATGAGTTTGTTTTCCATTTGGATTGAATGGGAGATGAAAAGGGAATGGAAGAGAATGCATACCTGTCGCGATGGTGCCTATGACGCCGACTCTCTCTGCTTCTTGATCGATGGCGTCTGTGATCTCTGCTGCTAGAATGCCTTCCCATGATAGAGAATAGAAAGGGATTTGGTGATTCTCGAAGAGGAATCTGAAGTGGAGTGTGGGAATAAGGAGGGGAGTTTGGAGGGGATGTGAGGAGGATGCTGCAATAGTAACAGTTCAAATGGGTTCATGAAGCGTGATGTCGAGTTGGTGAGGGTTCTTGAGTGCAACAGTGAAGGACGAATCGTAATGAAACAACAGACAGGCATCCGAACCCAATCACCGATGCCCAAGTCTCTTCAAAGCGTACGCTGTTCTCCGTATTACCCTAACGCGAATAGACGTGACAAAGCAAATGAAATCCAAATACGAATGATGGGCAAAGAGGAGGGAAAACGGGTGCGTCCAATAGAACGCCTCCCTCCATTCCGCGAACACACAATCAAAGATAATGTTGTCGAAAACGGCGCTGCGACCGCGCACCTACTTTCTGAAGAGACAGCCGACGTCGCTCTCGGAATCGGGTGGGAGAATGGGATTCTCATTGCGCGCTACGGCGACGAGTGCAACAACGAAAGAGTCTATGGACCTCAAGGAATATGCCGAGAAAATGATGCGCGAACAGAAGATGTCCTCCCAGAAGCTCGTTCAACTCGTGAGTCTCTCTTCATTCCCTTATCCCGTAGGCAACGTCATTGCAGCAAATGACACGTACAGTACGCTTCTTTCTTCAAAACCTAGAAAAACGACAAACCCTCATAAAGTCGTTGGCGACGCTCAAGACGGAAAACTCCCGTCTGAAGGAGTTGGTCTCCTCGAAGTCGCAGCAAGTGGAGCAAATGGCCTCGCAGCTTGAGTCGGTATCGACCGCGAAGCAGAGTCTTCAGGACCTCATCACAGCGCTGTTCGCAAAGATCGACAAGATCACGGACACGCGCCAGTCCGTCCACGCTGTGCTGGAATGCCAACGAGAGAAAGCGAACGACACGCTGAAGACGCTCCAACGCCTGATGGAGCAGCTGCGCGAGGGAGAGAAGGAGAAGGGAACGCGTAGTGGATAGTGAATGCCGTGACACACAGTGAGCGAGCAAATCGAGTCCGTGAAGCGCGAAAACGAAGCGTTGTCGAAGGCGATCGAGGCGAAGAAGCGCGACGCCGACGAAGCCCGCGAGGAGACACGTATGGGAATGGACTCCACTCAATGCTAGATCGACTTGACTCTGCCGTCACAATCCATCAGGACATGATCAACGACGCGTCGAACCGCCTCAAGCAGTTCTGTGAGAAGACGCGGGCACTCGGCGAGGACGTGGAGAAGAAGGAGGAGCGAGCCGTGAAGGAGGCGGAGATACTCAAGTCGTTGACGACAGCGCTTCGGGAGGAAGAAGCCGCTGTGAGTGGAGTTCGAGTGGCGGTGGAGGAGGAAGCGAAGAAGGAGGAGGACGTACGACGGCAGGAGAACGAGCGCGATGAACTGGTGAAGGCGGAGCGACAACTGAAGGAGGAATTGGCGCGGGTGAAGAAGGAAGTGGCGGAACTGGTGGAGGCGATGGAGAAGGAAAAGACGACCATGCGGAAGCAAGAAGAGGAACGCGAAAAGCTGCGCGAGGAGAAGGAGAGAATCGACAAGGAGCAGCACGCAGTGGAGGAGGCGTGGAGAGAATGGAACACGAAGTGGGAGAGAGGGAAGGAAGAAGTGGCTCGACTGGAAGAGGAGGTCGAGAGAATGGAGAGAGAGAAGGAGAAGCAAGTGGAGAGGAGAAACCAACTCGATGCAAAGTGGAAGTGTGACGAGGACGAGATGGACGATGACGAGATGGAGAAGCTGGAGAAGAAGCGTGCACAGCTGAAGAAGGACGAAGAAAAGTGGTGCAAAGAGCTCGAGATGCAGGAGTTGACGGAAGACGGACTCAGAGCGAAGGGCGAGCTACAGAAGAAGGAGGAGAAGGAGTTGATGAAGAAGCTGGAAGAGAACACGTCTCGACTTCACGAATTGAAGAAAGAGGGAGAAGAGTGGGAGGAAAGACTGGAAAAGGAACAACAGAAGAAAGAGAAGCTTTCCAAGGAAGAAGAAACGTTACGGAAGAAGAAGCAAGAGATGGAGGATCAGGACCGCAATGCCATGAATGGAACAGCAGTGACTCCCATGGAAGACGACGACGAAGTGATCCTCGTCAAGAAGGAGATCGAGAGAAGGAAGAGAGAGCAGGAAGAGGCGATCCGAGCAGTATTCCATTTTTCGTTGCATTCCGAGTAGATTCGCGATAAGTTCAGGGGAATCACCCAACAACGCATGAACGAGTTGCAGGAACAGAAACGCCAATTGCTGAAAGAGCAGCAAAAGAAGGCTGAAAGCAGTAAAAAGAAGGCCACAACGAAGCAAGCCTCTCCCAGCAAACTCCCATTCGTCGGCGGTTTCACTCCAAAGAAAAGTACCACTGCAATACTTACAGTTCACGCCATAGAAACAACGTTCACTCCCATCCGTAGACAGCGGGTACGCGAATTTGCAGAACGCTTACATGTAGAAGGCATCGGCCACTGTCCACGCATCTCTCTCTTCGCTATCTCGAAAAGACAAGGTTTTTGAGACTCGCAAAGGATGATATGTAGATTGGCTTCAAGCCGGTGAAGGTGAGCGCGTCGAAAGGAGACTGGTTTAACGACGACTTCTTTAACTGGCACTGTTTGGAACAAAAACAGAAGACGATGACACTCTGGTCGACCTCGATCACAGTGTCGTCCCGCTGCTTTGTCAAACTTTTGATTTGCTCCGTCGCCTTCTTGGCCCCTCTCTTGATCGCGCTTCCAGCCTGCTTCGCTCCCTCCTTCACCTTGTGAGTGAAATCGCTGGCTTTCACCTCCTCCAACTTCTCCGCAGTCTTCTTTCCAAACTAGACATAAGCACGATTCTGAAATCTGCACCTTTGACTCTTTGATCTGGTGATTCACTTTGCTCGCTCCCTGCTTCATCTTTCTCCATCCCTTCTTCAGCGCGCTGCCAACGGACTTCAACATCTTCTCTCCGTTGCCTCTACACATAAGGGGGACTGTGTGGAATCCACTTTTCCCCTCCTTGAATCACCTTCATCGTGTTGCTATTGACTTCCAGATACTGAACGGGTTGCTGGTCATTCGAATTCATTGCAAAAGAATGATTCTCCCAGGGAAAGGATAAACGTATATCCGTATCCGTTCTCCGCGATCATCCCTCCACGAAACCACACTCCACGCGCTGGATGACCGCCCATCGACACAAACCCCTCTCTTCCCGAAATGCGTGCATTTATGACTGTAAACGAAAACGGACAGAATGCGGATGCAAGCGCACTCCAACGCCTAAGAATAGAATGAAGAGAGTCCCGCGGGAATGTTTGATAAACGGTAGCGCCCAGAATACACTTCCATTGTTGCATTTGGATATTGCAGTACTCTAACAAATGGAAGAAGAACCGAATCAGCAGATTGAAAAGAAGGAAGAAGAGAAGAAGAAGAGAGTGAATCATGAGAGTGATTCGGAAGATGAAAGTGAGAATTCGGTAAGAAAGACTGCGAACAGTTGATTGATATAGAAGAAGAAGGAGTCGAGAAGCGAGAGAGCAATCAAAGCCCTGAAGAAGAACCGCAACAATTCGGGTCTCGCAAACAAGATTCCTACGAGTGGCTGTGCCGATGTGACGTAATTCGTAGTCGCCCCTGCCACCAAGTGCAAGTTGCGTCTTCTTCAGCTACAAAGAGTATATGACTATCTTCAAATTGAGAACGAATACATTAAAAACCGAACAGAAGCAAAGAAGGAAGACGGGGAACCCGAGGTGGGGCTTTCGTGTGGGAGCTGATGTTCAGGAAGACGAAATCACGATCGAATCGATTCGTGGCGCGCCGCTCACGATCAGCACGGTGGAGGAGATCGTGGACGACGACCACGTGATTATCAGCATCAAGGGAATCCTGGAGTATCTGGTCGGTGTTGCCTCCTTCGTGGATCGAGATCTCCTCGAGCCCGGCGTTTCGGTGCTGCTGAACTCGATCGTATGTGTATTCCTCGCTCGCTGAGACATAGTCCATGTTCGTTGTGGGAATCGTTCAGGAGAACACGAACAGCTCCGTGGACGTGATGCGAGTCGAGAAGGCTCCCGTCGAAACCTACGCCGACATCGGCGGTCTGGACGAGCAAATCATGGAAATCAAAGTAGTCCAATTCACTCTCACATCACTCCCAGGAGTCCGTCGAGCTGCCACTGACCCATCCCGAACTCTTCGACGAAATCGGCGTGAAACCCCCGAAGGGCGTGATTCTGTACGGAGAGCCAGGTACTGGCAAAACGCTTCTGGCGAAGGCGGTGGCGAACAAAACCTCGGCGACGTTCCTGCGACTGGTGGGTTCGGAGCTGATTCAGAAGTACGCCGGAGAGGGTAGTTTCGTTTCGTTCACGTGACGCACAGGTCCGAAACTGGTGCGCGACATCTTCAGCACCGCACGAGATCTCGCTCCCTCCATCGTGTTCATCGACGAAATCGACTCGATCGGAACCAAGCGTTATGACGCGGATTCTTCGGGCGCACGAGAAGTTCAGCGAACCATGTTGGAGCTGCTGAACCAGCTGGACGGCTTCGACGACCGCGGCGACGTGAAGGTGATCATGGCGACGAACCGCATCGAGACGCTGGATCCCGCGCTGCTGCGACCCGGGCGCATCGACCGAAAGATCAAGTTGCCGCTGCCCGACGCGGAGAGCAAGCGACGCATCTTCAACATCCACACGGTAGGGGCGAGTGCGTGCGGTGAGGGGTAGAACAAAATGAGTCTGGACAAGGACGTGAACTTGGACTCGTTCATTCAGGCGAAGGACGATTTGTCGGGCGCGGACATTCGAGTGGGGGTGGGTGAAAAGGTTGACGGATAGTCGATTTGCATGGAGGCGGGTATGATGGCGTTGAAGGAGAGACGCATGAAGGTGAACATGAACGATTTCGAGGAGGCGAAGAAGAAGACGCTGTTCAGGAAGAAGTCAAAAGAGCCCGAAGGTCTGTACCTCTAACCATATTTGTTGGCAGAAAACACAGCACTCACAGTAATCGCTATCCTCTTCGTGCGTCCTCTTTCGCGACGTCTTTTTCGCCGGCTGCACCGGTTTCTTCCGGTCCTTCTTCTCTCCTCTCTCCTTCATCACCTCCTTCCGAAACAACTGAATCGTCTCAAATCCCGCGTTAGCGTCCTTCGCCGCGTGGAGAATGCAGTCGGGCAAAGCGATTCCCTTGCTATCGCGCGCCCATCCTTGTTTCTCGCTGTTCTTCATCTTTTCGGACCAGAAGTGGTGCAAATAGTGAGGCAGAAGTGCCTCGCTGCAAGCCGTCACGCTGCTCTGGATTGGCTCGTCGATGAAGTGTTCCTGCACGTATTCACGCGTGATGTTCTCCTCGTCGATGATGCAGAGTGGAGTGAAGGACAGCGAGGAGGGCGGGATGAAGGATATGCTTATCTTCCGCGCGATTGTTCAGCGCGCTCATTCGCTCTTGGACGGACTGGAGCAGAGCTTGAATCCCGTGTTTGGTCGTGATCGGCAGGAAGGAGCAGAATCGCGTCACCTCCTCCATGGAGTGGAAGTCGTACTTCGTGTCATCAAACGCAATGAGGATCAGGGACTGGAGGAAGTGACTGCTCTCCCTCTCGTTGGATTCGCACAGCACGCGGTAGCAGAAGGCGAACTGCTGGTACTTGGCGTCGTTTTCGATGGCGGCAAGATAGTGGCGGATCGCGAAGGCGAGTCGTGTGGCAATCACGCCAGAACACCGCTGAATGATGATTTCAAGAACGCGTTCGGCGATCTTTCGGATCTACGGGTTATGTGTGACTCGAAAAAGAACGGTGCGGTGCGGAGAGGCGAGGTGATGAAGAACGCACTCTACCCAGTCGACGCCGTACACCAGTCCCTGCTCCACGGCGAGATGGACGAGGGAAAGTGTGTAGGACGCGACCTCGCTGTTGGAGCTGTAGCACAACTCCTTGATGGCGGGCGTCAAGGACCGAACGATGCTCGGCAGCCAGTCATACGCTTCGCAGGCGTCTTCCTGCTTCACCTACACGTGAGCTGGAGGAGAGGGTCCGACGATGGTGGGTGTGGTGATTTGTGGGAAGGAGTTCGTTGGGGATTCGAGCACGGATGGTACCTTGCTTATGTAGTCGTACACGCATCGAATGGTGATGATTTGCTGCTGCGTGTTCGTTCCTTTGAGTCTGTCATCTGATCCCTTGGGTGTGTCGGGTTGTTTGTCTGCTTCAAGCCTGTCAGGTTGTGTGTCCCTTCCCTTGAGCCTCTCAATGATCTGAATAAGCTCGGGAGCGGCAATGGCTCCCGGGTTGTGCTCCATGCACTGCAAATACGCCTTGAGAGCGTAGTACTGGATGGAGAGAGGTTGCGTTTTGCCAAACAGGGGAACAAGGAGCTGCGCAACGCGCTCAAACTGAAAGACGGAGTCCTTCGGACTCTGGAGGAGTTTCACGTACAGAGATCGGGTCAGTCCCTCATAGATGCCCCCAATCTGGGTGATGGCGCGCAACAACAGAGCGTTCTCTCCTTTGGGCGTGGACACCAATCCAATGCATTTCTCCAATATGGCAGAAACAGCCTCGATTTCGTCCAGTTGAATCGCTGTCTGGATCAAGCACTGGACGCACAGCTCGATTCCCTCCACGCTGTCCACCGTCTCCAGCCACTGCAGCACGGTCTTCTGGTAGGAGTGGAGTTGCGCGCGGTCGTCGCAGTGGTTTCGCTTCAGCAAGAGAAGCATTACCTTCATCACAGCCATGCTGGGTGTGGATTGGCTCAGAAGCACTGAGATCATCTCGCTCTCGCCCTCACTGTGTGGCGAGGCTTCGAGAAGGAAGTGGAGGACGCGCAGACGGCCCTCGTCCTTCGTCTGCGTGTAGAGAGAGAAGAGCGAGCGTGTCATGGAGGACAGTGTGGCGAGAGTGGGTGGCTGAGCCACGGCGGCGCGCAGCTCCTCGTACAGGCTCCTGTCTTGAGGCACCAGCGAGTAGCGGTTGTCCTGGAGAAGAATGACGAGCGTCTGCTGCAGTGGCAGCAGCGAGGCGTTCGACGACCACAGCAGTTGAAGACAGTGCTGTCCGTGGTGCCTCAGAATCGGGTCGATTTCGGTCACGTTGTGTTTGAGACAGCATTGAACCAAGTGCATGACGGGATCATACGGCACAGGATCTTGTGCGAGAAGCACCTGCAGAACGGAGGCCAGCAGCCGGTACGACTTTGCGCGCACGGCTTTGTTGTCCTGCTTCAGCCCAATGGAAACGGCGGTTCGGAAGAGCGTGAAGTTGGCGACGGCGAGCGAGGGCTGGAGGAGCAGGAGGTCGATCGCGTGATCGACGACGCTGCAGAAGGGAGAGAGGAGAGTGATGGTGAAGGACTTAAGAACAGCTGGCGTGGCGAAGAGGGAGGGCGTGCTGGAGAGGAGTGTGTGCAGCGATGAGAGCGCGGCGAGCTGGAGACGAACGGAGGTGCTGTGGAGGGAAGAGAGGATGAAGGAGAGGAGAGAGGAGGCGGACTGCGCTGCGGGAGAGCGAGCGAGGAGAGAACGAGTGAGCATGTGAACAGAGAAGGAGGGAGGGAGCCGCAGCTACGCGTCAGAGGACGCACGAGAGTGTACGGATGGAATACTGGTGCGTGGAGGCACAGTTGCGATGCCTTCTCTTGCCAGCTTCTTCTTCTTGTCGTCGTGCGTGGTGGACGAGTGTGTCCACAGAGCCAGGAGTGTGGAGCGAGACGCCTTCCACAAGGAGCCGTACTGCGAGTAGCACGCGGCGTTGAGGAAGTTCACCAGGCATTGTTTCTGCTGCTCTTCAGGCTGGGATGCGAGCGTGCGCGGCAGTTTCAGACACGCGGCGCAGAGCGACTGCGTGATGGGAATGCGACACCCGCAGCGCGCGCAGCAGTCGTCGCTCCAGCCCTTCATGTACTCCTCGATCGCGTCCGCTGGGATTTGCTGCAGCGGGAGAGAAGGCTCTCCGTCCTCGCAGCGGCGTTGGAGGCGCGTGATGGTGGTGATGAACACGGACAGCAGACGGAAGGCGAACTTGCAGAACGACGGCGAGCGCGTGGCGGTGCATTGCTGTTGGAGAAGACTGTTCAACAATGTGAGCAGAGCAGGACAAACGGGAAGGAGGGGATGGCTAGTGGTGATGTGAGTGTGGTGTGTGTACTGGATGCTCGAGCAGAGCTCCGTGTAGTGGTCGTGGATGAGTTTCATGGTGGTTTGGTTCGGCTGTTTGAGGAGGTGGAGAACGAAGAGTCGGTAGAAGTGGAGCGCCTTCTATGGATGATGTGACGAAGAGAGTGGTGCCTCGCAGTGCTCTGGGTGGGCATCGATCGAGTACTGGAGCGAGAGAACGAGGAAGAGTGTGGTGGAGGAGAGTGGTGTTGTGAGAGGAGGAAAGAGAAGGCGCGTTGTCTTTCCTGACGCCCCACCCTCGCACAAATAGGAGAGAAACAGCGAGTCGAGTTGCGGATGGGTGTGGAACAGCGTCTACGATCAATTGCGATGACCAGCCCTACGATGTGCAGCTGCAGCACGCTCGCGGTGGAGGGCGGAATCTCGAGGCACGTGGACACGACGGAGGCAGAGAACGCGTGGTCGTGCAGCAGCAGAATGAGGGCGTTGCAAAGATGGGTGGTTTCGCTCTTCAAGAGGGGCGCGACGTCTCGGAGGAATCGAACGATGAGAAGAAGACGATCTTCTGTGAGGAGACTACGAATCAGGGACAGGTTCTGACCACACATGGCGGAAGAGTGGTGCGTGGAGAGCAGTGGGAGGATGGCGCAGACGAGGCGAGAGCAGTAGACGAGCTCCTTCTTCAGCTTGTTGTCCTTCTTGCTTCGCACGACGTCCTCTCTGCACAGGATGATGAACTCGTCCATCTGGCTGCACAGTCGAGAAACAGAAACCAGCGGGTAGCTCTGCCTCTCAATCAGCCCATCATTCACTCACAAGGATGTCTAAGGAGCCGGCACACTCGACGAACTTGTCGACGGCATTGTACAGGTTGCTTTCTCTGTTGGGAGCCGTCGAGTCACGCCAGTGGATGATGGTTTGTGTGAGTAGCTCGATTTCGTTTTCCTCGCTTTGCGTGCCATTCTCTACTGCTCAGAGAAATAGAGCACACGATACTAGGCTCAGCGGCGGGAGGTTTCACGTCAATCCCGACTCTATGCATAACAGCGTGCTGCATTCGCTCACTTTGTCATGATGGAAAGAAACAATAGTCAAATATGAAATGGCGTTGGCACATGGCGCAATCACTTGGAGGGAAACTGTGGGGTGTTCAAAACGGAAAGGTGGGACGGCTTTATGTGTTTTAGGACGAGGAAAAGAATCGTTGCTGTCGAGAAGGAAAAATGGATAACGAGGGTATCGATCCCCCTGCCTATCGCATGCAAAGCGATCGCTCTACCATTTGAGCTAGTTACCCACTACAAGCAGCTCTCCCTGCTGTTCATTTGAAAGGTCATCGATTCTATGGCACACTGCTTCACGTCCGAAGCGATTCGTGAGGGAAAGGACAGGGAGTGGTCCCTTCGAAAAGCGAGTGAGTGCACGGTGCTCCACACAACCCGGAAGATGAAACGCAAAGGAAAGGACGTCACAAATCAGAAATGAGTGAGCCAAATCGCCCGAGTAACCGCGTCGTGTTAGTTTGTCTATTGCCGACCATTGCACTCCATTCTTGTTTTTGAGTCCGACAATTGTCCTTGGATTAATTAGGGTTTGTAAGTATTCCTTCTTCGCCCTGCGGGACTTCGGTTTCTCACGTTTGCCTAGGAGATGAAGCACAACAACGTTTTGCCTAATGCCCACTTCAAGAAGGATTGGGATAAGCGTGTGAAGACCTGGTTCGATCA
>ENA-UEQW01001168-UEQW01001168.1-human-gut-metagenome-genome-assembly--contig:-NODE-1168-length-22451-cov-4.687539_pt1 | contig 22451 bp, 28 predicted proteins | sample MGYA00242947_ERZ507947 | MGnify/ENA primary metagenome ERZ507947 (study PRJEB26167, sample SAMN06115421) | human gut metagenome | host: Homo sapiens | place: China:Guizhou | collected 2015-03-17... | reverse complement strand
GACAACAGAGTCATATGCATAGATACAGGAGTGCGGAAACGCGTTTATTGGCCAATTGGCTACCGAATTAGTGGTTCAGGCGGAGAAGGACAATGTGAAGACGATTAGCGAGAAACAGGTGCTGGGTGCGTTGGATTCGCTTGGATTTGCGGATATGAAGAAGGAAGTGGAAGAGGTAGTCACATTGCTTCTTGGGAATGATCGTGTAGAGAGTAAAGAACAGCGTTCATTGTGCGTTGTGTGCTGTGATCTGTAGGAGAATAGCGCCACACGAAAGCCGACGCAGAAGCGGCGCATGCTGGTGATTTCAGAGGAGGACATGCTGAAGAAGCAGAAATCGAATTGAAATGTTTGTTGCTTCCACGCAATTCACCGCCTCCCTTCCGGGACGCTCTGTCGAATCCACTCCTTTGTCTGGACCCAAATCGCGGCGCAGCCGAAGGAATCGAGTCGTTTTGCGGTGGAAGAGGGATCATTGAAGTGTATGTCGTCGCGCGGGACTGTGCCTGTCATTCTGAGCAGTTCTCACGCACGTTGCAGCTTCGGCAGTTGCCACATTTGCCATTATTCATTTCTACATTCATCAAATATGCTTGTACGCAGTGTCGTGGATGGGATAATGGCAATAGAGTGCCTTTTCTAAGAGACTCTTCTCAACTGGCAGAACTGTGAACAAACTCGGCGTGGCTGCCTACGCCAAAACGCACAGCATGGCCGTAGGGCGTGGATTGCACTCGTAATTCGCAGGGAAAGACGGTGTTCGTGCGCGTTGACTTCAATGTGCCGCTCTCCAAGGACGGAAAGAGAACGATCACCGACGAGACTCGAATCGTGAAGGCGCTCCCCACTATTAACGTCCTTGCCGTGTTCTTTGGTCATGCGTAGCTTCTGACGGGACAGGGCGCGAAAGTCGTTCTCGTCACCCACCTCGGCAAGCCCAAGGGCCCCGATCCCAAATTGACGCTGGATCCTGTGCGTGTTCGTTCCTGCCTCTTGACAAGTAGGTGGCGACTCGCCTCTCGGAGCTGGTCGGAAAGAAGGTGACGAAGGTGGACGAGGTCGTCGGTGACAGCGTGAAGGCTGCCGTGAAGGGAATGAAGAATGGAGACATCGTGATGCTCGAGAACGTGCGCTTCAACCCCGGCGAGACCAAGAACAAGCCCGAGTTCGTCAAGGAGCTCGTGGACTGCATCCACCCCGACATCTACGTGAACGATGCCTTCGGAACGGCGCACCGCGCGCACGCCTCCACCGTCGGCGTCACTGCGTACACGAAGGTGAACCTGGCCGGTCTCCTGCTGGACAAGGAGCTGAAGTTCCTGTACGGCGCCATCGACAACCCGAAGCGTCCTCTCGCCGCCATCGTGGGCGGCGCGAAGGTGTCGACGAAGCTGCCCGTGCTGGAGTCGCTGATCGACAAGTGCGACAAGGTGCTGGTGGGCGGCGGCATGATGTTCACCTTCTACAAGGCGATGGGCAAGACGATCGGCAATTCCATCGTGGAGAACGACCAGCTGGAGCTGGCGATGAAGCTGGTGGACAAGGCGAAGAACAAGGGCATCGACTTCCTGCTGCCGGTGGACACCGTGGTGACGGACAGTCTCGAGAAGCAGAGCGTGATCAAGACGGTGGACATCGACCACATCCCCGAGGGCTTCCTCGGCGCCGATGTCGGTCCGAAGACCATCAAGCTCTTCCAGGACTGCCTGAAGGACGCCAACACCATCGTGTGGAACGGTCCTATGGGCATCTTCGAGCAGAAGGCGTTCTCGGTGGGCACGATGGCGATCGCCAAGACGCTCGCCGAGCGCTCGGATGCCGGCGCCATTACCATTGTGGGCGGAGGTGACAGCGTGTCCGCGATCAACAAGTCGGGCGTGGCGGACAAGATCACGCACATTTCCACGGGCGGCGGCGCTTCTCTGGAGGTGTTGGAGGGCAAGATCCTTCCCGGTGTTGCTGCGTTGACGGACGCTTAATGTAACCTGTTTAGTGGGCTGTTTGTTTGTCATGGGGGGAGGAATGCTTCTCGCGGAAGAGTGAAATGCTTCGCGTGGGAGAGCGAAGTGTTTAAGAATGAACTGCCTCTCATTGAAAGATGCAGCAGGTGAACTCCACATACACCCTGCTGCCAACCGGTGTAGAGAACGGAAACGACCTGATTCGGAAGACGCTGGGCGAGGTGTACAAGGAGCTGGTGAATGCCGTGGACAGGGTTCCTCAGGAGAAAACGAAGGAGCGAAAGTATGCAACGATTCTTTCTGCGTCGGAACGAAGCCGCTTGCTGGTGGATAAGCTCATCACCGTGCTGAAATGGTCAAAGAACGTGGATGTGATCGACCGCTGTGGTTCGCTCGTCATCTACGACAACGACAACCTGAATACAATGACGAACGTGGCGATGACGCTCAACGCCGCCGTTTTCCGACTCCAGGCGTGTCTTCAGCCCATTTACCCCATAAAATCGGCCCTGTCCGTGCTGAACGACGGGGAGTATCCTTTTATCCCGCTGGTGTGCGACAGCAAGGCGCCGTTTCTGTCGCGCCTGACGAAGAAGGACGGAAACGACCTCATCACGCGGATCCTGCGAACGCGCATTCTCACGGAAGACGTTCCGTCCTGCTGCCACAGCATTACGGTTCGTGACTGCGCCATCGTCTGCGAGGAGAAGGGCCTGTTTTCCGTGTCGTTCACGTCCATCGTTCCTTCCTGTGTGCCCGTTTATGAGTAGAAACCGGAGCTCGACTCTCCCTTCACCGTGACCGTGCTCAACATCGCCAACAACAACAACACGCGCCTGATCATCTTCCCGTTCTTCTCTTCGCGGCAGCTGAGCAGTGTCATCGCGTCCATGAACATCCTCATCGCGGAGGAGACGTCCCTTTCGTCTGTGATCACGACACTGTATCTCCGATCAGCATTCCTCATGCGTAGCTACAAGGTGCTGTATTACGTCATCACCAAGCAGATTCTCTACGTCCTCTACACGCAGCTCACCTCCATTTCAGAGTCCCAGAAGCAGGCGTTTGGACTGCATTCCTACTCCTACAGCATTAATGACACAGTTCTCGGCTTCTCGTTCTGGGGCACCTCCTCGCGGAAGCGGCCCAGCTCCGAAGCGGAATTCGACCCAAACCGCATCGAGCTCAGGATTCAGGAGCGAGACGGATTCATGGGGATTGTTGGACGGTGCAACAACCGCGAGTTTTCCGTGGATCTCCGCGAGTACCGCATCATGCAGATCGTGCACGACGTCCTCCCTTCCCGATTTCGTCACTCCTAGTGCATCCACCACCGCCAGAGCGAGCTGCTCGCCGAACTCTGCCAGTACCTGCGCAGCGAGGTGGAGTCGTCGCACGCCAGTCTGATCGAGCACACAAGCAACAGCTTCCTGACGCAGCTGGAGCTGCACTTCGGGTGCACGTCTCTGTCCCTTCTGCTTCGCATCAACCCCTTCACGGGCGTGCTGGAGCGCGAGCTGTCGGAGCCGCGCATGCGGTACTGGTGCGAGGCGCTGCTGCACGAGTTGTACACGGCGATGGACTCGCGCCTGTACCTGTACGAGCTGCTGGGGCGTCTGTACGTGCACGCGATTCTCTTCTTCGTTGCGCGGTGCTTCGGCGAGACCGCCTCGCCGTTCTCCTTCGTGCTGAGCGAGTACGAGCAACAGCCGTGTCTGCTCCTGCCCTGCATCACTGGGATGAACTACGAGCAGCGGCAGCTGGAGCGATGGTCCATTCTGGTCCGACTCACCAACAACACGGGCATGCACCGCACCGACTCCGTCTCCTCCTTCACGCGCTTCGACGGCGGGCGTGTGCTGAAGCCCTCGCGCGACAGCTATCACACCATCAACAACAAGATGGACGACCTGAACGAGTACCCCGTGAACGTGGAGGTGGGCTTCGACATCGACGACAGCGCGAAGGAGGAGAACGAGGACGAGGACGAGGAGGAGTGGATGATTGAGATGACGGGCGTGCGCGAGGTGGGACAATCGATGGAGTTGATTGACTCCGTGAAGAAGACGATCATGTGGGAGGAGAACGACGCGGCGCTGCTGAAGCAGCAGATCCAGTGCTGCATCGAGAAGCTCATGCCGCGGCTGCGATTTGAGTCCACGTATCGTGAACTGAAAAAGAGGGGGGAGAGGGGGTTCGTGGATCGTGTGGAGGGCGACCGCAACACGCGTGTGCTCCAAGTACTCCACGTAACAAAGACTGACGTGTAGTGCTGCCGAACCCAGCAGAATCTTGGGATCACCCTCCACATCGAAGACGGCATGGAGATCAAGGTGGTGCAGGCGTGGAGCGAGTTCAGGGCGGTCCAGCCGCGCGGTTTGGCGGTGCGGAAGGGAGCCTGTCCGCCCGTCGACGTAAACGGCGATCGGGCTTTGATGAAGTGAGGGCTGTCCCGATGGGTTATGTGCAGACTGGTCCCCTTTGCGCCGCCGTCGCTGTTCCTGGAGTACCTCAACTGCTTTTCGCTGTCCCTCCAGTTTTTCTCGATCGAGCAGCAAATCGCCTCGAAATCTGGCTTTCCGTTCTTCACCGCCTTCGCGCCCTGCATGATCTCCTTCTTCACGTCCGCTGTGCGTTACCAGTTCCCTCCCGACTTGAAGAAGCACGCGCTGAAGAAGTACACGCTGACGTGCACGTGCAAGCCGTCGCAGTATTACAGTGTGCAGTGCGATTTGAGGATCCCCTGTGTGAATGTGCATGCCGAGAGGCATATTGCGCATATGGTGAGTGTGTGGGGTGGCGCTGATTATTAGGGCAACTATGGGTCTGGAAAGGACGTGAAGCACACAATCGTGATGTTGATTGCCGCGCAGTACGTGTACGAGAGCATCATGGAGGAGTTGGAACTGTACCCTGAATTGAGGGAGAACGGAACGGTCGTTTTGCACTCCGTGAGCGTTTCGCGCCTGCTTCTTCGCATTGTCAAGAAGGACACGACGGCGTTCTACATCCACTTGGGAGATCAGAACGTTTCGTTCATTCCGAGAGACTCGTCGTCGAAAGCGTTCCTCCACTCGTGGCGTTCTGTGGATGGCGTGATGAGTAGGAATATGAGCATCGATTCGGATACGGTGCCGAAGGAGTACGCTCAGATTCGAGCCTTCGTTCATGAGCTCATTCAGCACAAGGATGGGTGACTCTAGCGACTGTTTGTTGGAGGAAACAGCTTCTTATTGAAACAGCAGAACATAAAAAGCCATGATGACGCACAGGGCAGCAACGTACGGGGATAACCGCTCTCCTATTCTTGCGCTCTTCCAGAATATGCCCGCGAAGCCCACCTTGTAGCTGTCGAGCAGTGACGGCATTTTCCCGTGCACATAGGTGCAAGTGCAGATGAACAGCAGAATCAGCACGATGATCTCTGAGAAATCGAAAATTGCAGCCTACGCACTCATGGCTATCCCCTCGTCCACCTACCATTCTATCAGAGAAAAAGACTGGGATGGATTCGCCCGAAACGGTTCAACAGTGGGAGTGGAGAGAGTGAGGTGAACTGAAAACAGAATCGCGCATGTGGAACAAACAGTACTGTCAATCGACAAGAGCACACTGAATCCTAGGCAGCTTATTTCGCGCGGGATCTCATCTGTCTTCTCTTACGTCTCAGACGTCGCATACGCTTCTTGGCCCACTTAGCTCTCATTCTACACAGCGGTTAGCACTCCCGCGTTACGAAGGCTACAACAGCGTCGTGACATCAAGTGCGTGGAAACGATCGCTTACTTGGTTCGATTGAATACAAATCTGAGCAGAAACAACAGGCTGGAGAAATGGAGAGCGGAGGGGTTGATGGTATTCAAGCAGGGTTTTGGGTATTATAACGGAATCCGGGGGTCTCCCTTGACCATCTTCTCCTCTGCTGCTCGTAGAATGAAGGGAATGCGAGAAAGAAGATGAAGAGCCGATTTGCATGAAAAGGGAGAGTCAGCAGCGTTCTTGAAGAAACATCCCTCGTCCACGCATCACAGCATCCCTTACGTCGAGCACTCGTCATTAGAGACAAAAACGGTTCGCTATACAGTCCGAGAGCCGTTTCACTCTCCAAGACAACCAAGTTTCTTCATCATATCATTGGAATCCATGAAGCAAACAGTGAATATCAAATATGGGAGCGTTGTAAAAGCGGTTGAGCTTCCCATATGCTTCAGTGCTGCTTCGCTGGAGGAATGCATACAAACCGTGCTTCATTGTCAACAAAAACCCATTTTCGGTCTACGATATGCGAACACGATGCACATCTACCCCCTAGAAGACATCCATTCCGCAGACGAGTTGATTGAGATCGCGAGCCAGCGAACCGAACCCCTTGTTCTTGTTTTTCACAGTATTCTATGACGGATTGGAGTGAGTCTGTAGATCTGGTTAGCAATTACCGAGTGAAAGAGGTAATCCTCTCCGAAGAGATATTTTCGAAGTGTGTACTGTACGGGTTCATCGTCTTCTTCACTGTAGGTCCATAGGAATAAAGGATACGCTCTCTGCCGATGCTTTCTCGCTCTTCTGTCGTTTCTTCTTCGTATTTGAAACTAGATGGGGTTACGCATAGGGTTCGTCTACTGAACGTGTGATGAAGTTGCTGTCCATCGATTCAGTGGAAGGACTCACCGTAAAGTCGCTGTATGAGTCCTATATCCGACTGGTGGAAGTTCCCCTCTCAAGTCGTCTATTGTCCTTCTTCCGATTCGTTGACTCGGATGATGACGAGCTGCTGACGTTTCAGGAAGTGATCGAGTTGTTCAGCTATGTGTACTGGCAAGAGGCATGCTGTTTCGTCACTGGAGAGCTCTGTTCCAGTCAGGGGTTCATGTTGATGTCGTCTTTCACGGCGTAGTGCCTATTTCGTCCAGCAGAGTCAGAGCATCAGTGCAAAGTTCGTGACCGACCTCCTGCTCCGGGAAACGTCTTCCTACGACGCGATCCTGTTTTGGTTGATGAACCGCGGAAATAGCATCTTTTCGGAGTCCTTTTATTCCCTGCCGTCCGCCGAGCTGCTGCAAGCCACGCACACGCCCACTGTTGGGAGGAGTGCAGGTGCAGAGAAGGTGAAAGAGGGTGTTGGAAGAGTTAGTGAAAACGCAGAAGGCGCTAATGGAATCAAAGATAACACAGAAGATGCCAACAGAGTCAAAGATAACACAGAAGATGCCAATACAATCAGAGATAACGCTGAAGACTGTAACAGACTCAACGAAAGCGCAGAAGACGCGGAAGCCAAAGCGGACATCGAATTCGTGTACTTCCTCCACCAGCTCTTTCAGAAGATGATTGTCGCCCACCCGCCGCAACGAGATTTCGTGGACTGTGTGAGTGGGTACATCACCGAAGACAACACGGTCAGCGAGGACGACCTGACCAGCGCGCTGGAGAGCTACTTCGGCGTTGATGATGACAACGACGACATCGAGTTCTTCTCCACCCTCCACGATGTCGTTGAACTGAGCGCGAGTCTCTTCCACGACGACTCCGTTGCCCTCTTCACATCTCTTGACCCATAGCAGCAGATTGACGTTACTGCCGTCGTGACGCTGTTCCTTGTACTAGAGTTCGTCTCCACGCTGCGCTGCGAGGACACGGCGTCTCTCCTCGTCTCCTTCCTCTCCGACGTGGACAACCCTTCGTGCGTGCCGCTCGCTTCCATCACCTCCTTCTTGAACGCCATCGTGCAGCTGATGACTGGAGTGCGCGTTGTCCAGAAGGAGGATCAGGCCTCCGTGACGCTGCTGCGGACCCGGAAGACGTGCGAAGCGCAGAGCGAAGTCGCGAATCTCATCAAAGAGCAGTTGTGCGCCTTCGCGTCGCTGGATCGGATCAAGAACGAGGAGATGCGCGCGCAGTTCGTTCAGGACATGAACGGTCAGGAGGGCGTCCACGCACGCATCGCCACCTTCTTCATCGAGTTCCTGCTTCTCGTGTTCCTCCAGCAGTGGAGCTACACGCAGATGATCACGATGATCACGCAACTCTTCGCCACGCCCTGTCTCGACGTCTTCCTCCAGTCCTCCACACCCTGTCTCACCACCGTCGACGCCATCGCCTCCATGAAGGAGGACGCCAAACTCGTGTTGGACGACGACGCTGAGGACGACGCGCCCTTGAGCTCCAGCGACATCTCCGTCCTTCTCGGCGTCCAATACACTCCGGAGGCTCCGAGCGATGTGATTGCGACGGTCGGTCGAAGCTCGTCGATCGCCGAGATCGGTCTGTCGTCGCACGCCACTCACCACCACGTGAACATCTTCTCGCAGAACAGCACCATCGGCATCTATCTCCGTGTACGCTGCGGACAGACCCATTCACGCATAGTACATGACGCGCAAGTGGAGCGCGCGTCTTCACCTTCAGAGTCTCACCGTGCCAACACTGCTCCACCTCTTCGCGTCGTACGACCGCTACGCCGGCGACGAAGACAACATGTTCCTGAGCGAGTACCTGGAGTTCGTCCACTCCCTCCTCCTGACCATCAACCACGAAGACACCGTGCCCAAAGTGTGCATCAAGTTCTTCTACCACCTCACGCACTCCTCGCCGCTCTGCATCAACCGGTACGAGCTGGTGTGCGCGCTGGCGCTTCTGTGTCGCGACATTCACGTGGGCGACAACGCGGATCGCGTCTGGAACGTGCTGCAGTGCGTGTCGAGTCTCACTGAGGGCATTCACTCCTTCACCGTGTTCGTGCGTGCAGTGATCACCATGATCACCATCATGACGCCTCAACTCCTCCTCAGCTTCAACCAAGACGCCGAGTCGCTCGTCGGCTCTCTCTCCGCCTCCATGATCGCCTCGTACACATCCTTCGACGCCTCCTTCGCCTCCAATCACATCATCAAATACGAGCCCTTCCTTCTCTGGGCGTCGTCTTCGTTCTGCATCGATGAGGCCATGCGCGCCGGCTGCTCGCTGCTCAACGCACGTGTCGGTCGTCTCCAAACCCTCCTCGGCGTGCGCTGGGCATCATTCCACGACATCTGCGCGGCGCTGAAGACCATCGACGAGGGCGACGGCTCCTTCTTGTGCACTGCCTTCGTGGATGTGCGTGCAGTGGTCCGTGATAACCCGTAGATGATCAACGACTACTTCCCGCTCCCACCCTTCTCCACCGAGCGCACGCAGCGCGGCGAGCTTCTGTCCTGCTTCGTCTCGCTGTTCTCTGCAGAGAATCGCATGACGTGCCTGGAGGTGGAGGCGGCGTTTGCGGTTATTCTGAATCGACCACGCGAGGAGCTGTGGCGCGACCTGCTGGCGGAGGTGGTGGATGCGAATGAGGTTATCGACAAGGAAGTGGTGCGCACCATTCTGATGAGCCTGATCAAGATGAGTCTGTTTGTGGAGTGCGTTTCATCGGCCGAAATCACCTCTAGAATCGACTACTTCCACCCGCAACTGACGAAGTGCTTCACGCCCGTGATTGACTGCATTTGCGACGAACTGCCCTCCCCCGCGGGAGTGGAGGACGTGCGCGAGGTTCTCTACGACCACCTCCACCTCGTCCTGCCCGCGTCGTACCGCCCCCACCTCGCCGACCGTCCCGTGTTGCTGTATTCCGCCGTCATGAACCTGCGCGTGTACGCGGGGCTGGCGAACGTGATGTACACCCATCTCCAGGAGGTCGTGGACGGCTTCGACTGCGTGCTGCTCAGCAAGGGCAACTACGTCGCCTTCATCGAGTCGCTCACCGCCTCCAAGTCGCTGGCGCCCGCCGTCGTGTGCGACATCTACTCGCGACTGTTCGCGTGTGCCGAGACGTTGGCGCCGCAGCCGGCGGGCATTCACCGCGATTCGCTGCTCTTCCTCCTCTCCGCGTTCTACCCGTTCAACACGGCGATGGCGACGCTGGTGTTCGACCGTCTCGCGGGCGGGAAGGAGCTGCGCTTCGACCTTCTGGTCTTCTATCTGCGCCACGTGTACGCGGCGCTGAACGAGGTGCGAGCGGGCTTCTCGACTCACTTGTAGTTCTTCAGCTGCTTCGACCTCACGCTGGTGTGTCTCGAGCAGGTCGCTATGAACGTCGCCGACGCCTGCTTCAACCACTTCAACCTCGCCCGCGCCTCCGCGTTGACACAGGAGCAGTTCGTTCACTGGACGCGCTCGGTGGGCTGGTGCGTGATCACCAAGAACAGCAGCGAGGTGGCGTACTACGAGCCGCTGGCGAAGAACGTCGTGCTGACGTTCGAGACCCTGCTGGCGCCTCTTCCCGCGGGAATCCAGGATCCCAAGAACATGTACCTTCTCCCGCTGACGGAGGATCCGCGTCTGCAAGTGTGCGTGAAGCGAGTGTGCGTGACGCGTAGGTGTGTGGACCAGCTGGCGTCGTTCGCCTCGGGCATGAACTTCACGGTGTGTGACGACACGCTCATCGCCGCCATCAAGCGCCAGTGCGACCCAGACGGCGAAGTGGCTCGGAGCAGTTTCATCGCCTCCATCAGCATGATCATTCTGCAGCGCTACACGATCGAGGTCAACGAGACGAACGAGCTGCTGCTGGAGCGCGCCGTGAAGCTCAGCTCCGAGAGCGCCGACACGCAGTCGATCCGCCGCGGGCTCGGGAAGCTCTTCGACAGTCTGGACCACCACCACACGCACTTCGTGAACGCGGCGCTGCTGATCGGGTCGCTGGGGCTGCTGAGCGAGGGCTCGATCGATTCGCGACTTCGCGTTGGCTTGCGGCGGCGGGATAACGTGTAGTTCTTGATAAACGAGGGCTGCGAGCCGGTGGGCGACCTGGTGTACGTGTCGCACCTGCACTCTGTGGTGCTGACGCTGTATCTCATCATCGACATGCTCATGCCCTCCGTGGCGAGCTCGCTGAAGGTTCGTGTCGGCAGTGTGGGTGAGGCATAGACCACGCCGCTGTATCTGACGACGTGTGCGCTGGAGGAGTTGAGCAGGAGGAGCGAAGACGGTCTGCTGGACGTGTCGGACGTCGTGGTGTTCTTCCACGAGCAGCTCGTCGCCGTCAGCAGCACGCTGAAGGAGGTGACGACGCGCGACAAGGCGGACAAGCGTTCGCTGCATGAAATGATTCAGGACTTCGCCGTCCCGCTGAGGGACGCGGAGCAGTTCTGTTCCGTGTTGTTGCTCTCCTCGTGCGAGAACGACCAGCCGGCGCAGTTCCTCACAGAGCAGCTCGTGCGCGACAAGCACTGGAAGGACGGGCTTCGTCGCCGCACGCTGAATCGACTGTTGTTGCGCGACGAGCTTCGGCGGCTCTTCTCCCTGCTGGATCTGACAATGCCGTGCAGGGCGAGAGAGGGGTTCGAGGAGTTGCTGATGCAAGTGGCAGGGAAGGAGGACGAGATTCCCGTGGTCGTTGGGATGTGGAGTAATGCGTAGTATGAACATGTGGTGTACGCCTTGCTTCCCTTTGTCTTACTTCCTGTCAACTCAGTTTCTGTTGTGAGCAAGTTCTATTATCAAGTGATTGCGCAAATGAACGATGTCGAGAGTCTGTCCTTTGCAATGCTTCGCGATGCAGTTCATGTCATTGTTCGAGTGTGGCTGTCGGTGATCGACAAGCCGACGCTGCTTTCAACCGCGCAGGTGGACGGATTGTTGAAGGAGTTGGTGGAGGTGGAGGACGAGGAAGGCGCAAGCGTCACGTGCACCTCCTTCGTCGGGAGTTGTGTCCTGCAAGCCGCCACACCCACTTCTCTCAGTATGCAACGACTCATCGCTACCATACTCAAGCCCGCTCACCAACACCTCAAATCACTCTGGCAAGGCGAAATGCCTTTCTCACATTAATCCCTCCTTCTTTCAAATACAATTCCATTTCCAAGAAACTTCTCGAGGCATTCAACCACCACGGAATACCATTCAACCATTCACGCACCATTCCAACACTATCCAGGCGACGTCGTGAGGCGCTTCGTCATGACTCACTTTCATTTCCTGTCCTTCCTTCACTACCTTCCTTTCCCTATCATTTACACTATTACAGCCCACATGTCTATATAAGTAGACTGTAGTAGTTCGCACCAGAATGACTTCTTGCTTTCCTCTCCGAACGCAAGGGGCGATTGTAATCAAATGATATGGATGTATATGAATTATGGAGTCTTCCTTTCCTCTCTTCGAGTCCTTTCCGAGTGGGTTTGTCTTCAACTCACTCCAGAGTGGTGTTGAGTGTGATGCTCTTCAGAGTGGAGTTGCCTTCACTTCTCAAAGCGATGCTGTATCCACTTCTTTTCAGAGTGGAGTTGAGTGTCATTCCCTTCAAAGCGAGACTGTCTTCACTTCTCAGAGCGATACTGTACTCACCCCTCCTCAAAGCGAGAGCGACAGTGTGTTCGACTCGCCTCCTGACTTCATCTCCTTCCCTACTCGCAAGACGTCTCTCGACCTCAGTTGTTTCTTCGAGAGTATGGAGTCTCCTGTGAGTAGTGCGACGTTGTACTCTGACGAGGTTCCCGCGTTTGAGTTGTGTGTGAGTGTGGAGAGTGTTTTGCGCGAGAAGAAGGTGGAGTGTTATGCTCGCGAGTGTCGAGCGCGTCGTGCGAACCGTGTGGCGATTCTGAAGCGTAAGCGCGAGTTGGGTCTGATATCGTTCGAGAGTCGCGTTCGTTATGCTCAGCGCAGTGAGTTGGCGCAGAAGCGTGATCGTTGTTCGGGTCGTTTCATGAAAGATATAGAGTATATGGATGTTTAACGCTGTGTGTTTGTTGAAGACTTCGAGAAGAATCATCTTTTTGTTTCACTGTTCCGCGTTTGCAATGGCCCCGTGTATTCGTAAGCCAGCACCTCGTTTCTGTCTCAATGGCGCTCAGGGAACCGACACCCTCTCCAATGTGTCTTTGGAAGACTACAAGGGGAAGTGGGTCGTGCTCCTCTTCTACCCGATGGACTGGACCTTCGTCTGCCCGACCGAAATCGTTGTCTTCAATGATGCTCGCGACAGACTGAAGCAGCTGAACACGGAAGTCCTCTGCATTTCTGGCGACTCTCCGTACACGCATCTGGCTTGGCTCCAGGCCCCAAAGACGGAGGGCGGTTTGGGCGGTTTGATCGAGCTCCCGCTGCTGTCGGACGTGACGCGAGAGGTTATGAAGGCGTACGGAGTCTACAACGATGATTGCTCGGAGCTCGACGGAGGCCAGGCGTTCCGCGGCCTGTTCTTGATTGACCCCAAGGGCTGCGTGCGCCACATGTACGTGAACGATAATGGCGTGGGGAGGAATGTGGAGGAGACGATCCGCGTGCTGAAGGCGCTGCAGTTTAGTGACGACCGAGGCGTGGTGTGTCCGGCGAATTGGAAGGAGGGCGGGAAATCCTTTGCTCCCACTCCTACGAACATTGCGAAGTTCCTGATGGACTTGTCTGACTGAGAGTGAACGGTTGGTCGCTCGTGATTGTTTGTTGGAACATGCTGTTTTCTCTCGCGTTCTTTTTCCTCCCAGCCTCGCAGCGGGCGAAACGGAAGTGACGGACAGGGATTTACGTTGTGCAGAAACGGAGAACACAATCACCGAAATCGGTCCGTTTTTTGTGATTCAAAAGGGAACAGAATGGGAAACAGAATATGCTCCACTTCCTGCCTGACAACTGGTATTCCGTGCTGGTGACAGCACTCTTTGGTGTATTGGCCTATCTGGCGATCGGCTGGATTCGCCTGAGTCAAGAACGACAAACCGGAAAGACGGATCAGAACAGCTCCATTCGGGACGTTGTGAAGAACGATGTGACGCAGATTGTGGAGGAAATTAAGAAGGCGGCCAAGAGAGGTAACAACAGCGACAAGCATCTTCGACGCGGGAGCAGTTCGAATCATTTGAACGGCGGCGAGGAGGATGGGCGTCCTGTTTTGAAGAGACAGAGCTCCGCTTGCGGAATGCAGATGCGTTTGAGTTTGTCCCATTGCCTCGTGTGATCATCGTAGGTCCCGTCGATTCCTGCGATGCCGGAAGCGGTTCGGATGGCGAACAGGAAATGAAGGACAGCATTCGTCGCGTAGCCCGTGCTTTTCCCGCGTAATCGCTGTAGAGTCCGAGCATGCGCAGCTTCTTCTCCCCGAACATCTCCGAGTACATGACTCCGCTGCCGACCGACAGCATGTCGCCCTTCCCGACGGAGTACGACGCCACGAACGAGAAGGAGATGAACTTCCTCTCGCTGTCGTCGCTGGACACCCGCGGCGACCCCGAGTACGAAGATGTCTTCAACCACCTCAAACTCACATTCCCGCCCTTCATCACGACGCTCTTCGCCCCGATCACGTGGATCTTCGACCACCGTCCTCTGTGCTGGATTCGCTCCTGCGTCAAGGACCTCATTCTCGCCACCCGCGTGAGCGTGGTGCTTCGTCCCATCGCTACCAACGAGGAGGTGCTCCGCAACCCACACATCACCAAGGAGATCGACCGCCTGAGCAGCATCGAGGGCGGCGAGTCGCGCGAGAGCCTGCTGAAGCGCGCGCACAAGATCATCAACCGCATGGCGACGCGCCAGCGCGACTGGGTGCTTCGCATCTTCTACATCCTGCTGTCCTTCCTCTTCCGCACCATGTTCCGCAGCGTGCACATCGACCGCAACGGCCTGCTGAAGTTCCACGAGAAGTGGGAGAAGCTGGAGAAGGGCGTGGGCGTGATGTTCCTGCCCACGCACAAGTCGCACATCGACTACCTGGTGTTGTCGTACGTCTCTGCCATCTACGACCTTCCTCTTCCCGTGATCGCTGCCGGCGACAACCTCAACTTCCCCATCATCGGCGCGCTGTTCCAGCACAGCGGCGCGTTCTTCATGCGCCGCTCGCTCGGCGACGACACGCTGTACCGCGTGATCCTCGAGGGCTACCTGGAGGAGGTGCTGAAGAGCGGAAGCACGCTGGAGTTCTTCATCGAGGGCGGTCGGTCACGTGACGGCACGATTCTCCCGCCCAAGTACGGCTTGCTCAACGTGGTGCTGGAGGCGGTGAAGTCGGGTCGCCTGAAGGACGTGTGCATCGTCCCGATTTCGGTGGACTACGAGCACTGTCCCGATATCTACAGCTACGTGAAGTACATGATGGGCGGAAAGAAGAAGAAGGAGTCGCTGATGGGTCTGCTGAAGAACGCGCACTCGATCCTCAGCACGCACTGCGGCGACGCGTTCGTCACGCTGGGCTCGCCGCTCTCGCTGCAGGAGCTGCTGAAGAAGATGGAGACGGAGGATTCCACGCTGGACGTGCGCCACGAGGTGAAGTACGTGGGCGCGCACGTGTGTCGTGCGATGCGCAACAACAGTGTGATGACGACGTCGTGTCTGGCGTCCGCCGCGCTGATGGAGTTCCCCGCGGATCAGTGGGTGAGCGAGGCCGAGGTGGCGGTTCGCATCGACCACCTCCGCAGCTGGCTGCACGCCGTGGGCGCGTTCGAGGGCTACTCGAGCTGGTCGCTGTCCATTCTCCATCAGTTCGTGAACTCGTTCCCGGAGCTGGTGGAGCGCGACGGCAAGATGATCCGCGCGAAGTCGAACACGCACGACATGATCACGATGTACTACTACCGCAACCAGTGCATTCACTACTTCCTCGCGGACGCTGTCGTGCTGCACATCTTCTCCGTGCTGCAGAAGCAGTCCCATGACGGCACCGTCTCGCTGGTGGACCTGGTGCCGGTGGTGGATCTGGTGTGTCGCATCATCAGCGCGCACATCCCGTTCAACCACGTGCAGTCGGCGCCCGCGATCGAGGCGCTGGTGAGTCGCGGTCTGTTGGTGGTGCAGGACGACATGGTCTCGCTGGGCCAGTGCGAGCAGTCGTACGTGCACTTCTGCATATCGCTGGTGGCGCCGCTGATCGATTCGGTGTGGGTGGTGAGTGACGTGATTCGCAACCTGGGTCCCAACGCGTCGCAGCACGAGGTGGAGTACAACGTGCTGATCGTGAAGTGCATGGAGATGATCCACGCGCTGGAGAAGGAGGGCGCGATGTACTTCTCGTTCGTGGCGAACACGCAGATGGTCCGCAACAACATCGAGGGGTTGGTGAATGCGTGCGTGCTGAAGAAGAGAAAGGAGGGCTCGAACTACTTCATCTCGCTGAGCGAGGGCTACAACGAGACTGCCAAGCTGATCGCGCTGCACGAGTCGTTGGGCGGACTGCGCGTGGACATGAGGAAGGTGAAGATCGTCGACGAGGAGGAGAACGAGGTGGACCTCACGAACGATGTGATCGGTTTGATGGTGGATGTGAAGAAGAAGAAATAGTCACGTAGTTTTGGGCTGTTTGTTGGGAGAGGTGTTTTCAGTTGTTGAGTGGTGTTTTCAGTTCTTGAATAGTCCATCTTTGGAGTGTTCATTAAGGGAACGCCGTCAATCCACGCTTGTTAACACAATCACGCAGAAAATACTGCAACTAGTCACACGAGTACTCAAAGCCAATGTAACGCGTATCCAACTCGCTGCTGGGCGTGCGCGTGCGCTCATGACCGTGCGGGTTGTCGACCAACTGCCTCTCCTTCTCCTGACGAATGCGCAGCCGCAGCTCCATCTCGCTGGGAGGACGCTGCGGAGAGCTCACCGAATCCGTGAGAATCGACTAGAGATGAAGATCATAAAGCACTCCAACTCCGGGAATCATGCGGTCAAAGTAGGTGTAGTCCGCTGGACCGGAGAGCCGCGGGGTGTAGGGAAGAGCCACCTTCTTCTTGAGCAGCGCGTCCCAGTCAATCGTCGCGAAGAAGGGATGGCACTTGATCCCCTGTCTACGCGTCACCAGCGCTGCGAAGACACTACACGCCCAGCTCGGTGCATCCCAGACGTCTACGCATCATCCTCTCTTCCTGCAACTACCGCTGCGGGTCGCGCTCCAGAAGACGGAGAATCAGCGAGCGCGCATCCATGGACACGCTGCGAATGCGCGGCGCGATGGCGGTGTTCATGATGTTGTTGAGCGTTTGCTAGTCGTCAAGTCCCTCTCGAAGCCCTACGTGGTGGGAGTGGCCCTGGAACGGGTGGCAGCCAGTCAGACACTCGCAGAGAAGGATTCCGAGGGACCACCAGTCAATGGCTTCCGTGTGAGGTCGGCGAAGAAGCATTTCGGGCTACGCCTCACTCCACGCCACAGAACCCACCGCCATGTACTGCTCCGTGCCGCAGTAGCTGTAGCTCCGCAGCTCGCTGATGGGTCGCTTCAGCTCGCCGCGAAGGCTGTAGTAGCGGGACAAGCCGAAGTCGGTGAGCTTGATGTGCCCGTCGGCTCCGAGCAACACGTTCTCCGGCTTCAGGTCTCTCTACGATGAAGCCAGGGACGGAGACGCACGTAGATGATGCCCATGTTGTGGAGGTGCTCCAGCGCGAGGACGATCTCGGCGATGTAGATGCGCGCCCTGTCCTCCGTGAACACGCCGAACCGCGAGAGGTGGGTGAACAGGTCGCCGCACTGCATGTAGTCGATCACCATGTAGAGGCGATAGGGCGTCTGGTAGGCGTAGTAGAGGCGCGTGATGAACGGGAAGTTGGCGCGCTCGAGGATCAGGCGTTCCACCTTCGTTCTTGCCACCTGGCGGCGCCGCACGATTTCGTCCTTCTTCAGCACCTTCATCGCGAAGTACTGGTTCGTCTTCGTGCAGAGAACGTGAAGGACCTTCCCGTAGCCGCTATTCGTCACCACGAAATGAGAGCCGTACCCTCTGCCGAGCAGCGCCAGCACCTTGAAGTCCTCGAGGTGGATTTCGCCGTGGGAAGGAACCGCAGGAACGACGGGCTCTTCGACGGAGGGCTCGACAGCGGGTTCGACGGTTTCGTTCTCGACGGTGATGGAGTTGGAGCTCGGGGAGTCAGCGCTCATGGGATGCTCGCCCAGAGGAACGTGCTAGCGGTGAGGAGGCGCTTTGAATCCCACGCGGAATCCAGTGACGTCGCAGGTGATCAGGGGCCGCGTCTTCAGCAGCATCAGCAGCAGGGACTGGTAGTCGTTGTACTGACAGAACATGCTCAGTCGGCACTTCTAGCCGTGAGGTGGGCGTGGAGAGAGAACGTCGCGTCCGGAGGGGATGAGGAGATAGGCGCAGAGAAGCACCTCGGCGCGCACGTAGGACGGCGTCTTGGCGGTGCGCTGCGAGGGCAGTTCTCCGTTCACACTCACTTCGTAAATCACATAGCAGCCCTCCTCCGTGCGGAAGTGGTCCTACTCCTAAACCGCGCCGCCATCGCCCACCTGAAGGAGAACCAGGTCGCGACAGGTGGCGAAGCCGCTCCCGCTCTTCATGTAGCGATGGACCACGCGCACGCCCTGCGGGATGTCGTTGTCTGCATGTGACAGGCCGCGACGAAGACTCACAGGTGCGACAGCCCTTGTACACGCCTCCCATCTTCTTCCACTCCTTCAGGATGACGGACGCGCCGTCGTTGAAGGTGCTGTTGTTGCGGTTCTTGAACAGACGGCGCACGAAGGGAATCCGCTCTTCGTTGTTGACGCCCTCGATCGTGCAGAGCACCTCCTCGCGCGAGAGACGCTTCTCCCAGCGCGCTCGTCCCCGGATCTGCGGACCCGACATGTCGCCGATCAGCAGGTCGCGGTAGACTTCCTCGGCGTCGCCGCTGATCTCGCGCGTGGAGCGCAGAATGCTGTAGTTGCCCTGCTGCGACATGGGACGCTCCACGAAGATCTGGGAATGAGGGCGAGAGGAGGGAGAAACGTAGTTGCCGTGACGATCGATCCGCTTCCGCTCCTTCCACTCGCCGCCTTCGCGATAGAGGAGGTGGTAGAAGGTCTGCTGTCTGAGCTCGGTGAGCAGCGGCGTGAGCTGCTTCACGTCGTGGGAGTTGATCGCCGCTTCGAGGAGCGATGCCTTGGGGATGGAGAGAATGACAGTGCGCATGAAGGTTTCCATGACTGGGCTCATCAAGGATATGAGTTGCTCTTCACGTGGGGAGCGAACAGCCAGGTGGCGCCTTCGGAGGACGCGGGCGCGCGCGGCACCTGGAGGTCGCTTTTGAAGGCGTAGAGGTCGTCCGTGTCCTACGTGTGAGCGGAGGACGAGGCGACGACTTGGAAGTCGTTGCCGATGTTGGTCAGCGCGACGATCATCTGACTGTCGAGCAGCTCCTGGCAGATGTGGATGCCCTCGCTGCGACTGTCGACGAAGCCGTTGATCAGCAGCCAGTCGATGACGCACGCGGCGGTGAAGCACGTGGAGTACATCTTGGCGCCGTGCTCGTGGTCCTTCACCTCCAGCGTGTTGCGTATGGAGTTGAGCATCTGGATCATGCGCGCGGAGAGCGGCAGGAGGAGCGTCTCGCCCGCGTGGGAAGCCGACGCCTGCTTGCTGGAGGTGTCGGACTTCCCCTCGTTGGGGAGCATCACTTCTAGAGATGAGGGGAAGCAGAAGTGCGTTCTTCGATGCGAGGGCTTGAACCGATCGGTGTCGGGGATGACTCGATTCGCAGTATTGGAAGAAACAGAAACAATGATATCCTCCGAGTTCATGCGTATCCTGCAAACAAGAAAGAAAGAAACCAGAAAAGCAATAATAACGAGGCTCGGAGGAGGATGGGGATGCAGCCATATCCCTCAGGTCCGTGATCCACAACCCGCCCGCGAAGAAACGCCGTTTCAGGCGCTCGTCGCGAGGGAGGGGGTTTTCATTATGCTCTTCATGCGGCTCTCCAGAAAGTCCATTCGGTCGATGAAGCGCTTCATCGATGTGGTGCTGTCCCGCAGCCATCTAGCGCTAAACGGGGAGGCGAATCGCCGACTCGTTGTAGAGGCTCAGCTCCGTCGTGGCCTGACGTATCTCCTTACAAAGCGTTTCCGAATCCTCACTAGGACTCACTCCGGCTTTCGTAGCGTACTGATTGTACACATCGCTGGGGGGATAGGCCCGCAACTAGCCATGACACCACGAACGAAAGTAGAACACTATCAGCTACTGAAAAGTGATGGGAGTGGAGGTCTCTTCGGATCATCGGATAGGCGAGCTCGGTCTCGGGAAGGAACGAGTTCGACGCGGAACGCTGCCACTCAGAATTCACAGAAAGAGAGTACAATGCGAGAAGAAGCGGGGTCGTCCCTCATCTTGTTGTACAGACCGCGGAAGTACTCATCCATGGGATGGTTGTGCGACATTTCGCCTGTCTTTTTGTTGTAGTACACGATCGACCCCGTCTCCTTCTCTTGGTAAGGGCTCCAGTGGCGGGGGAGGGGCGCCTATGCTCGACGCCGTTTCCACACATTACTCTTAACGCCTCTTTTGCAATCCACAGCAAATCCGTGTCTTCGGAGGCGATTCCGAGGTACTTCGCCTCCTCCAGTATTTCTTCCTGCGTCGGCTCATAGTCCAGGTTAGTGTCTTCCTGCAGAAGGATGTATCGGCTGTCCATGAGGCAATTCTGGGAACTTGTCAACGCGTCTTCGTTTCACCACGCGGTTTCACTCCCTCTCACTCCCGTGAAGCGACGAATTGTGGGGTTCGTTTGAACGAGTCGCACGATCCCTCCATCCCCATTCTGCGATGGAAGCGAATACGCCCTACAACAACATCTCCCTCCTTGGCCATTCATTAGGAACCCCTTTCAGGGAGAATCAGTCACCATCGCGTACAGAAGGGAGAATGCGCTCACTGCAACCCCGTCTAAATCATGCTCCCTTCGATGCATTCCCTTTCTGTGCAGAGGCCGTGGTTGGCGAGAGAATCAGTAGGATTCCCTGGGCGAAACGCCCTCGAAGTGATTTGATTGGCTGAATCCCAGCCTTTCGTTTTTCGAGAGCACTTTTTATTCTGGAATACCAAGCATCTGTTTACACATGGAATCTTTGCCTGCGGGTCACTTTTTGTTTACTTCTGAGTCTGTGAACGAGGGACATCCAGGTTGGATTGCGATGTCGAGGTGGTGAGCGCGTAGACAAACTGTGCGATCAGATCTCCGATGCCGTCCTTGACGCCTGCTTGGCCCAGGACCCCAATGCTAAAGTAGCCTGCGAGACCGCGGCGAAGGGGGAGATGGTGATGATCTTCGGAGAGATCACAACCACTGCCAAGGTGGAGTGGGAGAAGGTGGTTCGTGACACAATCCGTGAGATTGGCTACGACAGCGACGCCAAGGGTCTTGATTGCGACCACTGCAACGTCATCATTGCCATCGACCATCAGTCGCCCGATATCGCTCAGGGAGTCCACATCAACAAGAAGGTTGAGGATATTGGCGCCGGCGATCAGGGTATCATGTTCGGTTACGCTAGCAATGAGACGAAGGAGCTCATGCCTTTGTCGCACCTTCTCGCCACGAAGCTTGGCAAGAGACTTACCGACGTTCGTAAGGACGGAACCCTTAAGTGGGTTCGTCCCGACGGTAAGACTCAGGTTACTGTGGAGTACAAGGACGACCACGGTCATATGATCCCCATTCGCGTTCATACGGTCGTGATCTCCACCCAGCACGACGACGACGTCAGCAACGAGCAGATCCACAAGGATCTGATGGAGCACGTCATCAAGCCCATCATCCCCGCTGAGCTCCTCGACGACAAGACCATCTACCACCTGAATCCCTCGGGTCGTTTTGTCATCGGCGGACCCTCCGGCGACGCGGGCCTGACTGGCAGAAAGATCATTGTTGACACGTACGGCGGCTGGGGTGCTCACGGTGGTGGCGCTTTCTCGGGGAAGGATTCATCGAAGGTGGATCGCTCAGCGGCGTATGCTGCGCGCTGGATTGCCAAGTCACTTGTCAATGCTGGTTTGTGCAAGCGATGCTTGATTCAGTTGTCTTACGCGATCGGTGTGAACCATCCTCTTTCCATTCACGTTGACACGTTCGGTACGTCCGAGAAGTCCGAGGCGGAGTTGGTGGAGATCATCAACAAGAACTTCGACCTTCGTCCTGGTTGTATCGTTCGCGAGCTGGGTCTCGACAAGCCGATCTTCAAAGCAACTGCTGCCTATGGTCATTTCGGAAGAGATGAATTCCCCTGGGAAAAGTGCAAGGAACTCGTGATGTAACTTGTATGGCTTTGTTCTACTAGCTGGGATCGCTCTGTTTGTTCGCTGAAGCCTTTTCCACATTTCGTTCCCTTTTTTGCACTCCCGTTCTTCCGCCAAATACAACTCGTGCAAGTCCCATAGTATGGTTTTCGGTAACTACAACGCGTGGAGAAGCCACCCGATGGTAAATCCCAAGCTGTACCAGGCGTTCCCTGGATTTAAGTGGGCCGTTGGCATTTTTGCCGTCTACTGCGGAGGCGAGTGGGTGTAGGCGTCGCTAGGAGATTCGTAACCGGTGTAGTTGGAAACGCTTCATCCGCAAGCCAAAGGCCATTGAGGAGGTGAAGGAACTGTAAACCGTAATTGTCTTATGGCGTTTTTATTCAACAAACAGTCTATCCAGCCTGCGCCGCTAAACGGTAGAGATCCTGATACGGATTCACCACCCAGTAGTTGTTGTACCTCATGGCGAGGCGAATGCGACATACACAGTCTTTTAACACATAAAACTATACCGTCAGACACCGCTTCC
>ENA-UEQW01001159-UEQW01001159.1-human-gut-metagenome-genome-assembly--contig:-NODE-1159-length-22527-cov-3.728864_pt1 | contig 22527 bp, 19 predicted proteins | sample MGYA00242947_ERZ507947 | MGnify/ENA primary metagenome ERZ507947 (study PRJEB26167, sample SAMN06115421) | human gut metagenome | host: Homo sapiens | place: China:Guizhou | collected 2015-03-17... | reverse complement strand
ATTAGATTTATCAGTAAATAAACTAAAAATGCTTATTTTTGGCAGTAGATTTAAGTAATTACCCCCGATTATTAACTTAACACAAGTATTTTATGAAAATTTTGAAACTTCCTCTTGCAGGATTATTGTTTTGCACCGTGCCGTTTTGGACGGGATGCGGAACGAGTGACAAATCCGAAGCTCCGGTTTCCCTGACCTGGGAAATGGGGGCGAGCGACATTGCTCCCGGCTATTATGAGAACTCCTTTGTTCTTAAAAACATCTCCGATGCTCCTCTTCCCAAAGATTGGACAATCTATTATTCACAGCTTCCCCGCAATGTGAAGCAGGCGGGGAATCCTGCCGTTATGGTGGAGTCGGTGAACGGAAACTTCTTTAAGATGTATCCGACGGAAAGCTTCACTTCGCTGGCACCCGGCGATTCCATGCGTATCACTTTCCTGTGTTCTTACAAGCTAGACCGGAACTCGCATGTGCCCGAGGGTACTTATTGGGTAGCTGCGACAGACGGTAAGGAAGGCAAGCCGCTTCCCGTAACGCTGAATGCGCTTGGGCTGCCCTCGCCGGAATCACTGCCCGGCTATCCGGATGCGGTTAAGATATACGAATCGAACCTCCGTTTGGCACATGCGCCGGCTTTGAAACAGTCGGATATATTGCCGTCGGTAAAGAAAGTAACGCCTGCCGAGGGTGGTGTTGTGCTGGACGGTAAGGTGGCTTTGGTTTATCCGGACGAGTATGCCGGCGAGGCGAGGCTGCTGAAAGAGAAACTGTCCGCCTTGTATGGTTTGGAGATAGTTGACCAAGCTCCCGTCGCAATTGCTTTGGAAACTTTGGCCGACAAGGCGAAAGCTGTGAACGATGAATACTATGATATGGTTATAGGCAGCGATCGGATAAAAATCAGCGCCGCCACGCCGCACGGAGTTTTCAACGGTACGCAGACTTTGCTGGCGATGCTGAAAGATAAAAAAGCGCCGTACCGGCTGGACGCCATGTCCGTGGAAGATTATCCCGACCTTTTGTACCGCGGGCAGATGATAGACATTGCCCGTAACTTCACTGCCGCGGACAATCTGAAAAAGCTGGTGGATATTTTCGCTTCTTACAAAATGAATGTGCTTCATTTCCATTTTGCGGATGACGAAGCATGGCGTCTGGAAATTCCGGGACTGGAAGAACTGACGGCCGTAGGCAGCCGTCGCGGACATACCGCTGACGAGAGCCGATGCCTCTATCCCTGTTACGATGGCGGCTATGACCCGGATGCCTCAACAGTAGGCAACGGACATTACTCCCGCGAGGATTTTATCGGTTTGCTACGTTACGCCGCCGAAAGGCATATCCGCGTCATACCGGAAATAGAATCTCCCGGACATGCCCGTGCGGCTATCGTTTCCATGAAAGCACGTTACAACAGGTATAAGGATACGGATATGGAAAAGGCCGCCGAATATCTGTTGAGTGAGCCGGAAGATACTTCCCGCTATGCGTCCGTGCAGTATTATACAGACAATGTGATAAATGTGGCCATGCCTTCCGCCTACCGCTTTATGGAGAAAGTGATTCAGGAACTTGCGGCTATGTATGAGGAAGCCGGAGTACCGCTGACTACGGTGCATCTTGGCGGTGATGAGGTGGCGCGCGGCGTATGGCTGGGTTCTCCCAAGTGCCGGGCATTGATGAAAGAGGAAGGTATGACGAAACCGCATGATTTGGCAGAGTATTTCATCACGCAAATGGCCGGCATCATGCAAAGGAATGGTCTGAAGTTCAGCGGGTGGCAGGAAGTGGCTTTGGGGCATACCGAAGAGGCTCACCGGCAATTGCGGACTCAGGCGGCAGGCGTGTACTGCTGGAATACAGTTCCGGGCTACGATGAAGTGGTTTATCAGATTGCCAATAACGGTTATCCGGTGATTCTCTGCAATGTGGGCAATTTCTATATGGATATGGCTTACAACGGGCATCCTGATGAGCGCGGGCTCGACTGGGGCGGCTATGTGGATGAGGCAATCTCTTTTTCCATGCTTCCTTTCAGCATCTATCGTTCATTGCGTACGGACGGAGCAGGGGATTCTGTTGATTTGGATAAAGCGGAAAAAGGAAAAACTGTTCTGACGGCAGAAGGCCGAACGAATATTCTGGGTGTGCAAGGTCAGCTGTTTGCCGAAACAATCCGTAGCTTCAGCGGTGTGGAATATCTTCTTTTCCCGAAAATCATGGGACTGGCGGAACGTGGATGGAACGCTTACCCGGCATGGGAGGGTCTGCAAGGCGCACAGGAGCAGCAGGCACAGCAGCGCGCCCAGCAGCAGGCGCGTCAGGCGTATCAGAACGGGCCGCAGAATCAGGGCTATTATAACCCCTTCGATCCGTTCGGCTTCTACGGGAGCCAGAGCGGCAGCGAGGAGGACTCCTCCGATCCGAATCAGAACACCTATTATTACTACTGGAGCAGCAATGACGACCCGAACCGGCAGCAGTATCAGTGGAACTACCGCCGTCCGCGGCGCAGCCCGCTGGGTGTGCTCGGCAAGATCGTCATGATCTGGCTCATCATCCAGTTCCTGCTTTCCATGCTCGGAAGCTGCTCCGTCCGACGCTATTATCCGTCGTATTACTATGGCTACACCGACGGCTCCGGAAGCGCCTATTCCGACGGCTACACGAGCGAAAACGCCTCCTACACCTGGACACAGACCACGGGCCAGAATGGCTCGCGGAACTAGGAGGCCGTCATGAAGTTGTTTCAGAAAAGGCAGCCGCAGCAGGCAGCTAAAGACCCGCTTCTTGAGGAACTGGAAGCGGAATACCGGAACTATCGCCGCCGCACCGCGCTGGAGCTGGAGCAGGCAAACGACGCCGCAACACGCCGCGCGGTGCTGAATTTTCTGCCGCTTTACGACGATCTCGAGCGCGCGCTCCGTCAGCCCTGTCAGGACGAGGCGTACCGCCGCGGCATTGAAATGGTGATGCAGAATCTGCTTGCTATTCTCGCGTCCATGAAGGTGCAGCCGATGGACAGCCTGCACCGCTGCTTCAATCCGGCCTATCATGAGGCAGTCGAGCACATCACCGACCCGCAGTACCGCGAGGATGAGATCGTTGAGGTCGTCCGGACGGGCTTCACCATGGATGAAGAGATCATCCGCCACGCCAGAGTGGTCGTGGCAAATTAGAGGTTTCAGGAGGCATTTTCATGTCAAAGATCATTGGCATTGACCTTGGCACCACCAATTCCTGCGTCGCCGTCATGGAGGGCGGCGAGCCGGTCATCATTCCCAATGCCGAGGGCGGCAGAACGACGCCGTCCGTCGTCGGCTTCTCCAAGACCGGTGAGCGTATGGTTGGAAGCCTTGCCAAGCGTCAGGCGGTCACGAATCACGACCGCACGGTGACCTCCATCAAGCGTCAGATGGGCACCAATTACAGGCTGAACATCGACGGCCACAAATATACGCCGCAGGAGATCTCCGCAATGATCCTGCAAAAGCTCAAGCGGGATGCGGAGAGCTATCTCGGCGAGCCGGTCACGGACGCCGTCATCACCGTCCCCGCCTACTTCACCGACGCCCAGCGTCAGGCCACGAAGGACGCGGGCCGCATTGCCGGACTCAACGTCCAGCGCATCATCAATGAGCCGACCGCAGCGGCGCTGGCCTACGGCGTTGACCGCGAGGAGCCGCAGAAGATCATGGTCTATGACCTTGGCGGCGGCACGTTCGACGTGTCCATTCTGGACATCTCCTCCGGTGTGATCGAGGTGCTGGCCACCGCCGGCAACAATCACCTCGGCGGCGACGATTTTGACCAGTGCATCGTGGACTATCTGGTCCGGGAATTCAAAAACGAAAACAAGGTCGATCTGAGCCGCGACCCGGCCGCCATGCAGCGTCTGCGCGAGGCCGCGGAAAAGGCCAAGATCGAGCTTTCGGCCATGACCGCAACAACGGTCAGCCTACCGTATATCACCGTCGGCAAGAGCGGCCCGCTGCATATGGAAATTCCGCTGACGCGGGCAAAGTTCAACGACCTCACCTACCATCTGGTGCAGGCGACCCGTGAGCCGGTCAATCAGGCCATCAACGACTCCGGTGTCCGCATCTCCCAGATCAGCAAGGTGCTGATGGTCGGCGGCTCGAGCCGCATTCCCGCCGTGCAGGATCTTGTCCAGTCCATCACCGGCACGCTTCCCTTCAAGGGCATCAATCCCGACGAATGCGTCGCCATGGGCGCGTGCTTGCAGGGCGGCGTCCTCTCCGGCAGCGTCAAGGGCCTGCTTCTGCTCGATGTGACGCCGCTGTCGCTCGGCATTGAGACGCTCGGCGGCGTGTGTACGCGCGTGATCGAACGCAATACGACACTTCCCATCCGCAAGAGCCAGATCTTCACCACCGCCTCGAGCTTCCAAAGCTCCGTGGACGTGCATGTTTTGCAGGGCGAACGCCCGATGGCCAGCCAGAACAAGGAGCTTGGCCGCTTCCAGCTCACCGGCATCCGCCGCGCACCGCGCGGCGTCCCGCAGATCGAGGTGACGTTCTCCATCGACGCGAACGGCATCGTGAACGTCTCGGCAAAGGATCTCGACACCGGCAAGGCGCAGCAGATCACCATTACCGCGACCTCCAACATGTCGCAGGCCGAGATTGACCGCGCGGTGCGCGATGCGCAGCAGTATGCGGCGGAGGACGAGTGCCTGCGCGCGGAGGCGACGGTGCGTGACCGCTGTGAGCAGCTGCTCTATCGCGCCACCGGCGCCGGGAAAACTGTCAGCCGCGAGGATAAGGCCCGCGTGAGCGAGGCCGAAAAGGCCGTCCGCAAGGCAGTCAAGTCGAAAAATACGGATGAAATGCTCTCCGCCGCCGACCGGCTGGAGCGCCTGCTCGACGAGCTTGGCGTGACGAATGGGAGCGGCCCCTACCGCCCGGCGGGCGGCTATGAAAACCCGAACGACGATGTGGAGGACGAGGCTGTTGACGCCGAGTATGAGTCGGTGGACGACTCCAGATCCTGAATCGGTCGAACTGCTAAATGATCATTTGGTCCTTGCAATGTGAACTTTTATAGATTCGTGAGAATCACGCGCATGAAAATCGAGACTATCTGCAAAGGCAGGACCGCATAAGAAAACAATAAAAAAGTCCGTCGGAAGCTTCCGGCGGGCTTTTTCGCGTAGCGCCGCAGACAGATGTTTTTTCGTTCCTGACAAGCAGTTTTCCGCAGCGCTGCTGGCGTTTCTGAAAATCGTCGGCGGCGAAACGGAAAACCTCAGCTATGGCGCGGAGGGCATCTCGCTGGATCTCGCCGCAGAGCAGGACAAGCTGCGCAGTCAGGCCGGATCGATAAATAATGTGCGGTACCTTGCCAAGGCAGACGGCGAGATCATCGGCACGGCCAGCCTGAGCCGCAAGCACAAGCGGATGCGCCATCGTGGAGAGCTTGGCATCTGCGTAAAAAGAGCGTGGTGGGGCAGCGGCGCGGCTCCCGCGCTGATGGACGCGCTCCTTGCCTTTGCAAGAGAAAACGGCTTCGAGCAGCTGAATCTCGAGGTGCGCAGCGACAACATCCGCGCCATCCGGCTGTATGAGAAATACAGCTTCCGGAAGCTGTGCGTCTTTCCGGGATTCTTCAAGATCGACGGGCAATATATCGATTTCGACCTGATGAATCTCGAATTGGGGTATTCCTGAGGGGTCATGACTTTCCCGCGGCGGGCCGGGGACTGGCGCGCTGCGGGCTCCCTGTCAGGAGCAGCGCGGATGCACGATTTCCTGAAATGCGGTGTAAACGCCAGCCGTCCAGCCCATCATTGGCGTGGTCTGGTATTCCTTGGACACCGAAATATCGCCGGTGCACACGTCATACTTCTCCCAGAGCTGACCGCTCCTTTGGAAAACGCGGTCAACGAGCGCGAGGTATTTTTCCGCGATCCTCTGCGCATCCAGTTTGTACCCATACCGGCGCAGAGCCATAACGACGATATACTGTAAGCAGGCCCAGCCATTCGGATAGTCCCATTGCAGGCCGAGAAGCCCGCCTGTTTTTTCACAGCAGGCGACTCCATATGGCATTTCCAGCAGGGGAAGCATGGATACGACTTGCGCGGCCCGTTCCGGACTGCACATTCCGGCAAAAAGCGGATAAAAGGCGGCAGCGGAGAACAGCGCCGACCGGTGACCGTCGGAAAAACGATAGTCGCAATAGCAGCCGCGCTCCGGATCCCAGAGCAGCTCGTCCATCCGCGCTTTGCGGAATTCCTTCCGGCTGCGCCACTGGCTGCGTTCCGCATCCAGGCCAAGCACACCGGCGAACCACTCCATGTTGTGCTCCATCCGATAGAGCAGCGCGTTCAGATCGACCGGCGCATACAGCTGTGCTTCTGTTCCGAAGCGGCTTGTGCAGTCCCAGCCGCTTTCGGCAAGGGCCAGCATTGCGCGTCCGTAGGGATAGAGCCTTTCGGGGCTTTCCGGAGGCGCGAGTCCAAAGCGTTCGCAGAGCGATCTGCCAAGCTCGCGGAGTGTTGTATCGTCCGGGTCCTCTCCTCCGTAGCGGCTCAGCCCGTTATCAAGCGTCCGGTGCGTATGCCAGAACCAATATTCCTGCTGCAATGCCGGATAGGCTCCGGCGCGCAGCCATGCCTGATCCTGCGTATGCGCAAACAGGTCCCGCACCATCTGCGACAGGAACGGCGGCTGAGAGCGGCACAGATAGAAGGTCCGGTTTCCGTTGGGCATCCAGCCGAAGCGGTCGATCAGATAGAACATGTTTTCAATGTTGTTTGCCGCCTGCTCTGTCTGGCCGGAGGCCAGCAGCCCCACATTGATAAAATAGGTGTCCCAATAATACAGCTCCTGAAAAACGCCGCTGATGCTCGGCGTACTGAATGGCCTTGGCAGTCCGATCAGTGTACCCTGATCCTCTGTCGCATACCGTACCGTGCTGCTCCAGTTCCGCGCAATATATGCGCTGGCCTCTTCCATTTTCGAGCGCCTCTTCCGATGCGTCTGCCGGAAGATCCATCGGCGCGTTTGCAATGCCGAGCTCCAGAGACGTCAGCCCAAGCTGCCGGACAAGCCGAAGCTGCGGCTCCTGCAGCCCCATGCAGCGGCGCCGAGCGTTGGCTCCGCGGGGGTTCGATTTGATAGTTTCACCAAAATTCCTCACCTTTCTTATACTCCCATTTTACAATCGACCTACAAAAGTCCGAAATATAAGACAGCATAAGTGCTACAATGATCTCAGAAAACGCAGGAGGTCATTGGCATGGCACGAGCAGAGAGCATCACATTTGGGGAGTTTCGCACCAGATTCAGCACAGAAGAGGCCTGCTGGGCAGAATTATTCCGGCTTCGGTTTCCGAACGGCTTCGTCTGCCCGAAATGCGGCTGTACGGAATACTACCCGGTTCGCGGGCGGAACGTGTTCCAGCGCCGCGCATGTCGACACCAGACCTCTGTCACGGCTGGGACAGTCATGCATCGCACGCATCTGCCGCTGACGGTCTGGTTCTGGGCGATCTATCTGTGTGCCACGGACAAACGCGGCATTTCCGCTGTTCAGCTGAGCCGCACGCTGGGCATCTGCTATGAGTCAGCATGGTATCTTCTACACCGGATTCGCGCCGCCATGGGGAAAAGAGACGAAAAGTACGAACTTTCTGGAATTGTTGAGATGGACGACGGCTACGTAGGCAGAGTAACGCGAAACGGACGACGACTGTCCGCCGCAAGCGGCGGGCAGGATGAGGGATGTGGAGTTTGTTCCGACGCAGCTCCCCCCTTTGCGATTCTTTCTTTCGACCGTCAACGGCGCTTTCTTTCTCATACGAGAAAGAAAGCGCCGTTGAAACCGTGCAGAATCATGCTCTTTGCTGCGCAAAGAAAAAGGGGCTGAACGTCTCTGGCCCGGCGAGAGATTTTCTGTCAGAAGCAGGCGCGAGGCTGAAGGCGTACCGCGTGTACGTCGAAGCCGCGCAAAGAACTTCTGGCAGAAAAGCTCCGTCGGGAATTTACATGAAGGCAAAGATGGCCTTCACACACCGATACGTCATATAGCAGTCCAGCTTTGCGACCGTCTCATAGGGCGCATGCATGGAGAGGACGGGAACGCCCGCATCGAGGGTATCGATGTTGCGCTTGGCCATGAACTTGGCGACGGTGCCGCCGCCGCCCGCGTCGGTGCGGCCAAGCTCAGCCATCTGCCACTTGACGCCGTTGTCGTTGAGGATCTTGCGAACCTTGCCGACGACCTCGGCGGAGGCATCGGACGCACCGCCCTTGCCGCCGCTGCCGGTGTACTTGCAGAGGCCGACGCCATAGTTGATGTAGGCGCTGTTGTTCGCCTCGTAAACGTCGGCAAAGTTGGGATCATAGGCCGCGGTCACGTCGGCGGAAAGGCAGAAGGAATTGGCCAGGCACTCGCGGAGATCGACGCCCTGCGCGGCACACAGGCCGGCCATAAAGGTATCGAACGCCTCGGACTGCATACCGGACACGCCCTCGGAGCCGATCTCTTCCTTGTCGGCGAAGATGCAGACAGCCGTCTTGGCGGGATGCTGCATGTCGAAGATGGCGGCAAGCTCGGCATAAGCGCAGACGCGGTCGTCGTGGCCGTAAGCGCCGATGAGGCTGCGGTCAAGGCCGAGGTCGCGGGCGTTCATGGCAGGGACGGCCTCCAGCTCGGCGGAGATGAAGTCCTCCTCGACGATGCCGTACTTCTCGTGCAGCAGCTTCAAAATGGCGAGGCTGACGCGGTCGGAGCCGTCGTCATCGCGCTCCGGCCAGCTGCCGACCAGAATGTTGAGGCTTTCGGACGGAATGGCCTCGTTGAGGGGCTTTTTGCCCTGCTCTCGGCCAAGGTGCGGAAGCAGATCGTTGATGACGAGCTGCGGGTCGCCGGGGTCGCTGCCGATGGTCACAAAGACCTCGCTGCCGTCGCGGCGGACGACCTTGCCGTGCAGCTCCAGAGGGACTGTCACCCACTGATACTTGCGGATGCCGCCGTAATGGTGCGTCTTGAGATAGGCCATCTCCACGCCGGAGGCCTGATACAGGGGACGCGGCTTGAGATCGAGACGCGGCGCGTCGGTATGGGCCGCGCCGATGTTTGCGCCCTTGGAGAGCGGCTCGGAGCCGATCACGGCCAGCATGATGGCCTTGCCGCGGTTATTGTAATAGACCTTATCGCCGGGCTGGATCGCCATGCCGGGGCGGTATTCCACAAAGCCGCGCTTCTCCGCCAGGCGAATGGCGCTGAAAACGCACTCACGCTCCGTCTTGGAGGCGTCGAGGAACTTCTTATAGTCCTCGCAGTAGGCGTTCATTTCCGCCTCTTCGGCGGCGCTCAGCTCGTCATGGCCGTTGATGGGCTTGTAGAACAGCTTCGCTTTTTCTTCTTTTGTCATGTTGCGTTCTCCTTTATCAAATTTTCCAATAGTGCATTTGCCTGTATCTGAAATTCCTCCGGGGAAATTTCACCGTTTTGAAGTATGTGCGCGCAGCGCGCCGTATAAAAGCCGTCCGGCTCCTGCGCACGGATGCGCAGCAGCGCATACTGCCGCTCGATGCCGTCGCGCCGCATGATGCGCCGAAGGCGTACCTCCTCCGGGGCCAGCACGCCGACCGTCGTGCCGCAAAGCTCCGCCAGCCCGCTCTGGAACAGGTTGATCGCGTCGATCGCCAGAAGCGCCGTCCCGGCGCTTTTCTCACGCGCGCGGATCGTCTCGACCGCGCGGCGGACGTGTGTAAACACGATCCGGTTGAGCGTCTCCATCTGCGCGGGGTCGGAAAAGACCACCGTGCCGAGGCGCTTCCGGTCGAGGCTCCCGTCCGGGCGAAAGACCGCGCCGAAGCTCTCCGTCAGCGCTGCGCGGAGCGCTCCGTCCGTGCGCAGAAGGTCGTAATACAGCGCGTCGCAGTCGATCCCGACGCCGCCGCGCGCCTCGATGCAGCGCAGAAACGCCGTCTTGCCGCAGCCGGTGCCGCCGGTAATGCCGATGGTCAGCACACGCTACACCTCCACCACATGGAAGCCCGCCGCCTTTTTCAGCCGGTTTCCGATCGCAAGGCCAAGGCCCGCGTCGTCCGGGCACTGCGCAAAGATCTCGGTCACGTCCGTCGCGTCAAACTCGCGCAGCGCGTCAAATACGCGCCGCGCCTGCTCGGATTTGTCGCCCTCCGGGCCAAGCTCGTGGACGACGCAGCCGGGAAACTGCGCGCGGAACTCCGAGAAGCAGATCACACCCGCGCCCTCCGGCGCATGGGCCGCGATGTAGGCCGCGCTTTTTTTGCCGTCGCCGGTCACGACGGTGACGGGCGCCTTCGGCGCGTAGTGGCGGTATTTCATGCCCGGTGCGCGCGGACGCTCGCCGTCGGTCATCAGCTGCGTGATGCATTTGTCCACAAGGACGGTGCCAAGCACGCGCTCCAGCTCCTCGAGCGGCAGCCCTCCGGCGCGCAGAAGGCGCGGCGGCTGGCAGGTCAGGTCAATGATCGTAGACTCCACACCGACGCCGCACGGCCCGCCGTCAAAAATGCCGTCGATCTTTCCGTCCATATCCTCCAGCATATCCGCCGCCGAGGTAGGGCTTGGTCTGCCGGAGGTATTGCCGGACGGCGCGGCGATGGGCACGTCCGCCGCCGCGATCACGGCCAGCGTCACCGGATGGTTCGGGCAGCGGACGCCGACCGTCTCCAGCCCGCCCGTCGTGCGGTAGGGCACGATCTCCTTCTTCGGCAGGATCATGGTCAGCGGCCCCGGCCAGAACGCCTCTGCGAGGCGGTAGGCGCTCTCAGGCACCTTCTCACAGTAGCGCGACAGCCACGAGGCGTCCGGCACATGGATAATGAGCGGATTGTCCTGCGGGCGGCCCTTGGCCTCATAGATCCGGCGGCAGGCGTCGGCGTTCAGCGCATTCGCGCCGAGGCCGTAGACCGTCTCGGTCGGAATGCCGAGCAGACCGCCCCGCCGGATGATCTCCGCCGCCTTTTCGATATTTTCCTTCGTATTTTCCGTAAACAGAATCGTATTCACAAGAATGCTTCCTTTTGTGTTCATTCCTGCTGCGTTTGCAGCTTCTTTGCCTGATCCGCCGTGACCAGCGCGTCGATCAGCTCGTCGAGGTCGCCGTCCATGATGGCGTCGATCTTATAGAGCGTCAGGCCGATGCGGTGATCCGTCACACGGCCCTGCGGGAAATTGTAGGTGCGGATGCGCTCGTTGCGCATTCCGGTGCCGACCTGACTGCGGCGCTCCGAGGAGACCTCGTTTTCGATGCGGCTCTGCTCGATCTCATAGAGCTTGGACGCCAGCATCTGCATACACCGTGCGCGGTTCTGCACCTGCGAGCGTTCCTCCTGACACGACACGACGATGCCGGACGGCTTGTGGATAAGCCGGACAGCGGACGAGGTCTTGTTGATATGCTGGCCGCCCGCTCCGGACGAGCGGAACACCTGCATTTCGATGTCCTCGGGCCGGATCTCGACCTCCGCCTCCTCCATTTCCGGGAGCACCGCGACCGTCGCCGTCGAGGTATGCACCCGTCCGCCGGATTCCGTCTCCGGCACGCGCTGCACCCGGTGGACGCCGGATTCAAACTTGAGCCGGGAGTAGGCTCCGTCGCCGTGGATCATGAAATCCGCTTCCTTGACGCCGCCAAGCTCCGTCTCGTTGTAGTTGAGCAGCTCGACCGTCCAGCGGCGGCGGTCAGCATACATCGAGTACATCCGGAACAGGCTGTGCGCAAAAAGGGCGCTCTCCTCGCCGCCGACACCGCCGCGGATCTCCACGATCACGCCCTTTTCGTCATTCGGGTCCTTCGGCAGAAGGAGGATCTTCAGCTCCTGCTCCAGCGTCTCCTGCTGCTTCTTCGCCGCCGCGAATTCCTCCTGACACAGAGCCTTCATCTCCGCGTCCAGCTCGCCCGTCATCATCTCCCGCAGCTCAAGCTGCTCCTGCTTCGCGCGGCAGAGCGCGCGATAGGCCGTGACGATCGGCTCAAGCTGCCGCTGCTCCTTGAGGAGTCTGGCCGCCGCCTTTGGGTCGGAAAAAAATTCCGGCTGCGCCATGCGCTCGGAGGCTTCCATATACCGTTCTTCCACCAGCTTTAATTTATCCAGCATCGTTTTTTCTCCACATTTTGAATCAGCAATATCATACCGCATTTTTTCCGCCGCGTCAAATCCTGCCAGAGTGTTTCCCGCAATTTCGCGCATACTATTTTGAAAAGAGCGCACAAAAGGAGAATTTGCATGAAGCGTCTGTTATCCGCAGTGCTGACGCTGGCGCTGCTGCTCGTTTTCTGCACGCTGCAGGCCCGCGCCGGCGGGCAGTCCAGGGGCTGCATCGCGCTGACCTTTGACGACGGCCCCTCCGGTGACCTGACCGAGCGCCTGCTCGACGGTCTGCGGGCGCGCGGCGTCCATGCGACGTTTTTCGTCTGCGGCTACCGGGTCGCGCAGTATCCGCAGACACTCTGCCGCATCGCGCAGGAGGGCCACGAAATCGGGCTGCACAGCTGCTGCCATGATTATATGCACAAAATGTCCCGCGAAGCCGTATACGACGATCTGGTCTCCTGCATGGAGGCCGTGACGGAATGCTGCGGCGTCGCGCCGAGGCTTTTCCGCCCGCCAGGCGGACTGTATTCTCCGGCGCTGACCGCCGCCGCACAGGATGCGGGCGTCTCCGTGATTCTCTGGTCTGTCGATCCGGAGGACTGGGACGTGCATAAGCGTGACACCGTTCTTCCGCGCATCCTGCGCGGGGCGGCTCCCGGCGCGATCATTCTGATGCACGACCTTTCGGATAACTCCGTGAACGCGGCCCTTCGGGCCGTCGATACGCTTCAGGCAGAGGGCTGGCAGTTCTACACCGTCTCCGAGCTTGCCAAGAGCGCGGGCGCGGAGCTGACGCCGGGCGGCGTCTACAGCTCGTTTCCGCCCAAGGCAAAGGATTGACGGAGCCTTCAAAATCCTGTAGAATAAATGCAGTCGGGGCCGATTCTCTTACACCGGCCCGCACAGCCCACGCAAAAGCTTCTACAGGATTTGGAGGCCACTTTATGAATAAAAAAGAGCTTCGCGCGCAGATCAAGGCGAAGAAAAGCGCGCTGACCGAACAGCAGATCGTCGATTGCAGCAGCCGTCTTGCGCAGCAGCTTTTCCGGCACCCGGCCTATCAGGCGGCAAAGTCGATCTACGGTTATCTTTCCTTTAATGAAGAGGTCCGCACCGTTCCCATCCTCCGTCAGGCCCAGCTCGACGGCAAGCGTGTCGCCGTGCCAAAGGTATTTGGGGACACGATGCGCTTTCTCTGGCTGGACGATCTGGACGCCGTCGCACCCGGCTATTACGGCGTGCCGGAGCCGGTCGCAGACGGCCCGGAGGCCGACGATGAAACAGCGCTTATCCTGATGCCCGGCCTCGCGTTCGACCCGGAGGGCCGCCGCTGCGGCTACGGAGGCGGCTTCTACGACCGCTATCTCGCGGAGCATCCGCACCATGCGACCCTTGCGCTCTGCTACGATTTCCAGATGTTTGCGCATCTGGAGACCGACAGCTACGACGTTCCGGTGCAGTATGTTCTGTCCGCGCCGGTCGGGGAGGTGGCGAAATGAAGCTCTGGGCCATTGCGATCCTCTGCGCGTTTGTCTTTCTGGTCTGCTTTCTGGTCGATCTCCTTCTGCGGAAGCTTTTCCCGAAGGAAAAAATTGAAAAAAGCAAGCAGGTCGTCCATCTTCCGCGCCGTCAGGCCATTTTCGGCATCATACTGACCTTTGCGGCAATCGTCGTGTTCGTCCGCTTCCTGCCGCAGAAAATGGACGTGCCGCTGCTGCTCGGCGGCATTGCAGCCCTGCTGATCGGCGCGGGCCTGCTCATCAACTACTGCTCGTTTTCCATCTACTACGACGACGAGACCTTTCTCTACCGGGATCTCCGCCACAAAAAAACGCTCTATCATTATTCCCAGATCCGCGGCCAGCGTTCACTTCTGACGCGCAGCGGCGTCAACACGGAGCTTTTTGTCGGCGGCGAAAGCCTACAGCTCTACAGCGCCATGCAGGGCCTCGACGCCTTCCTCAACAAGGCCTTTTTCCGCTGGTGCAGCGCCAAGGGCATCGATCCCGACTCCGTCGAGAATAATCCCCGTATGCTTACCTACTTCCCGGACCCGGACGACGCGGAGCCGAAAGCGTAATTTTCCATCAAAATATCACAGCGCCTCTGTGCACATACAGAGGCGCTTTTCCGCGCAGAAAAGCGCCCGGAGCAAAGCTCCGGGCGCCGGATATTCGTTTTTTCGTACAAAATTACTTTTTCTGTGCGTTTTCCAGCTTGATCTGGCGGCGGTTCCTGACCTCCTCGCTCATCGGCTGGATATCGCCGGAGTGAATGAGGGCCTGCTTGGTGATGACCGGGCCGAACAGCTCGTAGATCAGGATCGCAAACAGCGTGATGTTGCAGATCAGGCTGCTGCTCTCGCCGAGCTTACGCGCGGTCACGCACATACCGAGCGCCACGCCCGCCTGCGGCAGGAGCGCGGAGCCGAGGTGCTCATAGACCTTCTTCGGGCAGCCGGTCGCCTTGGCGCTGAAGAATGCGCCGAGGTATTTGCCGAGGCTCCGGAACACAATGTAGACCACACCCAGCAGCACGACCATTCCATCGCGGAAGAAGCCCAGCTCCAGCTGTGCGCCGCTGATTACGAAGAAGAGCGCGAACAGCGGGGAGGTCCACCGGTCGGTCTTTTCCATCAGATCCTCCGACAGCGGGCAGATGTTGCAGAACACCGTCCCGAGCATCATGCAGGTCAGCAGCGAAGAAAAGCTGATCGTGACCGGCCCAATCTGGAAGCTCAGTCCCGCCAGAGAGCAGGTCAGGAACACGACGGCAATGCTCATGTTCAGGCGGTTGGTGTTAGAGTTGAAGAGCTTTTCGAGCCATGTCAGCACCACGCCCATCAGCGCGCCGAGGCCCAGCGAAAGCACGATCTCCAGCAGCGGATTGACCAGAATCGAGATCATATCCACCGCGCCGGAGTGCATGGCGTCCGCGATACCGAAGGAAATGGAGAACACGACCAGACCGACCGCATCGTCGAGCGCAACGATCGGCAGCAGAAGATCGACCAGCTCGCCCTTCGCCTTATACTGCCGCACGACCATCAGCGTCGCCGCCGGAGCGGTCGCCGCAGCGATGGCGCCGAGGACGATGGCCTGATCGATGCTGATAAGGCCCGGGAAGAGGATGCTGAAAACGATCAGCACGATATCGACCAGCAGCGTTGCAGCCACCGCCTGCACAATGCCGATCACCGTCGCCTGACGGCCGGTCTTGCGCAGCGAACTCAGCCGGAACTCGTTACCGATGGAAAACGCGATAAAGCCCAGCGCAACGTCCGAGATGATGGAGAGCTTACTGACCGCGTCCATCGTCACAAAGCCGAGGCCGTCCAGTCCGAGTCTGCCAAGGCAGTACGGGCCGACCAGAATGCCGGCCACCAGATACGCCGTCACGGACGGAAGCCGCAGCGGCTTGAATACACGGGTCATGAGAAGTCCCGCGAGAATTGCAACGGAAAGTGACAAAAGAATGTTCATTTTTTCTTTCTCCCAACTTTTTTTGATACTCCATTCAGCGACTACCATTATAGAAGCTTTGCCCAAAATGTCAACATAGTTTTCATGTGAAATCAACAAAAACCGGCACTTTCTTCTCGAAAGCGCCGGGCTTTGTATCTCTGTTTCGCCGTTATCCATCGATATGCCGCTGGATGCGGTTGATGATCATTTCCAGAGCGATCAGGTTCTTTCCGCCCTCCGGAACGATCAGATTTGCGTTTTTCTTGCTGGGCTCCACGAACTGCTCATGCATCGGCTTGACGGTCGTCAGATACTGTTCAATTACGGAATCAATGGTGCGGCCGCGCTTTTTGACGTCGCGCCGGATCCTGCGGCAGAGCCGCACATCGGCGTCCGCGTCCACGAAGATCTTGATGTCCATTTCCTCGCAGAGGCGCTTGCTCTGGAAGATCAGGATTCCTTCCACAACAATGACCTTTTTCGGTTCGATGCGCAGAACCTCTTCGGCGCGGTTGTGCACCGTATAATCATAAGTCGGGCACTCGATGGCGACGCCCTGCTTGAGCAGGCGCAGATGCTCGATCATCATATCCGTATCGAATGCGTCGGGGTGGTCATAGTTGAGGTGGCTTCGCTCCTCATAGCTCAGCTCGTCGTGGCGCTTGTAGTAATTATCGTGGCTCAGAACGGTGATATTCTCGCCGAATCGGTTTTGCAGCGCCTTTACGAGTGTCGTTTTGCCGCTGCCGGTGCCGCCCGCAACGCCAATGACGATAATGTCCGTGTTTCCCATTTCTCTCTCCTTTACCGAATCACGCCAAGTACCAGCGGCTGATGCTGCGGCGCTTCCTCACCCCAGACAAGCGCGCTCAGGAATTCCGCTTCGCTGTCCGCGACGCTCTTCTCCTGATTCGTCCAAAGCTCTGCCAGCGTCTCGCCAGCCTCCACGCGGTCGCCCGTCTTTTTCCGCAGGACGATGCCCGCCGCATAGTCGATGCTGTCCTCCTTCTTCTGGCGTCCGGCGCCAAGGATCGCGGAGGCCTCGCCGATCTTCTGCGCGTCCATGTGCGCCAGATAGCCACTGCGCGGCGCCTTCAACTCGTAATGCACCGACGCCTGCGGCAGGAGCGAAAAGTCCTCGAGCGCTGCGGCGTTTCCGCCCTGCGCCGCGATCCATTTCTTCATTGTTTCAAACGCCTTCCCGGAGGCGACCGCCTCCGCGACCTCCGCTCTGGCTCTTTCCTCGTCCCAGCCGTTGCAGAGCATCAGCATGTTTTCCGCCAGCGCCGTGCAGACCTCGCGCAGATCGTCGCTGCCGTGGCCGCGCAGCACATCGACCGCCTCCATGACCTCCAGCGCGTTGCCGATGCGGTAGCCCAGCGGGATGTCCATGTTCGTCATAACTGCCGTGACCCGGCGGCCGCAGGCCTTGCCGATCGTGACCATGCTCTCGGCGAGCTTCCGTCCATCCTCCGCCGTTTTCATGAACGCACCGGAGCCGACCTTCACGTCGAGCACGATGGAATGGGAGCCTGCCGCCAGCTTCTTGGACATGATCGACGAGGTGATGAGCGGCAGCGAATCGATGGTCGCCGTCACGTCGCGCAGCGCGTAGAGCTTCTTGTCCGCCGGGGTCAGGTTGCCGCTCTGGCCGATGACGGCCACGCCGACATCCTCGACCTGCTGCATGAATTCCTCCGCCGACAGCGTCGTGCGGAAGCCGGGGATGGATTCGAGCTTGTCCACCGTGCCGCCCGTATGGCCGAGGCCGCGCCCGGACATTTTCGCCATCTTGCCGCCGAGGCTCGCCACGATCGGCGCGACGATCAGCGTCGTCTTGTCGCCGACACCGCCGGTGGAATGCTTGTCCACGGACTTGTCGCCGAAGCGGCTGAGGTCGATGGTGTCGCCGGAGTGCATCATGGCGTCGGTCAGGACTGCCGTTTCATGGGCGTCCATGCCGCGGTAAAAAACCGTCATGGCGAACGCCGACATCTGATAATCCGGGATGGACCCCGCCGTAAAGCCCTCGATGATGAAGCGGATCTCATCGTCGGTCAGAACGCCGCCGTCCCGCTTCTTTTCGATCAAATCTACCATTCTCATAGGAAGTACCTCTGTTCTAAAATCATTGTAAAACCCGCGCAGGCGAACCGGATTCGGTTCGCCTGCTGTGAAAATGCCAAATAATCAGCGCTGTCCCTTGTCGTAGGGAATGCCCTCCGCCTTCGGCGCTCTGGAATTCTTGGACGTAAAGGCCAGAACGACCAGAGAGATGATGTACGGCATCATGTTGTAGACCGAGCCGGGGATGTTCATCTGCGCAAGGAACGGGAAGCCCGCGTAGACGTTCGACAGCGCGCGGAACAGGCCGAACAACAGCGCGGCCAGCGCGATCCGGGTCGGCTTCCACTGGCCGAAGATCATGACCGCCAGCGCCAGGAAGCCGAAGCCCGCGACGCCGTTTTCAAACTTCCATTCGGAGACGCCCGCCAGAATGTAGCAGATGCCGCCGAGGCCGCCGAGCATACCGGAAATGAGGACGCCCGCCCAGCGCATCTTGTACACGCTGATACCGACGGAGGCCGCCGCCTGCGGATGCTCGCCGCACGCCATCAGGCGCAGGCCGAAGCGCGTCTTATAGAGCGTGACGTAGGCCGCGACGACCGCCAGAACGGCGATCAGCATAAACCAGTTGAACTCAAAGCCGTTGATGTTCAGGAGGAATGCCTTCTTGGCCTCCACATACTGGACGGTGGAGGAAACGTCGTCGGGATTGGCCGCCGTGTTGATCGCCTTGACGATGACGGTCGCGCCCGCCGTACCGAGAAGGTTCAGCGCCGTGCCGACCAGCGTCTGGTCCGCCTTGAAGTTGATGCTCGCCACACCGAGCAGCGCCGAATAGGCGACGCCGAACACGATGGCCGCAAGCAGCACCAGCAGCACCATCGCCGCCCCGGAGACAGCGCCGGTCAGCATCCGCATCGCCAGCGCGCCGCCGAGCGCGCCGATGACCATGATGCCCTCAAGGCCGAGGTTGATGACGCCGGAATGCTCCGAGAAGCAGCCGCCCAGCGCGACAAGGATCAGAACGGAGGCAAAGATAAGCGTATATTGAACCAGAAGAAGCATTACGCTTTCCCTCCTTTCTCCGCTGCGTCGGAAGCCATGATTTTCTTTTCTCTGTGCCTTGCGGCCATGGCGTTCATGACGTTCTTCAGGAACAGGACGAACGCGCAGAGATAAATGATGAGCGAGGAGATCAGGTCGGAGATCTGCGAGCAGTACATCGACTTATCGACGTAAGCACCGCCCGCCGTGATGTGCTGGATGAAGAACGAAGCGAGGATCGTTCCGAACGGATTCAAGCCGCCGAGGAAGGTCGCCGCAATGCCGTTGAAGCCCATCGCCGGGACGGAGGTATGCGTACACTGCCACTGCTCATAGCCTGTCTGGTACAGCAGCGATCCGCCGAGACCGGCCAGCGCGCCCGCGATGACCAGCGTCAGGATGATGTTGGACTTTTCGGCCATGCCGCAGTACTTCGCGGCGTTCTTGTTGTAGCCCGTTGCCTTCAGCTCATAGCCGAAGCGCGTCTTTTCGAGCACGACCCAGATCAGAACGGCGATCAGGATCGCCATCGGGATCGCAACGGTGATGTACTTGTTGCCGCCGAGAAGCTTATCGAGGCCCGCGGACGGCAGGAGCGCCTGCTCGCCGAAATCCTTCATCTGGAGCGTATACGGGCTTGTCTCCTCCTTCACGTTCGTCAGGACCATATTGGTCGCATACAGGCCGATCCAGTTGAGCATAATGCCGGAGATGACCTCGTTGACGTTGCAATAGGCCTTGAGCAGGCCCACGATCGCGCCGAACACGCAGCCGGCCGCGATTGCAAGCAGCATACACGGCAGCCAGCTCCAATGCCACGCCAGCGCGGCATAGATGCAGGCGCAGGTGCCCGCAACATACTGACCGGCCGCGCCGATGTTGAACAGGCCGACCTTGTACGCGAAGAGGATGCTCAGCGCGCACATCAGCAGCGGAGCCGTCTTGACGAGCGTATTGCCGAAATACTTGATGCGGGAGGATGCCTTGTTGTAGGTCAGGAAGTTCTTCATGACGTCCACAATGGCCTTGCCCGCGCCCTCGGGATTGATGAACAGCAGAACGATGTAGCCGATCAGGAGGCCCAGCAGAATACAGATCAGCGAAGCGATGAGCGACTGCACGGCGCTGGACTCAAAGAAGCTTTTTCTTTTTTTCATCTTTTCACCCCATCTCTCTTGGCGCCTGCCATGTAGAGGCCAAGCTCCTCCTGCGAAGTGGACTTGGGATCCAGCTCACCGACGATCTCACCCTCGTACATGACGAGGATGCGGTCGGGCACGTCCATGACCTCATCCAGCTCCAGAGAGATCAGCAGGACCGCCTTGCCCGCGTCACGCTGGGCGACGAGCTGCCGGTGGACGTTTTCGATCGCGCCGACATCAAGGCCGCGCGTCGGCTGAACGGCGACCAGAAGCTCCGGATCCTTATCGACCTCGCGGGCGATGATGGCCTTCTGCTGGTTGCCGCCGGACATGCTGCGCGTGATGGTAGCCGCGCCCTGACCGGAGCGGATGTCGTATTCGTCGATCAGGCGCTCGGCGTAAGCGTGGATATTGGCGCGGCGCAGGAATCCGGCCTTGTCCGTGAATTCCGGCTCAAAATAGCGCTGGAGCACCAGATTGTCCTCGAGCGAATAATCGAGCACCAGACCGTGCTTGTGCCGGTCCTCGGGGATGTGGCTCATGCCCATCACGCTGCGCTCCCGGATGGAGGCGTTGGAAATATCCTTGCCGCACAGGCGGATCTTTCCGCTCACCATCGGCTCCAGACCGGTCAGGCCGTAGACCAGCTCCGTCTGGCCGTTGCCGTCGATGCCGGCGATACAGACGATCTCGCCGCGCCGGACGTTGAACGAAACGCCGCGCACGGCGTTATTCTTGTGGATCTTGGAGGCGACGACCATGTCCTTGACCTCAAGCACAGTCTCGCCCGGCTTCATGTCCTTTTTCTCGACCTTGAAGTTGACCTCGCGGCCAACCATCATGGCAGAAAGCTCTTCGAGCGTCGTGTCGCGCGTGTTGACCGTGCCGATGCAGCGGCCCTTTCTCAGGACGGTGCAGCGGTCGGCGACCGCCATGATCTCCGCCAGCTTGTGGGAGATAAACAGGATCGATTTGCCCTCCGCCGCCAGATTGCGCATGATCTGCATCAGCTCGTCGATCTCCTGCGGCGTCAGAACAGCCGTCGGCTCGTCGAAGATCAGGATCTCATTGTCGCGGTAGAGCATCTTGAGGATTTCCGTTCTCTGCTGCATACCGACGGAAATATCCTCGATCAGCGCGTCGGGATCGACGTGCAGACCGTACTTCTCGCTCAGCGCAATGACCTTTTCCCGCGCCTGCTTCTTCTGGAGGAAGCCCATCTTGTTCGGCTCAACGCCAAGAATGATATTGTCCAGAACAGTGAAGCACTCGACCAGCTTGAAGTGCTGGTGCACCATACCGATGTTCAGGTCGTTGGCATCGTTGGGGTTGTCGATCTTTACGACCTCCCCATTTTTCTTGATTACGCCGGACTCCGGCTGATACAAACCGAACAGAACGCTCATCAGCGTCGATTTGCCCGCACCGTTCTCGCCCAGCAGCGCATGAATCTCGCCGCGCCGGAGCTGCAGAGTAATATTGTCATTGGCCCGGATGCCTGGGAATTCCTTGGTAATGTTCAGCATCTCAATGACATATTGCGGTTCCGCCAAGTTCATCACTCCTTTGACCCGCCCCAAAGAGCGGCTATTTCTAATATTATAACGTAACCACCGCCAAATTGCCAGAACGAATATACAGTTTTCCTTTTTTTATTCATCAAATTTCGCCCCGCGGTTTTGTGAACATTGCTCTTTTTCGCGCAGTTCCGCATTTCTCTGCGACATTTCGCATTCTTTTCTCCATTTTGGACAGGAAAAGGCCCGCTGCAAAGCAGCGGGCCTTTCCATCACACATCTCTGAGCTTTTCAAAAAAGCTTTTTTTCTTCGGCTGGCTTTCCTCGCCGCTGCAATCCTCGAGCTTTTTGAGCAGCTCCTTCTGCTCCCGCGTGAGCTTTGTCGGCGTCTCGACGACGACGGTGACGAACTGGTCGCCGCGGCCGCCGCCCTTGCTCTGCAGGTACGGGATACCCTTGCCGCGCAGACGGAACACACTGCCCGGCTGCGTCCCCTCGGGAATGGTGAGCTTGACGCGGCCGTCGATGGTCGGCACCTCGATCTCAGCGCCGAGCGCGGCCTGCGCGAACGACACCGGCATCTCCATGAGCACGGAGTTGCCGTCGCGCTCGAAGAGCGGGTGCGGCTTGACAAAGACCGTGATGAGCAGGTCGCCTGCCGGCCCGCCGTCCAGCCCGGCGTTGCCCTTGCCGCGCAGATTCAGCGTCTGCCCGTCGTCGATGCCGGCCGGGATCTTGACCTTGATGGTCTGATTCTTGCGCACGGCGCCGCGGCCGCCGCAGCGCGGACACGGCTGGTGGATGATCTTGCCGTGGCCGCCGCACTTCTTGCACGCGCCGCTGGTCTGCACCACGCCGAACGGGGTGCGCTGCGTGGTGCGCACGCTGCCGGTGCCCTTGCAGTCCGGGCAGACCTCCGGCGTCGTGCCGGGGGCGCAGCCGGTGCCCTTGCAGTCCGGACACTGCTCGACGCGGCCGACGTTGATCTCCTTCTCGCAGCCGAACGCCGCCTCTTCAAAGGTGATATTCAGGCGCACGCGCAGGTTTTCGCCCCGGCGCGGGCCGCTGCGCTGGGTCTGTCCGCCGCCGAAGCCGCCGCCGAAGATATCCCCGAAGATATCCCCGAAGCCGCCGCCGAAAATGTCGCCAAAGCCGCCGAAGCCGCCGAAAC
>ENA-UEQW01001158-UEQW01001158.1-human-gut-metagenome-genome-assembly--contig:-NODE-1158-length-22530-cov-7.363960_pt1 | contig 22530 bp, 14 predicted proteins | sample MGYA00242947_ERZ507947 | MGnify/ENA primary metagenome ERZ507947 (study PRJEB26167, sample SAMN06115421) | human gut metagenome | host: Homo sapiens | place: China:Guizhou | collected 2015-03-17... | reverse complement strand
ACCATCCAAGGAAACACTCACTATAAAATAACAACATTTTTAAGTGAGCAACGAAATCTTAAATGAAAGAGCCGTGTAGGGAAGGTGACTGATGAGAAAAAGCAACCGTTGCCCGGGGTGACAGTTATAGTGAAAGGTTTAACCTTGGGAACGTCAACAGATGTAAATGGAAGATTTTCCTTAACCTTGCCCAAAATGCAAAATGTGTCCTTGCTTTTTTCATTTATCGGGATGGAGACGCAAGAGATAAAATATACCGGTCAGGATTCGATTCATGTGGTTTTAAAAGAATCGGCAGAGCAATTGGAGGAAGTGATTGTGAGAACCGGTTATCAGAATATCGATAGGCGTAAATTAACGAGTGCCGTGCAAACCATCAAAATGGATGACATCAAAGTGGCAGGGGTGAACACGATTGACCAGATGTTGGAAGGACGTATCCCGGGTATGATTTTTATGCAGAATTCCGGACAGGTGGGTGCCGCTCCGAAATTGAGGATACGGGGGACTTCGACCGTGTTGGGAAATCGGGAGCCATTATGGGTGCTGGATGGGGTGGTCTTGACCGATCCGGTGAACGTGGATCCCGCACAGATCAATGATCTGGATTTCGTGAATCTGTTGGGGAATGCCATTTCGGGTTTGAATCCTAATGATATAGAACAAATTGACGTACTGAAAGATGCTTCAGCAACGGCTCTTTACGGGGCGAAAGCGGGTAACGGGGTGATTGTAATCACGACAAAGAAAGGTAAGGCAGGTCCTCCCAGTGTGACTTATTCCGGAACGGGTTCTTTTACCCGACGTCCGCGTTATAGTGACCGAGCTATATATCTGATGAATTCGAAGGAAAGGGTTGATGTTTCCCGTGAGTTGGTAGAACGGGGTGTTTATTATAATAATGTGGATAGTTGGGTCGGATACGAGGCTACAGTGCAAGATTATTACAACGGTGCGATTGATTATAAAGAGTATAATCGGTTGGTTTCGTATTATGAGACATTGAACACGGATTGGTTCGATATTGTTTGTCAAGATGTATTTTCACATAGCCACACGTTAAGTCTGTCGGGTGGTTCTGCCAATATCCGTTATTACGCATCTCTCGGGATGAGCGATGAGAACGGGGCAATAAAAGGTGAGAATAACAAACGGTATTCGACTACGTTGAACTTAACGGCTAATTACGAACGTTTTGCGGCACGATTCCAGCTTCAGGGAAATGTATCAAGTCGTAATTATAATCCTTCTGAATTAGGTGTTTTGGATTATGCTTATAATATGAGTCGTGCAGTTCCGGCTTTTAATCCCGATGGTTCCCGTTATTTTTATCAACGGACGAGTAGCACTATACCGGTGTATAATTTCAACGTGTTGAACGAAATGGATAATTCCGGGGATAAAACCAAGGGAAACTCTATTAATATGCAGGCTCATATCAGTTACAACGTTATTGACAATTTGAAATTGGAAGGAACATTATCTTATGCGGTAAGTAATACGAATCAAAGTATTTATTTCACGGAGGATACCTATTATGTACACAAGTTGCGTGCCGACCGAACGGAACGAAATAATATGTGTCCTGTCGGGGGTGAATTGCGTAAGAATGACGTTCGTAATACCAATTGGATGGTTCGGGTACAGGCGAATTACACCAAGAACGTGGGAAGAGATGGTAAGCATAACGTGAGTGGTTCTGCCGGTTTGGAATTGAATTCTCAAAGATACGATGGTTTTAATATTGCACGCCGGGGCTATCATAGAGATCGGGGTAAATTATTTTCTTCTATTCCCCAAACTTACACGGGATATTATAACCAATTTATGGCAAGTGCTAATGCTTTGGGTGTTATCACAGAAAATTTAATGAATTCGGTAGCGTGGTATGCGATGGCCGGGTACGATTATGACAACCGCTATATGGTGAATCTACATATTCGAGGGGAGGCTTCCAATTTGTTCGGGTCACGGGCAAATGATCGTATGATGCCGATTTGGGCGTTATCAGGTCGTTGGAACATGAAACAAGATATTTTGAGATCTGTTGATTGGGTGGATGACATGGCATTAAGGGGGTCTTTCGGTTATCAGGGAAATATGTTGAGTAACCAGACTCCGAATATGATTATTCGACAAGAGGCCGATTATACTGGGAAATATGGAGAATTTCGTTCGAAAGTAGCCCATTACCCGAATCCTGATTTGAGATGGGAAAAGACGGCGTCCACGAATGTGACTTTGGATTTTTCGTTTTTGAAAAACAAGATTAACGGTTCGGTTTCTTGGTATTATAAAAAAACGCGGGATGCATTTTTGACCAAGACGATTTCTGAAATCAATGGAACCACACAATACGTTGTAAATAGCGGAACACTTGTAAACAAAGGTATCGAGGTGAGTTTGAATTTTACCCCAATCAATCGTGTCGGCTTGGATGGTGGAAAGAGAGGGTTTGTTTGGCGTATTGATCCCCAATTGGGACAAGTGTTGAACGAATTAGTGAATAATGCGATAAACAATCGGAATAACGTTTTGCGAGATGAGATTGAATATACCGATATGTTGACCGGTGACGTGGATATTGCCGGAGAGCCTTTGAATACATTCTATTCATACCGCTTTAAAGGATTGAGCCCGGTAGATGGTTCTCCTATTTTTTACGGGGCGGAGGATGAATTACAGGAGGAGTTGAGCAAGAAGTATAACAATATGGAACGAGAAGATGTCTTTTTGGAGGTGATGGAAAGATCGGGACGGCGTGAGCCCTACCTTCAGGGAGGAGTTTCGAATTATTTTGGGTATCGGAATTTCGGTTTATCGTTTAATCTGGCTTATAGTTTGGGTAATAAAATTCGTTTGCTGAAATTGTGTACCGAATACGGGACAACTAATCCCAATCCGTCAAGTAATTTGCGGCGGGAGTTTGTGAATCGTTGGAGAAAACCGGGAGACGAGAATTATACCAATATCCCTGCATTGAATACAGTTGCGGGAGCTCATGCTAGTCCGTGGTGGAATAGCGGTACAAACGTGACACATCGAATCGCATCTAATATTTACGAGATGTATGATAATTCGGATATTCGGGTGGTAAGTGGAAATTACTTGCGCTTATCGTCGCTTTCTTTCCGTTATAATGTGGATGATCGATTTTGCAAAAAATTAGGCCTTAAGTCGGCTTATATCAATCTGACAGGAACAAACTTGTTCACGATAGCCCATAAAAAGTTACGGGGGCAAGATCCAACTCAGTCTGGTTCGTCGCCGAGTGTAAATCTTTCGGTACGTCCGACTTACTCGTGTAATCTTAGTATCACTTTCTAAAATTTGAACGATGAAAAAAGGAGTTTTAATTTATATATTCGGTGTACTTGCCCTAGGTCTTGGTGCTTGCGGTGATTTTTTGGAAGAATATTCGCAGAACCAGCGATATGCAACCACGGCACAGGATTTAGACGAGTTGCTTCGAGGTGAATGTTTCATGCAATGGACAAACCTTAGTTCCAATACCCAGGAAACAATGAGTTTCAGTAGCGGACTTACCATGAATTACCCGTGGTTGCACGTGATGGATGATGATGCCGAGGAATTTGTCGATGGGGGTTTGGCTTATACTTCGAATTACCCGCGTAATGTACTAGGTTCTTTCTATCACTGGGGAGCCGACCCGTTTTTGACTTTAGAGAATGACCAATATAGGGATAATGACTGGGAACGGTTTTACAAGAGTATAGGGGTATTGAATTCTATCATTTACATGGCTGATGAATTCCGTTCGAAAGAAGAGGATATTGAATTGTTGAACAGGGTAGAAGGTGAAGCGCGTTTTCTTCGGGCAGGTTATTACTTCCTATTGGTAAATATTTACGGGATGCCTTATTGCAAAGCTACTGCATCCCGTGATGCTGGAGTTCCGTTAAAAATCACGGAGTATATAGAGGATAAGTATTTTAGCCGTAGCTCGGTGGAAGCGGTGTATTCCCAGATTGTCACGGATCTTAAACGTGCTGCTGTTTGCTTGGAAGGTATTGTGCCTTCTTCGACATTACGGGTTGGAAAAGTTGCTGCTAACGCCTTGTTGTCGAGAGTGTATTTGTATATGGAAGAATATGAGGCGTGTATTGCCGCGGCAGACGAGGCCATGTCGGGAACTTATTCCGTGATGGATTTAAATAGTTGGACTGACGGGCAAAACGTGATTTCATGGACATCTCCCGAAACGATTTTCACACAAGGGGGAAATGCCGTGGTTTCAACATTTTTGAGTTCTTCGAATGTATGGGTGCAGCAAAATGGAAATTGGGTGGAGCAAGCTCAAGCACTTTCCTACCAAGTATCCGAGGATTTGTTGCAATGTTACGACGATGGAGATTTACGCAGAACCGCTTTTTTTAAGAATTCTTTACATGCGGCTATTCCCGATAAGTATAAGACGTGGGCGGATTATAATGATAATGACGAGATTGGGGCGGATTTTTTGATTCGTTTACCGGAAGTGATTTTGAATAAGGCTGAAGCATTGGCAATGTTGAACCGGGATGGAGATGCGAAAACCGAGTTGCAGAAGTTGCGTTCCAAACGTTTTGCACTAGCTCCAGCGATAACGGAAACGGGAGGGGCATTAATAGACTTTATTCGTGATGAACGTCGTCGGGAACTTTGTTTCGAGGGACATCGTTGGTTTGATTTGCGACGCTATGCGGTGAACAGTATTCACCCTCTTCCTGATAATTTCACTATCCGTCACCGGAATAATGCTTATGAGGCAAATTCACAGACTTGGTATGAAGACGGTTATTACAAGTTAAATGCTTACACGCGGGATCGTGCGGCTTGGATAATTCCGATTCCGAACTATGCTATTGAATTTAACCGGGGAGAACTCCAAAATGAGATCCGCCCGAATAGAGAACTTCAAAGAGATTGATTATGAGAAAGAATAAATTCCTTTATGTATTGCTTTTGTCCGTGTTATTCTCGGCGTGTGACAAGGAAGATAATTTGACGCCTTCCAACCTCGGTAAAGATTGGTTCACGATTGAAAATTCCGAAGATCCGGTGGATCGGGCAATTTATCAATTTTACGAGGAAACGGGGATTCCTGTGTTCTATAACGATACGATCGGACAAGAAACCCGTGTGGATAATTGGGGTAATTCGTATACACATTACGAAATCCTGCAGTTTAGTTCATCTGCCTTGGGTGGGACGGAAACCCCTAATCCGTTTTCGGCTTATGAGTTGTGTCCGAAAGAAAGTGTTATCGACGGGCTTGAATTCCTGCGTGAAGAAATTGTGCCTGTTTTGCCCGAGAGTATCAAAATTCGCAGTTTCTTGTTGTTGAAATCTTTAACACCTAGGAATTCGACAACAAGTAAAGAGGCTTTCAAAGGATTGAACACCGTACTGATTTCACGTGTTGCCGAATTTAGGAACATGAGCGATGCGGAACGGCAAAACATGAAAGGTGCCGTCCTGAATGCTGTTCTTGCCACGCCAGTTGCCGCTTATACCGAAGAATTGGCAGCATTTTATCAGACGACACGCGGTTGCTACACGCAGGCGAATCTATACGGCTGTGCCGGTTGGTATTTTTATAATCGATACGGTTTCTCTGATCCGAGAACCGTCGGTTTCTTGAAAGATCCAAATCCTTATGATTATAGTAACATGCCTACGGAAACTCAGGATGTAGGAATGTATATCAGTGCTATATTTACTTCTACGCCGGAAGAGTTCCAGGCATCGTACGGGGCGTTTGATGCCGTGATGACCAAGTATAGAATTATGGTTTCGGTATTGAAGAAAATAGGGGTTTCTATATAGGTTATTGTTTTATTTATAGCTACATGTTGTTTTATGGAAGAGTGGTTTTCACTCTTCCATCGGGAAAACACGTGGTTTTAATTAAGGTAAGATGTTTTGTATTGTATAATTAAATGAACTGAAATGAAGAAAATTTTATTGATTTATCTCGGGGTTTTGTGTTCTGTATTGGCTTTCGGGCAGACAAATTTCCAGAAATTGACATTAAATGAAGTGTGTGAAAAGGCGAAAATGGAAGGGAAAATGGTTTTTGTAGATCTTTACACGTCATGGTGTGGCCCTTGTAAAGTGATGGCTGCTGAAGTGTTCCCGAATGTACAGTTGGGTGAGTTTATGAACAAGCATTTCGTGTGTGTGAAATATGATACGGGAGCGGAAGAAGATGGTAAAGTTCTTGCGAAAAAATTTAACATTCAGGCATACCCGACATTCCTATTGCTGAATACCGATCAAGGGTTAGAAAATCAAATTGTCGGAGCCACAATCGATCCGTTAGAGTTTAAAAAACTGGTGGAAGAGGCTATGTCTGCTTCTATTGCCAGTTTGGAAAAACAATACAAAGAGGGCAATCGGGAAGTTTCTTTCCTGACAAATTATTTGCAGGAATTATTGAAAGCACAAATGACTACAGAAGCACAAGAAGTTCGTGCAGAACTGTTTAAGGTGCTCCCGGATGCGGAAAAATCGAATAGAGAATATTGGTACATTTATGATAATCAGATATTATCCCCGATTTGTTCAGAACCAATGGATTTCCTATTTGCACATTTCGATCAATTTTGCAAGAGCATGGGAGAGGAAAAAGTGTTGGAAAGAATCTCGATGGCTTTTGAGATAAAATTGAGAGATATGATTCGTGGTCGCGAAAAGATGGATGACTTGGATAAAGTGATGAAGCAGATGAAACCTCATCACTTTAACTCTCGGTCTCGCCTTGATGTTTATGCCTCTTTGGCGCAAGCGTTGCGTGCTGCTTGGGCAGATAACAAGAACAAGGAAAAAATAGAAAAAGTACTCGTGTTATGTGAAAAAGAATTCCCGAAAATTGATGGTGAGGATTTAGTTTGGTTTTATTTTCCAGTGACAATTTTTATCACGGGTTCTGGGACGGAGGAACAATATGCGCGAGTGGTAAAATTACACGAGTACATCTACGAACATACCGAGCATCGACCTTTGCAAATCGGACTGGGAAATATGCTTAATGCTAGGAAACAAAAATAGGATTAACGTTGTAAGCAAAAGAAAATGAAAAAATTATTATTCGTATTCGTTGGACTCTTATGTTCCGTGGGTATTTTTGCTCAAACTAACTTTCAGGAATTGTCATTAGAGAAAGCTTGCGAGCAAGCGAGAGCAGAGAACAAAGCCATATTTTTGGATTGCTATACCTCATGGTGCGGGCCGTGCAAGATAATGGCAAATAATGTTTTCACGCTTGAAGCTGCCGGAGATTATTTCAACAAGAATTTCGTTTGCGTGAAAGTCGACATGGAGAAAGGTGAAGGACCGGCTATCGGTAAACAATACGGGGTTGATGCGTATCCTACCTTTTTGATTATTAATGCTAATGGGAAGTTGATGCATAAACTAGTCGGGGCAATGCCTCTCGAAGAGTTAATAGAGAACGTCGAGCGTGGTTTAAAAGCGAATAGTATTGCCGAGTATGAAGCATTGTATCAGGCGGGGAAATTGGATAAAACGGAGCAAATGGCATACTGGAAATTACTTTCAATCTCCGGTGAGGTGGTGAAGGCTCAAACCGTGGGCGATGATCTTTGGGGAAAACTTTCAGAAAAGGATAAACGGAATTCGACTTATTGGCCATTGTTACGCTCGCGGGCGACGACCATAGAGGGCGAGGAGATGAAGTTCGTTTGTGCGAACCGGGAGTATTTTGAAAAGGAAGTCGGCAAAGAAGAGGTTGGTAAATTGATCTATAATTCTTTTATAACCGAATTGAATATGATGATTGTATACCAGTTGCCTGCAAAAAAGTATGAAAAACTTCCAACGATTAAGGATTTGCTTAAAAATAACGATGTGCCCCGTAAAGAGGCTCTTTTGAAGATAACCGAATTGGCTGAAGCACGCGGAAATTATAACGTGAAGGCATATCTCGATATCCTTGATGCTAATTTGAATGTATGGAATGATTCAGAAAAAGGAACGATATTCGAGGCTGCAAAATTGTTTATCCCGCTTGTCAATGACAAAGAACAAACGCGAAGATTGGGGGAGATTGCCTTACGGGCACAAGAATCCGTGAAAGATGAGATTGTTAAGGAGGGGATTATTAAAATAGGGCTTACTTCCAGAAGGGTTTCGGGAAAAGACGGCGTGTATTGGGAAGACTTGGGATCGCTGAAAGAAGTCTTGGATCGAGCTTCTCTCGAGAGTAGGTATGTGTTCTTGTATTTCCACAACGACGGTCAAACTTCAAAGCTTATCAATGAAAAACTCTTTTCTAACAAAGAGGTGGGAGATTACTTGAATAAGTTTTTTATAAATTATAAAATACACGTTGGAGAGGGGGAAGGACCTGAAATTGCCAGAAGATATGGTGTTATTGTTCCCAACGTGGTGATTGTACTTGACAAACACGGGGATATGCGTCACCGGGTATCCAATCTCATGCAAGGTGATTTCATCGAACGGGTGAACGAAACCTTTGATGATAATAAAGCTGTGGGAGAACTTGAAACACGATATACAATGGGTGATCGTTCTCCTGAATTCATGTTGAAATATTTGACGGCATTGATCAAACTGTCTAGCCCTAAAGCCTCGTTCGTTGCCTTGGAGTTATTTGCATTGCTGAATGATGAGCAGAGAATTTCGCCTGAATTTTGGATGTTGTATCACCCGCAATTTGCCATGATCAGTTCGGATATGAAGAATTATTTATTTTCGAATATTCAGAAATTTCGTGAAAAGTTAGGTGCCGAAAAAGTGGATGAACTGGTTGGCTTTCAAATTAATTCTGATCTTGACCAGGTTCTTTATAATGCAGCAGCAAAAATCTCTGTTGAAGATATAGATAGAACAATACAATTTATCAAGCAAAATAAGTTACAGCATTCGAAACAATTAATTGGTTTGGCCAATATTGTCAAGTTGTTTAAGAATAAAGTTTGCAGTGTTAAGGCCTATAAGAAGGCAAGTAAAGACATGAAGCCGGAAGAAATTCCATTTGCGGATTTATATGCCAATATTCTCGCAATGGAACCGGAGAGAGCGGAAGAGTGGAAGGCGTGGGGAAAAGAGATTGTGGATTCTCTTACAGACCCTAAATATATACAGTGGTATAAACAACTTCTTCAATTATAACCAACTCTATTCTCATCTAATTTAGAGAGCTTGTACCAGTTTCTATAAATGTAGAAAAGTATCATTTTGAACCTAAAATGCAGGGGAAAAATGATACTTTCTTATAATAAAAGTGCTTGACGTCTATAATTTTATCTAGGGTGATATTGCACATGTATTAAAACAATAGAATTGCAAATCATTATTACTAGCGGATGACTTCCGGGTATAAAGTTTCTAGTATGCTTATAAAGCCTTAATAAAACGCTATTCCGTATAGCGTTTTAATAGCGTTCTAATAGCGTTCTAATAGCGTTTTACACGGTAGTGGTCCGGATGTAAATATGTATTTATGATCATGTGGGGTATCAAGTTGAACTTATTGCCAGATTATTTCCCCACAATGACCTCTGAAGGTGTGTCAAAACTCTATATTTCAACTCCCTCCCCCCTTCGGGGTATTGAGCCCGAAACGGACTCAAACCACCTTTCGTTCGACAGATTCCGAGCAAGCTCTTCGTCTGTCCTCGCTTACCCGGTGATTTCCCTCTATAAACAGAGGGAGAGTTTAGCTCCTCACTGTTTTCGGGAAGAAGCACCAACTCTCCCCCCGTGTAAGGGGAAGTTGGAGGGGGTAGTGATGGAGGAGTTTGAGCGTAAAAACAAAGCTTGCGCTTATTTGCTGTAATTTTTTTCAAAATGTTTGTCACCCGTTTTTTCCGGTCATGTGTTCTACTAACGAAAGACACATGGAAAAGATGAAAAAATGGAATCAAATATATGAGTGGTCTAAAAAAGTTAGGACATATTTCGATAGGGATTGTTCCGCTTCGTTGGTAGATGAGGAAGATCCTGTTGTGCGTCGGGTGGTGAAACGCTTGTCTGACCCGGGATATTTGCAGACGAAAGGGTTGGAACAGAAACGGTTTGATGCGGAATTTGCTTTTAGAAAATTGCGCCGGAGAAATCGAGGGCGGATGATGATACGTGTTGGAAGTGTTGCTGCTGTTTTTGCTTTGATCCTGGGAGGCGTTGTCCTGTATAAGGGTGATTTTTCTCAAGAGAAGAAGGTGCCGGAATTGACGCGACGAATAACCTCGGTTCTTCAACCGGGAGCGAATAAGGCGGTTTTGCATTTGGCGGATGGGCGGGAGCTCGTTTTAAACGATGCTTTGCGAGCCAAGGTCGAGACGAAAGAGGGTGTGGTCGAAGTAGATTCGATGGGGGTGGTTTATGGAATAAAAGAGGATTCCGTGTCAACGGAAAGGGAGCAGGCCTATCACGTGATGAGTATCCCTCGCGGGGGAGAGTTTCATTTGACCTTGGCTGACGGAACACAGGTGTGGTTGAACTCGGAAACGGAGTTGCGGTTCCCGGTTCATTTTGCCGGGGGAGAGCGGAACGTGTATTTGAAGGGAGAGGCTTATTTTGACGTGGCCAAGGATTCGGCCCATCCTTTCGTGGTGAAGACTTCGATGGGTGATATAAAAGTGCTGGGGACGGCGTTTAATGTTTCGGTTTACGATGAACGGATGATAGCTGCGACACTGGAAAAAGGGAGTATATGTTATTTGAAAGATACGCGGAAAGGGGTGCTGATCAAGCCGGGAGAGCAGTTGATTAGCACGGAAGGTTCCGATTTGCCCGTGGTTCGGAAGGTGAATACCCGGTTGTACACGGCTTGGAAGGATAATCTTTTCTGTTTTGAGGAACAGCATTTGGACCAGATTATGTCGACATTGGCACGTTGGTATGATTTCCAAGTGAAGTTTGAATCCGAGGAGTTGAAAAAACTGGAATTATCGGGGACATTGGATAAATATTCGGATATACAGCCTTTATTAAGGTTGTTTGAATTGGGAACAGATGTGAAATTTGAAATTCAAAATAAAGTTATTTATGTGAGGCGGAATGTAAAATAAAAGGATCTGATTCGCCAGCGACCAAACTATAGAATCAAATCCTTTGTATTTAGAGTTTATAAACCCTTTAAACAGAAACAAAGTTATGAAAAAAAATCCACCTAACGTGTGGGTACGACCACATTGTGTCAAAAAAATGTTACAAGTCATGAAACTAACTTTACTTTTTGTGATGTTATTTTTCTTCTCAGCAAGCGCGTTTACCCAGCGTGTAAGCCTTTTGGTGAAAGCGGAGACGACATTGAACGAGGTGTTAAAACAGGTGAAGGATCAAACGGGAGTTCGGATTTTGTACGATGCCGGGAAGATGAAACGTGTGCCGTGTCGGGAGATGAGGATTGCCGACTTGGAGGTTACGGAGGCCTTGAAACAGATTTTGAAGGATACCCGGTTTGAGTTCTTCGAGGAAGGTGGGGTGTTTATCGTGCGGGAGGCGTTGTCGCAACAAGTGAAAGCAATTCGCGTAGTGGGGAAGGTGACGGACGAGAAGAAACAACCGCTGCCGGGGGTGACCGTCCAATTGAAAGGATTTTCAGTTGGAACGGCGACAAACGGGGCGGGGATGTATCAATTGTCTATTCCCAATGCATCGGAGAAGTTTTCTTTAGTCTTTTCTTTTGTCGGGATGATTTCCCAAGAGGTTGTTTACGCGGGGAAAGACACGATCAACGTGGTGATGAAAGAGGACGTGGAGACGTTGGAGGATGTGGTAGTCACCGGTTACATGACCTTGGATAAGAGTAAGTACGTGGGGGCGGTTGACAAGGTGTATGCAAAGGATATTATGGTCCCGGGTGAGAGTACGATCGATCAAATGTTGCAGGGGGTGATTCCGGGGATGTCCGTGCGGATTACTTCCGGTATGGTCGGATCGACGCCTAAAATTAGAATTCGGGGAACATCGACTTTGTTAGGTAGCCAAGACCCGGTGTGGGTGGTGGATGGGGTCATCCAGCGGGATCCGCTTCCGTTGAGCCAGACGGATGCCGCGCTTTCGAGTGATTTGGATAATTTGCGGGATATTGCAGCGAACGCGATTTCTTGGTTGAATCCGTCGGATATCGAGTCACTGACCGTGTTGAAGGATGCTTCGGCAACCGCTATTTATGGCTCCAAGGCAGCAAACGGGGTGATCGTGATTAATACCAAGAAAGCACAGGCGGGTTCCGCTTCTATTTCTTATTCCGGAAATTTTACTATCGGACAGCGTCCGCGTTACGGGTTGTACGACCGGATGAATTCACAGGAGTTGATGCAGTTTTCCCGGGAAATGTACGAGGATCGCGTGCGTTACTCCAGTGCCGTGTTGCCAATCGGTTTCGCGGGATTGGTGCAAAAGTTGACGAACAAGGAGATTACTCACGAGCAATTGGTCGAGGAGTATAACAAGATGGCTAATATGAACACGGATTGGTTTGATATTTTGTTCCGTAATTCATTTAATCATAAGCATAGTTTAAGTATTACCGGTGGTTCGGAGAAAATTTCCAGTCGTGCATCCATTGGTATTGCCGAGGAGAAGGGAGAGGCTAAAGGGAATGAAGGGAAGACATTTACCGGTAGTTCAAACACCGTGATACAGTTGATCCCGAGTTTGAGAATCAGTTTGAATCTGAACGGAAGTTATCGTGAAGTATTCGGTTTTGCTTATGGGGTTAGCCCATTCACGTATGCCTATAATACGGCACGTACGATCCCGTTGTACAACGAGGACGGCACGCTGTATTATCACGAGAAGTGGGGAAGTGCGAGTACGGCTATTTCCGGTAAAAGGTCGTACGGGTATAATATTTTGAATGAAATAGACAACACGGGCAATGAAAACCGGACAAAGATGGTGGCTTCCAGTATTGATCTTTCATGGAAGATTTTGCCTTGTCTGGAGTATCAGGGGTTGTTGTCTTACTCGGTGAGTTCGTCGGAAGTGAAGTCGTATGCCACGGAATATTCCAATTATATTACTTCTTTGCGGGGATACGAGATCGGAGAGGTTGCCGCTAACAGCAAGGAGGAGGGTATGACGAAACTCCCTTTTGGCGGATTGTTGGTTACGGAGAATGCCACGACGAATACATGGTCGTTCCGGAATAGTTTGGTGTTTAACAAGTTGTTTAAAGAGCGTCATAGCGTGACTTTGCAAGTAGGTTTGGAACTTTCGTCCAACACGGCTACTGGTTCGAGAAATACGCGTTATGGGTATTTGCGTTACCGGGGAGAGACTTTCGCGGCTGTCCCGACAACTTATACAACGGCGTATAACAGTATTGCACAAGCGAATCCTCTTTTGGATGAGATGAGAACGGCATCATCGGTGACAAACCGGGAAAATAATTATTTAAGTGAGTTCCTGACGGCGGTATATTCTTTTGATAATCGTTACGTGTTGAATTTCAATGCCCGATTGGATGCTTCTAATCGTTTCGGACAGAGTAAAAACGATAAGTTTGAACCGACGTGGTCTATTGGTGCGAAGTGGAGGGTAGGCAGTGAGCCGTTTGCTCGCGATTGGAGTTGGATGGAGTCTTTGGATATATCCGGTTCATACGGTTATCAAGGAAATTCGGTGGAGGAGGTATCGCCTTATCTGATCGCGAGGGATGGGGGATTGAACCAATACTATAGCCAATATACATTGAATATTAAGTCTTTGCCGTATGAAGAGTTAGGATGGGAGAAAACGAAGTCGTGGAATGCCAGTGTTGATCTCTCTTTCTTGAAAGGCCGGATGAATGTGGTATTCAATGCTTACGGCAAAAAGAGTGACGTGATCGCTTCCCGACAGATTCCGGGTGAGAACGGGATGTTGAATTCTCAGATTTTCGGAACCAAGATGAACAATAACGGGTACGAGTTGACGGTTAATTTTATACCCGTCCGGACGGAAGATTTGACATGGTCGTTCTCCGTGAATACCGGAAAGGTGAACAATAAGATACGGAATAATGAACGGGTGAATGTATTGGAGGATTTCTTGAATGGCTCTGCCATCGTAAACGGGCAGGCATATAATACGTTTTATTCTTTTCAATATAAGGAGTTGAGTCAGGAGAATGGGGAACCTCTTTTCTACGACATGGATATCGAGAAGACGAATGATTTTACGGAATTCCTTGTGCGTAACGGCAATTTTGATTCGGATTTCACGGGAGGATTCAATACGCAGGTGAGATACAAACGCTTGTCTCTGACAATGCAGTTTGCCATGCAGTTTGGCGGTCAGGATCGTTTGCCCGAATTGTATACCGGTTCTTTGAAGGGAGTTCCTGCCCCGCAGGAGAATGTTTCCCGCCAGTTGAAGAAGCGTTGGAGAAAGCCGGGTGACCAGACGGATATTCCTGCCGTACCGAATTATAATAGTGCAAGTTCATTCGGTTATGTCACTTTGCCGACCTTGTCCGGTACGTCGAGTATGACGCCTTATGATATGTACGCGAAATCAGATTTCCGGGTGGCAGACACGGATTTAATCCGTTGTCGTCAGATAGCCCTTACCTACAGCGTGAGTGAAAAGATTTTGAAGGCTCTTCACATGAAATACGCAAGTATTAGTTGGAGTATGAGCAATCCGTTTATGATCGTCTTCGATAAGGCATGGAAGGGGTTGGATCCGGAAACGAAAAATTGGCCTGCCCGTAGAACGACATCTCTTTCTTTGAACGTGACTTTTTAACGAGTGGAACCGATAAAAAATATAGAAATGAAAGGAAAAGTTTTATCAATAATATGTGCGTTGGGGATACTGACAGTTTCTTGTTCGGATTTCCTGGATTCCAAATCTCAAGATGAGGTGATCCCGAAGACAACGAAGGATTTTCGCGAATTGTTATTGGGATCGGGATATCCCAATCCCACGAATGAGCACCCGGTTGCCATAACCAGTTACATGGATGATGATCTTGACTGTGATGTGAATAACTCTTCGGCTGGTGCGGATTACACCAAGAGTATCTTTGCGGTTTACACGTGGCAGCCCGATGCGGAGAGGTACGAGTCGACGGTTGTGAGCCCGGAATTGGCCTCCACTCCTTATTATGCCATGTTCGAGCGGATTAAAGGTTGTAATGCCGTGCTGGATTATGTGGATGAGGCGGTAGGGTCGCAGCAGGAAAAAGATCAAATCAAAGCGGAAGCGTTGGCTGTGAGGGCATTATTTTATTTTTGGTTAGTGAATCTTTACGGGGAGCCTTACACGGAGAACCCGCAGTCGTTGGGGGTGCCTCTGAAGCTTTCTTCTTCGGTGGAGGAAGTTAGTATTGCCCGGAGCACGGTGGAAAAGGTGTATGAGCAGATTCTGGCGGATTTGAATAAATCGGCAGCCTTGCTGGGCGAGGATAGTCGCGTGACCACGGATTACAGGATTAACCGACCGACAGTGGAGATTCTTCTTTCTCGGGTGTATCTTTACATGGGAAATTGGCAAAAGGCCGTGGAGGCGGCAACCGAGGCAATCCGGATAGGAGGGGAATTGACGAATTTGACAGCGATAGAGAAGGCAGATGCGAATTTTGTTTGTACCCAATATTCCTCTCAGGAGGTAACTTGGATGTATGGAGGCAGCGTGTCAACCTTTAAAATTGAAAGTGGCCTGAATATGTCTACCGAGTTACGAACGGCTTACGGGGAGAATGATCGAAGAATGGATCTTTATTATTCGTATGATGCAAGTAGAGGAGAATATTACAATAATAAACCGTCGTCGACGAACGATGCTCCAAAGTCCGCGATACGTATGTCCGAGGCTTATTTGAATCGGGCGGAGGCGTATGTTTTGTGGGAAAACAAGACCACGGAGGCTTTGGCAGATCTGAATAAATTGCGTCGGAATCGTATCACCGGTTATCAAGATGTTGCTATCAGTGATCCCGATTTGTTGTTGAAAGAGATTCGTTTGGAGCGGCGTTTGGAGTTAACCTTGGAGGGGCATCGTTGGTTGGATTTACGCCGTTACGGGATGCCTTCTATCAAACATACTTGGTTGCCCGGTGTTGGGATGGCATTGCAAACTTACGTGTTGAAGGAGAAAGATCCGATGTACACGCTTCCTTTGCCGGAATCCGTGATAGGAGCGAATCCAGCCTTGACTCAAAATGCTTCGGCGTATGAACCGGAACGAAAAGCTGAATGAAATTATGAATGACTAAAAGAGATTCGTTATGAAAAAAAGATATGCAATAGTAATGTTGGTCTGGGGTATATTTTTGTGCTCTTGTTCGAAAGACGTGGCTTTGGGTCCGGATGTGGAGTTTGAGCGGGATTATGTGTTACCGCAAGGAGGAGATGCGGAATCGGATGAGCGGATCGTGGAGTTGTATGAAAGATACGGTTCTTATTTTCTGTATGATTTTACCGTGGCAGATTTGAATTGGAATCAGGTGGCTAATTCAACGTTGTACAAATTGGCTTTAGGAGAACCGAAATATGCCATAGATATGTTGAATTTGTTGGATGAGGTGTGGTTGAAGTTTTATCCCGAGGAATTCTTGAAAAAGAATTTGCCGTACCGGGTTTTTATGGCAGATACGGTGTATTCCGTGTTGAGTTATAGGGATCGTCCGGAGATATGTGTGAAGACGGGTGATAATTCTTTGGCTTTTGGCTATATGAATAAGGATACCAAGAATAAAACTGCCGCGGAGAAATTGGAATTAAAGAACACGGTTCAATCTCTTTTCTTTGATTTGTTGCAGGTCCGTAAAGTGATAACTATTCCGGAGGAATTTTATAAGATCAGTGACTATTCGACGAAAGCGAGTCGTGATCCCAATGACCCGGACTACGCCCGTAAACGCGGATTTGTGGCTAATCCCCAGTATGGGAACGAATGGTGCATTTATGTCAATTGGCAAACGAAAACGCTGTTGCAGTCGGATGACTTGACTTATTTTCTGGCAAGTATTCTTCGCCGTACTTCTGAGCAGTGGGAAAGCGATTTAACCTATCCGCTGGTAAAGCAAAAGTATGATATTCTGGTGGACCATTTCAAGAAGGAGTATGATATTGATTTGGTTAAAATAGGGAATACAATTTATTGATTTTTGAATAGGGAGGCGGGATTCGCGGCCTCCCTACTATTCCGTGTAAGTGTGAATGTAATATGAACAATGCGTTGAAAAACGGGTTGTAAGGGCGTATTGTCTTAAAATTAAAGATGTTTGAATTATAAAATTACTGTATGGAAAATTCAATTGTAAAAGTAGAGCATTTATCTCATCGTTATAGTGTCCAATGGGCAATCCGGGATATTAATTTCGAGATTAATCAACGGGGTATCATGGGACTCCTCGGCTCCAACGGGGCGGGGAAATCAACGACGATGAATATTATATGCGGGGTGTTGAAGCAAACAGAAGGAAACGTGTTTATTGACGGGATTGACCTGCGGGAGAATCCGGTGGAGGCGAAGAAGAATGTCGGGTTCTTGCCTCAAAAGGCTCCCCTGCATTTGGACTTCACGGTCGACGAGTATCTGACGTATTGTGCAGATCTTCACATGGTGGATAAGAAGCAGATTAAGGCGGCGGTGGATGAGGCCAAAGCTCGTTGTGGGATTACGCATTTCAGCAAACGGGTGTTGCGAAATCTTTCCGGGGGATACCAGCAACGCGTGGGTATCGCGCAAGCGATTGTGCATAAGCCGAAATTTGTCGTGTTGGACGAACCGACGAATGGATTGGACCCGAACCAGATCACGGAAGTGCGCCATTTGATAAAGGAAATAGCGGAAGAGCGTTCGGTGTTGTTGTCTACCCATATTCTTTCCGAAGTACAGGCTACTTGCCGGAACATTAAGATGATCGAGAACGGGCAAATGATATTTTCGGGCAGTATCGAGGAATTCGATAATTATATCCAACCGAATACTTTGTTAGTGGAGTTGGATACTCCGCCGATGGAGTGTGACCTGCTTTTGCCGGGGATCTCCAAAGTGGAAACCTTGTCGGAAAGAAGATTCCGTTTGCGATATGACGGAGATCAGGATACGGCTAAGCGTGTGGCAGAGGTTTGTGTCACGAGAGGATGGGGGTTAATTGAGCTAGTGATTGAGAAGAGTTCGTTGGATGCGATATTTGCCCAATTATCAAAGAGTGCTTCCAAGGGGAGAAAGTAGTATGTGAATTTATACGAGAAGAATATTATGAGAAGAATATATAAAATTGCAAAAGCGGAGTTAGCTACCCTATTTTATTCTCCGGTAGCATGGTTTATTTGGGTCGTGTTCGCGTTTCAGGTAGGGATGACGTTTGTCGGCTTGATGGAAGAAAAGGCACAGTCAAGTACGTTGGGGTACGCATTTGGGATGCAAACTGCTTCGTTATTAGGGGGTATGCGCGGTTTGTACACGATCGTACAACAATATCTTTACCTGTATATGCCCTTGCTGACGATGTCATTGATGAGCCGGGAGTATAGCAGTGGTTCCATTAAGTTGTTGTATGCGTCGCCGGTGACTTCTACCCATATCATTTTGGGGAAGTTCCTTTCTATGATGCTTTACGGGTTGGTGTTGTTGGGAGTGTTGTTTGTGATGGTGTTGTTTGCCGGTTGCGTTATTCCTAATTTCGGATTTAAGGAGGCTTTGGTTGGTTGGCTGGGACTCTATTTGTTGTTGTGTGCTTACGCTTCTATCGGTCTGTTTGTCTCTTCGTTGACTTCTTACCAGGTGGTGGCCGGTATCGGGACGCTGGTGATTCTGGCTGCGTTGAATTACGTGAACCAAGTCGGTCAGAGTTATGATTTCGTGCGGGATATTACGTATTGGCTTTGTATTTCCGGACGTTCGGAAGAGATGATTTCCGGATTGATTTGCAGCGAGGATATAATCTATTTTATCGTGGTGCCGGCAATGTTCTTGTCTCTGACGATTTTGAGATTGAATTCAACCCGTCAGTATACTCCGAAGGGTGTTATGTGGGGAAAGTATTTGGGAGTGATTGCGGGGACTTGCCTGATCGGTTATATTACCTCCCGGCCGATGATGATGTGTTTCTATGATTCTACCGAGACAAAGCGGATGACTCTGACGCCTGTAAGTCAAGAAATCATGAGCAAGCTGGAGGATGGAATGACGATAACGACTTACGTGAATTATTTGGATCGAGATGCTTTTTACGGCTGGCCCACAATGGTAAACGAGGATAAAAAACGCTTCAAGCAATACCTGCGTTTCAAGCCGGATATCAAAATGAAATACGTGTATTATTATGATACGGTGGCTACGAATCCTTGGCTGATGGGGCGTTATCCGGGCAAAACAATTGACGAAATTGCAAAAGAGGAGTCAGAAAAACGGGACTGGGATGTCAAAAAATTGCTGACCCCGAAACAGATTAAAAAGATAATTGATTTGGAACCGGAAGGGAATGTTTTCGTGCGGTTGGTGGAACGGAAAAACGGACAAAAGGCATTCCTGCGGTTGTTCAATGACTTGGAGAAATTCCCGAGTGAAGCTGAAATCGGGGTGACATTCAAGCGTTTCGTGATGGAGATGCCTAAAGTCGGATTCCTTACCGGACACGGGGAACCTTCCATCACTGGAGAGCGGAAACGGGATTATTTGTTGTTTGCCGGGGAGAAAACATTCCGCCATTCGTTGCTGAATCAGGGGTTCGATACGGAAGAAGTATCTATTTCTGGCAATTCCGATATACCCGATTATATCAATATTTTGGTTGTTGCCGATATGAACACGCCTCTAAATCCGGAGGAGATGACCAAATTGAACAAGTATATCGAACGGGGCGGCAATCTGTTGATCGCGGGTGGAGCCGGGAAGCAAAACATTATGAACCCGATTATCGAACCATTTGGTGTACGTATGTTGCCGGGAACATTGGTACAGAAGAAAGTGGATATTCTCCCGAACTCCATGATGGTAAATGCTGTGCCAGAAACAGTGAAAGAACTTTCGTATCATTATGAATTCATGTGGTTGGTACGTAAGTTTAAAGTGAACATGAAGGATGCCGTGGGATTGGATTACACGACGGACAAAGGCTTTACCGTGCGAGAGTTGTTGCGTACAGATTCCACCGGATGTTGGAATGAGATGGAAACACGGGATTTCGTGAATGATTCTGTGGTGTTGAATCCCGCGGCAGGAGAGATCGAACGGATGTACCCGACGGCGTTGGCTCTATCTCGTAAAATAGGTGATCGAGAACAACGAATCATGATTTTGGGAAATGCCAGTTGTATCAGTAATGACGGGGTTGCCGGAGAACGAGGGGTGCCCGTGGCGAATTATCCGTTGGTAACCGGAACGTTCCATTGGTTCTCTTACGGGGAGGCTCCTTTGGATGTGCGTCGCCCGAGCGGTTCGGATGTCGGTTTCCGTTTGAAACGTCCGGATATGCCGTACGTGAAGATTGTCTTTATGGGTGTTATTCCCGTGATTCTGTTGTTGTGGGGTACGATTTTGTGGATTCGTAGAAAGAGAAATTAATAAAAAGAAATAACCAACGATAAACATGGTATGATTGTTATTAATAATGAGGGTGTGTCTTTTGGCACGCCCTTTACTTGATCGTGTTTATTTGAATTTGTGATATATTTTGTGTTTATTTGAATGAAAAATCATAGCTTTGCGATAAAGTAACGCGGGAAAACAATTATTAGAGTTACATGGAAATGCAACCAGATGAATTTATAGACCAAATAAATAGAAAGCAGATGCCGGCTTTCCGCGAGTTGTTTGGTACATTTTATCGATATCTGGTGTTATATGCCCTACGTTACGTGAAACAGCAGGAGGTGTCGGAAGATGTTGTGCAGGAGGTTTTTATTGCTATTTGGGAGAGTGATAAGAAGTATAATTCATATCACGGGTTTCGGGCATTTTTGTATGATGCGGTCAAAAATCGTTGTTTAAATTATTTAAAGCATGAAGAGGTTGAACGGCGACATGCAGAAATTTTATTGCAGGAACAAAATGAAGAGGACGAGGATTACCGGTTGATGCGTGAAGAGCTATACCGGGAGTTACATCGAACCGTGGATGAGTTACCGAAGCGTTGTCGTCAAGTGTTCGAATTGCATTTGCAGGGCAAGAAAAATGAGGAAATAGCTCAAGTACTGGAACTTTCTGTAGAAACAGTGAAAACACAGAAAAAGAAGGCGATGTATTTTTTGCGAGAGCGATTAGGTAAATCGTATTATTTGTTAATTATTTTGAATATCATTGATTTGTAAAATTTTGTGTCTTTTTTTTGAAAAAAGATGGATTTAGGATACCCCGTTTTTGTATCATGGTTGTATATGATGCAAAAATTATCAGATGAAGAATCAGTATTCCGATAGAATTGTTCGCTTGTTGCAGTTATACTTGCTTGGAAATATTACCGAGAAGGAACGGCAGGAATTAGAGAGCTGGTGTGAAGATGCTCCCCGAAATAGGAAATTATTTGAGCAAATTTGCCAGGAAGATTTATTCTCGAAAGAACACGCTGTTTATAAGGAGATTAATGATATAAAAGCATTACATGTTTTTGAAAAACGTGTGAGAAAAGTCTCCCCGAAGTACATAGGGCGTTGGTGGAAATACGCAGTCGTGTTGTTATTCCCTATTTTAGTTGTGGGATCGTGGAAGTTAATGCATGAAACAGTGCAAGTTCCTGTCGTAGTCTCATCTGTCGCGTCAGTTCAACCGGGATGTTCACAGGCCGTGTTAGTTTTGGATGACGGGCGTAAGGTGTTTTTGAAGGAGGAGGAAGAGGGGGTGATTTCTGAGGATAAGGAGATAACGGTTACCGGGGAAAAAGATCGTTTGGTATATACTTCTTCCGAGGGTAAAAATGTAGACGGAATCCGTTTCAATGAACTTGAGGTTCCTCGTGGTGGGGAGTATAAGGTGAAGTTAGCGGATGGAACATTGGTGTATTTGAATTCGGCTACTCGGATGAAATATCCTGTTAAATTTGATGGGAAAGAACGTAAAGTGTATTTGTCGGGAGAGGCTTATTTTGAGGTTGCCAAAGATCCCGAGTGTCCATTTTTTGTGGAAATGGAAGGTGTGGAGGTTCGAGTGTACGGGACTTCTTTCAATGTTAATACTCATCAAAAAGGGTGCATACAAACCGTATTAGTCAAGGGAAGTATTGGGGTCAAGGTTTTGGCTTCGGGGACGGAGAGCGTGATCAAACCCGGACAGATGGCTGAATTTAAGCAAGGAAAGACGAAGGTTGACGTGAAGGAAGTAAATGTAGCCGTTTATACGGATTGGAAGGATGGCATTTTCTGTTTTGAAAATCAGAGATTGGAAGATATTCTTACTGTTTTGTCGAACTGGTATGATGTGGATGTTTTTTATCAAACACCTTCCGTGAAGGAGTTACATTTCTCGGGGTATATGGAACGGTATAAAGATGTCCGTGTGATTTTGGATGCGATTACCTTATCAACAGGGGTAACGTTTTCTATTCAAGGAAAGACGATTATTGTATCAAAATAAAAACGGAAAGTATTTGGCGTACTT